>Ga0181565_10002857_pt1 | contig 13251 bp, 9 predicted proteins | sample 101ome_16_FD_129661 | JGI IMG/M metagenome (GOLD analysis project Ga0181565, IMG submission 129661) | Coastal salt marsh microbial communities from the Groves Creek Marsh, Skidaway Island, Georgia - 101401AT metaG (megahit assembly) | ecosystem: Environmental > Aquatic > Marine > Intertidal zone... | reverse complement strand
TCCCCAGTTTAGACCCAGTCAAATATGGACTGCCGCTTTTAGAAATGGACATTTGGAATGGCTTTATTTTTGTAAGGTTTCAACCTGGACCACAACCAAAGCCATCAAAAATCTTAAAAAAATTTGACAGTGAAGTTTCACAATATGAACTTGCTGATTTACAGGCCTCGGGAGATGGTTTCTGGACCGAAGAGGTTAATGCAAATTGGAAATGTGTTCGCGATGTTGACAATGAAGGCTATCACGTTCCTATGGCGCACCCGGGATTGCATGATCTGTTTGGAAAGAATTATCATGATGAGCCGCTGGAGGATGGGCTTTCTAGATCGGTGGGTTCTTTCAGTTCAGGCTTAGGTCGTCTTTGGAGCGTTAAAAATTATAAGAAGTTATTGCGTGCCAAGGATACTTTGGACGAATCGCACAAGAAATGTTGGCTTTATATCGGCGTTTTCCCGAATCTTGTTTTTGGTCTATACCCGGATTCTGTTATTTTTTATCAAGAATACCCAATCGAAAACGGGAAAACTATCCAGCGTGGGGGCAATTATAAATTTTCTGGCGAAGATAGAGAGATGAGAATCTCAAGATATCTAAGCATGAGAATTGATAGGCTAACCAGCAAGGAAGACGAACAGTTAATAGAATGGTCTTGGGAAGCAGCATTTTCCAGCGCGTACAAAGGTGTCATGTTATCTGATTTGGAATATGGTGTAAAATCATACCACGATACGTTGAGAAAATATTTTCCTGTTTTAATGGGTCCAGAACCAGAATTAGGTAAACTAATGCAGACAAACGAGAGACTTCTTGCAGAACAAGGATAAGAATAAATCAAAAACAGTATCACCGCTGTGTAGGCTGAGAGGAAGTAAATTTGAAATCTATAAATTCTAATGAGCGAAAGGTAGTTAATATAAAAACTGCTACTTTCACTCAATACGATAAGGAAGCTACTGGAGAAACCGGAACATCTTACATAAAGCTTAACCCCGATATGGATCGAGATATCGGATTTTATATCTACAAAATGGAGCCAGGGGCGTCATCTACTCCTCACAGACACGGGGGTGCGGAAGAGTTTTATGTTATAGAGGGAGAACTCAAGGATAATGATGGCACCGTATATTCAGCTGGCGATGTAGTGTGGTTGGCGCCAGATACGGAACATACCTCATACTCTGAAAATGGATGCACAGTTGCCGTCTTTTCGCAAGGCCCTGAAGAAACGCCAACCTGACGCAAAAAAGTATTATCGCATAATATTATCTATTTTTCTTGACTAAACAGTTAGCACCAGAATAGCCTTTGTAGGTGCACTAAATTCATAATGGATTTTTTAAAACCACCTATTGTCAATAATAAGCCAATACATCTAAACGGCTTAATTTTTAAAGAGGGAGAGACAAAGAATGCGAATAAATAATTATTCAAAGATATTTGCCAGCACTTTAATCATAAGCGGCTTTTTATCGAACGCAGCAGTTGCTGAAGATAGGGTCCTAAAAGTAACCAATTGGGAAGAGTATATTGGCGAGGAAACGATAGCCAATTTTGAAGCTGAGTATGGTATAAAGGTAATTTACGATGGTTATGACTCTGCTGAATCTATAGATGCTAAGCTTCTTGCGGGAAGTAGCGGTTATGACGTTGTCAGCCATTCTGGGAGCATGGTAGCTCGCTTGATAAAAGCTGGGATTGTCGCTCCTCTCGATAAATCCAAATTGGATAATTTGAAAAATATGGACGCATCAGTATTGGGGCAACTAGCTAAAACTTGGGATCCAGGTAATAACCATATAATCCCCTATATGTGGGGAACTCATGGTGTCACCTACAACAAAGAGCTAGTTCTAGAAACCTATCCAGATGCTCCAATTGGTTCAATGGATATGATTTTTGATCCTAAACACATGAAAGAGTTGGCAAAGTGTGGAGTATCATTTTTGGACTCACCTCAAGATATCTTGCCAATGGCTTTGACACATCTAGGTCTTGATCCTGGGACAAGCAGCCAAGCTGACTACGATAAAGCAAGTGAAATGTTAGCTGCCATACGTCCATTTATTAAGACTTTTGACAACTATGCATATCAAAGGATGCCAGAAAAGGAATTTTGTGTGTCTGTAACATGGGGACCAGATGGTCTTTTAGCGATGTCAGGTGCAGCTGAAGCAAATACAGGTGTTGTCCTAGACTTTTTCCTTCCAGAGGGTAAAGGAAAAGCGAACTTATGGGTTGATGGATGGATTATCCCATCAGATGCTTCTAACGTGGAAGATGCCCACCTGTTTTTAAACTATATGATGAGACCAGAAGTTGCTGCTGGTGATAGTAACTACACTTGGTATGCAACCGCAAATCTAGCTGCAAAACCATTAATTGATGAGGAAGTAACCTCTAGTCCTGCAGCATTTCCAACCAGTGCTCAGGTATCAAACATGTATACAAACGTATCGCTATCTCCAAAGATGCAACGTATTCAAACTAGAGCTTGGACTGACTTTAAAGCTGGAAATTAATTCAAATAGAGGTGAGATCAATCCATGGTCTCACCTCTATTTTTTATAAAATAAAAAAACTAATGAGGCTGTGATGGTCAACTCAAAGGCCACTTCAGGGAGTGCCGCTTTAACAGGCTCCAACGAATTTTCTAGGGATAGACCCCTTTTAGAAATCAAGGGCGTCTCAAAAAAATTTGGTGACTTTACAGCTGTAAATAACGTTGACCTTGATATTTACCAAGGGGAATTATTCTGTTTACTCGGCGGTTCAGGTTGTGGGAAAACGACACTGCTTCGAATGTTAGCAGGATTTGAAAACCCATCGTCAGGACAAATACTTATTGATGGCCAGGATATGTCGGAGGTTCCTCCATATAAACGACCAACGAATATGATGTTCCAGAACTATGCCCTTTTCCCCCACATGACCGTTGAAAAGAATATCGCTTTTGGGTTGGAACAAGATGGTCTCGCTAAAACAGAAATATCAGAGAAAGTTGATAACATACTGAAGCTAGTAGAGCTTCAAGATTATAAAAAAAGGCGGCCACAACAATTATCTGGAGGCCAAAGACAACGAGTAGCACTAGCAAGAGCTCTCGTTAAAGAGCCTAAATTGCTTCTCTTGGACGAGCCTCTGGCCGCATTAGACAAGAAGCTTAGAGAGCAAACACAATTTGAACTGATGAATATTCAGGACAAAGTTGGAGTTACCTTTGTTGTGGTAACCCATGATCAAGAAGAGGCAATGACACTTTCCACAAGGATCGCTGTCATGGATAAAGGTCGATTTATTCAGACGGGTACACCGACGGAGATTTATGAATATCCAAATGATCGATTTGTGGCTGACTTTATTGGGTCTGCCAACATACTAGACGGGGAAGTGGTTTCAAACATTGAGGGTAAGGTTGAAGTAACCACATACTTAGGAAAATTTTCCTTCAAAAATACTTCTAATATAGCTAAAGGAAGTACTTTGTATGTAGGCCTTAGACCAGAAAAAATCAGCATAAGCAGGGCCACCTCAAAATCAAAAAATATAATTGGTTATATTGACGATATTGGATACTTTGGAAATACCTCGCGCTACAAAGTGAGGTTAGATAACGATCAAATAATCGACGTCACAGCTCAAAACCAAAAAAGACCAAAGGATGAAAAAGACAGACTAACCTACGAGGACAAAGTAAATTTAAGTTGGGACAACTCCAGTGCGATGTTGCTACTAAAATGAGCTCTGTCAAAAAAGAAAAAAAACCCAGCACAGACTTACGATATTACATAAGCTTAAGCGCAGATAAGTTACAGTCAAAGTGGAAAACAATTGTAATCTTTATTCCTTTTGCCTGGCTTTTATTATTTTTCCTAACACCCTTTTTTATTGTTGCAAAAATTAGTTTAGCCGAACTTGTCATCACGAGCCCACCCTTTAGTAAAATGATCGAATGGGTTGATGGCAGCGTAATTACGATACGATTAGTTTTTGATAATTTTATTTATATTTTTGATGACCCACTTTACGCTCGTACTTATTTAAATTCCGTAAAGATAGCTCTTGTATCTACATTTTTAGCATTGCTTATCGGGTATCCTATTGCTTATGCAATTGTGAGATCAAAACCAGTAACCAAACAGCTATTATTATTTGCAATAATTTTACCATTTTGGACGTCATTTTTATTGCGAGTATATGCTTGGATGGGTTTGCTTGCAGACCAAGGGACCATAAATAACATCCTCATTTATCTAGGAATTACAGAGACCCCCATTCGTTTATTGTATACTGAATTCGCGGTCTACATTGGTATTGTATATACATACCTTCCTTTTATGATTTTACCGCTTTATGCAAATATGGAAAAACTTGACAGCAGCTTAAATGAAGCAGCTGCAGATTTAGGCTCAGGCCCAATAAATACATTTTTTAAAATTACATTGCCATTAAGTATGCCAGGGATCATCGCAGGCTCGTTATTGGTTTTTATACCTGCAACAGGTGAATATGTCATACCAGACTTACTGGGTGGAGGAAACGTTCAGATGATTGGCCGTCAACTATACAATGAATTCGCAAGAAATATAGACTGGCCTGTAGCATCCGCTGTCGCAATAGTATTACTTCTCCTATTGGTCCTGCCAATGGCAATTTATCAGCACTACCAAGCTAAAGCAGCTGAGGTTAAGTAAATGCATAATGAAAGATCCAGGTTTCTAACTTTCATGCTTTACGTTGGGCTTGCATTTTTATACATACCAATGGCTTTACTCGTAATTTATTCATTTAATTATTCAAAGCTCGTACCAGTTTGGGGTGGATGGTCTACACGCTGGTATAAAGTATTATTTGAATCACCGGAGGTTTGGGAAGCAGTATCTCTAAGTTTACAAATTGCCTTTATCAACGCAACTTTTGCCACCCTTCTCGGTGCTTTGGCAGGACTTGCAATGGTTCGGTTTGGGAAATTTAGGGGTAGGACAATCTTTGGAGGCATGCTGGTTGCCCCACTCGTAATGCCCGAGGTTATTACCGGCTTATCTCTTTTAATCTTTTTCATTTCTCTGAAAGAATTAATCGGATGGCCGCTAGAGCGTGGATTTACTACCATAACTATAGCTCACATTACATTTTCCCTTGCCTACGTAGCAGTAATTGTTCAGGCAAGGCTAACCGGAATGGGTATTTCATTAGAGGAAGCAGCCGCTGATTTAGGTGCAAAACCCTTTAAGGTAATGAGCGCTATAACTCTTCCCCGTCTTGCTCCAGGTCTTCTTTCTGGCTGGCTTTTAGCATTTTGCCTATCACTAGATGACTTGGTAATTGCAAGCTTTGTAACTGGTCCAGGATCAACAACCTTACCAATATTAATCTTTTCAAGAATTCGATTAGGTTTAAGGCCTGATATAAATGCACTCGCTACAATTATTATTATTTTCGTGGCCATCCTAGTCGCAATTGCAGCTTTCATAATGTTAAGGCAGCAAAAACGCGAATTGATTGACCAACAAATGGCAGCCAGAGGCGATGTGTAAAAATATGCGCGATCCACGGCATGATATTTTATTTGAACCAATAAATATTGGACCAGTGACTTCAAAAAATCGCTTCTATCAAGTTCCTCATTGCTCTGGTATGGGGTGGCGACGTCCCAACACACTTGCAGCCATGCGCGGGGTAAAAGCCGAAGGTGGATGGGGAGTAGTTAATACGGAATACTGTTCTATTCATCCAACATCAGATAATGACGCATTCCCCTACTGTGCGCTATGGGACAATGAAGACATTATTTCCCATAGAAAAATGACTGATGAAGTGCACAAACATGGAGCGCTAGCAGGAGTTGAACTGTGGATCGGTGGCTCCTTAATAGTAAATTTGGGCACCAGATTACCTCCACTCGGGTTACGAAATCACCCTCAACAAGACACATCCGTTTATCATCCTGGTCAAACACGCTGTATGGATAAAAATGATATAAAAAATATACGCAAATGGCATAGGGATGCTGCAAAACGGGCCCTAGAAGCAGGCTTCGACATTGTTTATGTTTACGCCACTCACGGTTATTTACTGTCTGAATTTTTAAATCCAGAAACAAATATAAGAAGTGATGAATATGGTGGGCCATTAGAAAACCGTGTGCGTTTTATCAAAGAGTTAATCGAGGATACTCGTGAAATTGTAGATGGCAAAGCTGCAGTCGCGACGCGCTTTAGTGTTGGCTTAAACGACTCAGAAAGTTACGATGCCTTCGCACTCTTGGCAGATCTACCTGACCTTTGGGACCTAACAGTACCAGACTACAGCGTAGAGATGGGAAACTCCAGATTTATAAAAGAGGCAGCACTTAAGGACTCAGTTTTAAAAGCAAGGCAACTCACCTCAAAACCGGTTGTTTCGGTCGGTCGATTAACATCCCCGGATACAATGGTACAACTTCTTAGGGAAAATGTTCAGGATCTTATTGGTGCCGCGCGACCCTCAATCGCAGACCCTTTTTTACCAAATAAGATTTCTACTGGAAATCTGGAGGATATCCGAGAGTGTATTGGCTGTAATGTTTGCTACGCGCATGACAGTCTTGGTGTGCCCATCAGATGTACGCAAAATCCTACCATGGGTGAAGAATGGCGTAACGGCTGGCATCCAGAAAAAATACTCACAACTAAGAAGAGAAAAAGGGTACTGGTGGTTGGCTCTGGCCCAGCTGGCTTAGAGGCAAGTAGGGTCCTTGGAGAAATGGGCCACAAAGTGGCACTAGCTGAAAAATCGCGTGAACTTGGTGGGAGAATTATTACCGAAGCAAAACTACCCGGACTATCGGAATGGATAAGAGTAAGGGATTGGAGAATTACCCAAATCAATAAATGCCAAAACATAGAAGTTTTTCCAGAAAGTTTTATGACTTCTGAGAGCGTGTTGGAGTTAGGATACGAAAACGTCATAATTGCGACCGGCGCTAGATGGGCGAAAGACTCGATCGGAAGACACAGCAATTGCGACTTTAGAGAAGCAGATATAGGAATGATAATTTCTGGCGATGAAGTGCTTGAAAAGCCTGTAAAATCTAAATCAAAATTTGTAGTATATGATGACGACCACTACTATTTTGGATCAGTCCTTGCACTAGAATTGAAAAGACAAGGACATCAGGTGACTTTAGTTTGTCCAGCTGGGCGAATATGTAGCTGGGGTGAATTTACTGATGAACAAACAAGGTCAAACACGGAGGTAATTCAGGCTGGAATTAAAGTAATTAATAATTACAAGATTGAAGCCGTTACAAATGGAATCGCGGAACTTTCATGTGTTTTTTCTGGAGAGACAAAAGAAATTTTCTGTGACTTCGTAATCCCTATTACCCGTAAGATACCAGTAACGGACCTGTATGACGATCTATGCTCAAAGAAACAAGAGTTTAGAGATAACGGTATCGAAAAGATAATGAAAATAGGCGATGCCGAAGCCCCATCGATTATTGCTGCTGCTGTTCACAGCGGTTACAGATCTGCTATCGAAATAGACAATCCAGCATCAAAAGCGCTGAATTTTGCGAAGAGAGAACATCCACTAATTAAATAATCATAATTATGAGGATTTCGAAACTTTCTCCAACGCTTTTTCAAGAATATCAAACATGTCGTCGATTTGAGAAAGGTTTATGACCAACGGTGGAGAAAAGACCGCCATATTTATTAGCGGCCTTACTAAAAGGCCCATTTCTTCACAGGCCCCATCAAGGAGTGCGCCAAGTTTTCTCTCTTCGGCCAATGTATAACCTTCTTGGTCTGGTTTACCTTCTATACAGCCAAGTAAACCCATTCCTCTTATGTCACCCACTATCGGGTATTGGTAAAGCCGTTGAAGTCTCTCCTGAAAATGAGGTGTAACTTTTTGAACGTTTGCTAAAATGTTCTCTTCCTCAAATATTTCAATATTCTTCAACGCTGCTGCACAGCAAACTGGATGGGCCGAATACGTATAACCATTGGAGAACAAAACAGCTTCATCTGGGCTTTCCATCCGTTTCATAACATTATCCGATATTATACAAGCGCCTAATGGTAAGTATCCTGATGTTAGACCTTTGGCACATGTTATTATATCCGGCTGGATCCCAAATACATCACTAGATGCAAACCAATGACCGAGCCTCCCAAAACCTGTCACGACTTCATCTGAAATATAAAGTACATCGTATTTTCGACAAATTTCTAACGTACGCTTATGATATCCATCAGGTGGTATGATCACGCCCCCCGAACAAAGAATTGGCTCAGCAATAAATGCCCCAACTTTATCAGGTCCAATTTTTTTGATAGCATTCTCTAAATCTGCAACTTTTTGATCACACCAAGCTTCAACTGACATTTTTTCAGGCCGATGATAAGGATTAACGTCTGGCAAAAAGTGAACCAAGCGGTTCTCAATATCAAAACGAGATTTATCTCGTTCCTTACCTGTGACTGTCGAAGCTAAATATGTTGAACCATGATAACCTTTCTCTCGGGCTAAAACGATTTTTTTATCTGGCCTTCCCAATCTATTATTCATGAAATGCATCGTTCTTATAGCCGTATCAACCGCAGTCGAACCACCCGTTGTAAAAAATACATTATTAAGATCACCAGGGGCCAACTCAGCAATTTTTTTTGCGAGAATAGAGGATGGCTCAGTGACCGTGGTCCACGGTGAAGCATATGGCAGTTTCATGGCTTGCTTGGCAATTGCATCGGCCATCTCTTGCCTTCCATAGCCAATCTGGACACACCACATCCCACCTGGGCCATCTATGAATTTCTTACCTGAGGCATCCCATAAATAAATTCCCTCAGCATTTTCCACCAGCATGTGATCATACTCGCGCCAAGCGTCCATTGCTGCCCAAGGATGCAATTGGTGTTGCCTATCCCAGGAATGTAAAGAATCCGTAGATGGTTCATTGGTATTTGCAAAATTTGAATTTCCAATTTTCATGAAAAACCCCGTATGGAATAGTTCTTATGCAGTAACAATTTACACAAAATTTTAGGAATTAATATTTGTTTTTTCTTCTAATTGTTTCAGATATCCAGCATGAAACGCTTTTATACCCCATTCCATATTCGATAATGGGCCAGGCACATAGTGATTAGAATTAACCCCTTTTTGATTAAGAGCAATAATGCGTTCATCATCCTGAGATGTGCAGTGCCATAACCAAGTCAGATCTTCTAAGTTATAATCTTTCCCTTCTTCCGCATCCTCTCTCACCATCCAAATTACTTCAATATCCGTTATTTGAAGAGACCTTGGTATAAAACGGTAACCAATAACATGATCGGAGTAAGATAAGAAGTTGTTCAAAATGCCTATTTGTATATCACTTGTCCCACCATCAAAATCTTTAAGCCTACCTAACAATGGTGCTAATTTTTCCCCAGATTTACTACCAGTTTTGTACCCTTGAAAGAGAGGATAACGAGAAAAATAGAAGTCCATTTCTACATTATTTGACTCCAAAAGATTTATATGTAGCTCTTCTCCAGATAACCCCACATCCATACTTTTCTTAAGCATACAATTTTTCAATTCGATATTGGCGCTTGATGGATCTTTTAGACTGTGCGAGCGAGAATACTCCAGATGGGCAGGCGCACAATGGTAGCATTCCATATAATTTTCTAAGGCCAATTTCCAATTGGCAGCTACCGGGTAATTTGCGCTATGCACAATTTTTAAATTCTCAAATTCAAAAGGTTCAACTAATGGTTCCAGTTGAAGTAAGCCTTCATCTATATTAGGCGGATTATCTGCTACGCAAATAAAAATGAGCCCGTGAAAAATTCGGAGATTTACTTTTTTTAATGAATATTCTGCTGTGTTGAAGTCATCCTCCATTTCGCGTGCAGCACGCAGGCTTCCATTAAGTTCGTAAGTCCATGCATGATAGGGGCATACAAATACCCGAGTATTTCCGCTCTTTTCAATACATACCCTTGAACCTCTGTGGCGGCATACATTTAAGAACGCATTTACACTATTATTTTTGTCACGAGCAATTATCACCGACTCATAACCATAATCGAATAAAAAAAAGTCCCCAACATTTGGGATTTGATTTATATGCCCAACCCAAATCCAACTATGGTTCCAATAATGCTGGATATCCATCTTATAAACAGTCTCAGACGTATAAAATTGGCGAGGGAGACTCTGAGACCCTTGGTACTTCGAAATAAGTTCCTTAAATCCCTCTTCCACTCTTTGACCTCCAACCTAAAACTATTAGAAACAACTATTTTAAAGAAATAATTTCTCTAATATAGAATTCTTTTTCCACTTCACCATCGTCGCGTTCAAAATTACGCGCCGCTAAGTGACCATCAAAAACTGCATCAGCGATTAAACCTGGTGCAGCTGCATCACCAACTAATTTTAGAAAAAATTTCTGGCTATCTTTCTCTGAAACTAACTTCATTAGATCTTCATATAGACTGATTTCACGGTGTCTTTCAGTAACTAGCAAAACAGATTGGGTGGTCACATCTAGTTTTTTCCCAGTGTAATTACATTCAAACTCTACTCTATTTTCACTAATGTCACTGATTACGTAACCAAACTTTAAATCAATATTCTTATTTATAAGACTTCTCTGAATTCTGTGCTGCTCTAGCGTATTCTCACACCATGGCGAAACATTATTTGCGGGGGTTACAAAGACTATGTCAAATCCCAGATCACTGAGATGATCTGCGAGGACACCACCAAGATATATTTGATCATCATCATAAATTACAAGCTGACCACTTTTGGGTAAGGCGCCTCCCATAATATCATCGGGAGTAAAAATATTTTTTGCTGGCTGAACTCTCAGCGTCTTACGATTGCTTCGGCCAACTCCATCAGATCGCCACTTAGATCCTGTTGCTAAAAATACATTTTTTACTCCAAGCTCGAGCACATTTTCAGCAGTTAGTCTACTATCTAAAAAAAGATCTACATTGGCTGACTGCTGTAAGTATCTAATACGATAATCTGCCACTCTTCGCCAAGCATTTAGTCCCTTTAACCTAGACTCAGACAGTACTCTCCCACCATACTCTTCATTGGCTTCAGCCAGTGTAACTTTATAGCCACGTCGCTCCAATTGCATTGCACATTCAAGTCCTGCTGGCCCTGATCCTACAACCAAAGCTGACTCTTCACTTCCTTTACGCTGAATTTTTTCAGGATGCCAACCACGCCTCCACTCCTCACCCATAGTTGGGTTTTGAGTGCATCTTATTGGGATTGCCAAGTTATCAGAGGCAACGCATATATTGCATCCAATACACTCGCGAATATCTTCAAAACGTCCTTCTTTAATTTTCATAGGCAAAAATGGATCAGCAATCGAAGGTCGGGCCGCCCCAATAAAATCGACAATACCTTTATTTACAAGACTCGCCATTAGGTCAGGTGAAGTAAATCTACCAACTGCAACTACTGGTTTGGAGGTGACGCTTTTAACAAAATCAATATAAGAAGTTTGATAGCCCTCGTTGGGTTCAAACCTTGAGGTGACAGAATCGTTTGACCAATCAGAAACATTCACGTCCCATAAATCGGGAAGTTCTGCTAGCATCTCAACAACTGCCCGACCTTCTTCCCGAGCCTGCATACCATCAGCGCCCTTGACTTCATCTACAGCAAACCTGAAGGCTACTGCACACTTATCACCTACTTCTTCTTTTGTTTCTTCGATTAGCTCTTTTATTAGTCTAACCCGGTTCTCTAATTTTCCGCCGTATTCATCCATTCTATCGTTTACGTTTGGCAATAAAAATTGGTGGGCTAGGGTCATATGATGACCGGCATAAGCATAAACAATATCAAATCCGGCTTCCTTTGCACGCCGCGCTGCCATCCGATGCCAGTAGCGCAGATTTTTTATATCACTTTTATCCATTTGCCGAGCTTGACGAGGACTTAAGATATCAGCGCTCATCTCATTCACTCCAAGAATGGGAGCCCGAGTTAATTGGTTGATTGCATGATTTCCATTATGCGCAAGCTCAATCGCTGCAAGAGAACCGTGCTTATGCACAGAATCGGTGACTAATCTCAAAGCTGGAATATCGCGCTCATCCCAAATTCTTTGTTCAGGGTAAGGGGTTAAATCTGAACTAGGATGAATTTCTGTCTCCTGCGTTGAAACTACGCCCCATCCCCCTTCTGCTTTTATCGCTCGCGTGGCAGCATCAGCCTTTGGTCTCAAATGTCCCATTCCTGTACAATGAGGAACTTGGAAAAAACGATTAGGTGCTGTTACTGGTCCAATTTTAACGGGTGTAAATAATGTCTCATATTTATTTGACACTTGAGTGCTCTCCACAAACCTGAGAGAGTATTCTAAGCAGTATACAGTTCTGGCTGTCAAGCCTTTGAATTACAGAATAGCCAGGTGGATTCAACAATCATTTTACTGTAGCGTGTATGCATACAGAATATAAAGAAATTAGATGAATATTTGATGTTAGGAAGTGGAAACTACACGTACACGCCAGTAGAAGATTGGGGGAATTTCCCAGATGAAGTCATTTTGGGAGATGTTGCAGGAATTGCAATAGACGCCAATGATCAGGTGTATTTATTCAATAGAGGACAGCATCCCGTAATAGTTCTATGTCAAAACGGGGAAGTACTACGCACCTGGGGTCACGGTATTTTCACAAATCCACATGGAGCCTCGATAGGACCAGACCAATGTATCTATCTTACCGATAATTTTGATCATACCGTACGGAAATTTTCCCTAACTGGTGAACTACTCATGGAACTTGGCACTCCAGGCATAAGTTCTGGATTTATGAGTGGAAAACCATTCTGTAAATGTACACATTCCACAATATCGCCCTCAGGGGATATTTTTGTTTCCGATGGATATAATAATGCCTGTATCCATCACTATAACCCCAAAGGAAAATACATAAAAAGCTGGGGGCAAGCTGGAGCTGGACCTGGTCAGTTCAATCTACCTCATAATATATGTTGCGATACTGATGGATGGATATATGTGGCGGATCGTGAGAATTCTCGCATACAGATTTTTGATACATTAGGTAATTTTGAAACCCAAATTAATAATATGCACCGACCTAGCGGTTTAGCGATAACTGCAGGCTCTTCGCCCGATTTCATTGTTGGTGAGTTAGCTTCTTACCTTGAGGTAAATAAGGATTTCCCAAATTTAGGTCCATTTGTAAGTTTCTTTGATAGACAAGGTTC
>Ga0181565_10002847_pt1 | contig 13278 bp, 10 predicted proteins | sample 101ome_16_FD_129661 | JGI IMG/M metagenome (GOLD analysis project Ga0181565, IMG submission 129661) | Coastal salt marsh microbial communities from the Groves Creek Marsh, Skidaway Island, Georgia - 101401AT metaG (megahit assembly) | ecosystem: Environmental > Aquatic > Marine > Intertidal... | reverse complement strand
CTGTCCCAGTCGATCCGATCGATGATCGAGGGCAACACCCGCACCCTGCTCCGGGTGCTCCGCTACCCGCCGCTCGACGACGACGCCCCCGAGGGCGCGATCCGCGCCGCCGCCCACGAGGACATCAACTTGCTGACCGTGCTTCCCGCCAGCGACGAGTCGGGACTCGAACTGCTCGGCACCGACGGCGAGTGGTACGCGGTGCCCTGCGATCCGGGTTCCATCGCGGTCAACTGCGGAGAGATGCTCGACCTCGCCACCGATGGCCACTACCCGGCGACAACCCACCGGGTGGTCAATCCGACCGGAGAGGCCGCGAGGCGGGCGAGGATGTCGCTGCCGCTCTTCCTCGGCGCCGCCGATGACGTCGTCATCACCGACGGTCGGACCGCATCCGAACTGCTCGCGAAGCGACTGGTCGAACTCCGCGGCGAACGCGCCGACTGACCCGGCATCGAGTGGTGACCCGGGGCACGAACGACCTCGGCCGACCAGCCACCGATACCATTTCGGACGTGTCAGACCCCGCCTCGCCGAGCTTCGGCGCCAACTCATGGCTCGTCGAGGAGATGTTCGAGCGATTCCGCGACGATCCGGACTCCGTCGGTGATTCCTGGCGCGAGTTCTTCGAGGACTACCGGAGCCAGGCCGACCTGACCAGTCCGAACGGAGTGGCGGTGGTGACCCCAGCACCGGAAGCGAACGGCGACAGCGCATCGGACGCGGCCCCGGCTCCTTCGCCGGACCCGGCGACGGCACCCGCCCCGAAGGAGCCGGCTCCCGCACCCGCCCCCGACCCCGAGGGCGCCCCGATCCGCGGTGTCGGCGCCCGGATCGTCGAGAACATGGAGGCGAGCCTCGGTGTGCCCACCGCGACGAGCTTCCGGAACATCCCGGCCAAGCTCCTCGAGGTCAACCGCAAGGTCATCAACGGCTACCGAGCCCGCTCCGGTCAGGGAAAGGTCAGCTTCACGCACCTGATCGGGTTCGCGATCGTCCGAGCGATCGCCGGGGCCGTGCCGAACATGCGCAACGGTTTCGTCTCCGGACCCGACGGGGAACCCCGCATCGTGCGCCACGACAGCGTGAACATGGGTCTCGCCGTCGATGTCGACAAGGGCGACGGCACCCGCACCCTGCTCGTCCCCGTGCTCCGCGGCGCCGACCAACTCGATTTCGCCGGGTTCCTCGCCGCCTACGAGGAGATCATCCGCAAGGTCCGCAACAACAAGCTCACCGTCGACGACTTCCGCGGCGCGAACATCACCCTCACCAACCCCGGCACCATCGGCACCGTCCAGTCGGTGCCGAGGCTCATGCCCGGTCAGGGCGTCATCGTCGGGGTCGGGAACATCGACTACCCGGCCGAGTTCGAGGGAGCCGACCGCTCGAACCTGTCGTCATTCGGCATCTCCAAGGTGGTCACGATCACGAGCACCTACGACCACCGCATCATCCAGGGCGCCGAGTCGGGCCTGTTCCTGAAGCGCATCCACGAACTCCTCCTTGGCGAACACGGCTTCTACGAGGAGATCTTCCACGCCCTCGACGTTCCCTATGAGGCGGTGCGCTGGCGGCCGGACACCAATCCGATCGACCGCGAGGACGCCATGCTCGCCAAGCAGATGGCGGTCGCCAAGCTCATCCGGGTGCACCGGGTGCGCGGCCACCTGATCGCCGACCTCGACCCGCTCCACTGGATGGAGCCGATCATGCCGGTCGAGCTCGACCCGGCCACCTACGGGCTCACCATCTGGGACCTCGATCGCGAGTTCCTCACCGACGGGGTCGGCGGACGCGAGAAGATGCGCCTCGGTGACCTGCTCGGCGTGCTCCGCGACGCCTACTGCCGAACCATCGGCGTCGAGTACATGCACATCCAGAGCACCGAGGAGCAGCAGTGGTTCCAGGAGCGGTTCGAGAGCTCGCCGCCGGTGATCGATCACGACGGCAAGCTGCGCATCCTCGAACGTCTCAACGCCGCCGAGGCCTTCGAGAAGTTCCTCGCCACGAAGTACGTGGGCACCAAGCGCTTCGGTATCGAGGGCGCCGAGTCCGCCATCCCGATCCTCGATGAGATGCTCACCCGAGCCGCCGACGCCGGTCTCGACGGCGCCGTCCTCGGCATGGCGCACCGTGGTCGGCTCAATGTGCTCTCGAACATCATGGGCAAGAGCCACGAGGCGATCTTCTCCGAGTTCGAGGGGCACCTCGACCCGAGCACCGTCCAGGGCTCGGGCGACGTGAAGTACCACCTCGGTGCCTCCGGGGTGTTCACCAGCCCGACCGGCTCGGAGATCCCGATCGAACTCGCCGCCAACCCGAGCCACCTCGAGACCGTCAACCCGATCGTCATGGGCATGGCCCGCGCGCTCCAGGACCAGATCGACCCGCCGCTGTCGTACTCGGTCCTGCCGCTGCTGATCCACGGTGATGCCGCCTTCGCCGGCCAGGGGGTCGTGGCTGAGGGTCTCGCCATGAGCGACATCGGCGGATACCGGGTCGGCGGCACGATCCACCTGATCATCAACAACCAGATCGGATTCACGACCGCCCCCCAGAACGCCCGGTCGTCGCACTACTGCTCCGATGTCGCCCGCACCATCCAGGCGCCGATCCTGCATGTCAACGGTGATGACCCCGAGGCCTGCGTGCGAGTGGCGCGACTCGCCTGGGAGTACCGCCAGACGTTCCACAAGGACGTCGTCATCGACATGGTCTGCTACCGGCGCCACGGGCACAACGAGGGCGACGATCCGAGCTACACCCAGCCGCTCATGTACAAGGCCATCGCCGAACGACGGAGCGTCCGCAAGCTCTACGTCGAGTCGCTCGTCCGTCGCGGGGAAATCGACGTCGATCAGGCCGAGCAGGCCCTCACCGACTTCGGTGGGAAGCTCCAGACAGCCCTCGACGCCACCCGAGCCCGGGCTCGCGACGAGTTCAAGGCGCCGAAGCCTCCGCAGCCCGTGGGAGTTCTCTCCCCGATCCCGACCGGGGTGGACCGCGCCGTTCTCGATCGGGTCGTCGACCAGCTCTCGGCCTACCCCGACGGTTTCACCGTGCATCCAAAACTGAGCAAGCAGTTCGAGCAGCGCGACGCCGTCTACCGCGACGAGGAGAGCGTCGACTGGGCCACCGCCGAGGCGCTCGCCGTCGGATCGCTCGTGCTCGAGGGCCACCCGGTCCGCCTCGCCGGTGAGGACTCCCGCCGAGGCACCTTCAGCCAGCGGCACGCCGCGCTGACCGACTACGAGACCGGAGAGGTCTGGGTCCCCCTCAACGAACTCGCTCCCGACACCAGGTTCTGGGTCTACGACTCGCTGCTCAGCGAGTACGCCGCGCTCGGATACGAGTACGGATACGCCCACGCCAACCCCGAGGCGCTTGTGATGTGGGAGGCCCAGTTCGGCGACTTCATCAACGGCGCGCAGATCATCATCGACCAGTACCTCGTCGCCGCCGAGGACAAGTGGGATCAGCAGAACTCGCTCGTCCTGCTCCTCCCGCACGGCTTCGAGGGTCAGGGACCCGAGCACTCCTCCGCCCGCCTCGAGCGGTTCCTCATCCTCGCGGCCGAGGACAACATCCAGATCTGCAACGCCACGACCGCAGCCCAGTACTTCCATCTCCTGCGCCGCCAGATCCACTCCGAGCGGCGGACCCCGCTCGTGATCTTCACGCCGAAGCAGGGTCTCCGCATGCGTCAGACCCGCTCGAGTGTCGCCGAGCTCACCGAGGGCTCGTTCCGCGAGGTCCTCGATGATCCGGGGGTGTTCGACCGCTCCAGCGTCCGCCGGGTGGTGTTCTGCTCCGGCAAGGTCGCCTGGGACGCGATGGCCGAGCGCGATCGCCGCGAGGCCCCGGTCGCCGTGGTCCGGGTGGAGCAGCTGTATCCGCTCCCCACCGAGCAGATGTACGCGATCCTCGAGTACTACCCCAACGCCCGCGAGATCGTCTGGCTCCAGGAGGAGCCGGAGAACATGGGCGCCTGGAAGTTCATCGAGCACCGGATCTGGAGGGTGAAGGAGCGCGGCTACGACCTCCGCCACGCGGCGCGCTTCGAGTCGGGTTCACCGGCCACCGGTTCCAAGACGGTCCACGACCAGGAACTGGTCGACCTCATGAACGAGACCTTCGAAGGCCTCTGACCGCCCTCCGGGCGCTCGCTCAGGTCAACTCCCGTCCGAGTACCGCGCCCAACTCAGCGAGGGCGCTCCCGGGGTCGACCACCTTGATGGTCGTCATGCCCATCGCCGCTGCCGGCTTCAGGTTGATGCCGAGGTCATCGAGGAACACGACCTCTTCGGGCTCGACTCCGGCGGTCGCACAGGCGATCTCGTAGAAGGCCCGCTCGGGTTTGCGCACGCCGACCCGGGACGACTCGATGATGTGGGCGAAACGGCTCATCGCGTCGTCGACATCGGGACGGTCACCCGTCGAACCCACGACGTTGTTCGTCAGGCAGGCGAGCAGGTAGCCCGCATCGCGCAGTCGGTCGAGGGCGGTGACCATCTCGGGGCGTACCGCCCCGTAGAGGCAGGAGAGGACATCGGACCCGGGGATGCGATGGCCGAGTCGCTCCGACTCCTCGGCGAAGAGCCGATCGAACTCGTCGGCGCCGACCTCGCGACGCTCGATCCTCGCCCAGGCGTTCGTGTCGGGCTCGACGGCGTTCACCGATCGGATGAAGTCGCGGGGGATCCCGTGGCGCTCCTCATATCGGTTGAAGGCCTCGAAGGGACTCGATGTGATCACCCCACCGAAGTCCCAGAAGACGGCGCGATGCTGACGTCGAGGTGTCGAACCCACGTCATCGGACTCTACGATGCCTTCGGCCGTTCACGCGCCGAGCCCGTCGCCCTGCTGAGGCGGACGACGGATGGACGTGACCGCCCGGAGGCCGAGTGCCCTCCGAACCACCCCACACGACCCGAGCGGGTCTGACACGAGGAACACATGCCGAACAGCGCAGGACCGGGCCACATCGTGGTCGACGGGTCCAACATCGCGACCGAGGGTCGCTCCATGCCGAGTCTCCAGCAGTTGAACGAGGCGGTGACATCGTTCATGGCGGATCACCCCGATGTGCCGGTCACCGTGGTGGTCGACGCCACCTTCGGTCATCGCATCGACAAGTCGGAACGAGCCGAGTTCGACGAGGCGGTCGCCAACAACGAACTGGTCGCGCCACCCGCCGGCGCGGTCGGTCGCGGCGATGCCTTCGTGCTCAACATCGCCCAGAAGTCGGGTGCCACGGTGCTGAGCAACGACTCCTTCCAGGAGTTCCACGGAACCCATGAGTGGCTCTTCGAGGAGGGTCGACTGATCGGCGGCAAGCCGGTTCCCCATGTCGGTTGGGTGTTCGTCGCTCGCAACCCGGTTCGCGGGACCGTGTCCCGTCAGGCGACGCGAGCCTCACGGAAGTCCGAGTCGAAACCTGCGAAGGCCGAGGCTCCCGCATCCGCATCGACGTCGAAGTCGGCGAGAAAGGGCAAGTCCAGCCCGCTGGCGAACGAGCCGATGCCCACCCCGAAGACCCCGCCCCCCGGGGCGGCTTCGGTCAACGAGCTCGTCCCGTTCCTCGACTTCGTCGAGCGTCATCCGGTCGGGACGAGTTGCAGTGGTGTCGTCGAGGCCTACTCATCACACGGGGCGTATCTGCGGGTCGGTGAGGTGCGCGTCTACGTCCCCCTCAGGTTGATGTCCGATCCTCCGCCGCAGAGCGCACGCAAGATGTTGAAGATGGGTGAGAGCGTGACCGTGGTGATCGCGGGGTTCGTGCCGGCGCGACGGAGCATTGACGCCGGACTGCCCGGCATGGTCGACGCGACTGCCGCGCCGTCCGAGCAGGAGCCTCCGGCGAGGCCCACCGCGAAGAAGACGGCGGCGAAGAGGGCAGCAGCAAAGAAGACCGCGCCGAACAAGGCAGCGGCGAAGAAGACCGCGGCGAAGAAGACCGTGCCGAAGAAGACGGCGGCGAAGAAGACCGTGCCGAAGAAGACGGCGGCGAAGAAGACCGTGGCGGAGAAGGCGGCACCGAAGGCGGCTGAGAAGAAGGCAGCAACGAAGACGACAGCGAAGAAGGCCGCGGTCAAGGCGGCGGTGAAACGGGCAGCGACGAAGACGGTGGCGAAGAAGGCCTCGACCAAGAAGACCGAGAAGAAGGCCTGAGAGACTGCACCCATGCGCATCGTCACCTGGAACGTCAACTCCCTCAAGGCTCGGCTCCCTCGGGTCACCGAGTGGATCGACGAGGTTCGCCCCGAGGTGCTCTGCCTGCAGGAGACGAAGATGGCCGACGAGGCCTTCCCGGCTCTCGACTTCGAGGCCCTCGGCTACACCGGAGCGCACTTCGGTCAGGGGAGGTGGAACGGTGTGGCGATCATCTCCCGCGTCGGTCTCGACGACGTCGTCGCGAACTTCGCGCCCGGGATCGAACCCGACACCGAGGCCCGCATCATCACCGCCACCTGCGGCGGTGTTCGGGTGTCGAGCGTCTACGTACCGAACGGTCGCGCCGTGGACGACCCCCACTACGAGTACAAACTCGACTGGCTCGACCGGCTCGTCGCCCACCTCGACGCGGACACATCGCCGACCGCCGATGTCGTCGTCACCGGTGACTTCAACATCGCGCCCACCGACGCCGACGTCTTCGACCCGGCGATGCTCGATGGAGGCACCCACGTCACCCCGGCCGAACGCGACCGGCTCACCGCCCTCGCGGAGTGGGGCCTCACCGACCTCTTCCGGAAGCATCACAGCGCCGCGGAGCTCTACTCATGGTGGGACTACCGATCCGGCTCCTTCCACAAGGGCCACGGCATGAGGATCGACCTCAGTCTCGGTACCGCGAGTGTCGCCGAGCGCTGCCGATGGAGCGTCGTCGATCGCAACGCCCGCAAGGGCGAGTCACCGAGCGACCACGCGCCGGTGATCGTCGAACTCGCCGACTGAACCCGACGCGACTCACCCGGAGCCGTCGAGGGCGGCGACCACGCCGGCGATGAGGCGCTCACTCGTCATCGCGCCGAGGCCCGTCGCGCGGTCGAGCGCCGCCGCGTCGCGCGGTTGCGACTCGGCGATCCTCCGCAGGGCGGCATCGGGACAGAACTCGCTCGGGAGGACCCCGATGCGGCGCGCCGCCGACTCCCGCCAGAGCACCAGGCGATCCATCCGGTCCCGTTCGCGTCGTCGATCGGCGTCAATGGTCCGGAGCACCGGTGGTTCGGCGATCGGCGCGGATGCCGGTTCGAACCCGTCGAGAAAGGGCGACGGCTGCCGCCGGTAACCGGCTCGCCGCTCCGCCCTCGAGACCTGACACACATCGGTCGCGCGTGTGAGCGCCACATAGAGCAGGCGCGCCTCCTCAGCCACCGCGCCATTCGTCGTGGCGGCCCGATGCGGGCTGAGACCCTTCTCGACCCCGACCACGAAGACCGTCGGCCATTCCCGCCCCTTCGAGGCATGGAAGGTGAGCACCTCCACCCCCGAGACATCGCGGATGCCGAAGGGATCGACGGTGGCGAGCCACGACCGCAACGCCGTGCCGTCACCGTGGGGCTGCTCGCGTAGGAAGTCGACGAGTACCTCGCCGACCCGAGCGGTGGCGGCGCGGTCGCCCTCGGAGTTCGCCTCGCGGGAGACATCGGTATCGAACTCGTCGAGGAGGTCGTGGGCGAAGGAGCGGAGAGCGGAGGCCGACTGACAGCGTTGGGCGCGGTCGAGGAGCCGGCGCTCGATCGAGCCCGACGCCAGGGCGCGTCGACGGACGACGATGCCGCGGGACTCGAGCGCCTCGGCGACACGCCCCGCCACCTGATGGGTGCGCGCGAGGACCGCGACCTCCCCCCGACGGATCGCCGCCGGGTCGCAGCCGAGCACCGAGGCCGCGACCCCCGATGCCTCAGCATTCTCGTCCGCGTAGGCGGTGAGGCTCAGCGGTCGGGCATCCTCACGGGCCGAGACCAGACCGGCACCCTGACCCGAGGTGTCGAGCACGTGATTGCCGGCCGCGACGATCTGCGGGGTCGAACGGTGGTTCACCGGGAGGCGGATCACCTCGACGCCCGGGAAGCGCCGGTCCACATCCACGAGCAGGGAGGGATCGGTCCCGTTGAAGCCGTAGATCGCCTGCGAGGGGTCACCGACGAGGAACAGGTCATCGCTGCCCTCTCGGAGCACATCCACGAGACGGTGCTGGAGGGGGTTGAGGTCCTGGGCCTCGTCGACGTGGAGATGACGGAACCGCCACCGCACGGCCTCGGCGAACGTACGGTCGCCCTCCAACTCGCGGACGAGGATGGCCAGCAGGTCGTCGAGATCGACCACACCGCGCCGGCGCTTCTCCTCGGCGTAGGCGTCGAGTGCCGCGGGCACCTGCGACATGACCCTGGAGCGTCGACCGGCCGCGCGCGCCGCGCGCTGGTAGTCATCGGATCCGAGGCCCCGCGCGAGCGCCCAGTTGACCTCCTCCAGCACCGCCGACGCGCGACCTCGGTCACCGCCAGGTGAGTCGGTTCGTGGCGAGGCGGCGCGAAGCAGTCGGGCGCGGTCATCGACCACCGTCGGCACCGGACGCCCCGTGTCGACCCAGCGCCGACGTAGGAGGCCGAGAGCAACCGAATGGAAGGTGCCGGCCTCCACGCGCTCGCGGACCCCGCTCGCGCCGAGTCGACGGCGCAGCTCTCCGGCCGCCTCCCGGGTGAACGTGAGGGCGAGGGTGTGCTCGGCCTCGGCGGTATCGGAGAGGACGCGATGAGCGATACGTCGGGTGAGCACCCGGGTCTTGCCCGACCCGGCGCCCGCGATCACCGCCACCAGCCGTGACTCGCAGGTGACCGCGCGACGTTGATCGTCATCGAGATCGACGAGCAGATCGGCGGGGTCCACGGCGCAACGGTACCGGTCCCCCCGAAGCCGATCCGAAGGCGCGTCCGTGGCACACTCGGGGTGATGCCGCGCGCGACCCTCCCCAACGCGATCGAGATCGAGTACGACACCTTCGGATCGCCCAGCGACCCCGCCCTGCTCCTCGTCGCCGGATTCACCTCCCAGTTGATCTCGTGGGACCCGGACCTCTGCGAGATGCTCGCCTCCAGAGGTCGATACGTCATCCGATACGACAATCGCGACTGCGGCCTCTCCACCCACCTCGACGGGATCACCGTCGACGTCGAGCGAGCCACCGAGATCTTCCTGTTCGGCCACGACGAGAAGATCGACTGCCCCTACGACCTCTCCGACATGGCCGCCGACGGGATCGGACTCCTCGACCACCTCGGCATCGACCGCGCGCACATCATGGGGGTGTCGATGGGCGGGATGATCGTCCAGGCCATGGCCATCGACCATCCCGACCGGATCGCCTCGGCGACCTCGATCATGAGCACCACCGGCGAGCGCGACTACGGCGAACCGACCGCGGAGTCGCTCGCGGTGCTGCTCGCCGACCCACCCGCGGACCGACAGGCCTACATCGACGGTGCCGCCGACTACGCCGTCTGGGCGTCGAAGGCGCACTTCGACCTCGAACGAGCCCGCCGGTTCGCGGCCGCCGCCTACGACCGCGCCTTCTACCCCGAGGGGTCCACCCGGCAGATGGCCGCCATCCTCACGAGCGGCGACCGAGCCGAGGGTCTCGCCGACCTCCGCGTTCCGATGCTCGTCATCCACGGCACCGACGACACGCTCATCACCCCCTCGGGAGGGGAGCGGACCGCTGAGATCACACCGGGCGCTGAACTCCTCATGCTCGACGACATGGGCCACGACCTTCCGGTCCCTCTGTGGCCGGTAATCGTCGACGCGGTTATCGCCCACAGCGACCGCAACCCCTGAGGAACGACCCCGCCGATCCATACCGACGAACCAGCCGACACGAGGAGCAGCACCATGGCCGGACCACTCCAAGGCCTCAAGATCATCGAGATCGCCGGGATCGGCCCGGGTCCCTTCGCGGCGATGATGCTCGCCGACATGGGGGCCGACGTGCTCCGCGTCGACCGGGCCGCCGCCGTGCGGGGGATCGCGACCGACCCCGGTCTCGACATCCTGCAGCGGGGGCGCCGCAACATCGCCCTCGACCTGAAGCACCCCGACGGGGTGTCGGCCCTGCTCGACCTGGTCGGTGAGGCCGACGCCCTCATCGAGGGGTTCCGCCCCGGCGTCATGGAGCGTCTCGGCATCGGCCCAGAGGTGTGCACCGAGCGCAACCCTCGGCTGGTCTTCGGGCGCATGACCGGCTGGGGTCAGGACGGGCCCTACGCGCAGGCCGCCGGGCACGACATCAACTACATCTCCCTCGCCGGCTCGCTCGCCCACATGGGCCGGGTCGACACCGGTCCGGTCCCACCCCTCAACATGGTCGGAGACTTCGGTGGCGGCGGCATGCTCCTCGCCTTCGGCGTGGTCTGCGGCATCCTGGAGGCGGCGCGATCAGGAACCGGTCAGGTCATCGACGCCGCGATGGTCGACGGATCGGCCGTGCTCATGTCGATGTTCTGGGCGTTCAGCGCGATGGGGGTGCACGATCCCGATTCGCGGGGCACCAACCTCTTGGACACCGGGGCCCACTTCTACGACGTCTACCGCTGCGCCGACGATGCCTACATCTCCATCGGGTCGATCGAGCCCCAGTTCTACGCCGAACTCCTGAGGCTGCTCGACCTCACCGATGACCCCGACTTCGCCACCCAGATGGACCGGTCGGCATGGCCCGCGCTCAAGGAGCGACTCGGGGAGATCTTCGCCTCCCGGACCCGGGCCGAGTGGTGCGAGCTCCTCGAGCACACCGACGTCTGCTTCGCCCCGGTGCTCACCATGGCCGAAGCGGCGGAGCATCCCCACAACCGGGCGCGAGGGACGTTCACCGAGGTGGCTGGTCTGGTCCAGCCCGCGCCGGCCCCGAGGTTCTCCCGCACCGAGCCCGAGGTCGCCTCCCCGCCGGCCCACCCGGGGCAGCACACCCGCGAGGCGCTCCTCGACTGGGGTGTCCCCGCCGAGCGCGTCGTGTCACTCCTCGAGTCCGGCGCGGCGCGACAGGCGTGACCCACCTCGTTCGACTGGTCCGGCACGGCCGGGCGGCCGCCGGGTGGGACGTCGATCGCGACCCGGGCCTCGACGCCCTCGGACTCGACCAGGCTGAACGGGTGGCCGACGTGCTGGTCGCCGAGGTGGCCGCCGACGTCGACGTGTGGACCAGCCCGCTGCGGAGGTGCCGTGAGACCGCCGCTGCGCTCTCCGGTCGCCTGGGCACCGAGGCCCGCATCGAACCTCGCGTGGCTGAGATCCCATCGCCGGAGGGTGTCGACATGGCCGATCGGACCGGTTGGCTGCGCTCCGCGATGAACGGCACCTGGGGGGACCTCGGTGACCGCTACACGGAGTATCGCGACCGCGTGGTCGAGGCCGTCACGGCCTGCGAGCGACCGACCGTGGTCTTCTCCCACTTCGTGGCCATCAACGCCGTCATCGGGGCCTGTCTCGGCGACGACCGATTGCTCATCGACCACCTCGACAACACCTCGGTGACCGTCGTCGAAGTGACCGCCGGGTCGCTCCGACTCATCGAACGGGGTCGCGAGGCCGACACACTCATCCGCTGAGGGGCAACGGCCTGCGACCGGGGTGGTGACCCCCGATGGCATGCTCTTGGGGTGCCGAATCCCCGAACGGTCGCCCTCACCCTGGCGTTCACCGCTGTCGCGGGCTGCGCCTACCTCGACGCCGATGCCGAGCCGCTCGCGCCTGCCCTCGATGAGGCGCCCCCGACCGAGACGACCGTTGCTGATGAGCAGCCGTCCATCGAGGAGGACTCGGAGACCGAGGTGAGCGCGGCACCCACCACGACCGCCACCACGCTCCCGCCGACCACCACCATCCCGCCGCCGCTCGGTGTGGACGAACTCATCCTGAGCCCGGAGGGCATCGGAGGGGCGCTGCTCGGCGCGGATCCCGACACCGTGGTCACCTACATCTCCTCGATCCTCGGAGCGCCCACCGACGACAGCGGCTGGGTGGATCCGCTCGAGTTCTATCTCTGCCGAGGAACCACCGTCAGACGTGTCGAGTGGGGAGTGCTGTCGGCGATCTTCGGCGACGAGTCCGACATCGCCACCAGCCGCACGCACCTCATCTCGTGGACCTACGGCCTCGTCGACCGTCTCGGCGACGAACCGGTTGGGCTCCGAACCCCCGGCGGGTTGACACTCGGCGATCAGATCGCCGGTCTCCGGGAGGAGTTCGGGTCGGTGGCCCTCGACGAGGGCGACGCCGACCTCGACATCCCACCGAGCTTCTATGTCGGGCCGACCCTGCGGGGACTGGCCACCGGTATCGCCGACGACGACTACGTGCTCGTGATCATCGGCGGGAGCGGGTGCACCGGGTGAGTCTGCTCGAATGGCACGAACTCAACGCCTGGGTGCTGATCTGGTCGAACGCGGCCCTCGGCCTGTGGTTCAACGCCGCCCAGTTCGCCCCCGCGCTCCGACATCGCGCCATCTGGCCGATCACCCTGGCGGTCCAGGTCACCGTGTTCACCCAGGCCGTACTCGGCGTGTTGATTGTGAACCGCACCACGCTCGAACTCGACGACATGCACGCCCTCTACGGCTTCTCGACGATCATCGCCGTCGCCATCCTCTACAGCTACCGCTCCAGTCCGTTCATCCGTGACCGCCAATGGCTGCTCTACGGCCTCGGGTCCTGGTTCATCATGGGGCTCGGACTGCGCAACCTCTACATGAACTGAGGCCCGCCCGGGTATCAGGCCGAGGTGATCAACTCGCGGAGCAGGCCGACGAGGAACACGGCCGGTGTCGTGTCTCGGGGTATCGGGACCACCACCTGGCGCTGCTGCTCCTTGACCACCGCCGAGCGCGCCAACCGCTTCAGGCGCATCGACTCGCTCGCCTTCAGCTCGAGACCCGAGAGTCGCGCCTGACGGCCGCGCTGACGATCGCCGGTCACCTGCAGCTCCGGGATGCCGCACCGGATGCACTCCGCGCGCAGCTCGCCGATGACGAGCAGCATCTCGGCCTCGGTGGGCACCGGCCCGTAGCGGTCCTCCCACTCAGCTCGGATGTCGGCGACCTCGTCGACGGTGGTCACCTGCGCGAGACGTCGGTACGCCTCGAGTCGCAACTCCTCCTTGGTCACGTACTCCGCCGGCAGGAAGGCGTCGGTCGGGATGTCGAGCGAGACGGTCGGGGGAGTCGGAGCCGGCTCACCCTTCATCTCGGCGACGGCCTCGGTCACCATCTGGCAGTAGAG
>Ga0181565_10002831_pt1 | contig 13302 bp, 9 predicted proteins | sample 101ome_16_FD_129661 | JGI IMG/M metagenome (GOLD analysis project Ga0181565, IMG submission 129661) | Coastal salt marsh microbial communities from the Groves Creek Marsh, Skidaway Island, Georgia - 101401AT metaG (megahit assembly) | ecosystem: Environmental > Aquatic > Marine > Intertidal zone... | reverse complement strand
TCTCGGTGCTCGCTGTGCTGTTCTCATGGTTCGGGTCCGGCGCGTTCAATTTGTGGGTCGCTCTCGCGATTTTGCTGGCGGGCTGGGTGGTGTTGGGGGTCGCACGAGATGTATGGCGGCGGCTCACGCAGGGCGCGCAGGGTGCGCCCCGCTGGCGTCGCTTGTCGGCGAGCTTCATCGGCATGACGCTAGCGCACGTCGGTTTTGCTGCTGTGGTGCTCGGTGCTGTGGTGGTATCGCAGCACACCGAGGAGCGCGATCTGCGGATGGCGGTAAATGAAGTAGCGGAATTGGGCGAGTATCGTTTTACCCTCAAGCGGCTGTCGCAGGCGCCCGGGCCCAACTACGTGGCCGATCAGGCGGTTTTCGAGGTGTCTAACAGCGGCAGGGTCATTGCTACGTTGATTCCGGAAAAGCGACGCTACTTTGCGAGCGGCCAAGTGATGACAGAGGCCGCTATTGAAGCCAGCCTTTGGCGCGACCTCTATGTTGCTCTGGGTGAGCCCATTGGCGACGACGCCTGGGCGGTGAGGTTGCAGTACAAGCCGATGGTGCGTTGGCTCTGGCTGGGTGGGTTGTTAATCGGCTTCGGCGCGCTGATAACCGCGCTGGATCGGCGTTATCGAGCTCAATTGAGCCGCAATGCGGCGGTAACTGCGGGGGTAGATGAACAGGTGTTGGGGCTTGCCGGTTAAACGTTTTCTGCCGCTGGGTATCTTCGCTCTGCTCGCATTGCTGCTGTTCAGAGGTTTATCTATCGATCCAACGGCTCTGCCGGCGGCAAGGCTGGGTCAGCCATTTCCCGAATTCTCGTTGCCGGTATTGCAGACCGAAGGCACTGTGGGAGCCAGCGCACTGGATCCCCGGCCAGCGCTGGTGAACGTATGGGCGACTTGGTGTTATTCGTGTCGCGTGGAGCACCCCTATCTGCTCGAGTTGGCGAGGCGCGGAGTGCCGATCTTTGGACTTAATTACAAAGACGATGACGACAAGGCGCGTGAGTGGCTTGCTCAGCTCGGCAACCCCTATCGCTTGAATGTGGTCGATGCGGCGGGCACGCTCGGTCTGGATCTGGGCGTCTATGGTGCGCCGGAGACCTACGTGCTTGATGCGAGCGGCGACATCGTTCATCGCCACGTCGGCGTCCTTGATCAAGCGGTATTTGAGCGCGATTTTGTGCGCTGGTTCCCCCAGCAGGGTGGTCTCGGAGCCGGCGACTAGTGCGGCCCTTTGTCCTGTTGCTGTGGCTCCTCAGTCTACCGGTGTGGGCGGTCATTGAAACTTACGAGTTTTCTTCGCCCGCCTTGCAACTCCGCTATCACACGCTGAGCCAGGAACTTAGGTGTCCCAAATGTCAGAACCAAAACATCGCGGATTCCAATGCGCCGATTGCTCGCGACTTACGGGTGGTCCTCTATGAGCAACTCGAGGCAGGGCAAACGGATGAGCAGATTCTCGCGTTCATGGTCGCGCGATATGGCGAATTTGTACGCTACCGTCCTGCCGTCGATCGAAATACTGCGCTCCTCTGGTGGTCGCCGGTATTGTTGTTGGTCGTCGGGATGCTTGCGCTCGTTCGCCACCTCCGTCAGCGCGAGGTCTCCCAGCCGCCGCAGTTGACCGCTGAAGAGCAAGCGCGGGTGCGGGCGCTGTTGGAGCGCCGTAATTCTTGATGAACGCTTTTTACCTCTTTAGTCTTTTCTTGATCGGGATCGCGGTGCTCTTGATCGTGCTTTTGCCGCGCACCTGGCAGCGACGGGCTCCGACGGAAACCAATGCCCATTGGCTGCGGCTCCGCCAGCGTGAGTTGGAAGGGGAAGACGCCCCGCTGCGCGAAGAGGCCATGCTCAGGTTGCTCGAAGATGGAGAGGCGAACGAGGAGATGCCTGGTATCGCGCGTTATGCTCTCAAGTGGCAATTAGTCGGCGTGGCGGGATTGGTCGCGTTGGTCGTTGCTCTCTATCACGCCTTGGGTGCCTGGGAAGATGTTGGCATCGCGGCTGCGTTAGAGGGTACGGGCGAGGCTGAGCCCGCCGAGATTCGCGCTCTGATAGCGCGCATCGAGGCGCGAGCAGGGGCGCGACCCGGTAACCGCGATTATTCGTTGTTGCTGGGAGAGTATTATCTTTCCGGCAATGATCCAGCCACTGCGCTACCTTATTTTGATCGACTTCTCGATGCGGGAGTGTCTTCCGCTGACATTCTTGCCAAGGCAGCGCAGGCCGAGTTTCTTGCCTCGGATCGTCAGCTGAGCGGTCGCGCCCGCAATCGCGCAGAACAGGCGCTGGCAATCAATCCTGCTACACCTGCTGCGCTTGCCACTCTGGGAATGGCGGCTTTCGAGGAGCAGGACTTCACCGCGGCGATACGTTATTGGGAGCGCTTGCGGGCGCTTGAGCCCGAGGGTTCGCCGGGTCATCAGATGCTGAGTCAGGTGATTGCCAGGGCCCGTGCCGAGCTGGGGGAGTCCGATGTCCTTGACCTCACGACGCCGGCGATCGCGGTGCTGGCATCACTTCCGCCGGGATTCACGCCCCCAGCGAGCGCACAGGTGTTTGTGTTCGCGCGGCCAGAAGGAGGCGAGCAGGGAATGCCCATTGCGGTAAAACGCCTCGAAGCTGCGTCGTGGCCGCTGTCCGTCCAGCTCGATGATCGCCATTCCATGGCCGGGCAGCAAATATCTGCGTTTGCGCACGTGGCTGTCGAGGTGCAGGTGTCGATGAATGGGCAACCAGGCCGCGACAATGCCATTGCCTGGGGGTATCTAGGGCGTGCTCCAGTGGGCACCGGCAAGGTCGTAGAAGTGGTCCTAAAAGCGACAGACGCGCCCTAATTCGCAATCAAACATAGTGTTGTCTGGCGGAAGCAGATACACTACATGTTGTGTTTTTTGCCTGCCGTGGCCCTTTGCGGGATGACGGCGGGCCAGACGGGTACCCGGAACTAATAATGCGCCTCAAATCCATCAAACTGGCCGGCTTCAAGTCCTTCGTTGATGCTACGACTGTCCAGTTCCCCGGCAACATGTGTGCGGTGGTCGGGCCCAATGGCTGTGGTAAGTCCAACATTATCGATGCGGTGCGTTGGGTGATGGGTGAGAGCTCAGCCAAAACCCTCCGCGGCGAATCGATGACTGATGTCATCTTTAATGGCACAACCAGTCGGCAACCGGTTTCGCAGGCCTCTATTGAGCTGATTTTTGACAACAGTCAGGGAAAAATCACGGGAGAGTTTGCGGCGTACAACGAGATTTCTGTGCGTCGGGTTGTCACCCGAGACGCGCAATCGGAATACTATCTCAACGGCGCAAAATGCCGCCGCCGCGACATCACCGATCTGTTCCTTGGGACAGGTCTGGGTCCGAGAAGCTACGCGATCATCGAGCAGGGCGTCGTCTCGAGATTGATCGAGTCCAAGCCCGAAGAGCTGCGAGTTTTTATTGAAGAGGCAGCGGGGATCTCAAAATATAAAGAGCGTCGTCGGGAGACCGAGAGCCGTATGCGTCGGACTTCGGAGAATCTTGAGCGGCTGACAGATTTGCGCGATGAGCTGCAGCGCAACTTAGCGCATCTGGACCGGCAGGCGCGCGCGGCTGAGAAATATGCGGAGCTGAAAGCCGAAGAGCGCACGGTGCAGAGTGAGCTATTTGCCATACAGTGGCGCAATCTCAGCGCCGCTCGTGGTGAGGTGTCGGGCGAGATCGCTGCGCTGGAGGTGAAGCGAGAGGCCGCGAAGGCCGATGTCGCGCATACGCTCGCGCAGGTCGAGTCGAGTCGGGCTGAACAAGTGGAGGCCGCCGATGCGCTCAGCGCGGCGCAGGAGCGCTTTTATTCCGTCGGCGGAGAGGTCACCCGCATCGAGCAGGCATTGCGGTTTGCGCAGGAGCGTCGTGGCGAGCTTCAGCGAGATCTGGAGCAGACGCGATCAACGCTGGCTCAAACAAGGCAGCACTTGGAGACTGATCAGCAGCAGCTTGCTACTTGGGAAGAGGAGCTAACGCGTTCGGAGCCAGAGGTCACGCGTTTGCGCACAGCGGCGAATGAGGCGAGCGAGGCGCTCGCGGAGGCTGAGCGGGCAGTGCAAAGCTGGTCGCAGACCTGGGATGGTTTCAACGAGCGTGCGCGGGGGCCCAGCCAGACCGCCGAGGTGCAGCAGAGCCGCATCGCCTACCTTGAACAGGTATTGCGAAAGCTTCAGGAGCGGATAGAGCAGTATCGTACCGAGTGGAAGGCCCTGGACGTAGGTTCCGAAGAATCCGAGGTGTCTCCGCTGAATGCGAAAATTCAACAGGCAGACCAGAACATCGCGGGGCGCGAGGTTGAAATACAGGAGATTCAGCGGGATTTATCTGATTCACAAAGCACCATCGAACAGTCCCGGCAACAGCAGGATGAGGTCCGTGCGGCCATTCAGGAAGCGAGAGGTCACATTGTCTCTTTGACCGCGTTGCAAGAGGCCGCTTCGGACGACAGGGAGCGCATTGCATTTAACGACTGGATCGCCTCGGAGGCATTGCCTTCACAAGGTAACGTGTACGCAGCGCTAGATGTTGAGGGGGGTTGGGAGTCCGCCATTGAGCAGGTGCTCGGGGACGCGCTGTCAGCGCTTGTCGTAAAGGACTCGGACATCTCGGCTCTCGCGGGCCTCACTGAGTTGCCGGCGGGCGCGTTTTTGCTGGATGAGCGAGGGGATGTGCCGCAGGACATGGACGGCACGTTGGCTGCCAAGGTGAGAGGACCGGCCCGCGTGTTGAACTGGCTGTCATCGGTAAAGACCGCGGCAGACCTTGCGACGGCACAGCGGCTGTGCGCTTCGCTGGCGCCCCATGAGTCTGTCATTACCGCGGATGGACACTGGCTCGGCTCGGGCTGGCATCGCAAGCGATCCGACGCAGACGACGCGGCCGGCATGCTCGCGCGGCAAGCGCAGCTCGATGCGCTGAATCAGCAGTTAACGGGCGCGCGCGCCGAGGCCGAGGATATCGAGGGCAAGATCTCAGCGTTGCTGGCCGCGCGAGCAGAGCGCGAGCGTGAGCTGGCGCAAAAGCAGCAAGCGTTGCAAGCGGCGGTGAATGACCGCGCCGAGTTGGTGGCGGAACAACGGGCCGTAGCGACCAAAATTGAACAGCAATTGCAGCGACGGGTTCGACTGAAGGAGGAACTCGCTGAGGCAGAGCGTCAATATGAGCAGGAGCAGGCCAATCTGGGTGAGGCGAGGCAGTTACTGTCTGATTCGTTAGACCAGATGGAGCATGATCGCAAAGAGCGTGAAAGCCTGCAGTCCGCTAGGACCCGCCTGGGTGAGCAACTGACTGCACAGCGCGATGCGACGCGCACTGCCGCTGATAATTTGATGCGCACTGAGCTGCACAGCCAAAGCCTCAAGACCCAGTCAGCGACCTTGAGAGAAGCGATTGCTCGGTTGTCGGCAAATTTGAAAGACCTGGAATCTCGCGAGAGTGAGTTAACCGACACGCTTCCGACAGGTAATGACCCCGATGCGGAAAACAAAGCGAAGCTGAGTCAGTTGCTCGAACAGCGTGTGGAGGCAGAGACGGCGCTCAACAGTCAGCGAGCGGTTGTGGGGGATATCGACGCGAAACTGAGAGAGCTGGAAAGCCTCAGGCTCACCCAGGAGCAGTCCGTGCAGGCCGTGCAGGCCGACGTCGAGCGGTTGCGCTTAAGCGAAGCTGAGAGTGCGGTGCGCCTGGAGACGCTTGAAAGTGAAATCCGAAAATGTGACGCAGTGCCCCAGGAAATTGTTGCCGCACTGCCGGAGGATGCCGACGAGAGCGAATGGGCGACTCGTGTCGAGCGGGCGGCCGCTCGGATAAATCGCTTGGGCCCAATCAACCTCGCAGCCATTGATGAGCACGCGGTAGCGTCGGAGCGCAAGCAGTACTTGGATGCGCAAAATGAAGATCTTGAGTCGGCCCTAGAAACCTTGCGCGCAGCGATCCGCAAAATTGATAAAGAGACGCGACAGAGGTTCAAAGATACGTTTGATCAGATTAATGCAGGTTTTGCGGAGCTGTTTCCGCGCGTGTTTGGGGGTGGTACCGCGAGTCTTGAGATGACGGGCGATGACCTGCTCGACACCGGTGTTGCTATTTTTGCGCGCCCCCCTGGAAAGAAGAACTCCACCATTCATTTGCTCTCGGGTGGCGAGAAAGCCATGACTGCGATTGCGTTGGTGTTCTCCATCTTCCAACTCAATCCTGCGCCATTTTGTATGCTCGATGAGGTGGACGCACCGCTCGACGATGCCAACGTTGGGCGTTACGCGAGAATGGTGCGGGAAATGTCCGAGAAGGTGCAGTTTGTATTCATCACACATAATAAGATCACGATGGAAGCGGCAGATCAGTTGATGGGTGTGACCATGCAGGAGCCGGGCGTTTCGCGCCTGGTGACCGTGGATGTCGAAGAGGCCGCTCAGCTGGCAGCCAGCTAGGGGAATAAATGGAGCAACTATCGATTCGTGACTGGATGGTCATCCTCGGCGGGATGATGATCGCAGCAGTGCTGATCGATGCCGTGCGGCGGTACTGGCGAGAGCGTCGCGCCGAGATACGTCTGAATGCGCGGATAGACCGTTCAAGGCCGCTCTCTGAAGACGATGATGCCTTCAATCTGTTAACCGAGTTGCCGAACGGCGGGGCGCGAATTATTCGGCGCGACGATCTGACGGGGATGATATTGCCCGAAGAAGTCGCGCTTCCCTCTGTGTCGGTGTCGCGGGATTCGGTCCCGGCAAGTGACGAGATAATCTCGGAGTCACCGGTCGTTGCCGAGTCTGTACAGGGTGTGTCGGCTCCCGCACCCATGGACCCCATCGACAGAGCTGTCGAGGAGGCAGAGTACCAAGCGCTGTCAGGGGCTGATGCGCCGATGACCGCATCTTCAGAGAGCGAGCCGCCTCCCGAGGTCGTCGAGCCCGGGCTGGGAGCTGTATCGACCCCAGATCAGGAGAAGGCGGTGCGGCGGCGGACCGTGAAGTCTGCGGCAGGTTCGGCTGAAGGGGTTGATGCGGCGCAGCCGCTGGAAGCGGGCACGGTCGATTGGCTTGACAACCTCGACGACGATGATGACGAAGACCCCGGGCACGGGCGGTTGCCTCGGGGAGCTAACACTCATGTTTTTATCTTGTACGTGGTGGCGCGATCAGAGGAGGGCTTCTCTGGTACGGGCATCCTAGAGACACTGCTGGCCTGCGATCTCCGCTTTGGCGATATGGATTTCTTCCACCGACATGAGCGACCGTCAGGTCGCGGCGCGATCGAGTTTAGCGTAGCCAATATGATGAAGCCCGGCGTGTTCGACATCGACAATATGGAACCGCTGCAGACTCGTGGACTGATGTTCTTTGTCACGCTGCCAGGCCCTGCCGATATGTTGAAAGCCTTCGACTACATGTATGAAACCGCCAAGGTCGTCGCCAAAATGTTGGGCGGCGATATTCAGGATGAGACGCGCAGTGTCGTGACCCGTCAAAGTCTGGAGCACATGCGTCAGCAAATTCGGGAGCTCGAAAGGCGACTGCTCGTTCGACGCAATTGAGCGCCATGGCCAGCCCGGTCGACGAAATTACCCGTCTCAGAGCGCAGCTCAACGCATGGTCTGAGGCTTACTTTACCGAGGACGCGCCTCTCGTGCCCGATGCTGACTATGATGCCTCGATGCGTCGACTTGAGGCGTTAGAGGCAGAATTTCCCGAGTTCATCACGACTGACTCGCCGACACAGCGCGTCGGGTCTTCGCCACTCAGTGCTTTCGAGACAGTGGTACATCGTGCGCCAATGTTGTCGCTCGATAATGCGTTTTCGGCAGAGGAGCTGTCAGAGTTTGACCGCCGCGTTACCGAGCGGCTGGGTGTGTCTGAGATTCGGTATTGTTGCGAGCCAAAGCTCGATGGTGTCGCTATCAGTCTGGTTTATGAAAATGGTCTATTAGTACAGGCGGCGACGCGGGGTGACGGTAGCGCGGGTGAAGACGTCACCGCGAATGTGCGGACCATAAAGAGTGTACCGCTCAATCTCAGTGGGGAGAATATTCCAGAATACCTGGAGGTGCGGGGGGAGATAGTCATTCCGCGTGCCGGGTTCGAGCAAATGAACGCCCGCGCAAAGGCAAGCGGTCAAAAAACATTCGTCAATCCGCGCAACGCCGCAGCGGGCAGCCTTCGCCAGCTTGATTCGCGCATTACCGCCAAGCGCCCGCTGGCGTTTACGGCCTACGCGGTGGGCGTAGTTGACGGAGAACTACCTGCGTTTCACGATGAAATCCTGCGCGCGCTTAAAGGCTGGGGACTGCCGATTTCTGATTTCATGGAGACCGTCAAGGGTATTGAAGCCTGCGAGAGCTACTACCAGCGCTTAGCTGAAGCACGTGACTCATTGCCATTTGATATTGATGGCATCGTTTTCAAGGTCAATGCAATCGACGCTCAACAGCGGTTGGGGTTCGTCTCTCGGGCACCACGCTGGGCAATCGCCCGAAAATTTCCGGCCCAAGAGGTGAGTACGCAACTGCTGGGCGTGGATTTTCAGGTCGGCCGTACCGGCGCAATCACCCCCGTCGCCCGCTTGGAGCCGGTTTTTGTCGGTGGAGTCACGGTGAGCAATGCCACGTTGCACAACGCGGATGAAATAGCGCGATTGGGCGTGCAGATCGGTGACAGAGTCGTCGTTAGGCGTGCGGGCGATGTGATCCCGCAAATTGTATCGGTCATTCACGAGGGGACTGCGGACACTGCTCGCTCACGGCAGCCTATCGTGTTCCCGACGGACTGCCCAACCTGCGGAGCGGCATTGGAGCGCGAGGACGGAGAGGCGGTGATCCGATGTGTCGGCGGGATGGGATGCCAGGCGCAACTCAAGGCGGTTGTAAGGCACTTTGCCTCGCGCAAAGCCATGGACATTGAGGGGTTGGGGGACAAGCTGATCGATCAGCTGGTTGATGAGTCGCTGATTTCATCGGTGGATGACCTTTTCAAGATGGATAAGTCGGTGCTGAGCCGGTTGGATAGGATGGGAGATAAATCCAGTGAGAACTTGTTATCCGCGCTGGAGGCGGCAAAGACAACGACCTTGGCGCGATTCATCTACGCGTTGGGCATTCGCGAAGTCGGCGAGGCGACGGCTCGGGCGCTAGCGCAGCATTTTTTGACGCTGGACGCGCTACTTGAGGCGGAGGTTGAGGTGCTTGAGGAGGTCGACGATGTCGGGCCCGTAGTCGCGCGCCACATCAGGGCCTTCGCCAAGGATGCGAGAAACCTCGATATTATTAGAGGATTATTGGCCGCAGGTATCGCCTGGCCCGAGGAGGCGCTCGCGGTAACTTCAGGACCCCTCGCAGGTGAAACCTGGGTGGTCACGGGAAAGCTGGTCAGTATGTCGCGGGACGAGGCCGAGAGCCGGTTACGCGCTTTGGGTGCCAAGACAGCGAGCAGTGTGTCTGGCAAAACCACGAGGGTGGTTGCTGGCCCTGGCGCCGGCAGCAAGAAAGCCAAGGCAGATTCACTGGGCGTACCGATTGTTGATGAGGACGCCTTGTTAAAAGTGCTGCGGGAGATGGAATGACGATCGGCAAGCTCATTTGGCGGGTCTCAGCGTTCTTTACCATTTTGCTGGTGAGCGGCTGCGTAACCGCTCCGCCGGAGCAGGTCGACAACGTGTGCGACATATTCAGAGAAAAATCCGGTTGGTACAAAGATGCCAAGGCGTCCCGCTCACGCTGGGGGGTGCCGATGTCAGTTTCCATGGCGTTTATGTATCAGGAGTCACGCTTTGTTGCGACAGCCAAACCGCCGCGCAAGAAGCTGTGGGGATTCATCCCCGGGCCGCGTCCGTCCGACGCCTATGGCTATTCTCAGGCCAAGGACAGTACCTGGGACTGGTATCAGCGAAGCACGGGGAATTACGGCGCAGATCGCGATGATTTCGGTGACGCGATTGATTTTATCGGTTGGTACAACGACGTATCACATCGACAGCTGGGCATCGACAAACAGGACGCGTTTCGGCTTTACCTGGCTTATCACGAGGGCCATGGTGGCTATCGGAATCAGACATATCGCAGCAAAGATTGGCTGGTAGATGTTGCGCGCAAAGTAGATCGGCAAGCCAAGCGATATAACAGCCAGCTTACTGAGTGCGCTGAAGAGCTAGAGCCGCGAGGCTGGTTTGACTGGTGGTGAGAAAGGAATTTGCTCGGCGGGCCTTTTGTCACGAGACTGTCACATTGGGCGCGTCTAATTGGGTGACCCTTCGAAATTGGTGATGGCGTGACAAAGAAAACCGTATTGGTTGTCGATGACGAGGCCGGTATTCGCGAGATGCTCAAGCTGGCGCTCGACATGGCCGATTTTGCGTGTATTGAAACCGATAACATCAGTGATGCCTATCGACTGGTAACCGATAAAAGCCCAGATATCATTTTGCTCGACTGGATGTTGCCTGGTGGCAGCGGCATAGAGTTACTGCGCCGACTGAAAAAAGAAGAGGCAACTGCATCGCTGCCTGTGATCATGTTGACTGCCAAGGCGCACGAAGACAATGTGATTCAAGGTTTAGAGGTGGGCGCGGACGACTACATTACCAAGCCATTCGCGCCCAAGGAGCTGATAGCCAGAATGCGAGCGATCCTCCGTCGCGCCGGTGCTGACGACAAGAGAGATGAGATGCGTGTCGGTGATTTGGTAGTGGAGGTTGATAGCCGACGCGTGATACTGCATGGCAAGACGATCGAGATGGGACCAACGGAGTTCAACCTGCTGCACTTTTTTATGGCAAATCCAGAGCGCGCTTACTCGAGAGCCCAGTTGCTCGATCGGATTTGGGGTTCGAGTGTTTACGTAGAGGAGCGTACGGTTGATGTCCACATACGGCGGCTCAGGAAAGCATTGCAAGCCAGCGATGCGGCATACAGTGAATTGATTCAGACCGTCAGAGGCACCGGATATCGCTTTTCGGACAGAGATTTCACAGTGCCGTGAGCAGTGCAGGATTCTTAGCTCTTGAAGCGCGACGGCTTGCGTTTTCGATTCTCGCCGGCGTTGTTGCTTGGTTTGTTGCGGACAGCCCCCAGGTGGGTGCGATAGCGTTTCTTATCGCCTTGCTGATGGTCTGGGGTTGGCAGCTTTTCAGGATCTATCGTTGGTTTGCACACCCAGAGGAATTACCGCCAATCAGCGGTGCCGGTTTGCGCAGCATCCTTCGCGATGTCTACGTGCTCCGAAGTCGTGGCGTGCAGGGCGAGCGGTCCTCCAGAGCCCAGCCTTATGTGCGTGAGTCGCTCGCCTCGGTGCGTGAACCCGCGCTCATTATCAATAGCCGATCTGAATTGATTTGGTGCAATGACGCTGCTGAGTATTTACTCGGGATCACGCTGTCGGAAGAGGAGGGCAAGGCATTGTTCGAGATCTTGCCTGGTAAGGCGTTGAAGCGGTACCTCGAGGAAAATAATTTTCAAAAACCGCTGCGACTCAAGCCAGGACCGGATCCGGAGTGGTGCATACAGCTAGAATTTTCTCTTTTTGGCGCAAGCGACCGTCTGATTTTCGTCAAGGATGTGACGGACCAAGATCGGCTGGAGAGAATGCGGCGCGATTTCGTGGGCAATGTGTCCCATGAATTACGAACGCCCCTGACGGTGATCAAGGGCTACCTCGAGACCTTACTGGAGTTCCCCGCTAGTGAGAATGCCATTCTGCAGAAGTCTCTCGCCTCAATGGGGACTCAGGCAAATCGTATGGAGAATTTGATTTCCGATTTGTTGTGGCTTTCGAGCATAGAAAGCGAAGAGGGGGAGCGTAAAGTCGATCGGATCGATGTGCGCGCGCTGTTGGCTGAAATTAAATCCGAGCTGGCGACGGCGTGGCCGCACCGCGAAGTGCAGTTGAAGCTGAAGTCGTCCTTTTGCGTTTTGGGGGACGAGCGGGAATTGCGCAGTGCCATCAGTAATTTGATCGTTAACGCACTGAAATACAGCGAAAAACATCCCGTCTTGGTGAGTTGGGTGGACAGCCCTGTTGGACCTTCACTGCGAGTAGAGGACAAGGGTTTGGGGATAGAGGCAAAACACATTCCCAGGCTGACCGAGCGGTTTTATCGAGTCGATAAGAGCCGTAGCCAGGCGACCGGTGGCACAGGCTTAGGGCTTGCGATTGTCAAGCACGTTGCCGTGTCCCACGACGCGAAATTATTCGTGGAAAGCCAGCCGGGCAAGGGAAGCTGCTTTAAATTGGTATTCCCCGAGGCTAGGGCCGTGACCGCGGCGATCTAGCGCCGGGAGTCAAGCGCAGTCCTTTACCTGACATTGAAAGCCGTTGCGGTTAGCATGTCGCGGTTTCCGTCAGGGATAACTTCTCATGAGCCGCTTTTGGGTAGACAGGGTTAGAGCGCTTCATCCATATGTTCCGGGAGAGCAGCCGGTCTCACGCGACCTGCTTAAGCTTAATACCAACGAACACGCGTTACCCCCGTCGGATCTGGTCATGGCTGCGATTCGTGGCGTTGCCCCCGAGGCGTTGCGTCGTTATCCCGAGCCCACGTCACTCAAGTTGAGGCAAGCCATCGCTGAGCGTGAGGGGCTGAATCCGGATCAGGTGTTTGTGGGCAATGGATCGGATGAGGTTTTAGCGCACCTGTGGCAGGCATTTCTCTCGGGTCGCTCAGTTACAACGCTCGACATTACCTATGGTTTTTACCCCGTATGGGCCGAACTCTATCAATCGGACTTGCATCTTTGCCCGCTTCTCGGGGATTTTTCTGTCGATGTGACTGCGCTTAAGCAGGTCGGTACAGCGGTCGTCCTCCCCAACCCGAATGCGCCAACGGGTAGAGCGTTGACAGTGCGCGAGGTAGAACAGATCGTGTCCGCGGATGACCAGCGTTTGGTCATCGTCGATGAGGCTTATTTTGGCTTCGGCGCGCCTACCGCAGCACCTTTGATAGCGCGCTATGACAACTTGATCGTGACCCGTAGTCTGTCTAAAAGTCATGCGTTAGCGGGATTGAGAGTTGGTTTCGCGCTGGCTAGCGCCGATCTTATCGAGGGGCTTAATCGCGTTAAGGATTCGTTCAACTCCTATCCGCTCGACGCAGTCGCCCAGGCGGCAGCAACTGCGGCGATCTTGGACGACGCGTGGCTAGAGGCGGCTTCCCAGAGCGTGAAGCAGAGTCGGTCACTGCTGGAGAGCGGGCTGGTAGCGATGGGGTTTGAGGTGCTGCCGTCCGAGGCTAACTTCATATTTACGAGGCACCCACAATTCAATGGAGAGCGGTTGTTCGAGTCTCTTCGA
>Ga0181565_10002830_pt1 | contig 13303 bp, 9 predicted proteins | sample 101ome_16_FD_129661 | JGI IMG/M metagenome (GOLD analysis project Ga0181565, IMG submission 129661) | Coastal salt marsh microbial communities from the Groves Creek Marsh, Skidaway Island, Georgia - 101401AT metaG (megahit assembly) | ecosystem: Environmental > Aquatic > Marine > Intertidal zone... | reverse complement strand
GCTCAGGGCGCACGAGGAGGAGCGCCGACGCCTGGACGCGGCAGTGTCGGGGCCTTCGGGGGAGGATGCGTCGGCTCCTCCGCCGCCCCTTGTGGCGCCCAAGGGGACCGCCCCTTCAGGTCGGGTGAGGCCGCGGCCCGCCGTGCGGCCCCAGACGGTTGCCGCCGCGGTGGAGCCCGACGCCAAGCGACCACGCGCCGACACCGCTGGGGTGGTCTCGGCGCCGGGTGGGGTCGGGTTGCTGGGCAGTGAGTACGGGCCAACCTCATCCAGCGGCAACGACGAGTGATGGAGGGGGGAGTGCGCTTTCCCTGCTCCGGGCGCAGGCTGTGGTTGGGGGCGCTGGAGCGACTACGCCCCGGCTGCTGCCGTGTGCCTCGAAGGTGGCTAGAAGAGGTCAACAGAGTCATGTCGCCAGGCAAAGCGAGTATTCCCCCCCCCCCTCGCCTGCGTCGCGTCATACTTACCTGTGCGGCGGTTCTGGTGATCAAGAAGACCAGGCCGGCTGTCGGCGCTGTAGCCCCTTGCACTCTGGGCGGCGGCGCCGGGCTCGCGGCGCTTCGGCGTTCGCGGACGTAACCATTTTTCCACGGCTGCCTTCGGGCGCCATTCCCCCTCCGCGTCCTTTGACGCGTCAAAATCGAAGCACCAGGATTCCGTCGCGTCTTGATCGGCCGAAACGTCTCCGGCCCCCAATGCGTCGTTTCCCATGGCAGTTCCCCCGTTAACCCCCGCTCACCAAATCACTTTGGCCGGTCAGCTCCGATCTTCGTTGCCCGCCACGCATTGGGCGGCGCGAGCGTACCAGGAGAGGCGGCGCAAGCGCAGACGGCAGCCGCCAGCTTCCATCCCTCCCCCACCCTCCAAGGGCTTGTAGTTCCGCCCAATCTGTCCGCGCCGTAAAATTGAAAGTCGTCTTCTTTCCGCTCTTGCGAGATCTCAGCGAACGAAGAGCAAGAAGCCTCCAGTTGCATGAGCCCTCCCCGGTTTGAGCGACGAGAGGCGGAAAAACTCTCCCCCGCTCCTTCTCAACCCTCATGCTCCCCTCACAGCCGCCGTTGTCACATTCACTGCCGCCACTGTCGCAGCCACCACCGCTGCCTTCTCAGCTGCCTCTCCCGAGACGGCTGCCGCCGCTTCCTCAGCTGCTGCCACCAGCTGTTGCACACCGCAGTTGCACAAAGAAGCGATCTCGACAACGAGTCGCCGCCCTCACCTCGTCCGCCTTTGTCTACCCGCCCCTGGTCCCCCCGCCCGCTCGAACAGCTGCTCCAGCTCCTTCCTCTTCGCCGCAGCCCGGCGTCGATGCTCGACGACATCGGCGGGGTCGGGCACACGCCCCTCCACCGTATCCCACCGGACAGGCGTGAAGCAGGGCGGGGGCGGTGGCGCAGCACCGCCCGACCTACCTGTGCCCCGACGTCGAAAGGCCTTGAAGTCGTCACCGCGGATGGGGCCACAAGCACCGCAGTTCTCGTTGGCGCCCTCGCCATCATCGTCCGGCAAGGGTATGTTGTGGGTCTCCACCAGGGGCGCTGGCGGCAGCAGGGGATCCCCCGCCTTCGGCTCCGCGTCCGCATCCTCCCTCTCCTGGTCCCGGATGAAGGCGGCGTCGTCCCCAGCGGTCGCCCGGGGCTCACCATGAATGGGGGCCAGGTCACTTTCATTGACAGCTTCTCCGCCCGCTGCATGCGTGGCCGGGGCCTGGCGACGCGTTGCTGCCGTCCCTGGCCCCGCGCCCCTGCCCATGCCGTCGTCCCGCTCCGCCTCGAGGTCGAGGAGCCACTCCAACGTCCGCGCCGCCCCCGCGTCCCCCGACCCAGACGCTGCCGCCGCCGCGAGGTCTGTGGGCGAGACGGACGGGTGCTGCTGCGCCTTCTTTGTCCAGGGGACCGGGGCGCCCTCGTGCACGACGTAGTGTGTCGACGAATCCCGACGCCACGTTGCGTAGACGAGGGCCCCCAGGTCGGACGCCGACTTAGACACTGCTACTTTGGCGTCCTTGTGGACGCAAAGGACCAGGGGCCGCCACCGCAGCACTCGGTCTGTTGTGCGCCCAAAGAGGACGGGGACCCGGTCGGCGTCGGGAGAGACCGTCAGCACCTGGCCCCCGATGCCCTTTTTTCCATCCAGCACGCATCCGAACTTGCCCAGCACCTCGATCTCGACCCCGGGACGCCTCCTGTCTCCGCCGGACTTGGGCGTCGCCGACACGTAGACGTTGGCGTGTTTCCGGCTCAGCGTCCGGTCTGCCTCGCCGTCCAGCTGCGAATGGTCGGGCCGTGCGCGGGATAGGATAAGGAACATCCGTCTGCCGCGGGGACAACAACAACGACGTGCACTACGACCCACGTCAGAGACGGCTCAGGCAGCATCGACTTAGCTTGATGTCGCAATCGTCGCCCCGTCCTAGCACGTATTTCTTGTTGGGCAGGAGCCACATGGAGGGGGAGTCTCCGCCAACAGCCTCGAGAACCCAGGGCATCGGGCTCAGGGCCAGCAGGTCGACGCCTCGCAGCGGGTCCTGTCGGCAGCGGGCACGGCCTTGGCAGCAACGGCGCAGCAGGAAATAAATGGCCCTCTTCTCGTCCTTCGCGATTCGCGACCGGACAGAGAGAAGGCGACGCCGCGACGAAGACACGTGCTGGTCTTCTTCTGGAGGAGGGAGGTCTGCCGAGGTCGGTGCTCGTCTCTGTAAGACTGTCAGCCTCGGCTGGGGGGCGGAAGAGTCATTCGGCCCTTTCAAGCAGTGGACGCCCAGTAGTCACCTCCTGCAGTTGTTCATAGCTCTCCTTTTGCCTTCGCGATGCGAGGTGGCGAGACAAGCACGAGCGGGCGCGCTCCGGGGCCACGCGCGTCTTCGGCCGAGAACCCCGGGGTGCTCGACGAGCTGGAGGCCGCGCTGCGGGCCGCTCCTGGATCTTCCTCAGCTTCGCATCGAAAACTCGTTCTCGGCAGCATTCAGGCATCCAGAGCGCTGCTGTCCCAGTGCCAGGAGGCGCGAACATCGACGGCCTTCTTAGCGGCTTCGGGCGTTGACACCACAGCACTCGACGTCCTGTGGGCGAGCTCCTGTTCAGTCGGTCACCGGGCACGCAGGGCCGCCGCGGCGCCGCCTTCCACCCGCCCCACCCTGCGACTGTGCGACCCTGCCCCTCTCTACCCACGTGGCGCAGCTGCCTCCTGCCGAGCGCGACGCCCGGCGCCTGGGTGCGGTCGCCAACATCGTCGACCTCGACCTGCTCCGGGGCGTGAGGGCCGACCTCGTCCACCGGGCCTTGCGGCACCTTCGACTCGAGCGCATTCCTCCCCTGCACGTGGCGCGGCTCCAGGGCGAGAAGGAGGCTAAGGCGGCGTGGGGCGTGGTGCTCGCGGGCTCTGTGCTGCATGGGGCGTTTGCCGACCCCGGCGACGCGTTGGCGGTGGCGCGCCTTGGCTTCCGCCAGGCCGCCTGCGCCCTAGGACCGTCGCTGCCGGGGGCAGCATCCGTTGGAGCGCGCTGGGTGGACGGCGGATGCAGACTCCCGGGTGACACGTCGTGGGTATTTCCATCCAAGAAGGTAGAAGCGCAGACTTTGACGGCCCTCTCTGCCGCGGAGCCCCCCGCCGCTGCCCCCGCTGACGACATTTCAGACCCTGGGGAGGAACCGACAGTAGAGCTGTCTCCCGAACCGTCTCCATCACATTCCTGGTCGATCGTGGCACTGGAGGAAGGGGCCGTTCTGGGCCTGCTGGACCCCCGGACTCTCGGGGACCTGCTTTCCGAGGCGGCACAGGACGAGCTCCGTGTCAAGGTCCGCGCCCTCTCATCCCTCCCTATCTTTGCACCCAAGAGCCCCGGCGCCCCCCCCTATCTCGGCTTTGCCCGACTCGAGGCCCTCGCTGCGTCGGCGGAGATCATGAGGCTTCCCGCCGGGGCGACGCTCGTGCAACGGGGCGCCCAGGCCGACGCCCTCTTTTTTCTGCTGGCCGGCGAGGCGTCGGTGCTTGTGCGTGTCTCGTCCGACGAGCGGGTGTCTCTCCGCCGGCGAGTCGAGGCTGGGGCAACGCGCTTCCGCGACCCTGACGTCGTCCGCGGCCTGCCCGCCCTTGTTCCCCTGCTCGGCGCCGTTGCACCGCTCGATGCAGACGCGCAATGCCTCGAACGGACTCGACCAGGCGGCCGCATTGTGATCCCTCGCACGCTCCCCTCGGACTCTGGCCCGGGCTGGCGCCAGCCCAGCCTGGACCAGCCGACGTCGCGGGCCGCACCCTCGATTGAGACCACTGCGGCGGGGTCGAGATTGGCCCGTGCCAAGATCAAGGCCAAGGGCCGGGGCAAGGCGAATCACGCCGCATTCGGCTCCGACGCCGTCGTTGAGCGAGCCGTGGTGGATCTGTTGGCGTCATCGCGGCAAAAGGCCCATGCCGGCGCCCGTCACCTGGGCGGTGAGGCCAAGGCGGCGGCTGACGCGGCAATGGCCTCGGTGCGGGCCCTCAAGACGGGCAAGCAGCGGTGGGAGTGGCGCGACCTCCCTGTGCTGAAAGGACTCCAAGCCGACCTCGCCCAGCTGATGCGCGACATTAATGCCTCAAGCGAGCTCGTGCGCGCGGGAGACGCACCGATTGCCCCACGCCGTAAGCTCTTGGTGCCACGCGCCGCACCCGACCTCCCCGCCCCGCCGCCTGAGGGCGACCTCGATGTCGAGATGGCCCGGCTTGGACCGGGCAGCTCCTTTGGCCTCGGCGCCGCGGCCCAACCCGAGCCAGACGATGACGACGACAAGAATAAAAAGGACAGGGGCACGGATGCTACCGAGACAACCGGCGACGTCATGGTTCGCGCGGAGTACGGGTCGACGCGGACCGAGACGGTCGTGGCCACGACGGACGTCGTGCTCCTGTCGCTGCGGTCCTTCGCCCTGCAGCAGGCCCTTTCAGCGGCCGAGCGCTCTGAGGTGGCCGCGCGGGCACGCCGTGCTGAAGAGCACTTGCGGCCGAGTGCCATCGCCAGCCGGCTCGAGATCTCAGCATCGTGGGATGCCGCGCGGTGGCGGTGGGCCACGGAGAAGGGGCTCACTGGACGCGTCCGCGAGCCAGGCGCGAGCCTATCGTTACCACTCTAGAGAGCGCGCGAGATGGTGCTGGTTGTACACCCGCCTCGAATAACAGCCCCCCCCCGCGCCTTTCCTCAAACTTTCTACCCGCCCGCGCGCAAAACGAGCATGTCTCGCGTGGCGTCGACCTCGAACCCACGCCCTGTGAAGGCAGTCGATGCGCAGAACTCGTCGACTGTCCCCGCCCCCAAGTGGTGCTGCCGGGCGCGCTCCTCAAGCTCAGCCCGCGGCACGACCAGGAGCTCTCCCTCTCGCTGGTCCGCCCGCGGGCCGCAGAGGTCGTGATGCCGCTGTGCATCACGGAAGAGGGCCTCGAGGAGGTGCATCAGGAGGTCACGGAACTCGACCGGTCCCCTTAGGTAGCGCGCAAAGGAGCGCCGGTGCTGCTGTTGGACAGAAAACTTCTGCGTGCCCAAAAAGCTGCCCAGCATGACGCGAATGGCGGCGTCGACGTCGCTCGGCTCGACTGCGTCGCGGAGGTGGGCGAGAGCCGTGGCCTCCGCGATGCGGATCATCGACTCCAGGTGACGGACGGCAATGGGCATGCCCTGGGCCGTGGTGGACGTGCGGCGGAGCTCAGCGTAGACTTGGGCGAGCTTCTCGTATCCCGAGGTGTCGAGCTTGGGCTGACACGTCTGCCGGGCGTAGGTAATGTACTTGCGTAGGAGGTCTTGGGGGACGACGTCAGGGTCATCGGCGATGACCTCGCGCTCGGCCTCGCCCGTGGCCATGTGGGCAGGGTGCGACCGAACGTGCGACCCGATGACAAAGTCGGCAAGCTGGGCGTCCCGGAGACGGTCTGCTGTGTCGCGCACGACGCATAGGATGTCGAAGCGTGACAAGATGGGCTCGGGGAGGTTGACGTTTTCGGCAAAGGTGCGGCTGAGATCATAGCGCCCCCCCTCCGGGTTGGCGGCGGCAATCACAGAGCACCGGGCCTGGAGCGACGTAACAATGCCCGCCTTGGAGATGGAAATTGATTGCTGTTCCATGGCCTCGTGAATGGAAACGCGGTCAGAATCGTTCATCTTGTCAAACTCATCTATGAGGCAGACGCCGCGGTCAGCGAGCACGAGGCCGCCCCCCTCGAGCACCCACTCGCGGGTCACCGGGTCCTTGTGCACGCTCGCCGTGAGACCGACGGCCGACGCGCCTTTGCCAGTGGTGAAGACGGCCCGCGACGCCGTCTTCTCCACGTACTTGAGGAATTGAGACTTAGCGACGCCCGGATCCCCGAGGAGGAGGACATTAATGTCGCCCCGGAGCCGGTGGTGACCATCGGCCTTGCGCTGGCCGCCAAACATGGCCAGGGCGAGGGCCTGTTTGATGTTTTCATGTCCATGGATGGATGGGGCGATGGATTTGACGATACGCCGGAAGACGTCAGGCCGGCGGGCGAGACGCAGGATGTCCTGCTTGTCCTCGTCTGTGAGGCGCCCCGCCGAGAACCGGTCATCCCGACGCGTGACGCTGTTGGCCTCAATCACCGTGGGGAAGACGGGGAAGCCCGCCTGCTGGTTGAGCTGCCGAGAGAAACAGTGGGTCAGGATGCCCGTGACCTCTATCTCCTCTCCAGGACGCGCGGTGTCGATAAGGTCATGCGTGAGGACAACCTCCTTGGACCGGGGCAGGCGGCCGGCAGGCACGGTGCCTGGTGACTCCTGCAACGTGATCTTCTGATAGTTGCGGTAGACGGTGCGCTCAAGGTTGAGCGCAAAAGGGCCCTTTCCCTGGCACCCCATGCAGACTTGCGGCTTCCCGCCACTGCCTGCCCCACCGTCCTTGCCGTCGGCGCCCCCGGGGGCGTGCAAAAAGGGTCCGCACCGGTGCCCACAGCGCAGGCAGTCGAAATGGACCAGCTGCAGCTGCGGGAATACCCCTGTACGCCGCGTCACCACGCCGGCCACCTTGATCAGCTCGTCAAGGTGTGTCTGCCGCAGGTCACGCAGCCGGTCGGCACCTGGTACGCCGTGGATCCGTGCGCTCATCCGGGGCAGGAGCTTCTCGGCGTTGGGGTAGGCTTCCTTCGTCACCTCAAACGTGGCCTCGTGAAAGACGTCGAGCATCTGCCGCGGCGCCGACACGAGCCACGACGCCAGGAGGGCATCCTCCCGCGCCAGGTGCGGGAAGGTGACCTCGAGCGACTGGCGGTTCTTCCGCACTGCTTCATCCAGGCGCCGGTGGTAGACAAAGTCAACACGAGGGGCGCTCCTCCCGGCAGCTGCGTCGCTTCCTCCCCCGTTGCCCACGTCCGCGGAAGAGCCCCCTTCTGCGGGGCCCACGGCTGCCCGGTAAGTCCGCAGAAAGCGCTTGAACCGCCGGCCCACCTCATGCTGCACGTCAGCCTCATCGATGAAACTGCGCAGCGCCCCCTCGAGGTTCTCAAGCTTGATGCGCACCTCGGGTTCGGGGCCGTCGTCCTCGCCAAGGGCCCTGTCCTGGGCGCTCTCAAGCCGGCGGCGGCGCCGTGCAGGGAGGTCGAGGTCAGCGAGGGCGCCTGGCAAGCGGCGCCGCCGGCCGCCTGCCACTGCCTCCTCACCCTCCTCGGCATCGCGGTCGTCCAGCTCCTCCTCGGCTGCGCGCCGAGCCGCCATCATCTCGGCGGCTCCAGCCTCTTCGGTGTAGTCAACGTCAATGCCCCTTTTCTCATACCGGTCAAGGCGCTCGTCCGCCCGATAGTCTCCCAGGTAGCCGTCCCCGAAGAGATCCTCCCCTTCGTCGTCCTCCGAGGGTAGAGGGACATCCTCGGACGCGCTGTAGTCGCCCCCGAGCTCGTCGCCAGAAAAAGGGTCCTCCGCACCCTCGGCTGGGGCCGTGTCGCCCGAGGGGGTCCCAGCGTTGGCGGCGCCGCGCTCTCCCCTGCCGAATCCTCCTACGAAAACGAGCGAGGAGGGGGAAAAAATCGATATTTGATGCCGGGGAGACGCCAATTAACCGCGAACGACGCGGGTGAGCGACGCAGCTAGGCCCCGAGAGCACAGCGCCGAAAAGCGCCGAAACTCTGGCCGTCGACCGCGGTCGTCGGAGAGCGAGTCGGCACCCTGGTCCCATCGCGACAGGACCGTCTCGATGTTGCGATCAGTTGGTCCAGAGTTCGGCTCCCGCGCGTCCCGCTTGCCAGCCGCCCCTGTCTGCCACGCCGCGCCCACGCTCGCCATTACGCCCGAGCTCGTCTTGCGCCATTTCGTCCGCGGCGCTGATCCAAGGACAAGGGAAGAATCTAACCGCCGCGGTACTCGGCGCGGTGCCTGTAGCGACGCCGGTGGCTCGTCTTAAGGCTGGCACGCAACGGTGCCGAAAGTGGGGTGGCTTGAGGAGATTGACGTCTCATTTTCGATGTCCAATTCCCTCGCCCCATCCCCACCAAGAGCAGCCCGCCGCACCTCACTTCTCCTATCCGTTTTGGATGGACGAGGACGTGGAGAGGGAGACTCTTGTTCGTCGACGCGTGCTCGCCGTGTTCAACAAAACGGAGAGCGACTTCCCCGACGTCGAGGCCTATTACGAGTACGAAGAGGAACGCGAGCAAATCAGCGAGTAACGAGTATGCGTCATGAATCCCAGGAACCGCGCCCCCGGGGCCGCCGCGGTGATGAAGGAAGGGCGGGCGATGGGCGCTCGCCTCCCCCCTGCGCCCCGACCACGAATCATTTCCGCGCTGCAGTCGAGAATCTAATTGACGGCAAGAACGTGGCCGCGACCGAGACGCGCATCGCCGAGTATCAGCACCAGCAGCGCCAAACCGCCCTCGCGGGCCCTGCCGCTGCATCCCCCGAGGGGGCCGTCGCCGCTGCCCGGGCCGTCACCGCCACCGCCGCCCAGGCCGCCGCTCCCACTACCGCCCCTGGCGCCCGGACGAATCGCGAGCGGGCGTTTCTTCTCCAAGACCTCGTCGAGGGAGCACCTCCCGCTGCGCGACTGAGGCGCGCGTGGCAAGCGGGGGGCTGGGACGAGGGAGCCGCCGAGCGGGCCCTCGAAACTGAGTTCCTCACGAGCCTCCTCGTGTGAGGCGGTGGTGGGGCGTGAGCCATGAAAACGAGGCTCGCGGCGGCGGCGCCTCCTCTTTGCCCTCGATACATAGGCGCTCGTTCTTACCATTGGCGCCGCGGTGTCGCCATCGCCGTCCCGCAGGCGAGCTCTGCCCCCGATTCGCCACCGTCGTGGCGCGCCCCCCCTGCCCCCACGTGGCAAGACGCATGGCGCCGGGATCCGTCTTCGCGTGAGGCCGTCGAGGCCCTGCGCCTGCGCCTGCGTGCTGCCGTCGACGCTGACCCCGCTCTGGCCGCCTGCGTCGACCCGGCCCTCCTCACCTCATCCGACCCGGACGCCCTGTCCGACCGTGTCGTCGCACTCGCCAACCTCCTGGACCACGGCGCCCCGCTGCGCCTGGTAGCCGCCCTCGACCGAGACCCCTCCCTCCTCGCCCTCGCCCCGGCCGCTGTTGCCCGCCGTCTCGTTGCCCTAAAGCGCCTCCTTCCCCGGGCTGATGTCTCGGCCATCCTAGCCCTGCCCCGTGCCCTTCCGATGCTCCTTGGGGCTGGCGCCGGTGATGACGCAAGGAGCGATGCCGCGGTCGAGGGTGCTCTCCGAACGATGCTACGGATCATGCCGGGCGCGAGCGTCGAGGAGGAGCTCGGGCAGGGGGGGGCCGCCTGGAGAACCTTCCTGGAAGTATTTGAGGCGCAGGCCCGACGAGAGGGGGGGTTGGGTGCGATGCAGACCCCGCGCGCCAACATCGGCGGTCGCAGGCGGTCCCGAGGGGAGCGGCGGGGAGAACCTGGGCCCGCAGCTGGGAAGCTGGACTCCGGGAGAACCTGAGGGGGCATTTTTATTTTCTCTTTGTTCCACCCCGCCATCGTCAGAATGCGCGCACGAAGGCCGCGCCCTTGGTTGCTGCCCCCTCAAGCTCGGCCGCAAGCACCCTGGCGGCGTCAGCCTCAGCCGGCGTCGCCCGTGCCAGCGCCAGAGGAGGCGACGCAGCTGCCTCCACACCATCGACTCCCAGCCGCAGGGGGCGCGCGAAAAAGGGCAGCGGGCGCCCCGAGGGTGGGGTCGGCGGGTCGTCCGGGAAGTTGCCGGGGCACCGGGCCGTCCGGGGAAAATGCGTCGCAGCAAACGCGCCCTCGACCACTCCTCCCTCACCCGCCGCAGCCGCGAGGCAGGCCCGGGCCGACCGTGCCGCCGCCCGGGCCATCGACAGGGTCGCCGATCCGGCGCCTCCCTTAGCCTCGACCACGGCGGTGCCCGCATCCTGGACCCGCCTCCGGAGACGGTCCAGCGCAGCGGAGGTAAGCGGGCGAGGCAGCGGCGCGGCCCCGCCGACCCCGCCCGTTGCCACCGTCGCCCGGGAGAAGAGGGGCAGGATGGTGGCCCCTGCATGGCCCCCGATTACGGGCACGCAGACCCGAGGAGCCAGGTCGGGTCGCCCGAGCCCCTCTTCAGCCCAAAACTGCGCCGCCCGCAGCCCGTCAAGGGCGGTAACACCAAGGAGCCGCCGCCGCCACGAGTCGTCGGCGCACCCGTCACCTCCCTCGCGGTGAGCCTCGACCGCCTCCCGCGCCGCCGCCCAGATGGGTACCGTCGAGTTGACGGGGTTGGTGACAAGGAGAACCCACGCTCCGGGGCAGCGCTTGGCACACGCCTCAGCGAGGCCCCGCACGATGCCGGCGTTGACCGAGAAGAGATCATCGCGCGACATGCCCGGCTTGCGGGGCACCCCGGCGGGGACGACGACGACATCGGCCCCGGTAAGTGCGCCGTTCAGGCCGCCTCCGAGAGCGGGCTTTCCGCCGGGACCGGGGAGGGCGGGGTGGTGGGCCGAGACGATGGCGCCGCCAGCAGCGTGGCTCACGTCGGCAGCGACCCCAGTGACGAGGGGGGCCACGTCGAACAGCGCCAGGTGAGAGACGCGGGGCTCATCCGCCAGCAACAGGCTCAGTGGCTGACCGATGCCTCCAGCAGCACCAAGAACCGCCACGCGAAACCTGTGAGCGAGGGGGAGGGCGACAACATCGACACGGCGACGTGGCGGGCGCGCCGACGCGCTGTGGCGTCTCGACATGACGCGCGTCGAAAAAATGTGGGATAGACGAGAGAAAGAACCTCGCTTTCTCTCTATCATGGCAAACGATAGACCTTTTGCCTCAGCTTGCAGCAAGGAGAGCCTGGCCAAAGACCCACTCGGTCGCCCCCCCCCTGTTGCTGTTCCGTTCCCCCGCGGGCCGTGTTCGCTTCACTGCCGCGCGCCACCGCGCCCATCCCGGGCGTGGTCGAAGATGAGCAGCGACCGGGGGGACGCGGAGGAAGGCTTCGGGTCCCCACCCGGAGTCAGGGGGCGAGCCTCGGGGCGGGGAACGGCCGGGCGAACACGGCGACACCCGCGGCTGCCTTCGTCGCCTTTCTCTCCGCACGACATGTGGCTGCTTCTCGGTCAGGTGGCATGGTTGCTGTGAAGGGGACGCCGGCGCACCGAGCCGCGAGCGGAGGCAGTGCCCTAGGCTCGTTGCAGTGGACACCCTCCTTGGGTCATCTGTTGCTTTGTGTGGCTCAAGTCTTGGCTAAAACTGTGGTTGACAGCGTTTTGACTTCATCGAGGCCGCCTTCGGTAGGGTATCGTGGCCGTAGCCCCCCGAACCCCGCCCTGCAAACCCTGTCTCTCGCCCCGCCCGCGCAGGTTCGACGTCGGCGCGCCCGACCTCGAGATCGAGGCCGTAGGCCCGTCCCCCCGCTCGTCGCATTCCGGACTTTATGTTGCAGACCGGGAGCCTTCGGGGCTCTTCGTCGGCGAGCTGTCATCGGCGCCTATGGGTGGTGGGGACGAGGAGGACGGGCTCGGTGGGGCCCCGCGGGCGTCGTCGAGCGGCGCCGGGTCGCGCGCCGGCGAGGTCGAGGTCGGAAGGAGGCGCGGCTCTTTGCTCGGACGAATTGCTTCTTTCCGGACTAAGTCGCAGCGCGGGGACGGGGGCGAGGAGACGTCCCGGGAGCTCCAGAGCCAGCGCAGCCAGCGCGTGAAAAGCCAGCGGCAGCCCAGCCAGCGCGAGCAGATTCGGCTAGCGCGCCTCGCAGCCAAGGATCAGGAGCCCGAGCCCCTGCCGATCAGCAAACCGGCGGTGGGGGAGACGATCGCCGAGTGGCGCACCCGGGAGGCCGCGGAACGGGCGGCCAAGGTCAAAGCCAACATCAACAGCAAGTCCCAGCGCACACAGGAGAAGGAGTTTGTCGAGCTCTACAAGGCCACCTTTGAGGGCCAGGCGGGCGTGGCCGAGGTCGCGCGCGCCCTGCCTCAGGCTGGATTCGACAGCGCCCTTCTCGCGACGGGCGCCCGCTTTTACGAGCGCATCATGCGGCACTACAATCGTAAGGCCAAGCGCATTGACAAGGCCCATGATGAGATGACGTCCTACAACCTGGACTCGCTGGTGCCCGTGACCAAGGCGGGCGAGTTCTACAGTCGCCTCGCCCATGAGGAGAAGACGCAGGGAAGAGAGGCGCTAAAGACAATGCGCGCCAGGATCAAGGCCGAGATGCAGACGCGCGGATTCGTCGAGGATGAGGCGGCACTCAAAATTGCTGCCTTCCGCTCAAGCCGCACCTCGTCAGACAAGGCATGGCTCGCCATCGCCGTCATTTGGATGCTCATCGACCTCGCGATGATGCCCGCCTTCATCTACGCCGGCTGGATCATGTTCAAAGACGACCGGGAGCTCGACCCCATCGCCTGGCAGCTCACCTTTGGCACGGCCGCTTTCGTCATCGCAATTAAGATCACCCTGGTCATCACCGACCGGCAAACGGGGGCCGGCCCTCTGGTCATCTTCGCCCTGCTTGTCGTCGCCGGCATCATGTACGGCGTTATCCGCCGTTGGATATCCCTCTTCTCCAGCAACTTCCCGTGCTTCCTTGGCGACTGGCCGTGGTCTCCCCTGCCCGCCTGTTTTGACGGGCAGGTTCTGTTGGCGCTTTGCATAGCCGCTGGGTACCTGGTTCTATCTTGCGCCTTCCTCCTCATCCACGTGGAGCACCGGCGTGAGGTTAAGGCCAAGCTCCGGATATCGGGCGCCCGCCAAGAGGACGACAAGCTCGAGGACATAACGGGGCGGATCAACGCACGTCTCAACAAGAGAATCGAGCAGGAGGCGGAGGAGGCGTGGATCTCTGGGGAGCTCGGCGCGCGGGGCGTTCTCCAGCGGACCCGGGCGCAGGTCCAG
>Ga0181565_10002829_pt1 | contig 13304 bp, 8 predicted proteins | sample 101ome_16_FD_129661 | JGI IMG/M metagenome (GOLD analysis project Ga0181565, IMG submission 129661) | Coastal salt marsh microbial communities from the Groves Creek Marsh, Skidaway Island, Georgia - 101401AT metaG (megahit assembly) | ecosystem: Environmental > Aquatic > Marine > Intertidal zone... | reverse complement strand
TCCAATTCACCATGTTTGTGTTTCCGGTTCTTTCCGCCTCGGCTATCATGGCGCTTATGTCGACGATGACATCAAACCGATTGTTGAGGAAGAGGAACTTCCATCGTGGCTTCCGGCACATCGCATCAACAACGCACAACCAAAGCCCGACGATTACCCGACAGACGGCATTCACATCCTCAGTTTTGACCGAGCGACGCAGGTGATGGATGCTGCAGTTTCTGCTTTGCAGTTGTACAAGATTCACTCTGGGGGAACTGTATTGCTTGTCGATGCAGACAAGAACAGGCACATCGATTGGATCCGACGTTTAGGTCAGATCGGCATGACATGCAATACGCATGCTGATGTTGTAGGAAACACCTCTGCAGTTCAAGCAATCTTACGGTTTTTATCGATATCCCGAGGCCAAGATGCATGGTCTGCAACGAGATTGTTCGACCTTGTTCAATCTCGCGCATTCCCTATTTTGGAGAAGATGTTTTCAGACCTTGAACACCCTATTGAAAAGGATTGGCGACCTAGGCCACATTTGGATGTACTAGAAAACATTGGGCGGAGCTTCCACGTCCTTGGTGGAAAAGGGGCTCTACAACGCTGGCTTGGTTCTTTGTCCGTTGCAACCCCATATTCGATGGATGAGTATCGGCGAAATGAAGAATCTCGCGCCCTTGAGGAAACCCAATGGTGGTTGCACTGCCTCGCTACTTCTTGGTCAGCACTTTTGAATGAACAGGAATGCAAGTATCTCGAAGCAGAGTGCATTGGAACCTCATCGAAAGCAACGCTTCCATTGCCCAAAGCAAGTAAATTTCCCAGAGATGTCCTTACATTGATCATGCAAGCATGCGACTGGGAGCAATTATTTGGCCGAACTAAACAGTATGATGCCTCAGTTGGCGCTGTACAACATTGGATTCAAACGATTGATTCATTGCTTCAGCATGATTCAAGTGTTGACTTTGTAGATTTGTGTCGTCTTGCCTCGGAACAGACCAAGGCTCCGATGAATCGTGTTGACCATCCTGATGTGAAAATCTGCACGCCTGTTGAAGCATACGGAATGGAATCGGACCTCACGATGTTAGTTGGTCTCGATGCGGAATCATGGTCGATGAAGCCTCAACGAATCCCTTGGATTGATGATTTTGTCCGCGTTGAATTGGGATTAACGGACGGAGATTTGCCGATTCGACGTGCTCGCCATCTCTTCAAATCCTTACTCAGTACGAGTCAACAAGCAATTCTCTTTGATACCGAACATGATGAAGCAGTCGGGAATTCAACACCGGTCGCAGAGTATCTTTCAATGGCCGAATTAAATGGGAATTTGAGAGCTCTACGAGAGGCCCCTGACTTTATTCAGCCTTCGATTTCAGATGGTGCTGGGTGGTCGATGATGACACGCGAGGACGGAAACGTTGTAACCTATCGAAGTTCAATGCTTTCGATGAATGGTAGCGAAGTTTCACTCCAACGAGCAGAACGTTCCCTTCGAGATCAACAACAACAAGCTGGGCTTGAACTCAAATCAACGCGTCAAGCAAACACAGTGGTTCAATCATCCAATTCAATTGCAACCCGCCACGAACGGGAAATTCATCTTGATCGATTTCGTCGTCAACCAAAATTCAAACCGTTGGAAAATGGAAGTACAATGGACTGGTCAATACGAAAAAATCTGCTCACAACAACGAATCTCATTATCCAACCCACCGTTTCTCAAGCAAATGTTGTAGGAGGCAGATTCGCCCCTACCTATCCGCATTTAGGGTACAAAAAGAATGGAATTTCGAGAGGCCCTTCCATCGATCCTAGGCCATTGCCTCCGCCTCAGTACGATTCTGAGAGTCTCGACGCTATTCTTTCTACTCGAACAAGAGATGATGATGGGAAGGTTTGGTCAACAAGCCGGTTAAATCCGTGGTTTCTTTGTCCTCGTCAGGCTTGGACTGAACAAATATTAGAGGCAACAGAATCCATTCCAGAACCCTCTGAAGACATCGCCCCTCTTGCAAAAGGTACACTGATTCACTTGATTGAAGAGCATCTTATGACGATGTTGGGAATAGAGGTCGGAGGTCAGCCACTTTCAGAAGGAATCCCAATGCATGTCGGTATACCGCTTTCAGAGAGTGAAATTTGGGAGAGCCTGCTCGGGCGACTGTCTGAGATTGCTCCATGGCTAGCGAGAACCAATGCCGTTTCTGTTCATCGTTGCAACGATCTCATCGGATGTTTGCCTGAGGATTGGATTGCGTGGATTGATGGAAGCAAAACATTGCCCATTCGTGGACGACTAGGGCGTCTTCTTCTTGCGGATTTAAGCCTGACATCTTCAGCACCAATAGCAAGTGAATGGGGGCTTCAAAATTCAGGCGAACAATATGTTGAAATCGAAGGGTATGATGATTTGATGATCACTTCTACGATCAATGTTCGTGGCCGCATTGACCGAGTTGACCATCTTCTTCTCTCAGTTGAGGATTTAGAATCGCTGAATCAAAAAGGCCTGTATGCAGAGAATGCGGAGCAACTCCCACTCGTCTTTAGTGGTCAAGAACCTCCAGCAAAACGGTTCATCATCATTCGAGACATTAAAACGATTGAAGGACCGAAACTCGGGCAAACGGGAGCACGTCACACCTCCGGATTGTTCAAAGAGATTCAACTTGCAATGTATGCACGCGCCTGGGAAATCGCTCATCCGGGTGACCGGGTTGTTGGTGTTGGAATTTCTGAGGTTGGCGATGATACAGAGCACTTTGTTGAGATGGATCCAAGTTTTCATCCGCTCACAGCGCACCTCAATCTTGGCACAACCACCACTTTTTCTGGCAACCATTTCCGGATTCCAAATGAGGAATCCAGTCCGCAGAGTAACAGTTTCCGAGCATGGATGAGTTCCCGAATTACGGCTGCGCTTCGAGCGCGAGATGCAAGCGCCCTAGGATGGAACCATCCCACACCAGGGTCGCATTGTTCCTACTGTTCTCTTGCAAGTGCATGTCCATCAGCATCGATTGGAGGTGAGTTGAAATGATTTCATTCAACCGTAGCCAGCGATTAGGTTTGAATTTAGACCAACACATTGCGTTGGATGCTGGAGCTGGTACAGGGAAAACGACTGTGATGGCGGAACGCTATGTACAACATCTTCTTTCTGCTGAACAACGTGCAACGTACGTTTTGCCTCCACCAATTCGACAGGAACCATTTGGTTCAGGAAAAGTGTTGGCAGCAAAACGAGATCGAACCCCGTTGAGTGAGTGGAAAGGACTCCTGCCACAAGAGATTGTAGCCATTACCTTCACCCGGAAGGCCGCTTCAGAATTACGCTCACGAATTCGCCAACGCATTCAATGCTTACGTGCACATCCTGTCAAAGAACAAGACCGAATGGGTGTTCATGACCCCAGGCTTCGTCACCAAGGCGACGTTTCAATGCTGATGTCGTTGCTTGAAGCAGCACCAATTTCGACAATCGACGCATTTCTTTCCGAGATTCTTGCTCCTCACATTGATTTGGTTGCCATTCACCTGAGTCGGGAACAATTACCAGAAGAAAAAGCCCCACTCTTACGCAGTCAAGCCCTTAATGCGGCATGGAGGATTCGCAACGCTCGAGATGCCATCGAGGCAGGAATGCTCCAATCTGCTGACGAATTTATCGCTGCTCGAAACCGGCTAGCGATACGACTTGGAGGTCAACAGAGCGCTCAAACTGTGTTGCAAGGCCTTCTCGAGTCGTCCCTCTTTGTTGAGGAATCAAAACGCCGCCTTCGTTCACGTTCAATACGCGCAAACTTGCCTTGGGACGGAACAAATCCTCCCGATGATCGCTTGATTGAGGACATGATTTTGCAAGAATGTCATCACTTAATTGATTCTGTAGTTGAGGATGTCCATCAAATTCTCAATGAATGGGTCGACGTTTTCCTTCAATATCATTCGATTTTTGTTGCACCAGCACAAACAGAAACAACCAGTACCCGCTTCAATCAACTTGCACATTTAGCAAGAGAAACACTCCCTGATGCCCCGACACAACGCCTGCAATGGTTGTACCAAGTCGTATCTTCTGCGACTTCACTCAACCAACTGGGCGAAGTCAAACCGACCATCCTGAAAGGAGGGAACTTCCCTCGGAGCAATTCGCTTGCGGGTTGGCCGGCAGGTCTCATGACATGGTCTGCTGTACTGAAAGGAAAGGATGAGAAGGCTCTCAAAAATCAGATTTCAACCGCTGCTTCAGATGCTGCACAACGATTGCAGGATCGTATCCATGACCCAACGGACGGCCGACTGGTATTCATGCTCTCCAAAGTTGCGTATTGTCTCAATCCATCACGGCCATTCGTTCATCGAAATGCGAACGAGCGCTATGATTACGAGTCGCTTGGCCTTGAATTGAGCTCTGAACCTCCTCAGGCAAATTTGCGTGTTTCGAGAGAACTCCAAGTCGAGGTATTGAATGATCTTTATCTCGTGCACTCAGGTTGTCAAGATTTGCTTCGACATCTGAAATCGCAGGAAGAGGCTCACGATTTCGATGATGTCCAAGTTATGGTTGGCGATTTGCTCCTTGCACGTTGCCCTGCGATTGTTCGGCATTGGTATCCTGCAGAGGCAGTTCAAGCGTTGGATGACCTTGGGGATGAACCATGGTCGGATGATAACATTCGAAGAGCCCTTACCCTTCTGCAAGGTGACGAACAAAAACATCTTGATTTGCAGCGACGATATGCGCTTTTGAAACAGATTCGAGCACGTTATCGAGCCTTCATTATTGATGAATATCAGGATACCAATCCCGAGCATGCACGTCTTTTATCCCGACTTTGGGGTCGTCGAGAAGGAATATCGGATGAACATCCAGCACCGGCCGGCCCTTGGGATCCAACCATTTGTATCGTTGGCGATATGAAGCAAAGCATCTACCGATTCAGACAGGCTGAGGTAACGGTCATGCGTCGTATGGTTGCATCCATTCGAATTGCGAACAGTATTGAAAGCAATGAATCAAGATTGGTGTCTTTTACACAAGAGGGGCATGGTCGCGATCCTCGTCCTGTTGGTGCAGGAGGTGAATCGGGGTCGTTTATTCAGGCATCAGATTTTCATCGTGACGAACAGTCAGCGCCCTGGGATTATGTTTCCTTCGGCATCGATGATTCGGGGTTGGCCATTGAAGACTCGATCAAGCAAGAGAGAGCAGAAGGCCATATTCAACTTCGAACAAATTTCCGAACGTCTCCAGGTTTGTTGCGTACCCTCAACAATATCTTTGATGACACATTCGACCCCCGTCATCATCAATTCCCTGGAGATTTCCATGCGACTGCACAACCTCTCGAGGCAGGCCGAGAAACCTCCAATGCTGGCGTCATTGAATGGTTGCTCCCAACGCAAGACGATACTGGAGAATTGCCATTGGATTTGATGGAAGGATACAATCTCTTTGATGCAGGAAATGCGAACTTACGTCATCTTGAACATGAACTCATCGCTTCGAGGCTGGATGCATTGGTTCGAGGCTCACCGACTCGAATATGGTCATCCGAAGATGCAGCATTCATCGAAATTGAGCCAGAAGAAACAATCTCTCCAGAAGACGTCATGATTCTTGTCCATTCCCGGAAGCACATTCCAGATTTGATTGCCCGTCTTCAATTACGAGGTTTACCCGTTATGGCAGATAAGCAAGGTGAATTACTCAAACAACCGGTCGTTCAACCGATGATGGCTGCCCTGGAACTTCTTGCCAAGCCAAATTCAAGACATGCCGCTCATTCCTTGCTTCGATCTTCAATTATTGGTGCTTCTTCCATTCAAATCGAAGAGATACTCGAAACATCTGATGTTGACAATTATTGGCAACACGTATCAGAGTATTTCGCTTCAGCACGGCAAGGCCCTCTTTTGTCAGCATTTGCGCAAATGGTTCAACATGGTGCAATCTATGAGGTATTTGAAGCGGTGCTCGATTACAGTGATTTGCTGATTGCATACCCCGACGAATCTGAGCGCCAGGCTGCGGAAATGTGGTATGCTTTAGTTCAGAAAATCGGAGCAGAAACAGGCCATGAACCTGCAGCGATTTTGGATCAAATGAAGGCATTTGCAACCCTCGGAAACAAGGGGCCACAAGCGAGTTCGACTCCGACGAGTGGAGCGATTCAAATCATGACCATTCATGGTGCAAAAGGGTTGCAAGCACCCGTTGTCATCGTCACAGGTTTGTTCGAAGCAGGCCGTAGAAGTTCAAGCATTGAAGCGCAGAATAACGTGTTGATTACTCCTGATGTTATTGCTGGAAGGATTCAACCTTGGAAATCAAAGGATAAACCAGAAGATGCTCTTTGGATGTTGGCGGAACAAATGAACAAGGCTCAGAATCAGGCAGAGTTACGACGGCAATTTTACGTAGCTTTGACTCGAGTGAAAGACCGACTTATCTTTGTTGGCGCACCGAATACTCCATGTTCAATTGATGAGAATTCGATGGTTACGATGAAAATAAAATCAAAAGGGAACAATATGGGGGATTTAATGCTGGATGGATTCCGATACATGGGGCTCTATTCAGGGGCTGAACAAGCGTGGAGTCTCGAAGGCGATGTTCAAGGCCAACCGTTGAGTGAATACGGTGAACAAGTGTTGGAATTCAACCCGTTCGCTCTTTTCGGAGAGAGTGGATTTATGGATTCATCGCTCCAACAATTGCGTATGTATCATCACCCCGCTTGTTTTTCAAATCAAAGCCCAACCTCTGTACTCTCGCATTGGATGGCTATGGAAGAGCAATTATCAGATTCGGTTGAGACTGTGGAACCAGAACAACAACTCGTACGTCAATCACCAACACTCCGCGCGACAGCACATGGGTTGGATACTGCCAACTCTTGTCGTCGCAGATATTGGTTATCGCATGTGAAAGGATGGCATAGCGAGCCTTTTGATGTCGGTAGATCTTTCGAGATGTCCAGTACTGAAGAGGAACTGAAAGATCGTTCAGGTGGAGAAGATTTCGAACAATCAGCCGTTGGTTGGCCTTCGGCAACATCATTCGGTTCAATGTTTCACCGACTGGTCGAGATTGGATTGGCGAATCCAGCAACTCTCAAGGCTGAACATTTCAATCTCAGTCCTGTTTGGTTGAATGGCCAAGAAAATCGCCTTCTAGCGAACAAAGAAATCGAGGATGCACTTCAATCACAGTCCGAATGGCATCGCCTCTCTGATGAGGAACAAAAGCAAACACGAGCAAGAATTCTTGAGCTCGCAACCTTGTTGACGAACGGTTCTCTTGGAAGGATGGCCGATGGTGAAGAAGTGAATGGTTGTCAAATCGAAGGGTTGCGCACAGAAGCATCCTTCTTCTATGACCATGAAATCGAATTTGAAGGCCTCATCCGAACACCTCTTACTTCACTCAAACAAACGTATGTGACACGCATTGATTCCGTGAAAATACTCTTTGAAGGACAAGCAGATCTTGCTTTAGCAGGTGTCCAAGGTGAACAACCTTGGCTGCAGATTGTGGACATTAAAACATCAGGTGGACGTGAGGAGAAAATGGAAGAACACCCATTGTATGAAACTTTGAAAGAACCATTTTCGCTCGAACCACAGAATGACTCTGAACGAGAAATGCTACGAAACCACCGCCTTCAACTCACCCTCTATTCGATGGTCTTCCGTCGCCAAGAGGAGAGTAAACCAGTTGATCAGCAACGAGCCGTACGACCTCCTGCATTGTTGATTGCAAGCACTGGACGTCTTGTACAAATGCCTGCAGAAATGTACGAAGAAGCTGAAACGGAATTACGCAGCCTTCTTGATTGGATGGCGCGCTTGACTGCAGATCCAAACGGCATCGATGAACCAAAGCGCCTTCCAATGGAATTCATGGATACGTGTAAGAAATGCCCATTCTTCAAGGGCGAGGTAAGAATGTGTGGACCACAAGGGATGAACTTAGGATTTAACGCAGACCTTTCTTCCCAATGATGGCTAACGTGCCTGGTTTATCTGAGGATTGGTTGGCTCGCCAAGCGTGAACGTCACGAAAACCAACATCCTTCCACATCTCAATCCACTCTCGCTCTGAGAACGTGGACATGTGCACATCGAGCGCTTCTGGCCAACCAAGACTTTCCTCATGCTCAGCATAGTGATCAATGCCAATGACTGCCCAACCTTCCTCGGCTAACCATTCATCATGGATTAACTGTAACATCTGTTTCGGGTCGTGCAAATAATAGATGAATTCCATCGAATGAATGAGGCCGTACTGTTGTGGTGGTTTCGTTTGTGGAAACAGTGCAAGGTGATACCCGTTGTTCGAATCGATGGATTTTGCTTTCACAATCATATGTTCTGCACCATCGAACCCATCGGCTTTCGTACAATTCTTATGTTGTGCAGCCAAGCGAACAACCCAACCGTTTCCACAACCTAAATCTGCGAATGAAAATGAATCACGCTCTGAGAGAACACGTTCCAAAGCAATCTCGAGCATTTCCCGAACCGCTGGGCCGTGACCGCGTTCCATCCCCTCATCTTTACCTCGGTGTGCCCAGTCGTTGAAGACGTCCGTCGCTTGCTTCATGCACATGCCAGCGTATACGCCGAAAAAAGGCATCGAAAGCAACATCATCCTCATGCACCTCCATTGGTGCATGGGGTCAGAATGCATCGATGACGTCTTGTATCCAAAAATCGAAGCATACGCAACTGGAATGTTGTCCGTTTCCGAGCGACATACCATTGCTTGGGAGTGTGCAGGAAATCCCGAAGGAATACCAGTGATTGTCATCCACGGTGGTCCGGGCGGAGGAAGCCAACCCTCATATCGGCAATATTTCGATCCACAGAAATGGAACATCATCCAGTTCGATCAACGAGGGTGTGGTAAATCAACGCCCTATGCTGACCTTGTAGACAATACAACCATGCATCTCGTCTCAGATATTGAGGCACTTCGCAATCATTTCAATATTGAAACATGGCATGTCTTCGGTGGTTCTTGGGGGTCAACACTCTCGCTGATCTACGGAATTTCGCATCCGGAACGTGTACGTTCGTTCATCCTCCGAGGTATTTTCATGTGCAGGAAATCTGAACTGCACTGGTTCTATCAAGATGGTGCAAGCCATGTCTTCCCTGATGCATTCGAACCGTATCACCAGCACATTCCAGCTGATGAACGATCAGCATTGATTCCAGCTTACTACACTCGACTAACAAGCGAGGATGTCCAAGTCCGACGAAATGCTGCCAAGGAATGGACGCGATGGGAGATGGCAACAAGCCGACTGTTCCCAGACCCTGAATATCTCGAAAAGGCGGAAGATCTTGATTTCGCTGTAGCATTTGCTCGAATTGAATGCCATTATTTCATCAATGGAATATTCGTAGAAGATTCTTACATATTGAACAATACGGAATCGATACAACACATCCCAGCAGTTATCGTCCAAGGTCGATACGATATGGTCTGCCCAGTTAAGAGTGCATGGGAATTGCATAAGCAACTTCCCAACTCCGTTTTGCACATCATCCCTGATGCAGGCCACTCGATGGGTGAAGTATCAATTGCACGATCCTTAGTCGAAGCAACAGACGCAGTCTGATTGCTTGAGATGACGACTCCAGCATTGGAATGAGAAGGTCGCAATCATCCTCAAAGAGGCGTCGTCTTCATAGGGTAAAGGCGACTGGGTTGAAATGGAGGCATTCCTCCGGGTGAATATATGAGTGAAGAAGGAACCCTCACCCCTGAAGTTCGAATCGGTCAACTTGAAGAGGCCTTGGCCACTGAAACCGACCGTTTGAAGAAACTCTTCGCAGCCTATGAAACTCAAGAAAAGGAACTTGTCGATGCACGTGCAGAGATTGAAGTTCTTGAGAAAGAAATCATTGACAAGGAAATCGAGCGAGAAGCACAAGAATCCCTCATTGCTGAGAAGGACTTCCGTATCCGGGAGTTGGAAATGAAGGCGACCAAGGCCGACAAGCGCGTCGAACACCTTGAACCAGCGCTCCAAACGATGGAAGAGAAGTACTCTCGTGAAAAAGACCGTCTTGGTAAGGTCTTTGGAATCGCAGAAGAACTTGACAACGATCTCAAACTTGCCGTTTCTGAAATGAAGGCTCGAGACGATTGGTATGTTGCTCACATGACGCTCTTCGAAGATCTCAACAAGGCTATCAAGGAACGATATGAAATGATTGAGAGCGCAGTTGAAGCCGAACGACAATCACAACACATGTCCAGAGCCTTTACTGAGCGAATGGATGAAATGGTCGAGGCTCGAGCGGCAGAAATGACCGTTGAAGAGGCTGAAGCACTCATCGAAGAGGAGTCTGAAGAAGAATCCCCGGTTGTTGAGGAAGTACCTGCCGAAGAGGCTGCAGCCGAAGAAGCGCCGGCCGAAGAAGAGCCGGCCGCTGAGGAAGAAGCGCCTGCTGAAGAAGCCGAAGCTCCTTCACCAGAAACTTGGAATTCCGATGTCGACCCTTGGGCTGACAACTGAGGTGAAACAACTTGGCTGGTCTCGCCCGTGGAGGGCATGCACCTGTCGCAACGTTTGCATTATCAGGCATCGCAATCCTCATTGGAGGCATCTATCTTGATTCATTGAATGGCTTGTTACCCTTATTTGGCGTTCTTTGCCTCATGATTGCCATTTTCTTTGCAAACTTCTGGAGAGATCCAGATCGCCCAATACCTCAAGATTCAGGAATTTTGGTTTCACCCGCTGATGGGCATGTGATGTTTGTCCGCCGAGAACGAGCAAATGGCCGCCGACCATCACGTACTGAACGTGAAGGAGGCAAGGTAGAGCACGATGAGTTTACGGGTGATTGGTATCCTGAAGCATGCGAAAACCCACTATCCTTTGAAACTGAACAACGATTTGTTGCTGCAGAGGGCGCTCCCCAAGAAACGGATGTTTGGCGGATTGCCATCTTCATGTCTCCACTTGACGTTCACGTCAACCGTGCACCTCGTGCAGGGAACATCGTCGCCATGGAACATCGTACAGGAAAAGGGCGTCGACGAGGCCCGTTCGCTCCTGCTTATCGCAAAGAGAGTGAATTCAATGAGCGTGTACGAACCGTCTTTGAATCCGAGGATGGCGAACGGACCGAAGTGATGCAAATATCTGGGGCACTTGCACGAACGATTGTACCCTGGAAGGGCATTGACGACACCCTTCGTCGTGGTGAGCGATACGGTATGATTCGACTTGGCAGTCGTGTCGATGTTCGCGTCCCAGCCGCTCTCTATGAACCACAGGTTATCTCAGCAGAAGAGAACCATCCGAAGCATCCAAAGGGACAATTCATCAAGGCTGGCTCGGATATCATTTTCAAAAGAATCCTTGAAGAAGAATAAGTTGAGGGGTGGTTATGTCATCGGGTAAAGGCCTTACAATGCTGGGTGATGACGCTAAGGGGCTCAAGATTCACGATCTTGTCAAAGCCCCTGCCAATACGCCATGGGCCAAGGAGCGTCAACAGTCATGGGATGCATCGTTTCCTGCGACCGTATATTCGACGCCTGAGATGACGACAGATGGACAACCCTGCTCAGCAGTTACCGTTATTCTTCGAACCAAAGGATGCCATTGGTGGTGGTCATCAGGTTGTACATTCTGTGGTTATTTTAACGACACACGAGACGATGTGAACAGCGAAGACCTTCATGCACAATGGCAACATGCGAAAGACAAATTCAACAATTTCGAAGGCCAGGCGATGGTCAAAGTTTACACGTCAGGCTCGTTGCTTGAAGACCGAGAAATTCCAGTCGATTTCCAAGAGACAGTTCTTCGTGATTGTTTTGAACTCGGTAAAGAACTCATTGTTGAAAGTCGGACGGAGCAACTTACGGAGGATAAATTGGCGTGGGCTACGTCCATCAATCCGACGTTCACAGTTGCGATTGGTCTCGAAGCCTACGATGATGAAGTCTTGCGGTTCCATGTCAACAAAGGGTTCTCAGCAGCCTCATGGGATAGGGCTGTCGAACGCCTGCAAAAATTCAATCTCCGGGTCAAGACATATCTTATGTTCAAGCCCCCGTTCATGAGTGAAGCTGATGCTCTCGATCATTGCATCAAATGGATTGAAGCTGTTGCTGAACAAAGTGACGAGATTTCAATCAATCCGATGAACATCCAACGTGGAACGGTCATCGATCGTCTCCACCGGCACAGGGAATACCGTCCGCCATGGCTTTGGTCGTTGGTTGAACTCATTCAGCAAAGCCATCATATCGTTCATCCGAACGGTGGAGTCAACGGCGACGATGGTCAGATTTCCCGGTTGATCATCCACCCAACAGCAGGTGGAAAAATCCGAGGTTCTCACAATTGTGGAGAATGTGATTCAGAAGTTGTTGCTGCGATCGAGCGTTATGCTGTTTCAGGAGCTCTTGATGAATTCGAGGGCTTGGATTGTGCATGCAAAAATCGTTGGAATCAGGAATTAACGAACGACCGTTCCATACCTGTTCCACTTGGTACCTCGATGCCAAGACGCGGGTCTCTTACAGATATCCTCCGGTCTCCGTAAGCGAGCCGATTTATTGAGCAGTTCAATGACGCTCTTGGTGAATGTTTATCACCGCGCTTCGAGTCGCAAGCATGTCCATCTTGGGCATGTGAGGGCACACTATGTCGAACAGTACAGAACTCCCCGATGCAGTTATTGGGACTGCAGAACCATCATCAAGCCGTGTTATTCTTGTTCTCCTTTCCGTTGTAACCGTTGGAATGTTTGGCCTTTTCAGCACAATCTTTGGATGGGATAACATTCCAGTCATAGGCGACATCGTTCCTCTTATGTCCAATCTTGGCGGTTCTGGAATTTGGTATTACTTGCTTGGGTTCATCGTTGGTCTTGGTGCCATTGTATCCACACTAGCTGGCGAGGTTCTAGCAGATTGAGGTGGTATGAGTGATTGCAGTATTTTCAGCACTAATTTTCTTCTTCTTCGTCATCGGATTCGCTACCTACTACGTCCAACGCGGTATCGGTAACATGGCAGACCCAATGCGCCAATTCGGCCTTTTCCTTCTCAACAAAGCACCTGCTGGCATCGTCGATCTCTTCAACGATGACAAGGGAAGTGGTTCAAAGACTTGGATGAATCTCGGTATGATATGGCTCACGTTCGCAGCAATCGGAACCTTCCTTGCTTTGTGGCATGATTACGATGCAACGGCGCTTGATTCACTCGCAAGCATCGGCTGGTCCTACGACGATGGAAGTGCCTTGAACACATTCGT
>Ga0181565_10002825_pt1 | contig 13312 bp, 17 predicted proteins | sample 101ome_16_FD_129661 | JGI IMG/M metagenome (GOLD analysis project Ga0181565, IMG submission 129661) | Coastal salt marsh microbial communities from the Groves Creek Marsh, Skidaway Island, Georgia - 101401AT metaG (megahit assembly) | ecosystem: Environmental > Aquatic > Marine > Intertidal... | reverse complement strand
ATTTCAATTTCATTAATAGAGCCTCAAAAATAAGAAAACGTAACCAGAATGTTATGGATTTCATAAATATTCATGAAACCATATTACCAATGTACGAATAGCCATGCCAACAAAATCATTGTCTAAAGCAACTGTTTTTTTAGTTTTTGCGATATGATGGCAAATATTTTGGACAAAACTGACAAATTATGTCTTCACCACACCGGGCCAGAAAACGTTTCGGGCAAAACTTTTTGCACGACAGTTTCATTATTGATCAAATCCTGCATAGTATTCAGCCAACTGAAGACGACCATGTTATCGAGATAGGCCCCGGACAGGGCGCTATTACAGAAAGACTTCTCGACAGCGAATGCAATCTGGATGTGGTTGAAATCGACCGCGATCTGGTGGAATTATTAGGCCGCAAGTTTGCCTATCATCAACTGAAAATTCATTCCGCCGATGCACTTAAATTTGACTTTTGCAGTCTGAGTAACGGTGACAAACTCAAAATCGTTGGCAACCTGCCTTACAACATCTCCACGCCATTAATTTTTCATATTCTGGACAAAAGACACTGCATTGAAAGCATGCATTTCATGCTACAAAAGGAAGTTGTAGAACGTCTGGCGGCTTCACCTAACAGCAAAGCCTATGGAAAACTCAGCATTGTGACTCAGTGTCTGTGTGAAGTTACCCGGGAATTCGAGATCCCTCCCGAGGCCTTTGATCCACAACCCAAGGTTATGTCAGCTTTTGTCAAACTAGCGCCAAGAGAAGACTCTTTGGTCAATGCCGGACAGTGGCAGAGCTTCGTATCTCTGGTAACAGCAGCGTTCTCACAAAGGCGCAAAACACTGCGTAATAATCTGAAAAATCTCATTGATATCGACGCTGCCGAAAAAGTTATTGATCTCGGACGAAGAGCAGAAACGCTGACAATAGATGAGTTTATCGGGCTACTGGAGTCTATCGATTAATCGCTGCTGTTGAGATGTTTTTTCTGTAACTTATAGTCATAAGGCGGACCCTTTTTCACCGCCTGCAAAGCGGCATACAGCGACTCATCCAGATAATAACCATACATCTCAACCGTATTGACTCCAAGCATACGTCGAGCAACCTCAACCCCATCAGCATCGATGAATAACAGCGTAGGCGTCATCCATACCTGATAATCGGCTGCAATACTCCCCGGATAGACGGACTTGCCAGCCAGATTCACGACATCAGCATCATCATCGAGCAACAATTCCGTCATAATTACCCGATCCGTATAATCACCACTCAACACCATTGGGTTTAACACTTCTTTTTTAAGCTTTACGCAAAATGGACAATGATGTTGAGATACTACCAGCAAAATAGGTAGTTTTTGTGCTTTAGCCTGAGACGCAAGTTGCTGCAGATTGGTTAACGGCTGTATTTCTTTTGATTCGGCATACGCCAGAGTAAAAACGGCCGACATCATCAAAGCCTGAACAATACGAAGAAAGGATTGCATGATGCCGACCTTTTTATATCAAAAATAACAATTAAAACGGTATGTCATCATCGACAAAATCCGGCGCACCCTGTGGTGCAGATGGTGCCTGATGTGATGAACCCTGAGACGAAGAATTATAAGCCGGCGCATCACCACCCATGCCTCCCCGACTATCTAGCATCTGCATTTGATCAGCAATAATTTCGGTCGTATAACGATCCTGACCATTCTGGTCCTGCCACTTACGCGTTTGCAGTTTGCCTTCAATATAAACTTTTGAGCCCTTTTTCAGGTATTCACCGGCAATTTCACCGAGACGTCTGAACATCACAACACGATGCCACTCCGTACGTTCCTGACTATCGCCGGTATTTTTATCTTTCCATGTTTCACTGGTCGCTACCGATATATTAGCGACCGCATTGCCATTCGGCATGTAGCGGACATCCGGATCCTGACCCAGATTACCAACCAGAATGACTTTATTAACTCCTCTTTGCATAACTCCTCCCGAGAATTACCTTCCATGGTTACATTAAATTTACGTAGAACCCGCTCCGGACAGCAATTCATTCAGAGCAGGCTCATCAAGATTATTACGATCAAGCTTTAAATAGGCAACTTTTTCTTCATCAACGATCACCGCTTCAACCACGCCATCAATTCTGGAAAGTTGATTCCTGATCTGTTCTATTTCATCTGCAGAAAAAGCTGTCAGACTGAATATTCGACTTCGGTACTGACCGGGCGACTGCATACTGGAAGCAACAACCAGCCAGATCGCACCAACCGCTGCAGAAGCAACAAAAACCCAGACATAGCCAAATTGCTGATGCACCAGACCTCCCATCAGCCCCCCTAAAAAGCCACCGAGAAATTGACTGGTTGAATACACCCCCATAGCCGTACCCTTTGCTTCTACCGGTGCGGTTTTTGCAATAAGAGAAGGCAAGGTTGCTTCGAGCAAATTAAAACCCACAAAAAATACCGTCAGCAACGCCGCCACCCAAAGCCAGCTAAAAGCCAGCCAGTGAAGGCTTAGTGCCGCCAGCGAAATTGTCAGTACTGCACCAACAAAGACCTGCTTCATACGACCGTATTTTTCAGCCAGAATAATAAATGGCACCATCATGCCCATCGCCAACACCAAAACCACGAGATATACCATGGAATGTTGCTTCAGTGGCAAACCGAGGTCATTGAGCAATAGCGGCACTGAAAGAAACATCGCAGTCAGCATCAGATGCAGACTGAAAATACCAAAGTCCAGCCTTAACAGCTGAGCATCTTTTAACACTCTGGAAAACATACCCGGTAACGGCAGCGCATCCAGATGACGCTGACGACTGTCCGGCGCGGGGATCACAAAAACGACAATCGCTATCCCGATCAAAGCCAGTATGGCGGTTATCCAGAAAATCCCACTCACGCCGATCCAGGCATCCAGCAACGGACCTGTCATCAACGAAATGGCAAATGCAGCACCGATCGTCATGCCAATTGCCGCCATCGCTTTGGTGCGTTGAGATTCCCGGGTCAAATCTGCGGCCAATGCCATGACTGCAGCAGCAATAGCCCCACTACCCTGAATAGCCCGACCAACCAGAGTCATCCAGATATCATCGGCCAGAGCAGCAATCACACTGCCTGCGGCAAACATCAACAAACCACCGAGAATAACCGGTTTGCGGCCGATACGATCAGACAACATGCCAAAAGGTATCTGTAATATTGCCTGCGTCAGACCATAAATGCCGACCGCCAAACCTATAAGCAGAGGTGTAGCACCCTCAAGATGCTCGGCATAAAGTGCAAAAACCGGTAAAACCAGAAACAGACCCAGCATCCTGAAGCCGTAAATACCGGCAAGTCCGGTAACCGCTCGACGCTCTGTCGCTGTCATCGGCGAAGTAATGCTTGAATTGTCAGACAAAAAAATGATCCATCGATTGAAAATTAGTTGAGTGATTTTATCAGAATCCTTCAGCTTTGCATGACATGCACGTAATCTCTAAGGGTTTATCCGGACTTTAGTATTTAACAAGTCCCGGCCTTTTACCGTAAACTTACCTGCTTATTTGACGTTCACAGAAAGCCAGCATGGATCACATTCATATTCGCGGTGCGCGAACCCATAACCTGAAAGACATCGATCTGACATTGCCGCGGGATAAACTTATTGTCATTACCGGACTTTCAGGCTCAGGCAAGTCTTCACTGGCTTTTGATACTATCTATGCTGAAGGCCAGCGTCGCTACGTTGAATCTTTATCCGCTTATGCCCGCCAATTTCTGTCCATGATGGAAAAACCTGACGTTGACCATATCGAAGGCCTTTCTCCGGCTATTTCCATCGAACAAAAAACCACCAGTCATAATCCCCGGTCTACAGTCGGCACCATTACCGAGATATATGATTACCTGCGTCTACTGTTTGCCCGAGCTGGCACGCCTCTGTGTCCTGATCATGCCGAACCTCTGGAAGCTCAAACCATCAGTCAGATGGTTGATCAAGTGTTGAATATCGAGCCCGAAACCCGACTGATGTTACTCGCTCCGGTGATCTCGGAGCGCAAAGGCGAATACCAGAAACTCATGCAGGAACTTCGCGCCCAGGGGTTTATCCGCGTTCGCATCGACGGTGACATTTACGAACTGGATGATGCTCCTGAACTGGAACTGCGTAAAAAACATACCATTGAAGTTATTGTTGATCGATTTAAAGTTCGCGAAGATCAGCGTCTGCGCTTAACCGAATCTTTCGAGACTGCCCTATCGATTTCGGATGGCACTGTAAAAATCGCCTGGATGGATAATAGTCGTGATGAGCTGATTTTTTCGGCTAATTTCTCCTGTCCGGTCTGCGGTTACAGTATCGAAGAACTCGAACCGCGGCTTTTTTCCTTTAATAATCCCGTCGGCGCCTGCAGAACCTGTGACGGACTAGGCGTTGAGCAATATTTCGATCCCGGCAAAGTGATCGTCAATCCGCATGCCTCTCTTGCCGGCGGCGCTATCCGTGGCTGGGACCGTCGCAATGCCTACTATTTTCAGATGCTCAAATCGTTAAGCAAGCATTATTCATTTGACATAGAAACACCCTGGTCAGAATTACCTGAAAAGTTTCAGAATGTATTGCTCAATGGCAGCCGCGGCGAACAGATTACTTTTAATTATTTCAACGATGGAGGTCGTAGCGTTAAAAAGAAACATCCGTTTGAAGGCATTCTCAATAATATGAAACGCCGCTTTCATGAAACCGAGTCAAATGCTGTACGTGATGAACTGAGTCGCTATATTTCTTCCCAACATTGCCCTGACTGCCATGGCACGCGCCTAAACCGGGGGGCTCGAAATGTATTTGTTGCCGATCACAATTTACCGACCATAACCTCTATGGCTATTGAAGGCTCTCTTGCCTTTTTCAGTCAATTATCACTGCCCGGAAAACAAGGCAAAATCGCCGACAAGATCGTGAAGGAAATCACCGAACGTCTGCAGTTTCTCGTCAATGTCGGGCTTAATTATTTATCACTGGATAGAAGCGCCGAGACCCTTTCAGGCGGCGAAGCACAGCGTATACGTCTTGCCAGTCAAATAGGTGCAGGTTTAGTTGGTGTTATGTATGTGCTTGATGAACCTTCCATCGGTTTACATCAACGTGATAATGAACGTCTACTCAAAACCCTTACGCATTTAAGAGATCTCGGTAATACCGTCATTGTCGTCGAACATGACGAAGATGCGATTCGAACTGCTGATCATATTGTTGATATCGGCCCCGGAGCCGGCACTCATGGCGGACAGGTTGTCGCTGAAGGCACCTCAAAACAGATAGAAAAAAACAAACTTTCCCTGACCGGCCAATATTTAAGCGGTAAACAGGCTATCGAAGTTCCAACTCAACGCACTCAACCGGACAAAGATAAAACACTGCATCTTAAAGGAGCCTGCGGCAACAACCTTAAACAGGTTGACCTTGAGATACATGCCGGCCTGATGACATGTATCACCGGTGTTTCCGGCTCCGGTAAATCGACGCTGATTAACGATACACTCTACCCGCTTGCGGCAAATAAACTTAATAAAGCCAGCCATACAGTCGCTGCACATAAAGCCATTGATGGTTTGGATTTATTTGACAAAGTGGTTGATATTGATCAGTCACCCATTGGTCGTACACCGCGCTCTAACCCGGCTACCTACACAGGTTTATTTACTCCGATTCGCGAACTGTTTGCCGGCGTCCCGGAATCCCGCTCGCGTGGATATGCTCCCGGCAGATTCAGCTTCAATGTGCGCGGTGGTCGTTGCGAGGCCTGCGCCGGTGATGGAGTTATCAAAGTAGAAATGCATTTCTTGCCTGACATCTATGTGCAGTGCGATGTTTGCAAAGGCAAACGGTACAATCGTGAGACCCTGGAAATCAAATATAAGGGAAAAAGCATCAATGAAGTGCTCGACATGACCATTGAAGAAGCCTTACTGTTTTTTGATGCAGTCCCTGTAATCAAACGTAAACTGCAAACGCTGGTCGATGTTGGTTTAACCTATATTCAGTTAGGCCAAAACGCAGTCACTTTGTCGGGCGGTGAAGCTCAGCGTGTCAAACTGTCGCGAGAATTATCCAAACGCGACACGGGCCGAACAATTTATATCCTGGATGAGCCCACGACCGGTTTACATTTTCATGATGTTAAACAGCTTTTAACCGTTCTGCATAGACTACGTGACCATGGTAATACTGTTGTGGTCATCGAACATAATCTTGATGTCATTAAAACTGCCGACTGGATTGTTGATTTAGGGCCTGAAGGTGGTAACGGTGGTGGTGAAATCATCGCTTTTGGCTCTCCGGAAGAAGTTGCAAACTGCAAACATTCCCACACAGGCCGATTCTTAAAGCCATTATTAGGCAGTTAACTCTGAACCAACTCAATTTTACGACCGATGGCTGCATCAGTCAGATTATCTGCTCGAGCGCCATTTCGGGCAATTTCGACCAGTCCCATTGAATTGCCATACCACATCAACTCACCATCAGCGACAGCACTAAAGGCATCGGCATATCGGATTGCAATATCATCCCAAAGTATCACAAGTTGTTTATCACAATCTGCCGCTTTAAGACCTGTGATCAGGTTCCCATAATGATCTATATAGATAATTTCATTAAGCTGCGCAGGCCAGTCATAACCAATTAATTGCGAACTTTGCAGAAAACTCATAGGCACAGATTTGTCCTGCATCAGATCAACAAGCAAAGGAGCAAACCAGTCACGACCATGAAAACTGTTTGAAGAAAGATTCACCGGCTGCTCGTGCTGCACCACTTGTTGGACTGATAACTGTTTGATCAAGACCGAAAATAGTCCGTTATCAGGAGCGATAAATAACATCTCATCGTGCGTGAAACTGATCACCTTTCTGTCACTGCCTACACCGGGGTCCACTACAGCCAGCAAAGCACCTTTCCTGACCGGAAGATTCTGATATAAAGCATTTAACAGATACGCTGACGCCTTTGGATTAAACACAGGCGCATCATCCAGCAAACGTATAAACGGCAAACTCAGATTTGAACAAATAACAGATTCTACCTGACCAACATAAGGACCGGCGTTACCAAAATCTGAATAAAAATAAATGACTGCTTTCTGCATCAGGAAATCGTAGTCAAAAAAAAGCCGGGATGAACCCGGCTTTCTTAATATGTATGCTGATATTAATCTTCCACAGCTTCTTCTGCTGCAGGGCGATCAACCAGTTCGACATAAGCCATAGGCGCTTTATCGCCATGACGATACCCACATTTCAGGATACGCATGTAACCACCTGGACGTGATTCGTAACGCGGGCCAAGTTCCTTGAAGAGCTTACCTACCGCAGCATCATCACGTAACCGGTCAAAAGCGATACGACGATTAGCAACACTGTCACTTTTAGCACGAGTAATCAAAGGTTCTGCAAAACGGCGCAGTTCTTTGGCTTTTGGCAAAGTGGTTTTGATGAGTTCATGTTCAATCAAGGAAACAACCATGTTACGGAACATAGCTTTTCTGTGACTACTGTTTCTGTTGAGCTGTCTGCCTGCATGACGATGACGCATTTTTCTGTACCTTAACTTCTACATGAGTTCAGTAAGCTGAACCCTACAATTAAACTGTAATCCGGGGCCTTTCACAGGTGCCGGACAGTGATAAATTAACCGCCCATTACCTCTTCAAGGTTTTCAGGGGGCCAGTTCTCAAGACGCTGCCCTAAAGACAGACCTCGAGTAGCGAGAACGTCTTTGATCTCAGTCAGAGACTTCTTGCCAAGATTGGGTGTTTTCAGCAGTTCAACTTCAGTACGCTGAACCAGATCGCCAATCAGGAAAATATTTTCCGCTTTAAGACAATTCGCAGAGCGAACAGTCAGTTCAAGATCATCAACTGGACGTAGTAAGATTGGATCTATCTGAGGAGACTGCTCATCAGGTTTTTCCTGAGGTTTATTGGCAATAGTTTCATCGAGATAAATAAACGCAGATAACTGATCAGCCAGAATAGTTCCGGCACGACGTACAGCCTCTTCCGGATCAACAGTACCATTCGTTTCAAGTTCAACAATCAGACGATCAAGATCAGTGCGTTGTTCAACACGCGCGGCCTCTACAGAGTAGGAAACACGGTTGATTGGACTGAATGATGCATCTAATTGCAAGTGACCGATAGGACGATCCTCACCGGCTGTATTTTCACGAGCGCTGGCTGGTTGATAACCACGGCCACGCTGAACATGAATAGACATATTCAGAGCACCTTTTTCAGACACATGTGCAATTACATGATCAGGATTAGTAATTTCAACATCATGTGGCAACTGAATATCTGCAGCAGTAACAGTGACTGGACCGGTGACATTTACAGTCAAAGTTGCATCTTCACGTTCGTGTAAGATCACAGCCAGACCTTTGAGGTTCAAAAGAATATCCAAGACATCTTCCTGAACACCGTCAATAGCTGAGTATTCGTGTAAGACACCTTCAATTTCGACATCAACAACCGCACTACCGGCAAGTGACGACAAAAGGATTCTTCTCAAGGCATTACCGAGGGTATGCCCATAACCGCGTTCAAGAGGTTCCAGAGAAACACGTGAACGACGAGGAGAAAGCTTCTCGACGTTAACGATTCGCGGTTTGAGAAAATCGGTTACTGAATCAGACATGTAAAATCCTTTGAATTAGAAAAAAGCTTACTTGGAGTACAATTCCACAATCAACTGCTCGTTGATTTCAGCAGGCAGATCCTGTCTTTCAGGAATCCGTTTAAAAGTACCGGACAGTGCTTTAGGATCAACTTCAAGCCAGTCAGCAAAACCATACTGCTCAGCAAGAGCAACAGAATTCTGAATACGAACCTGATTCTTAGCTTTTTCAGTAACACTAATAATATCGTCAGGGCTTACACGGAAAGAAGCAATGTTAGCTTTCTGACCATTTACCAGAATAGCGTTGTGACTAACCAGCTGTCTCGCTTCCGCACGGGTAGAACCGAAGCCCATGCGATAGACAACATTGTCTAGACGACGTTCGAGAGCCTGTAACAGATTTTCACCTGTAGGGCCTTTAGCCTGGTCAGCTTTCTGGTAGTAGTTACGGAACTGTTTTTCAAGAATGCCGTACATACGACGGACTTTTTGCTTTTCACGTAACTGAACACCATAATCGGAAAGGCGACGACGACGATCAGTAGTCTGACCGGGTACCTTTTCCATATTACATTTAGTATCAATTGAGCGTACACGGCTTTTCAGAAAGAGATCCGTGCCTTCGCGTCTACTCAGTTTACATTTTGGACCGATGTATCTTGCCATTGAATTACTCCAGAATTAAACGCGGCGTTTTTTAGGTGGACGACAACCGTTATGAGGAATCGGTGTCACATCAGTGATACTGGTAATTTTGTAGCCAGCTGCGTTCAATGCACGAACTGCAGACTCACGACCCGGACCAGGCCCCTTAACATTCACATCAAGGTTTTTCAAACCGTAATCTTTAGCTGCCTGTGCAGCACGATCAGCAGCAACCTGAGCCGCGAAAGGCGTACTTTTACGGGAACCGCGGAATCCGGAGCCACCTGATGTTGCCCAGGAAAGTGCATTACCCTGGCGATCAGTGATCGTAATAATGGTATTGTTAAAGGAAGCGTGAATATGAGCTACACCATCGGTAACTGTCTTTTTCACTTTCTTTTTAGTCGTGGTCTTTGCCATTTCTCTTACCTAAATCTTAAATAAAGCCAATAGATTAACTATTAACGTTTGATTGGTTTTCTTGGGCCTTTACGTGTACGTGCGTTTGTCTGTTTACGTTGACCGCGTACAGGCAAACCACGTCGATGACGGATACCACGATTGGTACCAAGGTCCATAAGGCGCTTGATATTCATAGAAACTTCACGACGAAGATCACCTTCGACGCTGAACTTGGCAACTTCGTTACGAATGTTGTCAATTTCTCCTTCTGTCAATTCCATGATCTTAGTATTGGTAGCAACACCAGCAGCAGCACAAATATCAGCTGCACGCTTACGACCAATACCGTAAATTGATGTCAACGCAATCACAGCATGTTTGCGATCAGGAATATTGACTCCAGCTATACGCGCCATTTTAAACTCCCAAAAAAATCGGCAACATCACGCGAAAACGCGCGATGGTACAGTACAAAATTTTATTAATCAAGATATATGTCAGCTTAACCTTGACGCTGTTTGTGACGTGGATCTTTACAGATGACACGTACAACACCGTTACGGCGGATGACTTTACAGTTTCGGCACATCTTCTTAACTGAGGCACGAACTTTCATTGCTACTCTCCAAAATAATTCCGGTATTAACGGAGCATGCCAGCGCCGCCGGTACCTTTTAAATTCGCTTTCTTCATCAGACCTTCGTACTGATGAGACATGGCATGAGCCTGAACCTGCGCCATGAAATCCATGACTACAACTACGATGATGAGCAATGAGGTACCACCAAAGTAGAAAGGAACATTCCATCCAACAATCAAAAACTCAGGTAACAAACAGACTGCAGTGATGTAAATTGCACCAGCTAAAGTCAATCTGGACATCACGCCATCAATGTAGCGTGCTGTCTGCTCACCCGGACGAATCCCCGGAATGAACGCGCCTGAACGTTTCAGGTTATCCGCTGTTTCACGTGAATTGAAAACCAATGCCGTGTAGAAAAAGCAGAAAAATATAATCGCCATTGCATACAACATCACATACAGAGGCTCACCCGGTGACAGTTTAGCGACGATATCCTGCAACCAGCGCATATCATCCGTACTTCCAGCCCAGGTTGCCAGCGTAGTAGGAAAAAGAATTATGCTTGATGCAAAAATCGGCGGAATCACACCGGCCATGTTAAGTTTTAAAGGCAGATGACTTGATTGCGCAGCAAACATCTTTCTGCCCTGCTGGCGTTTGGCGTAATTAACAGTAATACGACGTTGCCCACGCTCAACAAAAATAACAAATGCAGTAACTAGAATTGCAAGTATAAACAGAGTCAACACAGTTACAGCGTTCATCTCACCTGTGTTTACAAGCTCGATGGTCCCACCGATGGCTGCAGGCAAACCCGCAACAATACCGGCGAAAATAATTATCGATATACCATTACCTAAGCCACGTTCAGTGATCTGCTCACCGAGCCACATTAAGAACATCGTGCCTGTAACCAGCGATACCGCGGCAGTAAAAACAAAACCGGCACCACTATGAATAACAACAGACTCGCCACCGGCTGACTGACCTTGTAGTGAGACCGCGATACCAACAGCCTGAAAAGTAGCAAGTACAACAGTACCGTATCGAGTGTACTGAGTTATCTTACGACGACCCGCTTCACCTTCTTTTTTCAATTGTTCCAGAGATGGAATCACTGCTGACATTAACTGCATAATAATAGATGCAGAAATATAGGGCATGATACCTAGAGCAAATAAACTCGCTCTCTCTAGAGCACCACCTGAAAACATGTTAAACATATCCAGAATAGTGCCGGACTGCGAATCAAACATCGCAGCCAATGCTGTTGGATTAACACCAGGAACGGGAACAAAAGTACCGATCCTGTAAACGATCAGCGCACCAATGAGAAAAAAAATTCTTTGGCGCAATTCGGTCAATTTCGCAAGGTTTGCACCACCTGCCATGCCCGGTGTCATTGCCATAAGATTATTCTTCTACCTTGCCACCAGCTGCTTCGATTGCAGCTTTAGCGCCTTTGGTTACACCAAGACCCTTAACAGTGACTGCTTTATCAATGCTACCGGAAAGAATGACTTTAGCTCTGATTTGAGTTCTAGGCAGAATATCTGCTTCATAAAGTGCATTCATATCAACAACATCAGCGTTGACTTTAGCTAATTCAGATAAAGTCAATTCAGCAGTCACAAGTGCCTTGCGTGAATTAAAGCCAACTTTAGGCAGACGACGCTGTAAAGGCATCTGACCGCCTTCGAAACCTACTTTATGAAAACCACCGGCACGTGATTTTTGGCCTTTATGACCGCGACCACAGGTTTTACCCAGGCCTGAACCAATTCCACGTCCGACACGTTTTGCAGAAGTTTTACTTCCTTCGCCCGGTTTGAGAGTATTCAAACGCATTTGATTAATCCTCTACTGATACCATGTAAGACACTTTATTTAACATGCCACGTGTGGATGGAGTGTCTTCTACTTCTACAGTCTGATGCATACGTTTCAGACCAAGGCCGCGTACGCATGACTGATGTGATTTCAAGCGACCATTCATGCTGCGCTTGAGCGTTACTTTCATCATTTTCTTGTCAGACATGGTCTTATTCCATTATTTCCTGAACAGTTTTGCCACGTTTTGCTGCTACAGATTCTGGTGAAGCCATTGCAGCCAAGCCATTTAATGTTGCACGTACAACGTTAGCCGGATTGTTAGTACCAACAACTTTAGCAAGCACGTTGTGAATACCTACAACCTCAAATACTGCACGCATAGCACCACCAGCAATAATGCCGGTACCCTCAGAAGCTGGCTGCATATAGACTCGGGCAGCACCATGTCTGCCGTACATCGGGTACTGCAGCGTGTCACCATTAAGGTTTACAGACTTCATGTTTTTACGAGCTGTATCCATAGCTTTCTGAATGGCGATAGGCACTTCTTTGGCTTTACCGGTACCGAAACCGACTTTACCTTTACCATCGCCAACAACAGTCAAAGCTGTGAAGCCGAATACACGACCACCTTTAACAACTTTTGCAACTCGGTTGACTGTTACCAGTTTTTCAAGCAACTCATCTGATTCGGGTTTTGTATTTGCATTTGACATGTTAAGTACCTTAGAAATCTAAACCATTTTCACGTGCGGCATCTGCCAGGGCCTTTACACGGCCGTGGTATTTGAAACCTGAACGATCAAATGCAACTTTTTCAACACCTGCAGCTTTTGCACGTTCGGCAATAATCTTACCAACGACTGCAGCAGCAGCGACGTTACCCTTATGACCGGAGACATTTGCAGCAACGGACTTTTCTGTTGTTGCGGCTGCAGCCAGTACACTTTCGCTATTAGGCGCAATGACCTGAGCGTATATATGAGAAGCAGTGCGATGTACAGACAACCTCGGGATCAGCAGTTCATTCATTTTGCTGCGAGATCTACGCGCTCTTCTTAAACGATTCTGTTTCTTGTTCATCTGCCTAACCCTTATTTCTTCTTGGCTTCTTTACGAGCAACGTGCTCATCAGCATAACGAACACCTTTGCCTTTATATGGCTCTGGCGGACGGAAAGCTCTGAT
>Ga0181565_10002823_pt1 | contig 13315 bp, 9 predicted proteins | sample 101ome_16_FD_129661 | JGI IMG/M metagenome (GOLD analysis project Ga0181565, IMG submission 129661) | Coastal salt marsh microbial communities from the Groves Creek Marsh, Skidaway Island, Georgia - 101401AT metaG (megahit assembly) | ecosystem: Environmental > Aquatic > Marine > Intertidal zone... | reverse complement strand
GTTTTTGCCGGCGGGATCAATCAGGCTCAGTTGATCGCGAATCTGCTCTGTCTGAATAATCACATTGGCAGGACTGGTCCAGATATGCGGATCGGAATTATCACCATGATGGTGATCATCATGACCATGCATTTCAAGTAAAGGGATGTTATCTCTGGCATCAACGATAATCATCTTGGGGTTGGTTGACTGAATGCGTTTTAACCAGGCATCTTCATAAGGTACGCCGGTACGAAAGAATAATCGGGCGCTGGCAAGTCGTTGGATTTGCTTCGTTGTCGGATTGTAAGTTGCCGGGCTTTGACCCGGCAGTACCAGCGCCTCGACGTCAATACGCTCGCCGCCAACCTGTTTTACAAAATGCTGTTGTGGTAAAACACTGACAAAAACCTGAAGCCTGTCAGCTAAAACACTATCGATTGTTAGTATGCTCAAAAACAGAAATAACGCGGATTTTAAGTTCATATCGATTTCCGATGTTTTCTACAGCAGGCTGAACACTGCGGTACGGTCATGGCGATTGAGCGTCAGCAACAATTCACAAAAACCATCGTGTTTTTCAATGTCATCCCCACTACAGGGACATAGATTACTCAGTTCGCGAAAAAACAGTGATAGCCTGATGATTTGCTCACTTTTGTTTTGAGAGATTGTCAGTACAGAAAACTGTAAGCTCTGATCATCAAACATGCCAGTATGTTGAGCTAGCAGTTTTAATGGCACATCATCCAGACTAACCTTTTGCAGTGCCTTTAGCAGGTCATTTTTATCGCTTGAGTTCAGCCAGTTTTCAAATAATTCAAATTGCATAGACAAAAAAGGCGGTGCCCGAAGACACCGCCTTGATTAACTCACCTTAGCGGTAAATTATTTTTTAGCAGCTTCTTCACGTTCTTTGGTTTCTTTAATGACCGCTTCTGCAACGCTGTTAGGGCAAGCAGCATAACGGGCAAATTCCATAGAGAACTGACCGCGACCTGAAGTCATGGTTCTCAGATCACCAATGTAACCAAACATTTCAGAAAGCGGCGCATCAGCTTTGATACGAACACCGGTAGTGCCCGCTTCCTGACCGGAAATCATCGCACGACGACGATTCAAGTCACCGATCACATCACCGACGTGATCTTCAGGAGTGAAAACGTCAACTTTCATAATCGGTTCCATTAGTTGAGGACCGGCTTTAGGAATAGACTGACGGTATGCAGCTTTGGCAGCAATTTCATAAGCAATAGCCGAGGAGTCGACCGCATGGAAAGCACCGTCCACCAGAGTGACTTTCATATCTTCCAGAGGGAAACCGGCTAAAGTGCCTCTTAACATAGAGACTTTGAAACCTTTCTCTACAGCAGGCCAGTATTCACGTGGCACGTTACCACCAACTACAGCCGATTCAAATACAAAACCTTCATTAGCTTCAGCGGGCTCTACAATGTAGTCGATTTTAGCGTATTGACCGGAACCACCTGATTGTTTCTTATGAGTATAGCTGTCTTCAACGCGTGAGGTGATGGTTTCACGATAGGCAACCTGCGGTTTACCAACGACTACTTCCACACCATGAGTACGTTTCAGGATGTCAACTTTGATGTCCAGATGCAACTCACCCATGCCTTTGATAATGGTTTCGCCGGAATCTTCATCGGTTTCAACGCGGAATGATGGATCTTCCTGCATCATTTTGTTCAGCGCGATACCCAGTTTCTCTGAAGCGCCTTTGTCTTTTGGCGCAATGGCGATAGAGATAACCGGATCAGGGAACACCATAGGCTCCAGAGTAGCCGGGTTATTCTGATCAGCCAGAGTATGGCCGGTCTGAGTGTTTTTCAGACCAACAAAAGCAACGATATCACCAGCCTGACAACTATCTAGCTCTTCACGGGAGTCAGCGTGCATTTCTACGATACGGCCGATACGTTCGGTTTTACCGGTGAAAGTATTTAATAACGTGTCGCCTTTTTTGATTTTACCGGAATAAATGCGAACGAAGGTCAGGGCGCCGAAACGGTCGTCCATGATTTTGAAAGCAAGAGAGCGGACAGGACCGTTTGGATCAACAATGGCTTTATTGCCTGTAGGGTTACCTTCCATATCGACTTCGTCCTGAGGCTCAACTTCAGTCGGGTTAGGCAGGTAATCAACAACTGCGTCCAACACCAGCTGTATGCCTTTGTTTTTGAACGCAGAACCACAGTAAGTCGGGAAGAAAGACAGGTTGATGGTACCTTTGCGGATACAACGTTTGATGTCTTCCAGAGAAGGCTCTTCACCCTCCAGGTAAGCTTCCATCAGGTCGTCATCCTGTTCGACAGCGGTTTCGATCAGCTGTTCACGGTATTCTTCCATTTTGTCGACCAGATCAGCAGGGACTTCTTCAATGGTGAAGTTCTCAGGCAGACCGGAATCATCCCAGACATAGGCCTGACGATTTAATACGTCAACTACGCCTTTGAAATCATCTTCGATGCCGATTGGCAGGGTCATGACCAGCGGGTTTGCGCCCAGGACATTTTTTACCTGATCAACAACACGGTAAAAATCAGCACCTAAACGGTCAAGTTTGTTTACGAAGATCAGACGGGAAACTTCTGATTCGTTCGCATAACGCCAGTTGGTTTCGGACTGAGGTTCAACACCACCGGATCCACAGAAAACACCGACGCCGCCGTCGAGCACTTTCAAAGAACGATAAACTTCGATGGTGAAGTCAACGTGTCCCGGTGTGTCGATGATATTGAAGCGGTGGTCGTTCCAGTAACAGCTGGTCGCCGCAGACTGAATGGTAATACCACGTTCACGTTCCTGATCCATGAAGTCAGTCGTGGCTTCACCGTCATGTACCTCACCGGTTTTGTGAACGCGGCCGGTCAGTTTAAGAATACGTTCGGTGGTAGTGGTTTTACCGGCGTCAACGTGGGCGAAGATACCGATGTTTCTGTATTTCGTTAGATCAGTCATGGTCCTGTTACTCTAAAAATTAAAAAAGCGCTATTTTTCAAAGCAATTGCTCCCCTGACTGCTACGCAGATACGTCAGTAGACGACGCTGGAAAATTCGGGGGACAGCTTGAAAAATTAATGCCGCGCGATTATAGACGAAAACGGCAGAAAATCCATTGGAATATTGGAGAGCGGCCTAATCCTTCTCCCGGGATAACCGCCATGGTCGGCATTATTCGGGAGAATTATCGACTTTTTCCACATCCCTGTGGGTCGCAAACCAATCCCGGTCAAAAGGCAGAGGCTTAGAGTGGGGCTTTAAAAATGCTTGTGATTAGTTTTTAAAGGATTTGTGACAACCTTTACAACTGGCGCCGATGTCTTTCATTGCCATGCCGACTGCTGCTTTATCGCTATGATTGGCCGCGTTCAGCGCATCGGCAGCTTTGCGAAAGTCAGCTAAGCGGCTTTCAAAGGTTGTAAAATCCATCCAGATCTCATCCAACGCATCAGAATCCGGAGAAGTGGAATCTTCCGGGAACATGGCGATGATATCGCTGTTAGCAGCCTTGTGCAGATCCGCGGCCACTGCTTTGATTTTGTCGGCTGAATAAGCTTCTTCGCCTTTAAGCATCTTAGAGATAGCTTTGGTATTGTCTTTGAAACTACCCATTAACTCCTGACGCTGCTCAACGAGTTTGTCGATATCTTCTTCCGCAGCGAGGTTAAAACTTAAACTGACTGCAGAAACTGCAACCAGACTGACGATGAGTTTCTTAAAAGCTTTCATAATGACTCCAAATTAGGATTGAGTTATTCAGTAAAGATTAGCTGATGATGGCACAGGTTCAATCGTGGAAAACATGAATCTCTATCAGGTATTGTGAAGACTTTGCTGGTCTTCCTGTTCTTCAATACTGCCTAGCAGATTGTGATCATTGAGAATGCAATAGACGGTCGGTACCAGGTACAGTGCAAACACTGTTGCGACCAGTAATCCAAAAGCAATACTGGCTGCCAGTGGAATCAGGATCTGTGCCTGAAGGCTTTTTTCCAGCAGTAACGGCATTAAACCGGCTATGGTCGAGACCGATGTCAGCACAATCGGTCTGAAACGTTGAATGCCGGCCTGAATAGCGGCTTCCATGACGTCCATGCCTAGTGCACGGGCCTGACGGATGAAAACGACCAGTAGAATCGAGTCATTGACCACCACACCGAAGAGTGAGGCCATGCCGATAATGCTTGGCATGGTCATATCCAGTCCCATGAAATAGTGACCGAAAATAACGCCGATCAAAGCTGTAGGGATCACTGACATGACAGTCAAAGGTGCGGCATAACCACGAAATTGCATGGCAAGCAGGATATAAACACCAATCATGCCCATCAATACGTTACGCACGATCGACTGACCGGTTTCAGCAGATGATTTGCTTTGTCCCTGAATATCAATTTTGACCTCAGGATATTGCTCTTTCAGGCGCGGAAAAATTTCGCTTTTAGCCAGAGTCAGCAGTTCCTGAGCATTAGCGAGGTTACGCTGTACATCGCCCTGTAGCGTGACGGTCCGATGACCATCAATGCGTTGAATTCTTGCCCAGCCGCGCTGTTCTTCCAGATCGGCAACCATGCTTAGCGGAATCAAATCACCGCGCGGGCTGGTGACCAGAAACTGCTCCAGATCGGAAAGTGTGGCCCGGTCGTCTTTGTAAAAACGCACATCGACTTCATAAATTTCCGAGCCGACTGGAAATTCATCGATAACCGTGCCCTGAAAAGCTGCCCGAACCTGTGTAGCCAGGGAACTGGCATTGATATCCAGAGCTTTTGCAGTGTCTTTGAGGTGCAGGTGGATCTCGCGTTTGCCCGGTCTTAAGTCGTCATTAAGGTCATTAACACCGGCAAATGAACCTAGCCAGTTTTTAAGCTCCGAGGATACCGCTTTGATGTCGTCGATGTCATCGCCAATCAGTCGGATGTCAATCGATTTCCCGCCGGGGCCAATCGTCGGTTCGCTGAATTTGAGTGCAATGACATCACTGAGCATGCCGGTTTGTTCACGCCAGTATTGGGTGACATCGTCGATGCTGGCATCTCTGACTTCGGCGCTGAGTAAATCGGCAACAACGCGTGCCAGATGGGGGCCGCTTTCATAGGCATCGGGATTCTGACCATAAATAACCGTGACATTCTGGATTAAGTCCTGTTGTCCGGGTTGGCGGTCTTTAAATTGCTGATTGGTTTTTTTCAAGGTTTCGGTCAGATGAGCGACGATTTCCTCGGTACGGGCTAATGGTGTGCCTTGTGGTAATAACACCCTGGCTTCAATAATGTCACCATCAATTTTCGGAAAACCGACAAATTTGAGTTTGCCGGCGGCGGGCATGGCGATCGCAAAAATCATCAGCATCAGGGTGATACCAAGCGTCAGATAACGATACTGCACCGCTTTGCGCAAGCTGCTGCCAAACAGATTGACTTTCAGGTACTCAAATTTGCGTTCAAACCCCAACCGAAATTTTGAAGTCTTGCGGCTTTTGATATGCGACAGTGAATGCCCGAGATGATGCGGCAGAATCAAAAAGGCCTCGATTAAACTGACCGTCAAAACCAGGATTAACACGATCGGCATGATGCGCAGGATCTGTCCGACATGACCGGTAATAAAGGCGAGTGAACCGAACACCAGCAAAGTCGTCGCGAATGATGAACTGATGCCGGGCAGCACCTGCTTGATGCCATTATAGGCTGCATTCATCGGTTCATCGCCTTTTTGCAGGCGCGACGCAATGTTTTCAGCAATCACGATAGCGTCATCCATTAACAGGCCAATGCCTATCAGCAGGCCGACCATGGAAATCATGTTGATGGTAATGCCAAAGATAGGCATTAAAAACATGCCGCCGAGAAACGCAACAGGCAGCCCCATCGTCACCCAGAAGCTGTAACGGAAACTGAAAAACAGCCAGATAATCAGGAACACCAGAAAAAGTCCCTGAGTGCCGTTTCTGACCAGCATGTTGAGTCGATCCAGAACAATGGTAGAGCGGTTTTGTGTCAGGGTTAATTCAATGCCTGCGGGCGCCAGCCGGTTTTCTTTTTCGACGAAAGCCTCAACCTCGCCAAACACCTCGAGCAAATCCTGAGAGCGGGTTTTACTGATATTGAGAATAGCTGCCTGTTTGCCATTGAACAGGACTTTGCTTTCGGCAGGTTCAAATTGACGACTGATTTTCGCAATATCTCCAAGGCGAATAACGGCGCCACTTTGCGTTGAAATGATCACCAGGTTTTCAAAGCTGGCGATGTCTTTGGCCTGATCATCAAAACGCAGCAGCATTTCTTCCTGATAGCCTTCTAACTTACCGGCCGGGGAGCTGAGGCTTTGTTGTTTGATCGTATTGGCAATGTCACTGGCTGACAGGCCAAACTGTCGCAGCCGCCAGGCAGGAATTTCAATGCGGATTTGTTGGCTGGTAAAACCGGAAATGTCTATGGTAGCCAGCTCTACCTGGTTGTTCAGACGGTTTTTCACGTCTTCGGCATAGGCTTTGAGTTCAACCGGGTCGGAGGGACCGGTAATCGCAATCGAAACTACTGCGTCGGTGCGCCCCAGTTCCTCAATGACCGGAGTCTCGATATCCTTTGGAAAGTCATTCACGCCATCCAGAGCGGAACGCACATCATCCAGAAAGGTCATCATATCGGCGCTTTCACGCATTTTAGCGGTGGCGGTGGCGACGCCCTCGCGGGCTTCACAACGAACCTCATCGAGATCGGAAATGCTATCCACGGCATTTTCGATACGACTGCAGATCGCATCTTCGACTTCTGCAGTAGTCGCACCTTTATAAATGATCGTGATGCGGACATTTTCAGTCTTGATCACTGGAAAGGTTTCGCGCTGCAGGCCTGGTAATGCCGTGATACCCAACAGAATAATAGCGAACATCAACAGGTTGGCAGCAACCGGATGGTAGGTAAACCAGCGAATCATTATTGTGCCGTTCCGGGTTGATGATGAGTCATGAGTTGTTGCTGCAGGGTTTCATCCAGTTGCGGGTTGAGCAACATGCCATCAATAGCCGGAATCAGGTCGCTGACCACAATTTTGTCACCGGCATTGAGTCCGGCTGCAACGATGCTGATGTCCTGCTGGTTAAACAGACGTTTGATAGGGATGGTGGTCATGCGGTTTTCATCATCCAAGCGGTAAACCCGGTCATTGCGAATCGCATTGCGGGGCACGATAAGACGTTCAGACTGCGGCTGACCATGCAGCAGAGCTTTGACAAACATGCCTTTGCTTAAAGGCGGGCGATAACCGGGAATGATTTTTTCATAAGGTTTGTCTACTGTCAGAACGATGCCGATAGTTCTGGTGCTGGTGTCAATGCTATCTGAAAATCGTGCAAAGCGTGCATCCCATTGAGCAACATGATCGCCCATATCCAGCTCGATACGGGCGTTAAAGCCAGTCATTTGCGAAATGTGTTCACCTAGCTCAGCCGCCGATGAGAAGGTGTTTTTCTGATTAAGAACCAGATTTTTTAAAGCTGTCAGCGGAAACTGGCTGATAATTTCCACCTGATCAATCGAACCGCCCTCAAACAGGCTTTGTCCTTTGCTGACATACTGGTCTTTTTCAATATTCAGACCGGCGATACGCATATCAAACGGTGCGCGGATTTGCGTATTGGCCAGATCACGTCGGGCTTGCGCCAGTTTGGCTTCCTGAACCTTGATCTTGCTAGGCAGAAGAGTAAGCAGATTGGTTGTGTTCTGCACAGCTGCCCGGCTTGATAAAAGATTTTGACGCGCGGTGTCAAGATTGCTTTGAGAAGTGGTGCCTTTATCCGCCAGTTTCTCCAGGCGCTGGAGTTCGCGTTCGGCAATTTTCAGTTTGCGTTGTTCGATGTCGAGTGAGGCACGAGTGTTTTGTTCCTGCACATTGAGTTCAGCAATCTGTGCTTCAGCGGTGGCAATGTTAAGTTCATAGTCGACAGGATCAATGCTGAATAACAGACTGTTGCGGGCAATAATTTCACCATTTTTCAGGCGTGGGTGAATATCGATAATGCGACCGCTGACTTCGGCGACAGCCGTCCATTTCAGGGCGGGTTGTACAATACCGAAGCCTTCTGCTTCAGGAATCAGATTTACCGATGGGACTTCGATAATACGCGCAGGACGGGCAATTTCAGTCGCGGTTATTTGCTCGGGTGGTTTACGTCCCTGTTTCATCATCATGAAAACGGCAATGCCAATGATTAGCGGAGGCAGTATCCAGAGTTTTTGCCAGCGAACCGTCTTCATAGAGACTCCGTGAAGAAAAATTATGCGTAAAGAATAATTATTATAAACCAATCAATGCCGGGGCTGGCGTTGAAAAAGCATGAAACCGATAAGGATGATGAGCATGCCGGTATAGTGATACCAGTGCAAAGCTTCCTTGAGAAAAACAGAGCCCAGTATAGCGGTGAAAACCGGAATCAGGCAGATGAAAAAGCCGGCCATACTCGGTCCGATAATTTGCACACCACGGTTCCAGGCCAGGTAGGAAGCGATGGAAGGAAAAATGGCAACATAGATCAGACTCAGGGCAAGCTGCTGATCCAATGCAGGTAACGGATTGACGGTCAAATCAAAAAGCATTAACGGTACAAGAAACAGACAGCCAAAAATAAAACTGCTACCTATGAATGTCAGAGCATGCATGGCAGGCAGTTTTTTGATCAGCACCGAATACAGACCATAGATAAAGTTGGCCAGCAGCATGATCAGGTCACCTCTGACAAAATCCCAGGAGCTGAACATTTGCCAGTCACCACGGGAAACAACCAGCATGGCTCCACTGATACTGATAAGAACGCCGCTTAAGGCACGCATGGATACCGGTTCTTTAAAAAGCACAAAAACAATCAGCACAATCATTGCCGGCATGGTGGTCTGAATCAGTGAAATATTTATCGATGCCGTGGTATGTGTCGCTTCATATAGCAAGGTGTTAAAAGCGCTAACGCCAAGTAGCCCGAGCAGGGCGATCAGTTTCCAGTTTTGCCTGACAAGATGCCATTCGCGCTTCATATAGGGCAGCGCAAATGGCAGGACCAATAGTGTCGCCAAAAACCAGCGCCCCGAGGACAATGCAATCGCTGAAATATTTTCATGCAGGGAGCGGGCGATAATGACATTGCCGCCCCAGAAAAATACCGCAATAGATAGCAACAGATAGGCGTGTATTGGCCGGTTCATGGTGCCTACGCCTAGAGGGTTTTGATCGCTATTTTGGAGTTGCGCTGATAATTGTAAAGTTCACGACGTTTTTGCGGCAGTGTATCGAGCTCGCTGCGTTTGAAACCGCGTTCCTGAAACCAGTTAAGCGTTTGAGTGGTCAGTACAAACATCTGTTTTATGTTTAACTGCTTTGCGCAACTTTCCATAAACTGCAACAGGTTATCGCCTTTGCCGGCATACTGATAATCAGGGTGCACCACGATGCAAGCCAGTTCAGCCATTGCATCATCCCGGAACGGGTAAAGCGCCGCGCAGCCGATAATCGCGTGATCACGTTCAAGCACGACAAAATTATCCACTTCAGTTTCCAGAATATCGCGAGAGCGTTTGACCAGAACGCCTTTTTGTTCAAGTGGTGTGATCAGTTCGATAATGCCGGTGATGTCATCGGTTTGTGCCTTGCGAATGATTTCATAAGCTTCTGCGGTGACCATTAATCCACAGCCATCCCGGGTAAACAGTTCTTTTAGCAGACCGCCGTCAATTAGCCGGTCAACCATGTGCACACGTCTTACGCCGGAACGACAGGCACTGGCAGCATTTAACAACATATGGGCGCTGGTCTGGCTCAGGTTGCGACGACGTTTCATAAACTGTTCAATATCGGCCGGCGTCAGATGATTACTATTATTGACGCGGCGTTTAATGTCTTTCTGTTCCGACAGGTAGATCAATTTGTCAGCATTGATTTTTATCGCTACGTTACTGGCGACATCGAGGCTGCTGAGATTAAAAACTTCGCCTGTCGGCGAGTATCCCAGTGGTGAAATCAGCACGATATTGTCATTATTCAACAGACTGTTAATCGCCTGGAAATCAACCCGGCGTACCTCACCGGTATGGCCATGATCGATACCATCCAAAACGCCAATCGGTTTGGCGGTAACAAAGTTTCCAGAAGCAACGCGAATCCGGGTGCCGGCCATCGGTGAATTAGCCAGTCCTAAAGACAACTGCGATTCAATTTCCAGACGCACCAGGCCAACCGCCTGCTTGACGCTTAGCAGGGTTTCATCATCGGTGATGCGCAAACCATTGGCATATTGCATCTGCAGATGCCGATCATGCAGATGTTGCTCAATTTGCGGACGTGCGCCATGTACCAGCACCAGGCGTATGCCAAGTCCCTGAAGTAGCGCAATGTCATGAATCAGGTTGGTAAAACTTTCACTGGCAACAGCATCACCGTCAAAAGCGATGACAAACGTCTTGCCTCTGTGCGCATGAATGTATGGCGATGACGCTCTGAACCATTCGATAAAGGAATTGTTTGAGTTTTTAGCTGGCATGTCCCGGGCCTGCGAAAGCGTTGATAGTTAAAGTATCGATTCAAATTTGCTTAAAAGCAAAATCTGTTGATTAACCGGCGGATAATATCTATCCCCGGCGTCAGTTGATCCATCGGCATAAATTCATCCGGTTGATGAGCCTGACTGATACTGCCCGGGCCTAAGACGATGCTATGAGAGCCCATGGCATTGTAATAGGGGGCTTCGGTGCCGAAAGCAACAGCCTGAGCCTGATAGCCGGTTAACTGTTCTGCGACTTTTACGATTTCCGACTCCAGTGGGGTTTCCACCGCCTCGATGCCATCGAACAAGGCAAAGGTTTCCAGTATCAGTCCGCTGTCAGCGATGCGTTGGCCAAGACGTTTTTGCATGTCTTCGCGTAAATCATCAATACGCATGCCGGGTAGGGTACGCAGGTCAATATGCAATTCGCATTCAGCACAGATGCGGTTAGGATTATCACCACCGTGAATATGACCCAGATTCATCGTCGGAACCTCGACTTCAAAGGCGGGATTGCGGTATTTGGCTTGCAATTGGTGGCGCCACTGCAGTAATTCATCGATGATCTGGTGCATGCCTTCCATGGCATTATTGCCTAAAGCCGGATTACTCGAATGACCGGATTTGCCGGTCAGGCGAATGCCCTCCATCAGGATGCCTTTGTGCATGCGAATCGGTTTCAGGTCAGTAGGTTCGCCGATCACGGTAAAGCGGCCAAGCCGTTTGTAATGGTCCCGCAAATGTTTGGCGCCACACATGGATGATTCTTCATCTGCGGTGGCAATGATCACCAGCGGCTTTTTAAGTTTGCCCAGATCCATGCTTTTCAGCGCTTCGAGAATGACCGCAAAAAAACCTTTCATATCACAGCTGCCAAGACCGTAAAGGCGGTTATCTTTTTCGGTTAATTCAAAAGGCGATTGCGACCATTTGTTGTCATCAAATGGCACGGTGTCTGTATGACCGGATAGCACCAGTCCATCGGGCCCTGAACCCAAACTGGCTATCAGGTTGAATTTGCCGGGATATTCGGGAATCTCAACAATTTCAGTGTTAAACCCCAGATCGCTAAACCAGCTATTTAATTGTTCAATGACTGCTTTGTTGGATTGATCAAAGGCGGCATTCACACTGCTGACAGAAGGTGCATGAATCAAACCGCTCATCATGTCGATCAGACCGGGGATTTTTGTTTGGGTGTTGGACATAAGGTTATCGACGAATCAATAAATACAGAAAAATGGGTACCCCAAGCATAGCGGTAATTACCCCAACCGGTAACTGTTGCGGTGACATAAATGTGCGGGCGCCCATATCAGCAATGGTTAACAGACTGCCACCCGCTAACACTGAAGCAGGAATCAGCAGGCGATGATCGCTACCGGTGAGCTTACGCATCATATGAGGAATGATCAGTCCGATAAAACCGACTGTCCCGGCAAGACTCACCGCGGTGGCGGTACACATCGCTGCCAGACTGTAGGCGATGATACGAACCCGTTTTACCGGACTGCCCAAAGTAAAAGCCTTGGCTTCTCCGAGTAACAGCAGGTTCAGATCTCTGCCAAACCACCAGGCAATAACACCGGCAAAAATCAGAAGCAGCAAATGCCAGCTTTGCACCCGGTCGGCATAACTCAAGTCACCCATCAACCAGAACAACATGGCATGCACGGTATGATTATCGGCGAGAATCAGTAACAGATTGATCAAAGCGCCCCAGCCGGCGGCAAGAATAACGCCGGTCAGCAATAAAGGACTGTTGCCCTGTCGGGCGCCTAAACGTGCAAAAAAATAAACCAGCAGCATGGCTATGGCGGCACCGGCGAGTGTGACAGGTTGCAGCCAGATCGAACTGATGCCGATGGAGATGGCGAATAAAGCGGCAGTAGCCGCTCCCCCGGATATACCGAGGATGTAGGGGTCTGCCAATGGGTTGCGTAACAACACCTGCATTAGAACCCCGGACAGGGCGAGCAATGACCCGGTCACAAAGGCGGTTGCTGTTCTTGGCCAGCGTAACTCACTGACAATGCGCGCTTCCATGCCATGATCGCTACCATTGAGAATCTGCCAAAGCTGCTCCGTTGATATATGAATACTGCCAAGTTGCAGCGACAGCATGACACTGGTCAAAGCTATCGTAAGCAGGCTGAAAAACAGCAGGAAGGTTTTTGCGGGGTTGCCGGGCATGGTTTTTTTCTTTGTTAAACTGTTATCAAGTATACGGTTTCTTTTTTTAAGGGTCATGGCAAAATGCATAGATAGCTAACTGGAGTGCTTATGCTGATTGTTATTTCCCCCGCCAAAAAACTCGACTATGAAACACCGGCCAAAATCAAAAAATCCACCATGCCGGATTTTCTCGATGACTCTCAGGAACTGATTGATGTTTTAAGAAATTATTCGGCCATGGATCTTGCTGAGCTGATGCATTTAAGTATGAATCTGGCTGAGCTGAATTTTGACCGTTATTTCCAATGGCATGCCGATTACGATGCTTCTGAGTCCAAGCAGTGTTTGCTGGCGTTCAAGGGTGATGTTTACGCCGGTATGGATGCGGAAAGCTTCTCGGTCAAAGATCTGGATTTTGCACAAAGTCATTTGCGTATTCTGTCCTGTTTATATGGTCTTCTGCGGCCGTTGGATCTGATGATGCCGTATCGTCTGGAAATGGGGACGCGTCTGGAAAATGCCCGTGGTAAAAATCTTTATGAATTCTGGGGTGATACAATTACTGATGCTATCAATAAGCAGCTTAAAGCCCAGAAAGATGATGTCCTG
>Ga0181565_10002816_pt1 | contig 13330 bp, 11 predicted proteins | sample 101ome_16_FD_129661 | JGI IMG/M metagenome (GOLD analysis project Ga0181565, IMG submission 129661) | Coastal salt marsh microbial communities from the Groves Creek Marsh, Skidaway Island, Georgia - 101401AT metaG (megahit assembly) | ecosystem: Environmental > Aquatic > Marine > Intertidal... | reverse complement strand
CCCGCGCACAGTCGACACGTTGCAGCGCCTCGAACCCGAGGACATACTCGAGCGATTGCTACACGGCAACGAGAAGATCAGCGCATCGGCACCCTCGGATATGGGAACCCTGGCACGCCCAGTGATTCCCACCTTTCGGCTCTCCCACGTCATCGTTCACGATCAAGTGGAAGGGGAACTGTCCCACCTCCTGAGCAGGGTTCGTCTCAGGGATCGAGTCTTCGACGACTGGGCGATGCGTCCGGGCGGAACGAGAGGCCGAGGGATCACCGCCCTCTTCGCCGGGCCGTCCGGCACGGGAAAGACCATGGCCGCGGAAGCTCTTGCTGGGGAGCTCGGGGTTCCGTTGTTCCACGTCGACCTGTCGAGTGTGGTGGACAAGTACATCGGGGAGACCGAAAAGCGACTCGAGCAGATCTTCACTGCGGCCGAGCAGTTCGACGGGGTGCTGCTGTTCGATGAGGCGGACGCCTTGTTCGGGAAGCGTTCCCAGGTGAGCGACGCGCGAGACCGACACGCAAACATCGAAGTTGCCTATCTCCTGCAGAGGATGGAGTCCTTCGATGGGCTTGCGATCCTGACGAGCAACCTTCGCGCGAACCTCGATGACGCGTTCTCGCGCCGACTCGACTGCATCGTCGACTTCCCAGAACCGACTCAGGAACTGCGAGAGAAGATCTGGCGAGCATGCTTGGGTCAACAAGGCCAGCACCTGTCCGATGATCAGTTCCGAACACTGTCGACTTTGGAGCTGTCTGGCGGAGGAATAAGTTCCGCCTGCCTATCGGCTGCCTTCGCAGCTGCCGAAGCCGGACGACACGTCGAATATGAACATGTCATCTGGGGATCGGCTCGTGAGTGGCAGAAACTTGGTCGTCTCTCCTTTCCCCTCGAGCAGTCCCTCGGATCCCTCACACACTCTCCTAGTGGGGAGGTGACAAGCGATGCCTGACAACGATTCGGAGAGCGGAGAAGAGCAGTATCTGCGGTGGGTGAACGAGGTCCTGGGTGCCTCGGGTGAGGGAGGTGACGGGTCTTCCGACGCAACCGGCTCCGCTGCAACGGCGTCCGTCGCCTCCGACGACACCGGCTCTGAGGAAGTGGGGCTCCGAGAGGATGCGCTTGCGGGCACCATCGTGGCCGAGCGAAGCGTCCTTCCACGGCCCGTCGTGTCGTTGGCGCAAGAAGAGGTCACAGCAACTCCCGGGCAACCGGTGCGCGTCAAAGTCACGGTCCGCAACGTGGGTCCCGTAGTCGAGACTTACTCGCTGTCATCTGTCGGCAACGGCTCGGGATGGGTATCGCTCGTTCCCTCGGAACTGTCCCTATTCCCCGGTGACGAAAACTCCGCAGCCATCGTCATCAAGCCGCCGCGTGCATCGCGAGTAGGCGCCCAGACATATCCCATCGGTATCAAGGCGACGTCAGAAGTCGACCCGAACGAAAGCACTGTTGCCGAACTCAGTATCACCGTCGATCCGTTCTATGAATCCGCTCTGAATGTCAGCAAGACAACTCTCGAGATGCGCCGTCGGACGTCGACGTACGCAAGCATCACGAACAATGGAAACACCACGGTACGCATCATTCTTCGTCTGTGGGATCCAGATGGACGACTGCGTTTCAAGGTCGATGACTCCCTGATCGAGCTCGCTCCGGGAGAGACATCGTGGACTCGAGTGACCATCAACGGTCCCTTCCATCTAGTGGGCCGACAGCGCACTTTGAGCATGCTCTCCGTCATCGAGCCCAACAAGGACGTGACGTTGGGGACGCCGCTGGAGGACATGCAGTCCGCGGTGCAACGAGTTACTGTGATTCAACGGCCGATCATTCGCTTCCGACTCGGGATCATCGGCAGGCTTGTGCTCCTGCTCGCAGTTCTCGGGATCATCGCGGCGTTCGTTTTGAGTCGACTCGCCTTGTCGGGATCAGACGACGTTGTCATTACTCCGCCGGCGACGCCGGCCAATTTCTCGGCAGAGCAGTTGGGGACAGATCAGATCTTGCTTCGATGGAGTGCGGTTTCCGGAGCGACCGGCTACTCGGTGTATGCGGTTGGTGACGCTGGAAATGCGCTGAGTTCCCCCGGTACGTCCACGTCCTCGGACGGAACATCACAATCCATCTCCTTCACATCATCGGTTGTATTTATGCCGGCTTCTGTGGGCGCCGGCGGCGGGACAGGCTCACCCTCTCCGTCCGCTTCTCCGTCTCCGGATAGCCCGAGCTCATCTCCGTCCCCGAGTGTGTCGTCTCCCACCTCGACCGTGTACGACTACGACAATGAGTCGCCCTCGTGCGGTGATTGCACGCACGTGGGTGATGTGCCATCCGGAACGGCCCGTTTCGTTGTGACGAAGACGACGCTCGGGCAGGCGAACTGTTACCGACTGCTGGCCACCGCTGACAAGACACAATCTCTCTTCACACCGCAGATGTGTGTCGTGATGCCGACCGCAGCAGAAGTCGAAGACGCCAAGAGCGCCGCATCTGGGAGCGGCGGGAGCGGCAGTGGTAGCGGGGGATCCTCGGAAGCAGCAGCCTCGGTTCCGTGCCCACCCTTTGAGCCCATGGCCGACAAGTTGAGCGACACGGCGCTGGCACTCACGTGGATGCTTCCGTCGGAGACGCCCGAGGGTCAAGAGGCTGTTGCGTGCGACAAGAACACCAAGATTTCCGGGTTCGACATCCAACGCCAGGTCCTGTCTGGCTGGTCCAGTGTGTCTCCGGGCCCAACAGCCGGTGACACAGCTCTTGAGGTCAAGGATCTTGAGCCCGCAACCAAATACTGCTTCCGGATGAGGAGCAAGGCCGGCGATCAGAACTCTGCGTACTCCGCGACGTTCTGCAAGAAGACCAAGAAGGCCAGTGCGTCACCGTCCCCGACGCTGACGCCTGTTCCGGCAGACCCGAACTTCGTGGCGTCGCCCACGCCAAGTCCAAGTGCGAGTGCGGATGCCGGGTCCGCGGCCGAAGCAGATCCGAACACCGCGAGTCCGGCTCCATCCGCAAGTGCGACCCCGAGTGAGTCGGAAACAGCTAGTGGGGATGCCACCGCGGGGGCCTTAGTGGATTCCAGCCCCGCACCATCACCGACGGAATCGTCTATGTGGTCGGAGCCGAAGACGGTGCCGATTCCCCTTTAATTGCTGGGCGCAGGCGAGGGTGAACTCGTTGCAGACTCAGCCGATGATGAGGTGGGGCTTGCCGATGCCGATGGGCTACCGGTAGGACTGGTCGAGGGTGACGGCGATGGGCTCTCGGGGGCGGCGCGAACATTCCACGCAGTATTGAGCAGGTCCGCGGGGGTGAACTGCGGATAGAAGAGCACGTTGGTGATGGCCACTTGTCCTCGGGTGGATGTGGGTTCGTATGGATTTGAGATGCGCGGCCGGTAGGTCGAGACAATTTCAAGTTCGATGCGTGCGGCATCTACTTTCGGGAATTGCAAAACGGTCGAGTAGTCACGAAGGTTCATGATCAGTGGCAGCTCGAATAGTTGGGTGCCCTGTTCGACGTAGGTGCAATTTCCCACCTTCGCCTTGGTTGTCGAGGGACTACCGGTAGGCGAGGCAGCACTCGGAGAGGTCGACGGAGAAATCGACGGAGAAATCGATGGTGACATGGACGGTGACTTCACTGCCTGAGCCACCGATGGACTCGTCGTTGGACGGGAAGTCGGGCTGGGGGTCGGGCTCGGTGTGGGGGAGACCGTGGAGATTGCCGGCGTGCTGTCAGACGGGCTTGCGGCGGGGCTTGCGGACGAGGAGACCGAGGCGCTCGCCGAGGGATCGGCAGAAGAACTCGCGGTGGAAGTGTTTGCGATGGGTTGCAGGAGTTGCGGGCAGGCTGAAGCGCCGATGTCGAACTCGCCAGAGATGTCCGTCTCCGTAGTCGATACGTCGACGACCTCTGATGCGGGATCCTCGTCCTCCACGACAGCTTTGAAAAAGGTCAACCGGATTTGCTCCGGAGTAGCCAGGGCCCGGACATCCAGAACACCATTTTGAATTCCCGGTTGAATCAACATCCGGTCCAGGGTGTAGTTGTCAACGAGTCGGAAATTAATTGTGGTGCCGGCTCCGAAGTTTGGTGAAATCGCGGATGCCCAGTACGTGGCGGTCGTGTTTCCGGCGAGAGCAGTTGCGGGTGAGCCAAACCCGGTCGAGGACGCCTGGATAGCGTCGAAGGGAGCAGACCTTCCAGCGGTGGGTGCGACCCAATAGGAGACCGCGCGAAAACCATTCGAGACCGCCGTGAAGATGGGATTGGGTTTCGGTGACAACAGCACGAACAGCAGGACAGCTATCAGGAAAGCGATGAAACCGATGAGCGCCCAGTCTGTGCGTTTAGGTGGGCGCTCAGCTGTATCGCTCTCCTGCGGGGTCTGCTGTGTCGACGTGGTCGCCCGCGCGACGACGGCGAAATCAAGTCCGCATCGGGCGCAGAAGTGAGCCGTGGCTAGGTTGCGAAAACCGCAGCGTGAACATGGCGTGCCATCGAGCGGTCCGAGCCCACCGCCTTGACCCACGGCGATTGTTCGCTCGGTGACCGCAATTGCCTTGGCTGGTTCCTCCGATTGGATTTCTGCGGGAACGTCCTTGGGAAGAACGACCCCGGCGCTTTCCTCGTCGTAGGCAGCAGCCAGCGCATGATCCTGGGTAGGGGCTTCATCGGGCGCTGATTCGTGGGGTTCCTCGATGATCGGTCGCGCCCACAACTTCCACCAGGGATCGGGGTTGCCACGACGCACCTTGGGCGGTGGGGGCTCGTCGGCTCCGGTTGCGCCGTCCGTGCCCAGTGTCCCCGTGTCGTCACCGGCCGCATCGGAGGTCGATGTTTCGGTGGCTGCTTCCTGATCGTCGTTGGTGTGTGCCGCATCCGGTACGCCGTCCTGAGTCGGGCCTGTGGTCGGCGTAGCGTCCGAGTGTGTCTCGTTGTCCTGCGTAGGTGAGTGGGACGAGGAGTCAGTCGAGTCAACAGTGTCAGTCGAGTCAACAGTGTCGGCCGAGTCAGTCTTGTGCGTGGGGGCGTCAGGTGCCGGGGGAGTCCATGGGGGTACTCCGGCGAACTCCAGATACGCCCCGCAACCGGGACAGTAGGGAGTCCAGGTTGTCCTCGTGCCGCACCGTTGGCAGGTAATGCTGGACGGTGTTTCGGTCACGTCGCGACCGTCACGACGAGCTCGACATGCGCGGGTAGGACGGATTGGAGTGCAGTTCGGATGTCAGATTCCGTGACGCTCGATCCTGCGTCAGGCGTGAACGTGACCGTCACCTGCGGTGGGTTGGCCGCGGACCAGGTGGACGGTTCTTCGAACTGGTTGGCCGTTGTGACGCCTCCGGAATCCGTCACGTTGCAGGTGCCCCCGAAGAGTTCAGTCACTCGGTCAGAGATGCTTTGCGTGGTGCCGCGCCAGCGAGACCTCGGCACAGCATTCGCAAGGGCCTGTCGCCTCATCGCGTCGGTCCAGCCCTGTTCGCTCGACACCAGCAACCAGGTGCTCATGTAGTCGATGAAATCCATCGGAGCGAGATCAGCATCGAGATATGCGGGATAGCAATCGAGCGTCGAGATGATGGGTGCGAGAACCTCGTCGAAGGTGTCGAGAAACAAGTTGGTGACCCGGTCGCCGGCGAGCATGGATGGTGCGTAGTTGCGGAGTGGGAACGGGCTCGGCAATCCGGGAATGAGCGCGCGCTGTGTTGGCTCGAAGACCATTTGTCGCTCAATGGGGGATCTGTATGGCGTGGTCATTGTTGGACGACCTCGAAGTCCGACGGCAGGCTGTAGAGCAGATCGTGCGGCTTCAGTGAGATCTTGTCTGTTGGCTCGGCTCTGGCTCCAGAGACTGCGTCGATAGGAATCAGTCGGGCGACGTCCACGTACATCAGCCCCGGAACTTGCTGGAGCACGCTATAGATATCTCCGACGGAGACGTCACGACCGAAAGGCCACCCCGTTCCGTCGTAGCCACCGTGCAGGGGGTGGAGGAAGTTTGCGATCGCATCGTCTGCCGCTGTCAGAACCTTTTCCTGATCTGCCTGCGAGTGGATAGCAAGCCGGGCAGCGACGGACACGCCCATATAGCGGGGAGGCTCGATTCGAACCGTGGTTCCCACCAGGCGCCGCTCATCGATGAACTTCTTCACGCTGGCCAGGGTTTCCTCGCGAGGACGAAGCAACTCGAAGGGAACGCGTCCCGGCTGGATATCAGGAACGACGAGAACCAGGACGGTGCCCGGGCTCCCGAAATCGGCTCCATTCAGACACTTAGTTCGCACCAGGGATGGAGATGCTTGCTGGGTGAGTAGTTCGAAGTCCGCTGCGCTGACTGCTCGGTTGCGGGCGCGCAGGTCGATGGCCGCCCGTGCCTTGAGGTCAGCGATCGTCTCCGGATCGACGCCGCCCACGGCGGGATGAATGTTCTCCGCCTTGGATATGAAAGGGATGCTGGTTCGCAGCAGTCGCAGCGCTCCTGCATCCACATTGCCGGCGACGCCACCACCCGCGCGATACTCCGGTACGCGAAGGTTGCTGCCCGACGGCGGTGTAGCGCCGTAACTTCGGGTCGACCCATCGGGCTGGCGAACGATGGGTCCAAAGCGCAATTCACCGGTCACGTTGTCGAGACAGAAGATCTTCTCCTGTGGCTCTCGATTCGCGAAGGTTTCCACCCGAGTCCACCGTTCCCAGCCATCGGGGCTACTGACCTCGAGGATGAGATCGTCTTGGCCGGCGATGAGAGGCGTGCGGTTGAGCGTGAAGGCCTCTCCGGGAGTCCCAGCCGTCCTCCCGAGCATCTCGTTCTTCACGATCTGGCAGTGAGTCGCTGGCACGAATCCACCGATGGTTGCTGCGGACATGGAGCGGATCTTCGGAGACTCCTTGTATTCGGGTTGATCACCGTCTGCTGTGGTAACCCGAACTCGGATCCATGCCGCCGCTACACCCTTGAGGGAATTTTCCCGTTGTTCGCCAATGGATAACTCGATGATGCCCTTCCTGTTGAAGCCACCAGTGGTGTCCATCAAGCATTCCACCGGTTCCCATGAGCGACCGTTCCACGCGTCGAATGCTCGCGGCGGTCGCTTCGGATCGACGCCGATGCCCTCGATACGTGAATCCACGGTGAGTCGCACGATGCAGTGAGACGCGGGTTTATTGAGGCCGATGAAGAATGCATCGTCGACTGCGGGAACCTCGGAGAAGCACTCGACGTCTTCGGAGGTTTGGTCGGTGATATCGACCGACGTGAACGCACCGCCGGCGGGCTGGGTGAGTGCGGCGGTAATGGACGTACTGACGAGTGTGAGGTCTTTGTCGGTCGTGAAGGACACGGGTGGGCCGTCGCCGCGGCGCGTCGTGGAAATCACGGTGCTGGCAGGAACGAGGATGTCATTGTCTTGAGGAACGGCGAGGGAGAACTGCATAGTCGTGTACGCGGCGGCCGGCGGTCGAAGCGTTTCGCCGAGGAAGTCGAGAAACTTGATCCAGTGCAGCTCAGGAACCTTGTTCAGCCTAAAGACCAATTGGTCGACCATGTAGGCGAAGGTCTCGATCAGCGTGACTCCAGGGTCGGCCACGTTGTTGTCGGTCCACTCGGGAGCACGCTGCTGAAGGAGGCGTTTCGCCTCGTCGACGAAGTCCTGAAAGGCACGGTCGTCCAGATTGGGGGATGGAAGGCTCATTACCCCTCCTGCTCGGGGATCAGATAGAAGGGTACGAGGAGGTTGCGCACGTCGTAGGAGTTCTTGATTCGGTACTTCACGGTTATTTCTGCGAGCGTGTTGTCCTGTTGGAATTCGACATCGACACCGAGGATGTCAGCCCGGGTCTCCCACCGTTCGAGTGAGCTGGTCACCAGAAGCTGAATGCGCGTCCGTAATTCTGGCGATGCGGAGTTGAACACGAGATCGTGGATCCCACAGCCGAAGTCCGGCCGCATCGGACGTTCGCCGTAGGCGGTCCCGACGATGAGCGCGATGGAGCGTTCGATGTTGGCTGCGCCCGTGACCATGCCCAGACGACCCTGGGAATCAAGTTCAAGGGGGAATGCGATCCCCTTGCCGACGAAATCCTGCGTGGTCACGTTCACGCTCCCAGGTTGACTATGCCGCCGGATACATCCACGGCGGGTGCGACCAAACTGATGTCTCCGCTTGCTTCAACGTTGATGGATGAAGCAGCGATACTCAATTCGCCGGCAGAGGACAGTTCCAGCGCACCCTCAGCTGAAACCGAGACATCCCCCTCGCCGTTGATGGTGACATCGCTCGCGTTGACGAGAACAGCTCCTTCGGAATTCACCGTAACGTCCGAGGCGCTGGTGATGATGATGGGTTGTTCTTCGATGGTCATGATCTCGATCCCTGATTCTGGCGAAAGGCGGATCATGCACGAGGCGCCGAGTGTGGTTTGGATAGTGAGCGAGGTATTTTCCGGGCTGTCGTTGAAAATGAGTTGATGCCCGTCGCGCGAGGTGTAGGCGCGGATCATGGGTGCCCCTTGGACAATTTCGCCGAAGGGGATTGCCCCTCTGCGGTCCTGGCTGTAGAGGCCCCCGATGACATATGGGGAGTTCAACTGCCCGTTCTCGAAGGCAACAAGAACCTCGTCGGTGGGTTCGGGAAGAATCTGCCAGCCGAGCATCTCCCCGGCTCCAGGCTGCACGACCCGTGCCCACGGGCTGACGTACGTTTCCGATAGCCACGGAAAACTCAACAGCACCCGGCCCATTGCCTCGGGGTCCTCGGTGTCGGTGACGATCGCTGAATACACGCCCGTCAACTTCGAGGACGTTACGGCCGAGTCTTGAAGGCCGGCGAGTGTGCGGTCTTCGAGACCAGAGCACACCAAGGATGTTCGGTACCCCGTCAGGTTGGGTGCGAACGTGTGAATACTCGAGGTGACCGTGTACTCCCCGGTCAGCAGGCCGGCATCGGCGAGGCTGATGGCTCGGTTGGGCATGATCGAAGGATTGCCGCGCATCTCGATTTCGATGTTTGCGTACGCCCCGGACAGCCGTGCCGCCAAGCCTTCCGAAGCCGCTTCGGTAGCCGCCTCGTTCCCGGCCAACCTGTCGAGTCGGACGAACTGGTTCACGCCGCCAAGCTCAGCTCCGAGCTCCTCGGGGAGCACCGTGTTCAAGGACGTGTCCGACATTGTGGGGGCTTCTCCCAGGGACGGCAGGCCCAGAGACTGATCCCACCCGCGAGCCGAGGAAGCTGCTGTGATGCCGGATCCGGAAACCGACGCTTCGAGGTTGATGATGCGGTCGTCACCGATAGAGAAGGACAACGGGGAAGGGTCGATACCGATGGGTGGTGGCGCCGTCTCGGCGGGCATCGTCGGACCGAAGTGCAACGTAGGAGTACCGGTGAGAGGGTTCACGGCAACGTTGACGACGTACCCGATCTCCTTGGCAAGGCGCACGAGGAAGTCCCAGTAGGTTTCGTTCGCCTGCACGACCATCTCGTGAACGACCGGGTGTGGGACAGCTTCGGTGACGATCGCGTGTTCGGCACCAACGACTTCTGCCACCTCGCTGTAGCTCATCATCGGGTAGCCCATGGTCTTTTGACCGTGGAGGAGTCGGTGGCTTGCGTCGTACGCGCGCACGACGCTGAGACGTCCTCCGGCGTTCTCGAACTGGATCTCGAGCGTCTCTACCTGACCGAAGAAGATTGCCTCGCCAGCGGCGTCGTCTCCGGTGACAGCTCGCACTTCCACGAAATTGCCGATTTCCAGTCCACACTCCATAGGGATCGTCAAGTCTGGATCGGAGAACTCGATCTCGCATGACGATGGAAGGTTCACCTGGGACTCGACCTCGACGCGGCGTATCTGGTTGGAGAACTCGGGAAGAATAGGAATGCTGTCAACGAAAACTCGCAGAATCAGATCCGATGTGCTCAAAGTGGCAAGGGACATCGCTATCGGCCCGCCCCGTTCGGCGACGATGAGATTCCCGAGGTCGAGACCGGGCGGCCAGATTCACCGCGTCGGGGCAGGGTTGACTTATCGGGAATGACCAAGCTTCGACCCGCGCGCACACGCAACGGGTCGTCGATGCCGTTCGCGTCGGCAATGTCTCGCCAATGCGAGGGTTGGTGGTAAGCCCGAAAGGCTAGGTGCGACAACTGATCACCGTCGTAGACCTCAAGCTGTCGTCGCCCAACGTCACCTCCAGACGTGGGGTTTTGGGCGTCGAGCGATGTTGGGTACTGGGTGATGCTGAGATGACCCTGAGCTCGCGTTGGCTCTCCTCGATCGTTGAATCGAATGAAGTTCGTCTCTACCTTGTCGACGTAGCTGACGGGGGAAACGAAATTCCCCCACAACAGCACAACCAGCGGCGCCGTTCCGATTCCGACGGCGGCAAGGAGTGCATCAACTTCGCATAGCGCCATCAGGCGCTCGACCTCAGGTAGGACGCTTTCTCCTTCGGCGTTCCCTCCTTGACCCTGGTCGACGCGAGCACCGTCCAGGGTGAAATCGAAGTCGATGGTCATGGGTTGCGTGCCCAGCCAGTTCACCGGTCCCGATCCCTCAGCCGACGGTGAATCGTTGATCCGCCATGTGGCTCCCTTATTGACTTTGACGCTTGAGGGGGGAACCCAGAAGGTGATGGCGGGAAAGCCTCCGAGTGTTGCCCCTGCAGTCTTGGCGATCACTTCGTTCTTCGCGGATAGGGCAGTCGATGGCATGTACGCGGCAGCGTCCCCACCGGGAGTCCAACTCGTGACGGCGGACAGTGCGCTGGCGACGCCGGAGACTCCGCCGGGAAGTACCACCAATTTGAATGGCTGCACAGATTCAGCGCTGTCGATTCCTGACGCCAGGCTGCCACTCTCGGCAAAGCCGGAGTGAGAGAACGTGAGTGTCTCGGTGATTCGTGGCGGCGTTTCTGCGGAGGGAACGGCGACGAAGTCCGGTTGTGTCCACGACACCGGGTATGCGTTGCGGAAGTTGTAGGTGGCTTGTTGTAGTGATCCCTGAACATCCAGGTAATTGACGGTCACGGAAACAGTTGAGGGCCCGGAAGTTTCCGCTGCAGAGAACCATTGGGCAATCCATCCGGACTGATTGGCGGTCCACGGCCGGGTCAGTGTGACGTTGCCGTAGTCCAGTGACCCCAGCATCTGGAATCGGCTCCGGTTGTAGCCCGCGGCCTGAAGGTCTTGAGAACCGAGGCTTACCGAACCTAGGGACAGCGATTGCCAGTTGGCACCGAGCGTTTGATCCGATGCGACAATGTCGACGCTGATCGAGAAGCCGACGAAGTTGGTCGCGGTGTAATCGGAGTCGAAGGGCGCAGGGGTCGACATGGCTTAATCCTCCCGCACGAGTCGGCCGCGTCGTTCGCGGTCTCGCAGGAGTTCGTTCCGTAGATGGCGCCGAATGATGGGGTAGAGAGCTGCCGCGTGGCGCTCGAGCCACGCGTCATCGGGGGTGGAGTTATCCCGCTTGGTCGGAGATCGTCGATAGTCAGAGGGCTCCTGGCCCGCCATTCCTCCGGGGTCGGCTGCAGGCGGTGACGGCGGCGGCGAGGTGGGCGGGACGGGCGTTGACGATGGTGCCGCCTGTGCTCTCCTTCGCTGCACTACGGACCGGTCGGGCTCCGGCGATGCCATCGGAGTCTCGGAGGAGGGTGTGGGGTTCTGTGAGGTAACAACGGGAAGTGCCACGGGCTGCAATCCTGATGCTTGCGCGACGCTTACCTGTGACGGGGTCGACTGGCCGACAGGTGTCGCAGCTGTCGCTGAGCCACTGCTCGGCTGTGGATGGCCAGCAGGACGCGGCGAGCGCGGAACGCCGGCAACACGCACCAGGTCGCTGCTTGAGGATGCGTCCACCCTTGTCCCTGGCACGGGTGTGCGCTTGGTAGGCGTGGCGCCACGGAGCACTCCTGCGGCCAGTGAACGTCCGCCGGGCGGAGTAGGTGTGGGTGCGAAAGCGGGGCTCGCTGCTGGTGGAGTCATAGCGGGTGGGCCGGCCGGCGTCGGCACTGACGACGTAGGAAGTGACGACGTAGGCACATTGGGTGAGGGGGCGCTGTTGGATGACGCCGTTGCCAGCATGCTTTCCACATCCAGCGCCTTCTGCTCAAGGCGTCGACCCTCTGGGGTGTGTTCAGGTGGCAGTTGTCTGCCGCTTCCTTGCTGGACGACGTGTGTGAGTTCGTGCGCGAGGAGTCGTCGTTGGCGATCGGACGTCAACGGGGCGGTGCCGGGAAGGTGAACGTGGCCTCGATGGGTGAAGGCATCCGCTTGAAGATCCCGAGCCCTCTTGCTGACTGCTTCTCCGCGAACGACCGACGCTGTTGCGGGAGACACCCCCGTGGTTGCCGCGACCGCTGCTCTGATGTCAGCGGGAACCGGGATCGTTGTGGGCGACCCTGCTAGGGCAGGGTTTGGCTGATTGGCTTGAGACTGTTCCGTTTCTGACGACTCCACCGAGGTTGACGACTGTATGGATACGTCCGACTGTTCTGATGGGAACGAGTCGGTGGACGGCGATGACGATGACGACGGCGATGACGATGACGACGACGATGACGACGGCGATGACGATGACGACGGCGATGACGATGACGACGGCGATGACGATGACGCTTGAATCGGGCTGACGGTTGGCGCTGTCGTAGAAGATTGAGGCGCCGATGGAGCCGCTGGTGGAGTTACTGTTGACGGCTCGGATGAGCCAGGTGGATCAGGGATGTCTTTACGTGCGCCTGCATCTGCGGCGCGAGGTGTGGCGGTTGCTCTGCGTTGAAGAGGCGCATCGGAGAGGACTGGTGCGGACGCCTGGTGTGATGCGCCGGAGGGAGGTGTCGACGGGGGAGCACTGTCGACTGCAGCTTGCTGTGGTGCTGCAGCCGAACTCGCGCCAGATCGGCTCGCGGTAGACCGGCTCGCGGCGGGATCTGTGCGGGTATTCGGGCTCTGTGTCGTCGATTCCGGCGGAGACGGCGCTTGCGGAGACGGCGCCGACATGGGTGTCGTCTCGGGTCCCGGGGTGTTCGACGACGGTGGCGCGGTGGTGGTGCCGGTTGCTGAGTCGGATGGTGAATCGACGGGCGCATCGGCCCGCGCATCGGCTCGCGCATCGGCTGGTGGTGCGGTTGCCGGGCGAGCGACAGGAACGGTCTGCGGCGTACTCGGCGGTTGACTGCCGGGTGATTGATTTTCGGATGATGCCGGTGATCTGGGTGATCCGGGCACCGAAGAACGCGATACGGGGGCAGCGTTCGTGGTCGTCTTAAGGGCCGAGTCTGCGGGTTGTCGTGCGTCTTCTCGATCTACGACTTCTTGGGCTGCGACTT
>Ga0181565_10002804_pt1 | contig 13354 bp, 12 predicted proteins | sample 101ome_16_FD_129661 | JGI IMG/M metagenome (GOLD analysis project Ga0181565, IMG submission 129661) | Coastal salt marsh microbial communities from the Groves Creek Marsh, Skidaway Island, Georgia - 101401AT metaG (megahit assembly) | ecosystem: Environmental > Aquatic > Marine > Intertidal... | reverse complement strand
TCTCAGACCAGCCGTGAGAAATATGCCCGTGCCCAACAGCAAGACCTGCATTGGCACGCCCCAGGCCCATTCATAGATTTCGGTAATCAACGCTTCCATCTTTGCTTAGGTCCTCACTCGCTCCCACTGCAGGATATGGGTTTCAACGTGACACCTGACATGATCAGGGATCCTGCACTGGCCATTATCTGACGTCGCCGAGACGGGAATCGATCCCGGTCAGTTCATCGCACGATCCAGCTCAAGTTGATGGCTGAACAGCCCAAACACGCCGCCCGTGTGTACAAAAATAATATCGTCGACCTGATCATAATGCCCTGCATCAAGATCATGGATCAGCCCCTCGAATGCTTTTGCAGTATAAACGGGATCCAGCACGATGCCCTCGAGCCGAGCGAGCTCCACAATGAGCTCATAGGTTGAGGACCCGGCCACGCCATAACCCGGGCCCACTGAATGGTCTCTCGTCTCGGGCTCGAGCGTGATATCAGGTAATTGCGACCAACGTTCCACCGAAGCAGCCCAGTCGGATTCGACCCGCCGGTTGAACCAGGCGGCATCATCGCACACCGCGTAGCCAACAACGGAAACTGGCAGATCGAATAGCTTCACCCCCGCGGTCAAGCCGGTCTGTGTGCCCGCAGAGCCAGTGGCCACTGCAATCGCAGCCGAACCAATCCCGTTATCCAAAAGATCTTGCCCCAACTCTTCCGAGGCAGCGATATAACCCCACACGCCCAAGCTATCGCTACCGCCGGTTGGTATCATCAATGCCGGATTCCCCTCGGAGCGGAAAGTCTCCTCGAGGCGGCCGTATACCGACCGAAGCTGGCTACCCCACTCGGCCGCTGGCAATATTTCGTGTGTCGCACCCGTGAGGCTATCCAGCAACAAGTTGCCTGTGAGTATTTCTGCCCGCTCGTCTGCACGCAGCACAAGATGGCACTTTAGACCCAGCTGGGCAGCCACTACTGCTGTTGCCCTGCAATGATTACTTTGCACTCCACCGCAGGTAACAAGCGCGCGGTAACCGTTTGCCAGCGCGTGCGCAGCAATAAACTCCAGTTTACGTACCTTATTGCCCGTTAGGAGCGAGCCTGTGAGGTCGTCCCGCTTGATCCATAGCCGTTTACCGCAGCCCCATCTCTCCGAGGCGCGCGCCAAATAAGTGAGTGGCGTGGGGAGCCGCGCCAGATCCAGACGCGGCGGATAGTCAATTCGATTCGACGCCAACGGATTTCAAAGTGCCCTTGGGCAACACAGACGTCACGTGAATTTTTTGGAACTTGAGCTCGACGTTGTTCCCTACCGACAGGATGAGAAAGTTGTCGTCTAGGCCGCTGATCTTGCCCAGCATTCCAGACGAGAGCGCCACCTCGTCACCTTTTTTTAATGCGGCCACCATGGCGGCGTGTTCCTTTTGACGCTTCCGCTGTGGCCTGATGGTCGTGAAATACATAAAGAGGAGTATTCCTACCATCATGAGTGGTAAAAAAAGGCCTCCCCCCTGTGGGGGCTGACCAGCGGCCTGAGCGTAGGCTTGCGGTATCAACATTGCGTTATCTCTCCAAAATGAGGCGCCACTCTAAGGCCTGCGATCCGATTCAACAAGCAGAGGCGCTCACCCATGTCGAGCGCATCGGAGCAACAGGGACAGCCCATTTTCGTCGCAGTGACCACCACAAACCGTCACACCTGCAAATCAAAATCGATGGTCAGCGGCGCATGATCTGAGAATCGCTCATCGCGATAAATGGACTGGCTCATACCCTTACCTGATAAACCCGGCGTGACCAGCATATAGTCCAGCCTCCACCCCACATTGTTGGCCCACGCCTGTCCTCGATTGGACCACCAGGTGTACAACTCCCCCTCTGAAGTGATTTCGCGAAAAATATCGATCCACTTCAGTTTTTCGAAAATGCGATCTAGCCAGGCCCGCTCATGAGGCATAAACCCAGAGTTCTTTTGATTGCTGCGCCAATTCTTGAGATCGATATTCTGATGACACGTATTCCAGTCTGCGCAAATGATGAATTCGCGGCGCTTTCGCTTAAGCGCGGCCAGATGTTCGTAGAAGGGCTCCATAAAAGCGTCCTTCCGGGCCTGGGAGGCTTCAGAAGCAGATCCAGAGGGCACGTAAAGCGACACCACACTCAGGCCGGGGAAATCCACCTGAATATAGCGACCTTCAGTATCGACGATTTCCCAGTCCAGGCGCGTCGTAATTTTTTGAGGTTTTTCTTTACAAAAGATCGCGGTACCCGCGTAACCGGGACGATCGGCCTCGTTGTAATAGCAATGGTAACCCTCGGGATAGAACACCTCATCAGTCAACTGCGACTCTTTGGCTTTGATCTCCTGAATACACACCACATCAGCCGACTGCGCGCTGAGCCACGTAAAAAATCCTTTTCTGGCCGCAGCTCGAATGCCGTTGGTATTGCAGGTAATCACGCGATACATGCGCCTTAACCTCTCTTTAGGCTCATCCCCGAAGGGGTGAGTCAATCAAACAATCAGATTGAGCACAACCAAAGCGGCAACCCACCTTGCTTCGCTCGAGACGCTCGCTTTGTATGGCGGTCGGTTGTTTGGATACCCTTCACCTTAAAGAGAGCCTCAGCAAACTCTGACTACTCTGGATCACTGGATTCACGATGCGCCCGAACCTACACTGGCGGAGAGCCCCACGATCACCGCCGAGATGCACATCACATTACTCGTCAACCGCGATCTCGCCAGTAATGTTGCGCTTAACAACCTGCTCCCTGATCTGAGCGAAGCGAACGACCTCACTCTTTACTATTCAGAACGTGTCGGGCACCCGCCCAGCACTCATGCACTGGCAACGCTGGCATTTTTTGAACAAACGCTACCCAATCACATTCTTTTTCCGCTGATCGACCATCGGCAGCAACGCGGTGAGCTAGCGACCTTTAAGGCGCTCGAGACTTACCTCTTGCGCCCTATGCAAAGCCTCAATGACCCCAATAGCCGGCAGGGACTAGATCAGTTGCGCCAGGACTCACCCGACCTGGTACTGTCGATACGCTACGGACGCATCCTCCATCAGGCAGCGATCGATATTCCGAAACTGGGGGTGCTGAATTTGCACTCGGGCAGACTGCCCGACTACCGTGGGGTGATGGCCACCTTTCGGGCAATGCTGAAAATGGACACTGATCTTTGCACCACCCTTCACTGGATCGAGAATGCCTCGATAGATACTGGCCGCATCGTGGGGATTCAATGCGCTCCCCGGAAACCGAATGCATGCTACCTGATGAATGTGCTCGGCCTTTATCAAAGTGGCTGCAGAGCAACCATAGACGCAATCGAACGCTTGGAGTCTGGGGAGCCACTCAGCGGAACACCCCCTGAGCAATGGGGGGATTATTATTCGTTTCCCGAGGCCGAGACATTGCGGCAATTCCACGAAGCCGGGCATCGCCTGGTCGATCCGGAAGCCCTGACGCATTTTCTATCTAGCTATAGAAACTCTGCATCGTAGAGGCTCGCGCACTCAACCAGCAATGATAGTAGGACAAGGGCCAGGCAATGGCCCATTATAATGTTGCATTATGCGCTTATATTCAGTCTCAAAAGAGATAAAACCCGTCTTATATCAGAGAAATGCACTACTAAAATATCTATATATAGCTGTTTTAATGAAATTTTATTGAAAATTTTTCACAAAGCAAGAAACTGCTTGACAAATTTCGCATATTGCAACATCCTACCCGCAAGTCAGGATGACGGGAGGAATTCAGGTGGCCAGGGACGGCCTTAACCCGCAGGGCCTGAAGCACACCTCAAAGGGGCATGGAACGCCCCTTTTTTTTGGCTGCTCACAGCTCACCGAACTTTCACTCACGCCGTATTGCAGCCTGACGCGGCCAGGGAAATGTCACATATTCCATGGCGGGCCGGAAGATAGAAGACTCCCTCGCCACGCAAGCTGGCCTCGAGGCGAATGGGGTGGCTGACGGGTCTCGAACCCGCTACCTCCGGAGCCACAATCCGGTGCTCTACCTGGTGAGCTACAGCCACCATCAAGAAGCTGTCGCGCGTTCAGACAGCATACCCGAAGGCTTACTCCTCTCTGTGGCAATGACGAGAGGTAGTGGTCGGGGTGGAGGGATTCGAACCCCCGACATCCTGCTCCCAAAGCAGGCGCGCTACCAGACTGCGCTACACCCCGACTACGGAGGGCACCGCCCTCGCGCGGCGCGCAGTGTACCGGCATTGCGAGGGGGGAGCAATGCGCAACAAAACGGCTTCCCTCGATGCCTGATCTCTGAAAGAATCGGCGCGGTTTGATTTGGGGGAATCACATGACTGCGCAAATTCTCGACGGGAAACATGTCGCCGAACTCACAGAAGCCGAGCTGTCCGCGCGTGTCGCAGCGCTGAAGGATCGATCTAGTGGCCGCACACCGGTGCTCGCGACAATTCTCGTGGGCGATGACCCCGCCTCCGCCACGTACGTCAAAATGAAAGGTAATGCTTGCCGGCGGGTCGGAATGGAGTCGCTGGCCATCGAACTTCCCGCGTCAACCAAAACCAATGAGCTCCTTCGGGAGATCGAGGAGCTCAACATGAATCCCGATGTGCATGGCATTTTGCTTCAGCATCCAGTGCCCTCACACATTGATGAGCGTGCTTGCTTTGACATGATCGCCCTGGAAAAAGATGTTGACGGTGTCACCTGTCTGGGATTCGGCCGCATGGCAATGGGTGAATCAGCATATGGATGCGCAACGCCGCAGGGCATCATGCGCCTACTCGCACACTACGAGATCCCTCTGGAAGGCTTGCATGCCGTAGTGGTCGGTCGAAGCCCGATCCTCGGCAAGCCCATGGCAATGATGATGCTCGAAGCGAATGCCACTGTGACCATCTGCCACTCCAGGACCCAAGGCTTGGAAAACCATATCCGGCAAGCAGATGTGGTCGTGGGTGCCGTCGGCAGACCCGAGTTCATCCGCGCAGACTGGATAAAAGATGGGGCTGTTGTAGTAGATGCGGGTTACCACCCCGGCGGCGTGGGAGATATTGAGCTGGGACCGCTCGCTGAGCGGGCCAGCGCGATCACACCAGTACCGGGTGGTGTTGGCCCGATGACGATCAATACGCTGATTCAGCAGACCGTCGAATCAGGCGAAAAAGCGCTGAGTTGAGCCTTTAACCTTGACGGCGCCACCGGGTACCGTCGGGACCGTCCTCCAACACTACGCCCTGAGCCTCGAGATCATCTCGAATCTGATCCGCGCGCTGGAAGTCACGGTTATCTCTGGCAGTAATACGCTGCTCGATCAGCAAATCGATTTCTTCTGCAGTGGGCCCGCCCTTCCCTGCCGAAGCGGTAAACCATGCCTCGGGATTCGCCTCTAGTAACCCCAGGAGTCCGCCCCCTACGGTGAGCTCTGCCTTGGCTAGCGCAATTCCCTGAGGATCATCGGACTTGTTCAGGGTGCTGGCCGCACTATGCAACGCGGCAATGGCCTCAGGGGTATTCATGTCGTCCAGCAAGGCCAGAAACACCCGACTGTCTGCCACGCTCAGCGCAGCAGGCTCGACATCAATATGGCGACGAAGCGCGCCATAAAACGTGTCCAGCGTGCCTCTTGCACTACTCAAAAGCTCGCCGGAGAAGTTCAGCGCCGAGCGATAGTGTGCCGAGAGCAACGCAAAGCGCAGCACTTCGCCCGGATAAAGCTCGAGAAGTTCGCGCACCGTGCGCACATTGCCCAAGGATTTAGACATCTTCTCGCCATCCATGTCGATAAAGGCGTTGTGAATCCAATAGCGAACAAAATCACCGCCGTAGGCGCAGCAACTCTGGGCGCGCTCATTCTCATGGTGGGGGAAGATGAGATCGCGGCCCCCACCGTGAATATCGATGGACTCGCCCAGATGCGCCCTGATCATGGCCGAGCATTCCAGATGCCAGCCGGGTCTTCCCCTGCCCCAGGGGCTCGCCCATCCGGGCTCGTCACTGCCAGAGGGCTTCCACAGAACAAAATCTCCCGGATGGCGCTTATAGCTGGCGACCTCCACTCGGGCTCCCGCCAGCATGTCCTCAAGCTTTCGGCCACTGAGCGCGCCATAGCCCGGCATGGACTCAACCGAGAATAAAGCATGGCCCTCAGCCTCATACGCATGACCCTCGGCGATCAGTCTCTCGGTCAGCGCAATCATGTCGTCGATGTGCTCTGTGGCCATCGGCTCAATGGTAGGCGAGAGCGCATTGAGCGCAGCCATATCTTCGCGATACTTTTCGGTGAACTCCGCACTGACCGCGGCGATATCAGTACCGCGCTGGGACGCGGCGTCTATGATCTTGTCGTCAATATCTGTGATGTTCCGCGCGTAAACCACCTTCGGGTAAAGCGCGCTCAAGACCCGATAGAGACAATCAAACACCACTACCGGGCGCGCATTGCCAATGTGAACGTAGTTGTAGACAGTGGGCCCGCAGACATACATGGTCACACGCTGTGGATCCCGGGGATGAAAAACGTCTTTGACACCGGATAATGTGTTGTATAGCCGGAGATCAGGCATGGGATGCCGACCACGTGTCACGGAGGCCAATCGTCATATTGAACACGGGACGCTCCGCAGTGTGATCATAGCGATCTGCCACGAAATAACCCTCTCGTTCAAATTGAAAAGCCTGCTCGGGCTTCGCTTCACTCAAGCCAGGCTCTACCATCGCCCCGTCAATTACCTCGAGGCTCTGGGGATTCACCGCAACCAGCATATCGTCCTCACGACTGGGTTCGGGCACGGTAAACAGCCGGTCATAGCGCCTGATCGTCGCTGGTAAGCCTTGCTCGGCAGAGACCCACTGGATCACACCCTTGGGTTTCACGCCGTCTTCGGGATCGGTACCGGGCTCCGACGTCACACAAGTGGCCAAAACGCGTGTGACGTTGCCCGCCTCATCTTTCTCGCAGCTCTGTGCCTCAATCACCAGTCCACCGCGCAATCTGACCCGCTTACCCAACACCAAGCGCTTGAACTGCTTGTTGGCCTCTTCACGAAAATCTACCTGATCGATATAGAGCTCACTGCCCATCACCAATTCCCGACTGCCAAACTCCGGATCAGCTGGATGGTTGGGCACCGTCAATACCAGCGACTCAGAGAGGTTTGTCAAAGTCAGTCGCAACGGCGCCATGACACACATCGCTCGAGGGGCGTGCTGATTGAGATGATCCCTCACCGCACTTTCAAGCATCGCCACGTCGACCGTTCCATCAGACCGAGAGGTGCCAACCTCCTCACAGAAATGCCGGATAGCGGCGGCAGGATATCCTCGTCGCCGCAACCCCGCGATTGTCGGCATGCGCGGGTCGTCCCACCCCGCCACGACACCCTCATCCACCAATTGCTTTAGCTTGCGCTTACTGGTCACGGTGTAGCTGGTATTCAACCGGGCGAACTCAATTTGCCGCGGCCTGTGCGGCACGGGCAAATGGTCTATGAACCAATCGTAAAGCGGTCGGTGATCCTCGAACTCCAATGTGCAAATAGAGTGGGTTATGCCCTCAATCGCATCTTCCTGGCCGTGCGCATAATCGTAGGTAGGGTAAATGGGCCACTCGTCTCCGGTTTGATGGTGCGCCGCGTGTCGGATTCGGTAGAGGATGGGATCGCGCAGATTCATGTTGGGAGACGCCATGTCGATCTTGGCGCGTAAAACGCGCTCCCCGTCAGCAAACTCGCCGGCGCGCATCTTCTCAAAGAGATCTCGGTTTTCCGCAATACTTCGCTCTCGAAACGGACTATTTTGCCCTGGTTCGGTGAGCGAACCCCGATACGCCCTCGCTTCCTCCGGCGAAAGATCGCACACGTAGGCTAGCCCCTGCTCAATCAAATAATGCGCCCAGTCATAGAGCTGCTGAAAATAACTGGAGGCAAAACGCACTTCTCCCGACCATTCAAAACCCAGCCAACGCACATCTTCCTGTATTGAATCGATGAATTCTTGGCTCTCCGCCTCTGGATTGGTGTCATCGAAACGCAGGTGGCAACGCCCTTCGAATTGTCTGGCCAGCCCGAAATTGACGGTGATGGATTTTGCGTGACCGATATGCAGGAATCCATTGGGCTCGGGCGGAAAACGGGTGACCAGCTCCGAGGCGCGGCCCTCTGCAAGGTCGCTTTGTATTTGCGTTCGCAAAAAGTTACTTCGCAGATCTGCGGACATCCTGAATCCTGATGAAATCGGTCAAAAAAGTGGCGCGTACTATACCAACTGCGAGGCCGCCATAGTAAACCGAGCCGCCTGAAAAGTGGGATCGCAACCATCGGCCAAGTCTAGTAGGATGCGCGCTTTCCCACCCTAGCTCCCGAGGATTTCATGTCCACAACAAACGTATTGATGCAAACAACGGTCGGCTCTCTGACGCTAGAGCTCGACTCTGAAAGCGCACCAAAAACCGTAGAGAACTTCCTCACATATATTGAAGACGGTTTCTACGATGGAACCATCTTCCATCGTGTTATCGATAACTTCATGATCCAAGGCGGTGGATTCACCGCAGAGATGGAGCAAAAAGAAACGCGGGCACCCATTGAAAACGAGGCCAATAATGGCTTGAAAAACGATCGCGGTGCTATTGCCATGGCGCGGACGCAAGACCCCCACTCCGCTACCGCGCAATTCTTCATCAATGTGCAGGACAACGACTTTCTCAACCATACCGGCGAGAACATGCAAGGCTGGGGGTACGCGGTATTTGGGCGAGTCACTGAGGGTGAAGAGGTGCTCGACAAAATTCGCGCCGTGGATACGGGTGGCGCTGCGGGCCATCAGGACGTGCCCCTAGAGCCCATTATCATAGAAAGCCTGACTGTCATCGACTAACGAGCCCTTTCAGCTTGCACCGGCTCTTTATCAGCGACCTGCATCTGAGCGACGACAGCCTCCCCGCTGAAGAGGCGCTCTACTACGTGGTGCAGCGAGAAATCCTTCAGCGCGAATCGGCTGTCGACAGCTTGGTGATTCTCGGAGATCTATTTGAAGCCTGGGTTGGTGATGACGATGATGCGCCGCTGGCGAACCGAGTGAGGGATCTCTTTTGCTCGATAACTGACGCAGGCACTGAGGTGCTGCTGGCAAGGGGCAACCGCGACTTCATGCTCGGGAGCGCGTTCGCAGAACAGGTAGGCGCCAGATTACTCGGCGATGAAACCGTTATGGAGGTGTGCAACGAACCCTGCCTTCTGATGCACGGGGATACGCTGTGCACAGACGACACCGCATACCAGCAGTTCAGAGAAATGGTTCGCGACCCTGACTGGCAGGCTGAGATGATGACTCGTGATCTGGAGGCCCGTAGAGAGCTCGCGCGGCAACTTCGCGAGATGAGTATCGATGCGGCGAGCAACAAGCCTGAGGATATTATGGATGTGAACTCATCCGCTGTGCTTGAGGCCATGAAGCGTAATGGCGTAGTCCGCCTTATTCACGGACACACTCACCGCCCCGCTCGGCACGAATTGCCATCTGGGCAGGAGCGCATCGTGCTGGGTGACTGGACAGATCATCGAGGATGGCTCCTCAGAGAACGCGACGGCGCGCTGTCGCTAGAAGAGTTTCCGATCGGCTAAGCAGCCATCGCTGGTGGCCCACTGTGAAACCGGAAGCAGTTATCCGGGCCTTTGATCAGGTCGATTTCTAACGATCTGAAATAGGCAGTCCGCTCATCCAACTCCGAGACACTACAGTGCCGCTCTGCAAGCGCGAGGTAATCCATAAAATGGCGCGCCTCACTCTTGAGAAGCGATTCATAAAAATCGCCGAGCTGCGGGTCCAAGTTGGGATACAACCGCGCGAAACGCTCGCAAGATCTCGCTTCTATTAGCGCTCCGACAATCAATGTGTCAACCAAACGACCCGGCTCATTGCTTCGCACACCTTTATGCAAGCCCTGAGCGTATCGGGACGCGCTAAGAGGTCGATACTCAATACCTCGCTCCACCATGATCTTGAGGACCTGCTCAAAATGCCGCAACTCCTCACGCGCCAGGCGAGACATCTTGTTTAACAGCACGGGATCGTCGGTATAGCGATGCATCAGGCTCAAAGCTGTCGCCGCGGCCTTCTTCTCGCAGTTTGCATGATCGATCAACAGCACCGCTTCGTAATCGTGCCGCACTGCCGTCTCCAGCCAGGCGGCGGGCGTCTCGCAAGGCAAGAATCCGCGAACGGCATCTAACTCCCCTTGTAGCCTCATGAGCCTGAATCCAACTGAGCCTGCCCGGCAAATAGATCTGATGTGGCGATATAACGGTCGTAGTGGGCGCTGGAAAGGACCCAAAACTCCTCGTCGATCTCGTCCCGCAACACCGACAACGGCAAATGACGGAAACCGGGCATGATCTCGAAGCCAAACTGCTCGGGATCCGTGATTTGACTGGCGCCTGCTTTCAGCATCGCAAATACATGGCAATAGGGATCATGATGCGGCTGATAACGGATCTTTTGCACCTCTAGCTGCCAGTTCAACAGCTTGTGGTCCACAATCCGGCAACGGTTGGCCACACACATGGAGAGAAACGAAGCCAATCGCTGATCAATAACCCCTTTCTCCTCACGGGAGTATCCATTCCAGTCGATCACTTCGTGAGCAAAGCGCTTGCAGCCTCGGCATACCGTATCGCCTATGCCGGTCGAGCACACGCCGATGCAAGGCGTTTTAATGGGTGTGAGATAGGACACTGGACCTCCCGATGCCGTATTTTAACAGCTTCTAAGACACCCCTGATGGACGACTCCAACGTTAGCCATGCCCCCTGTGAATGGGGGATATTTGCAACTTGTTTAACCTCACCGAGGGCTACCAAGCTATAATCGCGCCCGATTTATCGTCGCCCCAATGAGGAAACTGTCATGCTGGAAGCGTACCGACAACATGTTGCCGACCGCGCCGCGAATCATATCCCCCCTGCACCCCTGTCCCCGGAACAGGTTGCGGACCTGATCGAGTTGATTAAGGCGCCGCCCGCGGGCGAGGAGGCTTTTCTCATCGAATTACTCACTGAGCGCGTGCCCCCCGGCGTCGATGAAGCCGCATATGTCAAGGCAGGATTTCTTTGTGCCATCGCGAAAGGTGAGTCGACATGCGATCTGATCGATCGAGCAAGCGCAATTCGCTTACTGGGAGACATGCATGGCGGCTACAACATCGAAACGCTGATCGAGCTGCTGGAGGACACTGATTTCGGCGAGCACGCAGCCAGGGAACTGAAGAACACGCTCCTCGTATTTGATGCCTTCCACGACGTAGCGGAACTGGCGCGAAATGGTTCCAAAAATGCTCAATCGGTGATGGAGAGCTGGGCGGAGGGAGAGTGGTTCACCTCGCGAGACGACGTGCCTGAGTCCCTTAAGATGGTGGTATTTAAGGTAACCGGCGAGACGAATACCGACGACCTGTCCCCTGCTCCCGACGCTTGGTCGCGACCAGACATACCGCTTCATGCTCTGGCTATGTTCAAAATGGCACGTGAAGGCATCGAGCCAGATGAGCCTGGCAAGACGGGGCCGCTAAAACAAATCGAGGCAATCAAGTCCAAGGGCCTGCCCGTGGCGTTTGTGGGGGACGTCGTCGGCACGGGCTCCTCACGCAAATCCGCTACCAACTCAGTGCTGTGGTTCTTTGGAGAGGACACGCCCGGGATCCCCAACAAACGAGCTGGCGGGGTGTGTATTGGCGGCAAAGTGGCACCCATTTTTTATAACACCATGGAAGATGCGGGGGCACTCGTCTTCGAGGCGCCTGTGGACCGCCTGAACATGGGGGACGTGATCGAGATCAGGCCCTATGAAGGAACGATTCTTTCCGAGTCGGGAGAGGTACTCTCCGAGTTTTCTTTGCGGTCTGAGGTGCTTTTAGATGAAGTGCGCGCTGGCGGGCGAATCAATCTGATCATCGGCCGGGGATTAACCACGAAGGCGCGGGAAGCGCTGGGGCTTCCGGAAAGCCAATTGTTCAGAAAACCCGAGCAACCAGTTGATTCCGGAGCCGGTTATACGCTGGCACAAAAAATGGTCGGACGCGCATGTGGTGTGGAGGGAATTCGCCCGGGAACCTATTGCGAACCGCGGATGACAACAGTGGGCTCGCAGGATACCACCGGGCCGATGACCCGTGATGAACTGCAGGATCTGGCGTGCCTTGGGTTCTCTGCAGATTTGACGATGCAATCTTTCTGCCACACTGCTGCATATCCAAAGCCCGTCGACATCAATACACAGCACACGCTACCTGACTTCATCATGAATCGAGGCGGCGTATCGCTTCGCCCCGGGGATGGAATCATCCATAGTTGGCTCAATCGCATGCTACTACCTGATACGGTCGGTACGGGGGGCGATTCGCACACGCGCTTTCCCATAGGCATCTCTTTTCCCGCAGGCTCCGGTCTGGTGGCATTTGCAGCTGCCACAGGCGTCATGCCGCTGGATATGCCGGAGTCCGTATTGGTGCGGTTCAAAGGTGACATGCAGCCCGGCGTAACGTTACGGGATCTGGTACACGCAATTCCCTACTATGCAATCCAACAGGGCTTGCTCACGGTAGAGAAAAAAGGCAAGAAAAACATATTCTCAGGAAGGATTCTTGAGATAGAAGGTTTAGATTCACTGACTGTCGAGCAGGCATTTGAACTGTCCGACGCATCTGCTGAACGGTCCGCCGCCGGCTGCACCATCAAGCTGGGAGAGGAAACGATCGCAGAGTATTTGCGCTCCAACATTGTCTTGCTCCGCGCGATGATTGCCGAGGGATATGGCGATGCCCGGACCCTTGAGCGTCGTGCACGCAATATGGAGGCCTGGCTCAAGCAACCCGAGCTGTTGGAGGCCGACGGCGACGCAGAGTATGCAGCCATCATCGAAATAGACCTCAACGAGATTGATCAACCGATTGTTTGCGCCCCCAATGACCCTGACGATGCCAGATTACTCTCAGATGTGCAGGGAGATCAGGTCGACGAAGTCTTCATAGGGAGTTGTATGACTAACATCGGCCATTTTCGGGCCGCGGGAGAGCTGCTAGAAGCGCATGGAGCACCGGTATCAACCCGAATGTGGATCTGTCCGCCAACGCGCATGGATGAGCATCAGCTTATGGAAGAAGGTTATTACGCGATATTCGGGCGCGCGGGCGCGCGGACTGAAATGCCCGGATGCTCGCTGTGCATGGGGAATCAGGCTCGCGTGGCGCCGAAATCGACAGTCCTGTCCACCTCAACCCGCAACTTCCCCAATCGCTTGGGAGAAGGAGCGAATGTCTACCTGACCTCGGCTGAACTGGCTGCGGTTGGCGCGTTA
>Ga0181565_10002798_pt1 | contig 13362 bp, 11 predicted proteins | sample 101ome_16_FD_129661 | JGI IMG/M metagenome (GOLD analysis project Ga0181565, IMG submission 129661) | Coastal salt marsh microbial communities from the Groves Creek Marsh, Skidaway Island, Georgia - 101401AT metaG (megahit assembly) | ecosystem: Environmental > Aquatic > Marine > Intertidal... | reverse complement strand
CAAACGCTTGCATGCATCGTCCACTTTAGCGCGGGCCGTATCCTCGTCTGGCGCTTCGATCTCTAGATGAACGTGCTTTCCAATGCGCACATTGTCGATCTCATTCAGACCGAGGTTCGACATAGTGGCAGATACCGCCTTCCCTTGTGGATCCAAGAGATTGTCGTGCGGCATGATATCAATTTCAGCTTTGAATTTCATCGTCGAAGCGCTTTCGTTTTGAGACCCCAAAGGTGGCATAAATGAATGAAAGGAGGAAATATCCGATCATGAATATCGGCAAGATCAAATAGTCGATCAGCCCATAGCTCAACGGACCGAGATCGATGTACGGAATCACGAAGATCACGTAGCACACCGCCGCCCAGATAAGGATGCCATAGGACCACTTATTCGCCTGCCACCCATAGCCCTTCAGCTTGAGTGAAAGCATCGGAATGCGCGACACCATCATCAAGCAGAGGAACACGGCGAGGATTTGGTAGGTCAGTGGATTCCCCATAAGCTTCACCACTGTCACATCGGAGGCATCCCACCGCATCTGAGCTACGAGAACACCCACGAAAGAATCAGCAAGCGGATGATAGAAGTTGAGGTGATAATTGGCTTCCAAAACCAACGGAATTCCGAAGATCACCATGCTCATAGCGGGAGTGGGAAGACCTTGGAAGTGGCTCGTCTTTTCAGTTTTCAGATTGAATTTCCCCAAACGATACGCCGCACCCATCGGGATCAATCCGGCCACTGAAGCGTTCAGCAAAACCGAAAGCGGCCAATCGCCGATCTCCACGAAATAGAAACCCTGCGTGATGATGATCATCTGAAACAGGATGAATCCGGGCACTAGTCCGAACGTGATGAGATCTGCCAAGCTATCGAGTTGAACTCCCAGTTCACTTTGGGCGTTCAGCAATTTGGCTACAAAGCCATCCAAGAAATCCAGAATAAGGGCGGCACCGACAAAAAAGAGGGCGGTGACCATTTGCTCGCGAGCGATGTAGACCAAGGCTAAAAAGCCACACATCAAATTGGCGAGGGTAAGGAGATTCGGTATGAATCGGATGATGTTTCTCATACGGCGGCAAAGATATTCGTTTGCTGGCTTGGGATCAGCTGCTTGTCCGCGTCAGGCTGATTAGCTGTCGGCTATCAGCTGTCAGGAGGTTCTCTGCGGTTTCTGCGTTAACCTCTTACACACCCGCTTTGTTTTACACACCCCCTGCCCGTTCCGGTACAGGCGGGCGCCTCGTACCTCGGCGCCCCTCTCAAGAGGGGAAGGTGCGCTGTGTACAGCTTGCAGATTTAACCAATCACTGTTCACTCCCAAACTGTTCACCAATCACCATTTGACCATTTGACCATTTAACCAATCAACCATTCCCCACCGCCTCCGGCGGCAGGCAATTTATCTCGCCAATACGAGTTTATACCTACCAACCTCAAAGGCATTTAACTCGTACATTTGAATGATAGCCATGAAGCATCTAATAGCGGTTATGATCGTCGCCCTGATGGCGATGCAGGGGGCCTTCGCACAGGCACCCAAATACAGCAATGAATTCTTGAGCATTGGTGTCGGAGCCCGTGGTTTGGCCATGAGCAAAGCGCAGGTTTCATCTGTGAATGACGTCACTTCTGCGTACTGGAATCCCGCTGGCCTTACGGGTATTCGTCAGGATCTTCAGGTGGCCGGACAGCATGCCGAGTACTTTGCGGGCATTGCTAAGTACGACTATGTGGGCTTGGCAACCAAGATCGATAGCAACAGTGCTTTTGGATTGAGCTTCATCCGCTTTGGTGTAGACGACATTCCTAATACCACCGACCTGATCGACCAAAATGGAATCGTGAACTACGATCGCATTACTTCTTTCTCCGCGGCGGATTATGCCTTTATGGCTTCCTATGCACGCAAGCTGGGAGTACCCGGATTAAGCGTGGGAGGTAACGCTAAGGTGGTCTACCGACAGATTGGCGACATGGCCCAGTCGTGGGGATTTGGTCTCGACGTAGGTGCTCAATATGAATACAAGGGGTGGCGATTCGGAGCCATGGGCCACGACATCACTTCCACCTTCAACGCTTGGAGCTTTTCTTTGGACAGCAATACCGTAGCGGTATTCGAAGCAACGGACAACGAGATTCCTCAAAACGGCTTGGAGATCACCTTGCCCAAATTGGTGCTTGGCGCTTCACGGGAATGGATATTCAAGGATCGCATCGGCGTATTGGCTGAAGTGAGCATGGACATCACCACCGATGGCAAGCGCAACGTGCTGATTCCCGGAGACCCTTTGAGCATCGACCCCAATCTCGGGGTGGAGTTGGACTATGCGGATATAGTTTACTTGCGCTTTGGTATTGGAAACTTCCAACGCATCAAAGCCGAAGTGGGCAATTACTATGAATACACCTTCCAGCCCAATTTCGGCGTGGGTGTCCACATCAAAGAGACCGTTAGCGTGGATTACGCGCTTACTGACATCGGCGACCAGAGCGTTGCCCTCTACTCTAACGTGATCAGCTTACGGGTCGCGATCAATAAAAAATCGGGATGATCAAGCGGTGGGCAGCGATCGGCATAGCCATGTGGTTGAGCCAGTTTGCACTGGCCCAGCATGCGAATGACTGGATCGACTATGACCCGGATCGACGCTACCTGAAAGTCAACATCACCGAAGACGGTATCTACCGCATCTCAACTTCTTCCCTTTCGACCGCTATGACGGCTGTGGGGGTGGATATCAACGATGCGGACCCGCGAAGCATCCGAGTCTTCGGTCGAGGGGAAGAACAATACATCCACGTGGAAGGGCAGTCGGATGGATCCTTTGACTCCGGAGATTACATCGAATTCTACGGCGAGTCGAACGACGATTGGCGAACGGTGTCTACCTCTACCGCGTCATCATGAAGATCGACGGTGAAGCGATCGAGCGCCGAGCGACCGGTGCGGATCAGTATTTCACGAAGGAGTTTGGGAAGATGTATTTGATGAGGTAGCCTTCAGCTGTCGGAAGCCAGGTTGCAATGGCCTTCGCTTTCCCCTCTTGAGAGGGGTGGACCCCGACGCGTCGGGGGACGGGGTGTGTCACCTGAACCCCTCAAATTACAAACCCCGCCTCGTTCCTCGGCACCCCTCTCAAGAGGGGAAAGATCTCGGTTAACCTCTCTATCCTTGGGCCAACTCCTCCTCCGTCAGTACCGGCAATTGACTCAGCTTCAGGAAAACTTGCACTAAGGTGACCACATCTTTCTCGCAGTAGGTGACGATGCGTTGGAGGTTTTGTTCTTCGTAGTAGACACCTGCTACTTGGCTGCCGTCGATGTCGTCTTTGGGGGTGGGTAGACCGAAGACGTGGGCGAGTAGCTTGAGCGAAGTGAAATTCTTGAAGTCGCCGAACTTCCACATGTGCATGGTGTCGAGGTGCTTGACCTCCCAAGGTTTCTTTCCGGAGATATCCAAGATGCGGGGTAATGGAATACCGTGGATCAACATGCGGCGGGCGATGTAGGGGAAGTCGAACTCTTTTCCGTTGTGCCCGCACAGCAAGTGCTCATCGCCGCTGAAGTGCTTGTCGAGCATGGTGGCGAATTGCTTTAGGATCTTCTCTTCGTCATCGTCGGCGAAGGACTTGATGCGCAGCTCACGCTTAGGACCGCGATCGTTGATGATCCCTACCGAGATGCAGACAATCTTTCCGAATTCAGCATAGATACCCGCACGATCAAAAACACTCGCAGGGGTATCTTCCTCATCTTTGAGCATCCACTTGGCTTTCTCTTCCCACAGTTTCTGGTAGGCGTCATCTGCCTTATCGAAGTTCTCGTATTGCGGAACGGTCTCGATGTCGAGGAAGAGGATGTTGTTCAGGTGCATGTTCATAGGTTAAAGGATCAAAATACCCTTCTCTTCGAGAACCGGTAGCTCCACCAAATTCTTCTCAAGAAGGGTGTCGGGGAGAAAGATAAATTTCTTGTCGAAGATCTTGCTGCCGATGTAGAAGCTGACCCAGTATTGGTTGTTGAGTCCGATCAGGTCTTCGTGGATGACCTCAATCGCACGCGAAGAACCTGCCTGCACATCCTCGAAGTAGTGCCTCAACTCGGAGGTATTGACCTTCTCCTCGCCTTTCTTGCCATAACCACGCGTGGAGACCAGTACGTTGGTAATCGCTTCATCTAGGAGGTTGATGATGTGTACCTTCCAGGTCTTCATTCCTTCGGCCTCATTCGGTACGGCACAGACGCCCACTTTCTCTACTTCCGGAAATTCGATATCCTTCTTCATCGTTGTTCGATCATTCGGTAACCCATATCCAGGTAGCGGTACACATCTTCCGGGTGCGGCGAGGTATCGCCATTGTGTCGCTTGCGTCCCAAGCGCACGACGATCAGCTCATCCTCAGGCACCACGAGTACATACTGCCCTTTGATTCCTCGCATGAAGAAGAAGTCCTTGCCTTGATGCTCGCCAAGCCACCAGCTGTAGCCGTAGATGTCTGAATTCAACTTCGTTTGACTTCCTGTAAGGTTAACAGAAGCTGCCACATATTGGCTATCCACGATCTGCGTTCCTTCCCAATTGCCATAGTGCAGATATAACTTCCCTATCCGAGCAAAATCCTTGGCAGTAGCATTGATGCAGCAGAAACCCTTTTCCATTCCTCCTTCGCGGTCCAAAGACCAGAAAGCCGGATGTTCCGCCCCAATCCTTTTCCAAACATGCTCTGTAGCATAGTCAGCCAATGGTCGTCGCGTGGCCGCTCTGAGTGTGAAGGCCAGGACTTGAGTGGTTCCGCTTTGGTAGTTGAAGGGTCCGCCGGGCTTCTCGCTCGCCTCGTAGTTGATATGCAGGGCCTCGAGGTCATCGCCATAATTCGCCCTTGCCGGATAGGCAAAAGGATTCAGGTAGTGTTCATCGAAGTTGATACCCGAGCTCATCGTCAGCAGATGCTCGACGGTCATCTCCTTTCCGAATCCCTTCTCGTATTGGGGTAAATAATAGTAAACCGGGGTCTCCACGCTTTCGATCTCACCGCGGCCGATGGCAATACCCGTAAGCAGTCCGACAATGGACTTGGCCATGGAGAAAGAATTGCTTTTCGACGTGTCGTTGAAATCTTCCCAATACTGCTCGTGCACCAGCTCATCGCGGTGGATGACCACAAAGGAGACCGACTGGTTCATTTCGTGGTAGGCCAATTCCTCCTGGTTGAGAGAATGGGAACCGTAGTCCGAAGCCAAAGGCCAAGGTTGAGGCTTGCCCGCTTCGATCACACGATTGGGCATTTCCTGATACTCTTGGATATCGGGCCCAAGCTTTCCCTTGAAGATGGTACTTCCAAGGGTGTTGTAGAGGTAATGGTGTCCTGAGATCTCGACCACGAAATGCAGCATCAGCAGCCAGAACAAGGTCCAGCCGAGGCGCTTGACAAAAGGTGAGTCGAGCCTCACGCTGCTAGAATTTAGCGAGTTCGCCCTTCAACCAATCGATCACTTCGATCTCGATGCTGTCGGCACCGCGGAATTCCGCGAGGTAGACGGTCATCCAATCTCCGAGGTGGATCAAGTGTAAGGCTTGTTCGATGCGTGAGTCGCCTTCGGCTTTGAAGTGATGAATGTGCGGTGTCTTTTTCGCCATTACCCTTTCGGTCAACTCCATGCGCTTGGCCACGCGAGGGTGATCCATGTCGCTGGTGAGGAAGATAACTGCCAGATCTTTTGACCCACTGGCCCAACCGACAAGCTCGTTGTGGTTCATTTCCGGATAGGTATTGTACCAAGACAATCCTTTGCTGTTCTCGGCGATCTGCTGCTTCCATCGAGTCGCTACACCTTCCAACCAAGAAGACGTGTAGATGATCGGCAATTTATGCTGGATGCTTTCTGCTAAGGTGCGGGCTGCGTTCTTGATCTTTTCTTCTTTCGCATCGAGGAAGTCGATCGCTGACTTGACTTGATCGAACCAGGCGCCGTTGGTTAGGTCGTAAGCCTCGGCAATGCGGAAAAGCTGCAAGAAGGTCAGTCCGAATGCAGCGCGCGGTGGGAGTCCACCCGGCACAGTGATCAAAGGCCAGCCGTTGGCAATGGCCATGTCGGAGATCTTACCACCGGAGCTGATCACAGCGATCTGAGCATTCTTCTCCACCGCGGTTGCCAGAGCTTCTAAGGTCTCTTCCGTATTACCTGAGTACGATGAAGCGATGACTAAGGTATCTTCATTCACGTAGGCCGGAATGGTATAATCCTTCGCCGATTGAATCGGTACGCTGCAGTGGTCTTGGAGCATTTGACCCATGATCGTTCCACCGATCCCGGAGCCTCCGAGTCCACAGACGAGTACGTTCTTGCATGATAATTCCTGCCGCAAATTGAATTCGGCAGCTATGTCGAGCGCTGTACGCAAGTGCTGCGTAAAGTCGGCCACCAATTGATCCATCTTCATTTCCATAGCGACAAATATAGCAGTGGCAACGCAGGCGCGGCTTCGTTATATGGCGAATTCTCTTCATCTTTGCCGACCAATTTTTCGAACGCATGTCACACGAACTCAACGATCAAGAAAGAGAACGCCGCGAGAGTCTTCAAGAACTACGTGCGCTGGGCATCGATCCGTATCCCGCGGCGATGTATCCGGTGAACATCACTTCTGCCGCGATCAAACAGGAGTTCAACGAAGAGGTGAACAACCTTCAAGATGTGTGCATCGCAGGAAGATTGATGAGTCGCCGCATCATGGGTAAGGCATCATTCGCGGAGTTGATGGACCACACGGGTCGCATTCAGGTGTATTTCAACCGCGATGAGATCTGTCCGGGTGAGGATAAGACCATGTACAATCAGGTCTTCAAGAAGCTATTGGATATCGGAGACTTCGTCGGCGTGAAGGGACACGTTTTCAAGACACAAGTCGGTGAGATCTCGGTTCACGTGAAGGAGATGACCGTGCTTTCGAAGTCGTTGAAGCCGCTACCTATTGTGAAGACCGACGCCGATGGAAACGTGCACGACGGCTTTGCCGACAAAGAGCAGCGTTATCGTATGCGTTACTTGGACCTTGTGGTGAATCCGGAGGTTCGCGCTGTTTTCGAGAAGCGCACCAAGATCATGAACTCGATCCGTGAGTATTACAATACGAAAGGATATTTGGAAGTGGACACCCCCGTTCTTCAACCGATCCCCGGTGGAGCAGCTGCGCGTCCGTTCATTACGCATCACAACACGCTAGATCAGGAGATGTATCTCCGCATCGCGAATGAGCTTTATTTGAAGCGATTGATCGTGGGTGGATACGAAGGGGTGTATGAGTTCTCACGAAACTTCCGCAACGAGGGAATGGACCGCACGCACAATCCGGAGTTCACGGTGGTGGAGGTGTACGTAGCGTACAAGGATTATCAGTGGATGATGGACAGCACCGAGGAAATGATCGAGAAGGTGGTGATGGACCTGCACGGCAAGCACGACGTGCAGTTGGGTGACAACGTCATCAACTTCAAGGCGCCATTCAAGCGAGTTACTTTCTTAGGCGCGATCGAAGAAGCTACCGGAACGGATGTTTCTGGCATGAACGAAGATGAATTGCGTGCTTTCTGCAAGCAGCACAACATCGAAACCGATCCATCCATGGGCCGAGGCAAGTTGCTCGACGAGATCTTTGGCGAGGTAGCCGAGCCGAACTTCATCCAGCCGACTTTCGTGATGGACTATCCGATCGAGATGAGTCCGTTGTGTAAGCGCCACCGTGAGAATCCAAATCTGACCGAGCGTTTCGAGTTGATGGTAAACGGTAAGGAATTGGCAAACGCCTATTCAGAGTTGAACGACCCGATCGACCAGCGAGAGCGATTCGAGGAGCAGTTAAAGCTCAGCGAAAAGGGCGATGACGAAGCGATGTTTATCGACAAAGACTTCCTTCGCGCATTGGAGTATGGCATGCCTCCTACCTCAGGAATGGGTATCGGTATCGATCGTTTGGTGATGTTCTTAACGAATCAGCCGTCGATCCAAGATGTGCTTTTCTTTCCTCAAATGAGGCCCGAACGTCAGTGAGGAGCCGAATCCACGAGCACCCCAAAAAATAAATAGCCTCGCGAGATAAATGCGACCGGAGCGGTAGCGGAGGGAGTATTCACGAGCACCCGAAAGAAATAGACAGACCTCGCGAGTAAATGAGGACTGAGAAGCATTGAGTTTGAGAGCCACGAATTGTGACCAGATACTCAAACTGCGCACTGCCGACTGCCGACTAACCTACTCCCCTCCCCACGATTCTGACTCGGGTTCTTTTGGAATGAAGGCGTCGAAGACCTTCTGTCCGGCAGAGAGCACTCTGGGTGCGATCTTGAACCTTGAGAAGCTGAAGCTGAGGTAGTAGAGCAGGAATCCGTAGCTGAGGATCTGTCCTCTCAGGAATTTGTTGGCCGTGGTCTTTCCGTGCATGATGCCGATGATCAAGGCGGAACCGATGAGGATGATCGACAACCAAAAGATGAGGAAGTACCGGAGCTTGTCGTTGATGAGCCGCCGGTGTGGATCGTAGAAGCGCGATGCATTGATAGCCCTATTCTTCATTGTGAACCAGAAGTGAGTGGTGAGCATGAAGAAGAGCAGGGTGAGACCGTTGTAGGCCTTGACCTGTTCGTTGATGAGCCAAAAATCATAGAAGCCGTGCATCAGTGATGCTAGCAGGAATCCACCGAGGAAGAACCTCCATCCCGCTAGGCTCTTTTTGTAGATCGAGATCATGACCGAGTAGCCGACCACCGAACTGAAGGTCATGTGAGCTACCGTGGCGAAAAGTGCTCGTCCGTTGATGGCGTAGAACAACGACTTCATGATGTACAAGGAGTTCTCGATAAAGGCAAATCCCAGGGCAGAGATCGAGGCGTAGAGAATGAAATCATAGGGTTCGCGGACCACATGCTTGTAGCGCACGATGATCAACAGAGGGAGTAGCTTCACGAATTCCTCCACCATGCCGATTCCGATGGTGCAGTAGAAGAAATCGTTGAGCGGTTGACCATTGAGCGTAAAGCCTAGGCTGTTGATGAAACCAGAAATGGGAAAAACCAGAAAGGTGGTAGCACATCCAAGGACGAAAACGATCAGGATATTGACCCCCCGTTCCGGGTCGAAGATGTCGAGTTTTCTGAGGTAAACTGCCCAAATCGTGCTGATCCCAAGCGCGGCTGTGATCCCGACGATCGTGTTGAAGTGCATGCGCTGTGCACTATCGACCAAGGGGGAGATGTTGGGCAAGAAGAGTTCGATGATAGCGAAGGCCAACAGTACAAATCCACCTACGGTGAGGACATACTTATGCCGTGAGAACCGCCAGAATTCCTGAGATTCAGTCCGTTTGAAATCTTCGTACTTGTACTTCAAGAAGTTGAAAAGCAGATAAGCTCCGATGAGGTTGAAGATGAGATTGAGAAGATTCCACATCTTTCAAAGCTGAGGAAAAAGTTGATTGTGATGACAGGGCGCGTGGGCGAAGTGCATTTTTTACTTTTGACGCGATGGAACACTCGTATGGTGTGATAGGAGCAGGTAGTTGGGCCACGGCGATCGCCAAGATGCTCAGCAACAACTCGTCGAAGGTGAACTGGTGGGGTCGCCACCAAGAGAGCGTGGACTACATCAAAAAGTTCCGCCACAACGACCGCTACCTGCAATCGGTGGAGTTCGACCTCGATCGCGTTCATACCAGCCACGACCTGGAAGACGTCATTAAGAAGAGTGAAATCCTCGTCATCGCCATCCCTTCCGCTTTTGTGTATCAAACCTTCAAAGGATTCAAGGTCGAAGGCATCGAGAAGAAGATTCTCTTTAGCGCCATCAAAGGAATCGTACCTGAATACCATTCCATCCCGGCGCGCTTTTTCCATAAGGAGTGGGACATCCCCTATGAGCGTATCGGCATTATATCAGGACCTTGCCACGCCGAGGAGATCGCGTTGGAGCGCTTAAGTTATCTCACCCTCGCCTGTCCGGATGAGAGCATTGCGCAGATCATGGCGGATGCCTTGGCCTGTCGCTATGTGAAGACCTCTACCTCAGAAGACATTTTCGGAACGGAGATCAGCGCGGTGATGAAGAACATCATGGCGATCGCGTCCGGTATTTGTCATGGATTGGGGTACGGCGACAACTTCCAAGCGGTGTTGATCAGCAATGCCATTCAAGAGATCGAGAATTTTGTCGATGCCGTGAGTCCGGTGCACCGTGATGTGAATTCGTCAGCCTACTTGGGCGACCTATTGGTGACGGCGTATTCCAAGTTTAGCCGAAATAGAACCTTCGGCATGATGATCGGCAAGGGCTATAGCGTCAAGGCAGCACAGCTCGAGATGAGCATGGTGGCAGAAGGCTACTACGCGGTGAAGTCGATAGTAGAGATGAACAAGAAATACGAAGTGGACCTACCGATCACGAGGGCGGTTTACCACATCTTGTATGAAAAGATCTCGCCAGTGATCGAAATGAATCTCTTGAAAGACAAATTGGTCTAATCCTCAGTCGACAACTCCGGTAGCCTCACCACGAACTCCGTCCCCTCTCCCTCTGCGGATTCAAAATCCACCTGACCCTTGATGTTCTTGACGGACTCTTTGAGAATATAGAGTCCCAAACCACTTCCAGGGATCGTACTTACTCCCCGGAAGAAAATATCCCAAATCTGATCCTTGAACTCTTCTTTGATCCCAATGCCATTGTCTTTGACCTTGACCTCTAGGCTCCCATCTGCGACACGCATATCGACCGCCACGAAGCTTTTCTCCTTCTTGGGATCCGCGTACTTGATGGCATTGGAGAGTAGGTTGTTGATCACGATACGCAATCGCAGCGCATCCGTGAAGAAGGTCAGATCATCCTCCACGTCAACGAAATAGTTGATGCTATCCTCATTGGCCATATACAGTAGATCATTCAAGCACTCATCCACGATAGGTCGTAGCTTGACGTGCTCAGGTCGGACTTCCATCCTCTTATTCCTCGAGTAGTCGATGACATCTCTGATGTAGCGATCGAGGCGGTCGAGGGCCTCGCGCTGGATGACCAAAATATTGTTCAGCTCATCGTGATCTTCTGCTTCTTCTGCCAAGGAATTCAATCCTAACACGGAAGCAATGGGCGCTCTGAGGTCATGGGAAATGCTGTAGACAAAGCGATCGAGCTCCTTATTAAGCTGGTTCAAATCCTCATTGCGATCTTCTAACCTGAACTGCGCGCGCTTGATATCGTTGATGTCGAACGAATATCCGATGAGGAATTTCTTTTCGACCTGTCCTTCTCTCAATCTAATAGGAACCAGATTCCTGATGTGGTAGGTATCTCTACCATCCCGGGTCTGCATCTTCTCCTCCCAGCGAATAGTGAGATCGCCAGAAAGCGCCTCCCTGATACGATCATCTCTGACTACAGCAAACTCCGAGGGCAGATTACGGTATTCCGCATAATCCGCATTGGTCTTTCCGATCATGAAGGATCGAGCTTCATCATCACCAATGGCATTTTTACTGATATAGTAGTATCTACCATCCTCATCGATCAACTCGGCCTCGACCGGGATGTTATCAAATACACTTTGATAAAATTCACGCGTAGCGCTCAATTCCAGTTCTTGTCTTTTCAGTTGAGTACGATCCTGCACCGTTCCGTACCAGGCCCGTTCACCTTCATCATCCCTTTGCTGACATATATAATAGAGGAACTTCTCCTCTCCATCCGGACAATGGTACCAAGAACCGAATTCAAATGACAAATTCATTCGCTCTGCTCGATCGATGCCCGCATCAATTCCCTGGAGGTCAATGTCCTTGAATTGGGTAGCCCATCGTTCAAATGCATCCTCAAAGTGGGTAGGCAAGAACCCATGGATACTCGCACACTCCCCCGACCAATCGACGATCTTTCGATCTGGATAAGCTCGCCAGTTGCCCACTTTAGCCAAGCGCTGAGCTTCTCTGAGTTGAGTTTCACTTTCTTGCAACAGATCCTTCTGCTCCTGCTGATAGGTCACATCGGCTATGGTTCCCACCAAGAATTTCTCACCCCCTTCTTCTTCGACTTTGGCGCAACTCAATCGTCCCCAGAAGGTAGACCCATCTTTACGACGATAGCGGAGCAACATATTCGTCACTCGACCATGCTTTTCGATCCGAGCTAAGAGCGCATCTCGTTCTGACTTAGACTCGTAAAGATTCACCGGAGCTATCGCCATGATCTCTTGCTTCGAATCATAGCCATACATCCTCACAAAAGCCTCATTCACGAACTGGAGTCCTTGTTGGATATTCGACTTGAAGATGGCCTCATCCATGTTGTCACTGATGGTCTGAAGAATGGTGGCATCTCGTTCGGTAACCTTCAGTGTCTCTCTCGTCTTTTCCATTCTTCTTCTTGCGCTTCGCTGGAGGACAACCCCCATCATGGAAGACAACACGGCCGAAAAGGCAAAGGCGGAGACTCGAAACACTTCTAGTTCAAACGGTTCGAGTTCAACTACGGCAATGTTTCCAAAATAGACCACCGAGACCCCAGTGACGGAGACGATGAAGAAGAGTGTAAGCGAATTGAAACTCTGAGCACTTCTACGCCGAAAGAGGTAGATGTACATCAGAAAGCATATGAGAAGGATGTACTGGAAATTAGTCCCGTCTCCGAAGTAGGCGATCAAGGTCAAGACCAGAAAAGCAGGGTCCATGACAAACAGCCACTTGGCGGGCCCATAAGCTTTGCGATGATTGGCATACAGCACGAAGGTCGCCGCGAGTAAATGCATCACCATTACCGCAGAGAGAAAGAGAGCATGGTGAGGGAGTACAAACATAGTGGCCAACCCAGTGAGCCAAACGATAATGACGCCTTGAAACTTGATAGAATTGATCGCCTTGATCTCATCTAGCAAATCATCAGGGGTATCGGCATATAGGCCGATCCTGATCAGTCTTCGGAATAGTCGCTTCACCTTCAGGGGTGAAAATAGTTAACTATGGCCTTTGCTTGCGCAGCAGTGACCACCGCCTTCAGCTCTTCTTCCGTTAGGGTCTTGATGCGTTCAAGACTGAAGAAGGTACGCAACAACTCCTTGGCGGTCTTTTCCCCGATGCCGTCGATCTCCAATAACTCACTCTGAAAGGCCGCCTTGCTTCGCTTGTTGCGATGGTGGGTGATGCCGAAGCGGTGCGCCTCATTACGCAATCGCTGGATAAGCTTAAGCGACTCCGATCGCTTATCGATGTAGAGAGGAACAGAATCTCCCGGAAAGAAGATCTCTTCTAGTTTCTTAGCAATGCCAATGATGGCCACCTTGCCGCGTAATTCCAATCGATCAAGGCTTTTGACGGCCGAACT
>Ga0181565_10002797_pt1 | contig 13367 bp, 14 predicted proteins | sample 101ome_16_FD_129661 | JGI IMG/M metagenome (GOLD analysis project Ga0181565, IMG submission 129661) | Coastal salt marsh microbial communities from the Groves Creek Marsh, Skidaway Island, Georgia - 101401AT metaG (megahit assembly) | ecosystem: Environmental > Aquatic > Marine > Intertidal... | reverse complement strand
TCGGTAAAAACTGTTCTGTAGTAACAAGTTGCGTAGCCGCATTTTTGAAACGGTTATAGACCAAATAAATTCGATCATAGGCACCGCTGGCGTAAAGCGCCATCAGCTGATCGGCAACTGTAGCTACATTGGCAAAAGTCAGCTCGTCAAATACGTCTCCACGGTTTTCGGTAACCGAAAAGTCTTTGCTGAGGATATCATTTCCTTTTTTTCCGATCGTAAATACATCCACTTGCTTGCCAGCATAGTTATTATCCCGCTGGTTGACAACCTCTTTGATGATATTCGAATTAAATCCGCCACATAGCCCTCGGTTGGAGGTGATTGCAACCAAAAGAACATTCTGTACGGGTCGCTCCGTTGCATATACGCTGCCTGAAGCATCTTCGATTGAACCGCTGAGGTTTTGCAAAAGTTCCGTCAAGGTGTCGGCATAAGGACGCATGGCTGTAATCGCGTCTTGTGCTTTTTTGAGTTTCGCTGCAGATACCATTTTCATGGCACTGGTGATTTGCATGGTCGAGGAGACCGATGCGATTCGACTGCGAATTTCCTTGAGGTTTGCCATGCTTTACGCTCTACTTAGGATTTGTAATTGGCTGCGACATCTGACGCTACTTTCGTGAGCGTATCAATCACCTTATCTGTTAGCTTTCCTGCCTTTAGGTCGTCTAGCACCTTGCGATGCTTGGCATTGAGCAACTCCAGAAATGCGCGCTCAAATTCCTTTACTTTCTCAACAGGAACTTCACGCAATAGGTTTTTCGATCCAGCATAAATAATCGCAACTTGATCTTCAACGGTAAAGGGATCATTTTGCGCTTGCTTGAGGATTTCAACATTGCGTTTTCCTTTTTCAATCACATTGAGTGTTGCTGCGTCAAGGTCAGAGCCGAATTTGGCAAAGGCTTCAAGTTCGCGGAACTGTGCTTGATCGAGTTTGAGTGTTCCTGCAACCTTTTTCATCGATTTGATCTGTGCAGACCCCCCGACTCGAGATACTGAAATCCCCACGTTGATCGCTGGACGAACACCGGAGTTAAACAAGTCCGACTCCAAGAAAATCTGACCATCTGTAATCGAAATCACATTGGTTGGGATATAAGCCGAAACGTCTCCAGCCTGGGTTTCGATAATCGGCAAAGCGGTCAATGAACCTCCTCCTTTAACAATGGGCTTCAGTGACTCTGGAAGGTCATTCATGTTTTTGGCAATATCATCGTCGTTGATGATTTTAGCAGCACGTTCTAATAGGCGGGAGTGCAAATAGAAAACGTCACCAGGATAGGCCTCACGTCCCGGTGGGCGACGCAATAAAAGGGATACCTCGCGGTAGGCAACTGCTTGCTTAGACAAATCATCATAAATGATCAACGCTGGGCGACCAGAATCTCGGAAATACTCCCCAATCGCTGCCCCTGCAAAGGGTGCATATACCTGCATCGGTGCTGGATCAGATGCGTTGGCAGCAACAATCGTTGTATATGCCAATGCGCCTTTGTCTTCCAAGACTTTGGCAATGGCAGCAACCGTCGATGCCTTTTGGCCAACCGCTACATAAATACAGTAAACAGGCTCACCTGCGTCATAAAACTCTTTTTGATTCAGGATGGTATCAATACAAACGGTCGTTTTCCCTGTTTGACGATCTCCAATGACCAACTCGCGTTGTCCTCTCCCGATTGGGATCATCGCATCGATCGATTTGATTCCTGTTTGGAGTGGCTCATTTACTGGCTGGCGAAAAATTACTCCTGGTGCCTTACGTTCAAGTGGCATTTCATAGAGGTCTCCTGTCAAGGCACCTTTTCCATCAATTGGATTTCCAAGAGCGTCAACTACACGTCCAACAACACCTTCTCCAACATTTATGGAGGCAATTCGCTGTGTGCGTTTGACGGTGTCGCCCTCTTTTACGCCTTTTGATGGTCCTAAAAGTACCACCCCGACATTGTCCTCTTCCAAGTTGAGTACAATACCTTCCAAGCCCGAATCAAAAGAGACCAGCTCTCCATATTGGGCATTGGACAAGCCATAGACACGGGCAATCCCGTCACCGACTTGAAGTACGCTTCCGACTTCGTCCAGAGATACCCCTGAATCAAAACCTGTTAATTGTTGCTTGATAATTGCGGATACTTCCGCTGCTTTTACATCTGCCATAGTCTTATGCTAATGCTTTTCGATTACTTAACTTATGTTCTAAGGATTGCAATTGGTTGGCAACACTCGCATCAAATTGCTGATCGCCCAAACGCAATATAAATCCCCCGATAATGTCTTGATCAACTGTACTGACCAACTCTACTTTTTTGTCGGTTAGTGTTTTGATTTTATCCATTACCACTTTTTCAAGGGCTGGGGTCAGTGGTACAGCTGTTGTGACCTCTGCCTCTTGTTTGCCCTGTAACTCTTGATAGAGCTGTTTGTATTTCAGTGCCACTCCATCTAAATGATTGGCACGATTGTTTTCTGCAACCAATGCCAAAAAGGTCTTGACAACGGGTGATACCTTACCAAAAATGGCCTTAAGCGTGTTACCTTTTAGCTCGGCGCTTATGACTGGGCTTGCCAAAACTGCCTTCAATTCTTGGCTGTTCTCCAAAGTCGTATATACCGATTCCATGTCGTCCGCAACTTGATCAACTGCTTGTTGCTCTTGTGCAGTTGCCAGTAGGGCTTTGGCATAACGAATCGCGACTCGAGATCCTTTCATGGTTTACAGGTTTACGTCTTTAAGTAATTTTTCAACCAATTGGGTTTGCTTTTTGTCATCTGACAAAGTCTCTTTGGTTACTTTTTCAGCAATTTCAATCGACAAAGAAGCCACTTGTTGCTTGAGCTCAGCCACAGCCGCTTGCTTTTCGCTTTCAATCGCCGCTTGTGCCTGGGTCATGATTTGAGCTGCTTGTGTTTTGGCTTCATCTTTTGCATCATCGATCATTTTTTGTTTGATCTCTCTTGCTTCCTTGAGAAGTCCATCGCGCTCGGCGCGTGCTTCCTTCAGAATCCGTTCGTTATCGGCTTGCAAGTTTTGCATTTCTGCACGCGCATCTTCAGCGGACTGAAGTGCACTTCGGATCCCCTCCTCGCGATCATTGATCGCATTGAGAATTGGGTTCCAAGCAAATTTGCGCAACAACAAAAGAAGACAAACAACGATAAGTGTCTGCCAAATAAACAGTCCAAAAGAGAATTCTCCCAATAGCTTTTCCATATCCTTCGTTTTAACCCGTAGTGGGTGGTGTGCTTACACTACCCACAGCTGTTGGGTGTTGACTTATACTGCAAATAATGCTGCGAAACCGATTCCCTCGATAAGGGCAGCTGCAATCAACATTGCAGTTTGAATCTTTCCATAGGCCTCTGGCTGACGAGCGATCGCTTCCATAGCAGAACCTCCGATGCGGCCGATTCCCATTCCTACTCCGATAACTACTAATCCTGCGCCTACAATTGCTGGAATTTCCATAATGATTATTGTTTTAAATATTAATAATGTTAATGTGCTTCTTCATGTTCTTCCACTGCAAATCCAAAATACAAAGCGGATAGCATTGTGAAAATATACGCTTGTAATAAGGCAACTAAAACTTCGATGATCGAAATTGCAAATGCCAATACAAATGATAAACTACTGCCGAGCCAATTGTTGAAAATAAACATCAATCCAATTAAACTCATCAATACGATATGGCCCGCCTGGATGTTGGCATACAAACGGATCAACAATGAAAATGGCTTGATAATCACCCCTAATAATTCGATGGGTGCTAACACGATTTTCATCAATACAGGCACCCCTGGCATCCAGAAAATATGTGCCCAATAATTTTTATTTGCTGTGAGGTTGGTGATCAAAAACGTCAACAAGGCCAGCCCAAATGTAACGGCGATATTTCCAGTGACATTTATTCCTAATGGTGACAACCCAAGGATATTCAAAAACCAGACAAAAAAGAAGATGGTGAGCAAATAGCTCATATATCTTCTATAATGTTTTTTTCCAATGTTGGGGATGGCAATGTCGTCGCGAATGTAGATGACAATTGGCTCAAAGAAACGACCAACACCAGCAGCAATACTGCCGTTTGTTTTGTAGGAGTTTGCCAAGCTGCGAAACAAAAAGAACATCAAAGCCGCAGTGAACAACATGGTAACCACACTTTTGGTCATCGACAAGTCCAGCGGTTTGTCATTGGTTACTTTTTTGTCAGCATCATACGTGATAGTTCCCTCCGCATCGGTGCGATAAATTTTTCCATGATAAAGCTTGTAATACTTAGATCCAACTCGGTGTACCGATTTGCCATGCTTGAGCTTACCTGATGAAAAACTGACCAATTCACCATCCCACAATATCACAGGAAGCGAAAATCCAATATATTTTTTCTTGCCCTCGTCTGTGGTGTAAGACCCGATTGAAAAGTCGTGGGTATCTTCTAAGTGGTGGCGGATGTATGCCTTGATTTCGGACTTTAAGTCGCCTGTTTTTTCTTCGTCTTTAGGCCCGCCTTCTACTGCCTGAGCAAAAAAGCCCGAAAGGACAAAAAATATCGCCGAAATAAGTTGTTTTTTTCTCATGCGAAATACGGCTGCAAATGTAAATTATTTACTGTTAAAAATGAAATGGATTTCGACAAAAAATGCAAGGACTATGCACGTTGCAAAACGTGGGATGCAGCATAGGTCATCGAAAACAAAGAAATTAGATATGGAACAAAAAACAAGCTGAGTTCATCACGACCCACCAGTCCATCTGCTTTGAATTCGGGATAAATGAATAAAAAGAAAATACCAAACTTCAAAATGCTGCCACCCATAAACACAAAACCAACAAGCATTGCGTTTTTTTTATATGTAGCGAGTACCGCCCAAAAGATTAGAACCGCCAACACAAAATTGACCCCATAGCACAACCACATCATTCGGATTTGCGCCCAAAGTGCATCGGGCATCAATAGGGTGTGTGTCACAAATGCCAAGGAAAGTGCGATAAGCAATCCGCCACCAAGTTTGCGTAATGGTTTAGTCATGATTGATTGTTTTGAGTTGTTGCAACAAAATGATTACAGAAACGAAAAGGCCAAGTAAAACACAAACCAAGGTCCAGGTTCGATCGGTTTGATAGGTGTGGTCCAGCCATTGGCCTAGACGAACAGAGCCATAAATTGTAATCCCCAGCTGGGCAGCATAGCCAGTAAGGGCTAACCAACGGAAGGGGTTGGGTTTATGCGGTTTTTTCAGATTTTTCTTCATCGACGGGCTGTAGAGATTTGATGGCTTTTTTCATCAAACACTGTGCATTGAGCATCGCGCCTGTTTCTACTGCCAATTTTCCGACAATCACTTTGCCATCGATCACCCCTTCGTCCTTGATAGATAAGAGATTGGATGCCTCGATTGTCCCCTCGAATGTCCCCATGATATCTGCGTTAGTGCAGATGATTTTGCCTTTGATTTTACCTTCCTGACCAACAACAACACGGCCTGTGGTTTGAACTGTTCCTTCAAGAGTTCCATCAATACGAAAGTCGGATTCGGAATGGATTTCTCCAATCACTTTGGTGTTGGGCTCAATAAAGTTGATTTTGATATTATTCCTAGAGTTATCCATTTGTTGTTTTGTTTTAAATCCCATTTCGGTTATTGTTTGGTTACATCTTTGAAAATGAGGATGTCTCGCAAAGCGGACGTCAAAGCTACAAAATTTTTGATTTCACGCAATTCGGGATGAATTCTCAGTAAGTTGTCACGATAGTCGGTTGCTTGCTCTTGAGACGTAAATCGTTGAATCACCAACAGCTCGGTTTGTCTGTCAAGCACATCAATCGTTACACTTACCGTTCTTTGAAGGCCCTGAGAAAAAATTGTTTCTTTTACTTTGGCTTGTGTATGGTTTGTAGCGTCGTGATCTTTTCGATCAAACACAAAATAAACCAGATAACGGTCCCCTTCTTCAGCATCAGTTGGGGTGAGGTTTTTGATTTCTAACAGTCGTTTGCTGGCTTCTTCTCCTGCTTGTTGGTTGGGAAACGAAAGTGCAACTTCTGACAAGGCAGTTTGATAAGCCGTCATGCCATCCAATCTGCCGATTGCATGAGCCCGTAACAAGGCAAAACGCGAGCGCAAGGTCTCGTCTTGTAAGGAAAGCATCGCCATAAAGCACTCATCGATGACTTCTTCGAAAGCTTGGGCTTTAAAGCGGTCTTCAAGCGCACTGTATCGTTCCTCAAAACGGTTCAGGGCTTCTTCCATAGCTTCTGGGTTTTGAAGAATCATGGCGTATTGAGAGTCTGGATATGCTGTGATAATACGATTTTTATAAGTCGCTGCTTGGTCTCCAGCTGTTTCCAACTCGATTTGATAAAGATGGTATAAAGACGGTAAATTGTATTTGGTGTCCAGAGACAGGAGCGTTTGCAATCGGTCTTTGGCTTGTGGGTAGGCGCCAAACTGTTCTTTGTATGCCAGACCAGCGTCAAAATAGGCCGCATTGCGCACTTGACTCAGGCTGTCTTTGGCTTCGGGTGGAGGAATCTGACTTGTATAGGTTTCCACGATATAACGGGGGTCAACTGGTTCCTCCTCCTCAACTTCATCTTCAGGCACACTTTCATCTGGCGTGAATGCAACAGATTGCAAGCTCGAATAGCGCCAGTTATCTGTTTTTTTGATATTCCCCCAAATACGATAAAACTCACTCTCTCCGCGAGTCCGAAGCGATCGGTTATAGAAATAAAAATCACTGTCAAAAAAAGAAGTGTTGGCAGCCAATTCCTGTTGTCGTTCTTGTTGGACAAGTTGAAGGGAATCTGCTGTTTTTAAGGTTTTGATATAAGATTCAAATATGGCGTTTTGCTCCTCTGGTGTTTTGTCGATTAAAACCAATAAGCTGTCTGTCGTTTTTCGCGTGGTTTCATAGTCAATAATGTCGTTGAGCTTGTCTCTTTTGCGTTTGATTTTTCGATATGTACGTGTCTTAGGGGAGAGAACCTGTAAGGTGCTGTCGAGATAAGCTCCTGAAAAGACAAATTGATTTTCTTCAAAAAGCACATTCCCCATGGTTTCATAAGCCAACCCTTTTAAAATCTTGTCTTTGGTGTTGGTTCGCAGACTTGCATTGATCAGCTCTTTAGCAGAAATGGTGTCATTGGTTGACAAGCTATATAGCGCATGGCTAAAATGAATTTTATCCAAGTAAGTTTTGTTTTCCTCGTTTATGGTCAAGTTGCGGTATTGTTTCTGCACGGATTCTTCGTCCGATTGGCTGGTATTTAACTGATTTAATTTGGCATGTATCCAAAAGATTCTGGGGATTCGTCGATTGAGATCAATTACCCTTTGATAGGCAACTGCAGCCGAGTCTCGGTGTTCGAGTTTGTCGTGTAGTTGTCCCAAAAGATAATAGTATCGTGCGCGGGTAGCATTGTCTTTTGTAAAGGCGGCTGCATTGTAAAGTGGTTGGGTAGCTTGTTGGTGTTGGTTGAGTGCAAGGTGTGCCTTTGCCAAATAGGCAGAGGCATCGGCTGATTCGGCGAGGGTGAGTTTGGAGTTGGACAATAGGTCCTTAAAAATGGCAATGGCTCGTTGTTCTTGTAAAAGCTGAATAAAGACTTTGGCTTTCCAAAGTTGTGCTTTATGTATACTACTCGTGTTTGGCAGCTGGTCAATGATATAATTGAAAGCGTCCAGGGCTTGGAGGTATCTGCCGTTGTAGTAGCGCGCCTTGCCGAGCAACATATAGGCCTCGTCAATTTGTTGGTTGCGTTGTTCGTTGCCAAACTGCATGCTGTGCTTTTGCACGGCGATTACTGCTTTTTCTTCTCCTCTTGAAAAGTTGGCGTTTTCTTTGGGGTTGAGGGTAAACAAATCCACTAAAGGAAAGGGTTCTACAGGCAACTGCTCCCAAAAATTGGGTTGGTGAGATGCGATTTCAGCCTCGATTCCAGCAGAAATGGCCTCCTCTCCGTTGAAAAGAACATTAAATTTGGTGGTCGTTTGATGATAAGCTCTGTTTACCGCTCGATCCTTGCGCGTTGAACAACTGGCAAGAACAAGAAATACAATCGCTCCAATCAACACATATTTCATGTAGGTAAAACTCTTTTTTTTGCGGTTTGGTATGGGGTTCATCTTATTTATTTGGTAAAAAACGCCTCGAGTTCTTTTAATGTTTTCGCTGTGGTTTGTAGGTCTTTAACAATTTCTCCTTTTTCCAAGACCGCTATGCGTTCACAAACCTCTGTCACATGCTGAATGTCATGGCTCGAAATCAGAATGGTGGTGTTTGGGTCTTTTCCTTTTTCGGTCAATAGTTCTTTGAGCCGAATTTGGGTTGTCGGATCTAAATTGGCAAAGGGTTCGTCCAGAATCAAGAGTTCGGGAGCGCCAATAAAGGTTGCAACCACACCGACCTTCTTTTGGTTTCCTTTAGATAAGTCACGGATATATTTGTTTTTCTTTAGAATTTCATCATTAAAAAAGTCCGCGTACCCTGCCAACAGTTCGTCAACTTCTTGCTTTGAAACGTTGCGCAATTCACCGATAAAATAAAAATACTCTTCTGGTGTTAAATAACCAATCAAAAAACTATCATCTAAAAAGGCAGCGGTATTTGTCTTCCAGTCTTCTGATGTGCTCACATCAACCTGATCAATCGCGACTGTGCCTTCCGTAGCTTGAATCAAATCGAGCAGTAGACTAAACAGCGTTGTTTTTCCTGCCCCGTTGTTTCCCACAAGTCCAAAAACTTGACCTTTTGGGATGTCCATTTCAGCAATGTTAAGAACTGTCGTGTCTTCGTAACGCTTTTTTAAATGTTCAATTCGAATCATGTGTTTTGTTTATACGCTTTTAAAGTTTTGTATTTCTCTGTTTTATACAAGGTCTCTATCAAATCAAAAACTTTGTTTTTTAAAAAATATCCAAGGATCCCTGTTAAAGCAACGGTCATATAGCCAACCCATTCCCCTCCAAAAAGACTCCCCACAAAATAAAGAATCATCGGTAAAAATAGTTTCGGTAGGGTCAATAATAGCGTCTTTGCATTAAAGGCCTGTTTGTCGCCAAAGGGCTTTTTGGTAGAGGTCAAATCAATTGGGGTTTTAATATAGGCCCCTGAAAGCAGGACTAAATAGCCATTAATGCCAATATTATAAATCGCTCCCGTAAGAATCGCAGCATAAACATCCCAGCCAAACAACAGATAAAAAGTAGCTAATAGTGTACTGAAAACTGTGGCGATTGTAATCATTGACCACTTTGCGTTCAAATATTCGCGATAAACAATATTTTGGCTCATCATCAAAGGGTAATAGGCGCTATCCCAACTCGGTACATATTGCCCAAAGGTGAACAAAAACCCCCCAGAGACAAAAATTCCTGCAAAGATTTTCCAAACAGGATTGTCATATAAGCCCCCTGAAGAATCTGTAAAAAACAGAAGTCCATAAAATAAAAACATCAGGGAAATCCAAATTGTCATTTTGGATCGTTTGTTTCGCAAAATGAGTTTGATGTCATTTTTCACAAAAATGGCCGTTCGCCCAAAACGGTTGAGCCATCCCAATCGAATCTGTTGCGCATCTTTTTTGACGACTTGTAGTCCTGCGTCGAGATACATTCTTCGCTTAAAATGAGTGAAGGTCGATCGGTATAGTAATAAAAGCATCAACCAAGGAATCAGGGCGTAAATTGGGTCATTGTAAAAGCTGTCAAATACTGGGCCTGTGTAGGTGGTAATGTCAAAGATTTCGTAGCGCTGAAAAACCGCAAACAAAACCAAAATCAACGCAACCCCATAAAACACATCGTTGCGATCGTTGATCAGGATATTGAGATAGTTGGTGTAAAAGACAATTGCAACAATTGCCAGGTGCCAACTCATCACTTGAGATAATGGATAGCCGTTATTGACCAAAACCACCGAAAAGGGTATAAAGAAAAAAGCGTTTGAAACATTAAAAAAAGAGAATATTGTTCGCCCAAGTGCATAATGAACAATGGCGTTTTCTTTGATCGGAAGGGTCAATAGAGTCTGAATATTGAGCACTGGCATTTTTTGAATAAAATAGCGCCAGACAACCCAGAAAGAGGTCCCATAAATCATGTATTGATTGACAAAGTGCAAGGGGTCAACCCCCATTTCTTCATCCAATAAATAAAAGCTCCCATAGCCCAAAAGCGTGAACATGCCGATAAAATACAGCATCCCAAATAGGTAAAAAACAGACGTGATCACACCCGATGTAAATGCGGCAGATCGGCGATATGATTTCCATTGAAGTTGCAGTAATCGAAGAAACATCGGGTTTTTTTGGATGCTCAAAGATATCATTTTTATATGTTTGTAAAAAAATGTGCTATGTCTGGACTCCACCCTTTACAAGTTAAGGAGATTCAGCGTCTGACCGATGATGCTGTTGCCATTTCGTTTTCCATACCAAAAGAGCTTGTACAAGCCTTTTCATTCAGGGCAGGGCAATACCTTACCTTGTCTCACAGCATTGACGGTGAGCAGGTTAGGCGATCCTATTCGCTTTGTAGTTCGCCGCACGAAGAGGGTTTACGCGTGGGGATTAAAGCCATTCCGAACGGATTGTTTTCCAATTATGCCAATACGCAAATCAAAGTTGGTGACACCCTTGAGGTGGGTGCTCCAGAAGGGCGATTTATTTATGCGCCCAACGGAAACAACAACCTTTTGTTGTTGGCTGCGGGCAGTGGGATAACTCCTATTTTGGCGATTGCCAAGACTGCCCTCAAAGAAACAGACGGAAAAGTGGTGTTGGTGTACGGAAATCGATCGGAAGACGACAAGATGTTTGCGGATGAATTACAAGCCCTGCAAACCGCATATGGCCAACGCTTTGAAATTGTGGATATCTACAGTAGAAAGAAAACGACTGATGCCCTTTTTGGACGGATTGATATGTCTCACATCAACTATGTGCGAAACACTTTGTTTAGCCAACTAAACTTTGATGATTTTTATGTCTGTGGGCCTGCTGGAATGATCGAAGCTTCTGTACAAGCTCTCTCCGACTCTGGCGTGCGTAATGAAAATATTCATGTGGAGCACTTCACTGGGGGTGGTGAAATCGACCGTTCGGTGGAAGGGTTCGTGCAATATGAAGTGATCTTAGACGATGAAACACATCCGTTTTCTGCCGATGCGAGCAAGACCGTATTAGAAGCTGCCATCGATGCTGGTATCGACCCCCCTTGCTCCTGCCAAGGCGGGGTTTGTGGTAGTTGTATTGGGCGGGTAAAAGAAGGTGAGGTCCGTATGGTCAGCAATCAGATTCTTTCCGACGGCGAGGTGGCTGAAGGCCTTGTGTTGACCTGTCAGGCAAGCTGTGTGAGTGGTCCTGTGGTCGTTGACTTTGACGATGTATAATTAGATCTTTTCCAAAACCATTTCAATGACCTCTTCTGGGGTGATAGTCCGCATGGCATCTCGATAACCTTTGGGTACCGTTTTGCCATAGGCCGAGGTGGGTACTTTGGGGAATTTTTCTCGATCGACAAGCAGGTGGTTGTTTTGTCCAAACGCAGAAAATCCTAAAAAGGGATGTGTCATGCCCCACAATGTAATGACTGGCACCCCAAAATTGGCTGCCAAATGGCCATTGGCCGAGTCCATCGAAATCATGGCATCGAGATTTGCAATCAAATCGAGCTGATCCGCAAAAGGCATCTCCAAAGCGTGCGGAATCACATGGGGATAAGCCTTGGCCCAAACATGGATTTGGGCAGCTTCCTTGGGACCATGGCCAAACAGAAAGACCGTGTGCTGCTGTTGAAGATAACCCACTACCTTTTGCATCAAGTCGAGGGGGTATATTTTGCCAGAGTGTGCAGCAAAGGGCGCAATCCCAATCCATTTTCTGTCGGCTGGAAGGTGAATCTGCAAACTCGATTTTGGAAGGCCTGGTTTGATTGGAAATTCGTGCTTATCGACATCGAGGGCAAAGCTCAAACGGGAAAACACTTCCACATATCGGTAGAGCTGTGGAGTGAGGGGTTTCATCGTTTTTTTGGTCGGGTGGGTCAGTCGCTTGCGCTCGGCATAGCCTTTGTCAATCACTTTCACCCGTGTGAAAGACAGTCTAAAAAACAACCGGAGGATACGAGTGCGCAAGTTATGATGGATATCGGCAATGCGATTCGGTTTGATCTGTTTGAGCTCTTTGTACAAGCGGTAAAGTCCTTTAAGCCCTTTGTGTTTTCCGATAAAGTCTGGCGAAATGATTTGTAGTTCGTTGAACTCCTTAAAAATAGGGACAAAGCGTTTTGGTGTAACCAATGTAATCTGTATGTTCTGGTTTTGAGCGTATAAACAGCGCAGCACAGGTACCAACATCGCCACATCTCCCATCGATGAGAAACGAAAAATCATGAGATGTTTTGGCCTGGCCATCTAGTCGGGTTTTGAACTGTAGAGAACAGGGTTGAGTGCCTCGTCATTGTACATTTTCATTTGCTTGTAAACCTTCATGGTCTTTCGCCCTGAAGAGAGGTCGTTAAGCAATTGGTCTATAGCGAGAGAAAGGTCTTCTCTTTGCGTTTGTAATACGGCTAGTTTGTCCGCACACTGCTGGCGATGATCTGCCGAAGCATTGTTGCGCTGACTTTCTTCGCGCATATGATAGATCTTGAGAGATAAAATCGATAGGCGATCATAAGCCCATGCTGGGCTTTCGGTATTGCTAGTCGCATCAGCTTGTGGGGTCAAGCTGCCGTATTGACCGAGGAAATAACTGTCGATATATTCTACGGTATCGGTACGATCCTGATTGGATGCATCTATTTTGCGTTTGAGCTCAAGCGCTTCAACTGGGTTGATCCCTGGGTCACGAATCAGATCTTCGCAATGCCATTGTATGGTATCGATCCAGTTTTTTCGATACATCAGATGCGCCAAAGACTTGGGTGGGTGTGGATTGTTATAGGGCTGATCGATGCGGTCCAACACGTGATAGTCTTTTACACTCTGCTCAAAAATGGAATAAGCCGCCGCGCTTTTCATCAGATTTTTTACCAAATATACTAGTCTGGGTTGTATCTCATCCATCGGTGCCTTATTTTTGTTCCCACAAAACAATGAAAAAATGAAGGCCTTTTTCGAAGCGATTGCTTATCTCTTTCAAGAAATCTTATTTATCCCCCTTAACCTATTGCGTGAGTTGGAACTCACAAGTTGGTTTTTGGCCAATGGGATCAACTGGGTGTTTTTGGGAATTGGGTTTGCTGCTATGAGCTATTGGATTCTGCAGCTTAAAAAATTCAACGATAGCGGCGAAGAGGATACGGACTCCACTTCCCATTCCTTTTTATAAGTCGAAGCCGATATCTTTTCGGTA
>Ga0181565_10002762_pt1 | contig 13465 bp, 13 predicted proteins | sample 101ome_16_FD_129661 | JGI IMG/M metagenome (GOLD analysis project Ga0181565, IMG submission 129661) | Coastal salt marsh microbial communities from the Groves Creek Marsh, Skidaway Island, Georgia - 101401AT metaG (megahit assembly) | ecosystem: Environmental > Aquatic > Marine > Intertidal... | reverse complement strand
GCATCACACAGCGATTGATTTCCATTGGCAGCATTTTCGTGCACCCGGCCGGTTTGAGCCGCGCTTTTGAGGCGAAACGCTCAGCGCAATAATGCTGCGCCATATTTTCGGCAATGCGCCGCTCCTTATAGAGATATGAGACGGTGATATGATTTCCAGTCGCGTAAAAATGAAGCGCCTCATCGCGCGCGCCCGCATGAGATGGCGCAAAAGACGACAAAAACATAAAGGCGCATGCGAAAAGCGCTTTGCCGCTTAATTTATCGCTTTGGCGGTCGGCACACATGGCATCTCCTTTTGATATATAATGGCGCGCGCCTTTAAAGCCGATAAGCCTTTTCTGACAAAAATGCATACAGATGATCAAAATTATGTTACTCAGCCTTCGTCTGTCCTTCGCAGTTTAGCCTTTTAGGTCAGCCCGTCAGCAGATTGATTTCTGCAGCCTAATTCATGCGACGCAAAAGAGGCTAAAATGAGGAAGAGAAAATGCTCACAGGAACTGTTAAATGGTTTAATGCCGATAAAGGCTATGGATTTATTGCCGTTGAAGGACAAGACGATGTCTTTGTTCACATTACGGCGGTGCAAGCCAGCGGCCTGACGCTCAAAGAAGATATGAAAATTTCTTTTGAAAAAGAGCAAGGCAATAACGGCAAATATTCTGCCGTTAATTTGACTGAAGCCGACTAATTGAAAGGGCGCATTTCGATGCGCCTTTTTTCATTTCGGAGCGCTGAATCGTAAGGGCCTCTTTATAGAAAATTTTACTATTTTCATAGTCGCCGATTTTGCGGTGGGCAAAGCCCAAATAATTGAAAACATCCGCATTATCAGGCTCTTCTTTTTTTGCCTTTTCTAGCTTTCCAATCGCGCGCTTATATTTTTCTTTTTTTATGAGTTTCTTTGCATCGTTGATTAGCTTGCTAGCACTTTGCTCATAGCTGTAACTGCCTGCTGCCCAAACGGGCGTTGCAAACAGAAGCGCGATGATGGTCAGTATGCGGGTCATCAATCGCTATGTTCTTCTACGTATTTAGAGAACGCATTTCCTAAATCCTTGAGCTCATCACAGCCTTGGGGACATAGAGCCTCTAGTTTTCTCAAATTAGACTGAGCAGAATTTATATCATGCAGGGTTAAAAAGAGCTCTCCCTGATATTCAAGCGCTAGCTTATGGTCAGGTTGAATCGCAAGGGCCTGTTTATAGTAAATTTTACTATTTTCGTAGTCGCCGATTTTGCGGTGGGCGAAGCCCAAGTAATTGAAAACATCAGCATTATCAGGCTCTTCTTTTTTTGCCTTTTCAAGCTTTCCAATGGCTCGCTTATATTTTTCTTTTTTGATGAGTTTTTTCGCATCGTTTATCAACGTGCTAGCACTTGGCTCATAGCCGTAACTTCCTGCTGCCCAAACGGGCGTTGCAAACAGAAGGGCGATGATGGTCAGTATACGGGTCATTGGGGTCCTCTACTTGCAAAATGTTTGGTAAACCGCGGTATAATTAGCAGCAACGTCAGTTAACCATTGTATTTCTCCCGCAGGCTTGATGCGCTCGGGAGAGTCTTCAGGGAGGGCGTTGAGTTTTTTCCAACTCTCATCAGCCTCGCCGAGCAAAGCTCCAATGAGCAAAGCGGTTTCAAGACAGTCTGACTTACTTGGTCTAACGTCACTTCCAAGCCTAGCGTGCATATCTGCGCACGCCGCTAGTATTGGCGTCGCAAAAAGAAGCGCGATGATGGTCAGTATGCGGGTCATTTATATCTCCTCGATACAAATCAGAGTAAACTGAACCTCAATTCAGAGGCAATACACGATGCGCGATAAATCAGGACGTTTTGTAAAGTTCACAAAATAAAAAAGAAAAATGTCTTGATTGTGCAACCAAAATTTTTGGGTTTAAATTTTTTTTGGGGGAAAGGTAGGCTTTTTCGGTCCTCATTTGAGGGCTTGGAAATGAACCGAAATTTTATGAGGTAAGATAGAGGATAATCACATGATTTTTGCAAATAATACATTCGCCGCCCAGCCTGGGCATGCTGACGAGTTTACTGGTCTGATGGCCAATATGCTTGGAATTATGCATGAACACGATGTTAAAGCTGGCATAAAGGTAACGGTATCGGGCACAAACACAACCGAAGTTTTGATAAACTCTGTGTTTGAAGACATGAAAAGCTTCGCCGCTGCTACGGCCAACATGCGCCAATCGAAAAAATGGGTTGAGGCTTATATGGCGCTCGGTAATAGTGCCGCCGTGGTTCCAGTTGATAGTTTTGTCGCTGAAGTGTTGTCAGGCTATGACGAAGCCCCATCGCTCTCCGAGGGTGTCATTATGGCCAATATGTGGAAAGCCCATGAGGGTCGGCTGGCCGATTTAAAAGCAGGTATGTCAATTGCCAAAGACATGCATATGAAACATGGTGCCTCTATGGTGCGCGCCTATCAGATTTATGGTGGACGCTATAATGGTTGTTTTGGCTACAATGTTTCATTTGAAGATATGGCCGCTATGGGAACTTGGTGGGATTCAGCTCGCGAAGACAATGAAAAATTCTTCGACGAAGCTGGTAAAAACCCGTCAGCCGAAGTTCAAGCCCAAATTATTATGGACAATCCAGCTGTGATTGGAAAATAGCAGCGGCACGAAATATCAAGGAGGCACGCAATTGATTTGCGTGCCTTCGATGTCTTTTTTCATCCTTACCGCAAATCGCACTAAACTGAACCTCAATTCAGAGGCAATACACGATGCGCGATAAATCAGGACGTTTTGTAAAGGGCTATAGCGGTAACGCTGGCGGCAGGCCTAAAGATGAGCACAATATTGCTGCCCTTGCTCGAAGCTATTCAACGGAAGCGATTGAGACGCTGGTGGACCTTATGCCTAATGCTAGAGACGATAGAGTGCGTGGCACTGCTGCTCAGGCTTTGCTTGATAGAGGCTTTGGTAAGCCGAAGGTCGAGATACAGAATACGAATGCTGATTTCAGGGATGCGTTAGAGCAGGTGCAGAGCAGGCTGTTGGAACGGTCACACTCAGGTCACAACAACGCTGTCTAAAGGCCAAAATTCGGGGAAGAGATAATTCGCAGTTGCGTAACACCCCTGTCACCTATAATTTTATTATTGTTGTGAAGACAAATGCTTAGCGTTGTTTTTCTTGAAGCTCGGTGGTGGGCGATACTGGGATTGAACCAGTGACCCCTACAATGTCAATGTAGTGCTCTCCCGCTGAGCTAATCGCCCCTACCGAGTTTGGCGTCACCTTTTTTCAAAGGCGAGAGATTATTTACGGGTAGCGTCACGCAAAAGCAAGATAAATCGCTCAATGGTGCGCGCTTTCAGGGTGCGCCAATACGCCATATATTTTCCGACCTAAAGGTGCTAAGTTTCGTCCATGAGTGCGCAAGACGAGCAGGCTTTTATCTTCACACCGCCCGCCAATGACACTGGCGGCGCCGGGTCTCTTTTGCTCACCTCGCCGCATAGCGGCGCCTATTATCCGACAAGTTTTATGGATGCCTCGCGCCTTGACGCGCATCAAATCCGCCTGTCGGAAGATATGTTTGTTGACGCCTTGCTGGCCCACTTGCCAAAGCACGGTATTGGCGTTTTATCGGCGCATTATCCGCGCGCCTATGTCGATTTGAACCGCGCCCCTTACGAGCTCGAGCAGGCTTTGTTTGAAGATGCGCTGCCCGCCCATATTGACCGTCATTCTGCGCGCGCGGCGGCCGGTTTGGGCACAGTGCCGCGCCTGGTGGCCGAGAATATTCCGATTTATGAGGGCAAATTGCGCTTCGCCGAGGCCGAGCAACGTATTGAAAATGTCTATCAGCCTTTTCATGCAAAGCTGGAAGCCGAATTGCGTAACATGCAAAAACGCAATGGCTATGCCGTGCTGGTCGACACACATTCCATGCCGTCACAAGCGACGCGACCGGCGGCAGATGGTCGGCGCGTCGATTTTGTGCTCGGCGACCGCCATGGCCGTTCATGCGAAAAAAGGCTGAGCGATTGGCTGGAACATGAATTGACAAAACGCGGTTGGCTGGTAGCGCGCAATAAGCCTTATGCGGGAGGCTATATTACCGACCGCTATGGCCGTCCCGCTGATGGCATGCATGCCGTGCAGATTGAGATTAACCGCGCCATTTATATGGATGAGAATAATTATGCCAAACATGCCGGCTTTGAACGCCTGCAAAATGAGCTGACCGAATTGGTGGTCGCTTTTGCCGCGCAATTGCCGCAATGGCTGGACCCATCATTGCCCGACCCGACCCGCTCGGCAGCAGAATAAAGACCCCAATAAAGAAAAAGATTTGTCCATGACCGATATGCCGACCCCGAAAGAGCTTTTGTCTTTCGCCCATCAGCTGGCCGATGCAGCGGCGCGTGTCAGCCTGCCCTTATTCCGCAATCTGCCGCATGTTGACAATAAAACCGCGCGCGGCTTTGACCCGGTCACCGAAGCTGATCGCAATGCCGAGGCCGCCATTCGCGGGCTCATTGAAACGCATTATCCGGCGCATGGCATTCTCGGCGAGGAATTTGGCGTCAAACAGGGCCATGAATGGCAATGGGTGCTCGACCCGATTGACGGCACGCGCGCCTTTATTTCAGGCTTTCCGACATGGGGCACGTTGATTGCCTTGAATAATGGCAAAACCGTGCCGCTTGGCATAATGGACCAGCCTTTCACCGGTGAGCGTTATTTTGCCACCGCCGGAGACGGTGCGTTTTTGCGTCATGACGGGCAAGACACAAAAATCACTTGCCGCGCTTGCGACTGTTTGGACACGGCCATATTGGCCACCACCACACCGCAATTATTTGTCGGAACAGATGAAGAGGCGGTTTGGCACAGGCTCAGCGGTGCCGTGCAACTGACGCGCTATGGCGGTGATTGTTATAATTATGCCCTTTTGGCGAGCGGCCATATTGATTTGGTGGTTGAGCAGGTTTTGCAGCCTTATGACATTCAAGCGCTGATTCCGATTGTCGAAGAAGCCGGCGGCATCATTACCGATTGGCAGGGCGGCAATGTTATTCAAGGTGGGCAAGTCATTGCGGCCGGCGACAAAGCCGTGCATCAAGCGGCATTGGATATTCTGAACGGCTAATTGAGCCGGTCAAAAAAAGCCGCCACATCGGCGATAAATTCTTCGCGCACCGCGTCTTTTTCCATCATCAATTCATGCTTGCCGGTTTTATAAAGCTTGCCGCTGCCGTTTTGCACATGGGCCAGCACATGGGTATGGGCTTTATTATCAACCAACATTTCTTCTTCAGCCGAGCCGATAAAAAGCGGCGTGGCAATGCTCTGCAAAAAGGCCGGACGGCGCGTATCGGCCATAGCCTTATCGGCTGTGGCAAACCAGCCCAGACTGGCGCCATTGACCTGCAATTGCGGGTCGCTGACATAAAGCGTGCCGGTGCGGCGAAAGCGGTCAAAATCATTGGTCACATCATTGGTCTCGGCAACGCCAGGGCGCACCGCTTGACCTTGCAGCGGGTTCCAGCTATCGGCCTTGCCGAGCAGGCGGTAAAATAGGCTAACGGTTTTGGCAATCGCCATGAGCGTGGCGGGAATGGGCAGCCTATGCATGGGCGCGCATTGCGCCAAGCCGCCCAACCACTCAGGATGTGCTTGCACGGCGCGCAGGGAAATTTGTCCGCCCATAGAATGCGCCAGCCCGACATGCGGCTTGGGCAGCGGCGCGATTAGTTTTTCCCAACGGTCTTCCAAATCGCGCAGATTGATATCGAAATCTTTCAAATGCAAGCGCGTCGGCTCGCGCCCATCGCCGTCAGACAGACCGTGACCGCGCCATTCGGGCATCACCACCAGATAACCGAGCCGTGTGAAATCGCCGATGGTTTCAAAATATTTTTCAATAAATTCGGAATAGCCGGTCATCAGAACCAGCGTGCCGCGCGCTTCGCCCTCGGGCGGAAACACCGCGCCGCGCAACATTTTACCATCGCGCATTTTATGCATACCGACATCAGCACCTTGCGGTATCGGATTGCCGTCAATCTCGACGAAACGCGAGGGCGCGTCCCATTTGATTTTTACCGTCATAAACCATCCCCTGATGTTCGATTTTTGACAATGTGCGAAATCACACCGCGCTTGGCAAGCCGATGATTGCCAAAATCAACTCAATCTGCCACTGTCGAGTCGGTTTTTGTAAAGGGGAGCATGATGGCGCAGCACAAAAACACATCCTTTTGGTCTTCCAATATCGGTTTCATTTTGGCCTGTGTCGGCGCTGCTGTCGGCCTCGGCAATATTTGGAAATTTCCTTATATGGCGGGCACGCAGGGCGGCGGTGCTTTTGTTTTTGTCTATCTGATTACCATTTTCGCCATTGCCATTCCGGTGGCAGCGGCCGAATTGCTGGTTGGACGCAAAGGGCGCTCTGATGCCGTGTCCAGCGTGCGCGATATTGCGGTTGAAAATAACCGCCCCGCCGCGCTTGGCGCGATTGGCGGCATTGGCGTATTCGGCTCTTTCGTGCTGCTGACCTTTTACGCGGTGATTGCGGGCTGGGTGTCGGCTTATATTCTCCGTGCTTTGACCGGCCAAATTGGCGGGCTTGATGCCAGCAGCGCCGGTGCCATGTTCGGCAATTTGCTGGCCTCGCCCAATGAAATGATTATCCACCAACTGGCTTTCTTGCTGTTTTTGGGGCTGATACTTATTCGCCAACTTTCAACCGGGCTGGAGCGCGCCAATCTCATTCTTATGCCCAGCTTGGTGGTCATGCTGGTATTGATTGCCGTTTATGGGGCTCTTGCCGGTGATATTGGTGCCTCACTGGCCTATTTATTCACCCCCGATTTTTCAAAAATCACCCCTGCCGTCATTCAATCGGCGGTCGGGCAAGGGTTTTTCTCGGTCGGGGTCGGGGCTGCCATGCTCATCACTTATGGCGCCTATCTCGATAAATCCATCAATCTCGGACAGGCCGCCATCACCATCGCACTCGCCGATACGGCCATTGCCATTCTCGCCGGTATCGGCATTTTTGCCATTGTCTTTGGTCAATCGCTTGACCCGTCGGCAGGCCCGGGCCTGATTTTCACCACATTGCCTTTGGCTTTCGGACAAATGCCGTTTGGCGGCGTATTGGCTTTGGTGTTTTTCGTGCTGGTTTATTTCGCCGCTCTGACCTCCGGCCTGTCATTGGCTGAAGTGATGTTTCGCTGGGCCGAAAACCGCTTTGGCTGGAGCCGCAAGCGCGCCATTTATGTGATGCTTGGCGCCACTTTTCTGGTCGGCCTGAGCACGGTTTTTTCTTTCAATATTTGGGCCGATGTCAAAATTGCCGGACGCAGCTTATTTGATATGAAAGATTATCTCGTCACCGCCTATATCATGCCGCTGGGCGGCTTGGGCGTGATTTTATTCGCCGCTTGGGTGATGCCGGTCGAGGCTTTGAAAAAAACCTTCGGCAATGAAGGGGCCTTATTTTCCGCTTGGCTATTTGCCGGTCGTTATTTGTCACCGCTCGGCATTTTGTGGATTTTCTGGGCCGGACTTTAAGCGCGGGTTAGGAAAAACTTTCTCATTTTCAAGACTGTGAAAGCGGTTTTTCGCCCCCCATCTCGGAGGGGAAGACGGCAATCATGCCGTTTTCCAACCCTGTTTTGGCGCCTTAAAGGGCCATAGCAGTTTCTTGCTTCAAAAGAAGGAGATGACAATGAACCGTTTTGATTTAACCCCGCTTTACCGCTCGACCATCGGCTTTGACCGTCTGGCCAATCTGTTTGACGCCGTGCAGTCAGCCGAGAAAACCTCGGCTTTTCCGCCCTATAATGTCGAACGCGTTGACCAAAATAATTACCGTCTGACAATGGCGGTGGCCGGTTTTGGCGAAGATGAGTTGGATATTGAACAACGCGGCGGCGCCCTGACCGTGCGCGGCACGCGCCAAACCGAAGAAGAAGACGGCCAAAACGCCAATCTTCTCTATCAAGGCATTGCGGCGCGTAATTTTGAACGCCGCTTCCAGCTGGCCGATCAAGTGCGCGTCACAGGCGCGCATCTCGATAAAGGTTTGCTGCATATCGCCTTTGAGCGCGAAATCCCCGAGGCCGAGAAGCCCCGTAAGATTGATATTGCCAAGACATTGGCCGCATAGACTTTTCGTCTAAAGCCCATGTCTGACGCTCGGCCTGCGTTGATGAGAACCGCTCCTCCCCCTCATCAGGCCGGGCGTTTTGCTTTTTCGGTTATATGAGCTATTTTCACTTTCGACTTGGGAGGGTCTAATGGCAAGCATAAGAGCAAAATTATACAGTCGATTGCTGCGCCGCGCTTTGCGCAGCGGTCTTTTACCCGATGGTTTGGAAGGTCTTGAATTGGCGCGCGGTGGCGCAAACCGCAACCCTATTTTGAACCTGATTATGGGCAAGAACCGGCCCGGCGCGGCCTTTAAAATCGGCGCAATGGACGCGGAATGGGTCGGCGATCAAAATGCCGAGCGCACTTTGCTATATCTGCATGGCGGCGGCTATGTGCTGGGCAGTATTGATACGCACCGCTCAATGGTTACGAGATTGTGCAAATTTGCAGGCATTCGCGGGCTTATTGTCGATTATCGACTGGCCCCCGAACACCCCTATCCCAGCGCCATTGAAGATGCTGAACAGGCTTATGATTATTTGACAGAAAGCGGCGTGACGCCGGAAAAAATGCTGCTTGCCGGTGACAGTGCCGGTGGCGGCTTGAGCCTCGCTTTGATGCAGACATTGCGCGAACATGGCAAGGCGCAACCGAAAGCCGTCGCTTTATTGTCGCCATGGACCGATTTGACGATTTCCGGTCGTTCGCATAAAGAACGCGCTGAACGCGACCCGATGATTGATGTCGAGCGCATGCCGCAAGCGATTGATTGGTATTGCCCCAATCAAGATAAGAAAAACCCGCTTATCTCGCCGGTTTTTGCCGAATTGGCGGGTTTCCCGCCCATGTTTGTGCAGGTCGGCTCGGAGGAAGTACTGTTTGACGATAGCACGAGACTGGTTGAAAACGCCGAAAAAGCCAATGTCGAGGCCGAATTGCAAATTTGGCCTGACATGCCGCATGTGCATCAGATTGCCCATAATTTTGTGCCGGAAGCAAAAGCCGCCTTGCGCGATATTGCCGGATTCTTCAACCGCAAGGGCGTTTAAGGCCGTTATCCCCGCATGCGACCATGGGGCGCGGTAGCAAAGCCAGCTTTTCTGCCGTTTATTTCGCCCACAAAACGATATTTAGGTCAATAACATTGACCAATTTACTTGAATTTTAGGTGCGCTTGCGCCTATATTATGACCGCTTCAGCAGACAGTGCCCGGTTCGGTGCTTGGCCGCTGAAAATCCCGCAATCGGGATGATTTAAACAAATTGGTGTGCGCCCGACCGGATGAAAATCCGTTCAGGGTTTTTGCGCCGAAATAGAATGGATGGACAGGCAGCATGAGCAAGCAGCCGGAAAATAAATCGGGAAAAATCCGCAACGGCTTGCCGCCGCGCCAGGGTCTGTATGATCCGGCCAATGAGCATGATGCGTGCGGTCTCGGCTTTGTCGCCAATATCAAAAACGTCAAAAGCCACGATATTGTGCGCGACGGCCTGACGATTTTGGAAAATCTCGAACATCGCGGAGCCGTCGGGGCTGACCCGAAAGCCGGTGACGGTGTCGGCATGCTCATTCAAATGCCCGATGCGTTTTTCCGCAAGGTCACATCAGAGCTTGCTTTCGACCTGCCCGAAGAAGGCACTTATGGTGTCGGCATGGTGTTTTTGCCGCCTGATGATGCGGCGCGCGCTACCATTGAAAACATCATTAATGAAAAAATCTCCGCCGAAGGTCATGCTGTTTTGGGCTGGCGCGATGTGCCGGTCGATAATTCCGACCTCGGCTATTCGATTGTGCCGACCGAGCCGGTTATCAAGCAAATATTTATCGACAATGGTAAAGGCGGCGACCAGCAAGTTTTTGAACGCGACTTGTTCGTTATTCGTCGTTTGATTGAGCTGGCCGTCAAAGCCGAGAACTTGGCGGAAGCAAAAGACTTTTTCTACATCCCGTCCATGTCGTCTTACACAGTGCTGTATAAAGGCTTGCTTTTGTCGAGCCAGCTGGGCCCCTATTATGATGATTTGCGCGACCCCGACACTGTGTCGGCTATGGCGCTGGTGCATCAGCGTTTTTCCACCAATACATTTCCCACTTGGTCGCTGTCGCAGCCCTTCCGCATGATTTGCCATAATGGTGAAATCAATACGGTGCGCGGCAATGTCAATTGGATGGCGGCGCGTCATGAGACCCTTGCCTCCGCTTTATTGGGCGACGACCTTGAAAAATTATGGCCGCTGATTGAAGAAGGCCAATCGGATACGGCGTGTTTTGACAATGCGTTGGAGCTTTTGGTGATGGGTGGCTATTCACCGGCCCATGCGATGATGATGCTGATACCCGAAGCTTGGGCCGGCAATCCGCTGATGGATGAGCAGCGCCGCGCTTTTTACGAATATAATGCCGCTTTGATGGAGCCGTGGGACGGCCCGGCCGCTGTCGCTTTTACCAATGGGCGACAAATCGGTGCCACGCTGGACCGTAACGGCCTGCGTCCGGCGCGCTATTATGTGACCTCGGACGACCGGGTCGTGATGGCGTCTGAAATGGGCGTGCTGCCCGCCGCAGAAGAAAAAATCATTGAGAAATGGCGTTTGCAACCGGGTAAAATGCTGCTCATTGACCTCGAAGAGGGGCGTATCATTTCCGATGATGAGCTAAAGGCCGAATTGTCGACATCGCACCCCTATAGCGAATGGCTGGCACGCGGCCAGATTAAGCTGGAAGAATTGCCGGTGCCGACGGGCGATACTCATGTGCAGAATGATTTGCCGCTTTTGACGCAGCAACAAGCCTTTGGCTACAGCCAAGAAGATTTGAAATTCCTGATTGCCCCCATGTTGGAAAAAGGTGAGGAAGGCACAGGCTCTATGGGCACGGATACGCCGCCTTCGGCTTTGTCGGATAAATCAAAGCCGCTTTACACTTATTTCAAACAGCTTTTCGCGCAAGTGACCAATCCGCCGATTGACCCGATTCGCGAAGAATTGGTTATGTCTTTGGTCTCCTTTATTGGCCCGCGCCCCAATCTGCTCGACCTTGAGGGCACATCGGGCATTAAGCGTTTGGAAGTGGCGCAACCGATTTTGTCGAATGATGATTTGGAAAAAATCCGCCGCATTTCCGACATTGAAGATAATGAGTTTCATGCGCTGACTTTGGATATGACATGGGACGCGGCAAGCGGCGCAAACGGCTTGCAAGCGCGCCTCGATGAATTATGCGCCGAGGCCGAAACAGCCATTGCACAGCGCAATGAAAACATCCTGATTTTGTCTGACCGCGCCATGCGTGCCGACCGCGTCGCCATTCCGGCGCTCTTGGCGACTTCTGCCGTGCATCATCACCTTATCCGCAAGGGCCTGCGCACCTCAGCCGGTCTGGTGGTCGAAACCGGTGAAGCGCGCGAAATTCATCATTTCTGCACTTTGGCCGGCTATGGCGCGGAAGCGATTAACCCTTATCTGGCTTTCGATACGGTCGACCGGCTGCGCGACAAGCTGAAATTGGAACTGAGCCGTGAAGAAGGCCACGCCCATTTTGTTAAAGCCGCCGGTAAAGGCATGCGCAAAGTCATGTCGAAAATGGGCATTTCAACCTATCAATCCTATTGCGGTGCGCAAATTTTTGATGCCGTCGGTCTGGCGCAAAATTTTGTCGACCATTATTTCACCGGCACCTCCACCACGATTGAAGGCATTGGCCTTGCGGAAGTGGCGCAAGAAACGCTGATGCGTCATCAGGGGGCCTTTGGCGAGGATGCAGTGCTGAAAGACGCGCTCGATGTCGGCGGCGAATATGCCGTGCGCGTGCGCGGTGAAGACCACGTATGGAATGCCGGCACGGTCGGTGCCTTACAGCACGCCGTGCGTGGCAATAGTCGCGACCAATATCGCGACTATGCCCGTCAGGTAAACGCGCAAGACGAACATTTGCTGACGCTGCGCGGCCTGTTCAAAATCCGCAATGCTGAAGAAAGCGGGCGCAAGCCGGTCGCGCTTGACGATGTCGAGCCGATTGAAGAGATTGTCAGACGTTTCGCCACCGGTGCCATGTCGCTGGGCTCCATCAGCCCTGAGGCGCATGAAACGCTGGCCGTGGCCATGAACCGCTTGGGCGGCAAGTCCAATACCGGCGAAGGCGGCGAGGAAACCCACCGCTTCACACCGGAAGATAATGGCGACAGTAAACGCTCGGCCATTAAACAAGTGGCCTCGGGCCGCTTTGGCGTGACGACGGAATATCTCGCCAATTCGGACATGATACAGATTAAAATGGCGCAAGGGGCCAAGCCCGGTGAGGGCGGCCAATTGCCCGGCCATAAGGTTGACCGCCGCATTGCTGCCGTGCGCCACTCGACCCCGGGGGTCGGCCTTATCTCGCCGCCGCCGCACCATGATATTTATTCCATCGAAGATTTGGCGCAGCTTATTTATGATTTGAAAAATGCCAATCCGCGCGCCGATATTTCGGTCAAGCTGGTCTCGGAAGTCGGTGTCGGCACGGTGGCGGCAGGCGTCTCCAAAGCGCGCGCTGACCATGTAACCATTTCAGGCTTTGAAGGCGGCACCGGTGCGAGCCCGCTCACTTCCATCAAACATGCCGGTTCCCCATGGGAAATCGGTCTGGCCGAAACCCATCAGACTTTGGTGTTGAATGATTTGCGCACGCGTATTGCGGTGCAGGTCGATGGCGGCTTGCGCACCGGCCGCGACGTGATTGTCGGCGCGCTTTTGGGGGCTGATGAGTTCGGCTTCTCGACCGCGCCATTGATTGCGGCAGGTTGCATTATGATGCGCAAATGCCATTTGAACACCTGCCCGGTCGGTATTGCGACGCAAAATGAAACCCTGCGCAAGCGCTTCACCGGCACGCCCGAGCATGTGATTAATTATTTCTTCTTCATTGCTGAAGAAGTGCGCGAAATGCTGGCCGAAATGGGCTTCACCTCATTGAACGAGATTATCGGGCAAACCGATTTGCTGGATACGCGCGATGAATCAGCCATTGGAAAGCACAAGGCCTCGACTTCACCCGCCTGTTCACCAAAATCGAAGCGGATAAGGAAGTCTATCATTCGCAAAGCCAGAACCATCCGATTGACGATATTCTGGACCGTAAGCTGATTGCCGAAGCCATGCCCGCTTTGGAAAACAAAACACCGGTGCAGATAGAAACCGCCATCAGCAATATTGACCGCTCGGCCGGCACCATGCTGTCGGGCGAGTTGGCGCTGCGCTATGGCCATGCCGGTCTCGCCGATGACACCATCTCGGTGAAATTGCGCGGCACGGCGGGGCAAAGCTTCGGCACGTTTTTGGCGCGCG
>Ga0181565_10002758_pt1 | contig 13482 bp, 5 predicted proteins | sample 101ome_16_FD_129661 | JGI IMG/M metagenome (GOLD analysis project Ga0181565, IMG submission 129661) | Coastal salt marsh microbial communities from the Groves Creek Marsh, Skidaway Island, Georgia - 101401AT metaG (megahit assembly) | ecosystem: Environmental > Aquatic > Marine > Intertidal zone... | reverse complement strand
TAAGAATATCCGATTGTGTTTCTTTGAGCCACTCTTGGGTGTACTTACCATTTTTAATTTTTTTCACAAACATCTGTAAAGTGATAGAGAGGTTGTTAAGTGGTTGTCTCCATTGATGGGCAATCATCTGAAGAAGTTCACCCATCTGGACAAGTCTTTGTTGTGCTAAAAGAGCGTGTTCTTTTTCTTGAATCTCTTTGACTTGTTTTTGAACTGTTGCTTCTAGGTTTTCGTTGAGTTCTTTGAGTTCTTGTTCTTTTTGCTTCTTCTCTTCACTCAATTCTGTGTTGATAATCTCTTGAAGAGCATGTTTTTGATCTTGCAATAGCTTTAGACGATAAGCAAGTGGTACTGAGAAAACAACCCCTTCCAAAGTTGCACCCACAGCAAATGCCATAAGATATCTAGCATCTTCTATAAAACCTAACATTGTGGCTTGTGTCACAATTGCACCAAAAATCATCATACTCCAAGCTACTAAAGTGTATAAAGCAATTGGATGTTTTTGACGATAAGCCACATAGTTGATACCTAAAAAAACTGTGAGAGTGATAGGTGTAAGAGAGATACTTGAGATAAAGAGTGCTTCTAAAGGGAAAAAGAGGCCCACAATGAGACGTACACCTCCAACCCATATGAGAACATCTACAAACTTATGTAAAGATTTTGATATCTCTTGAAAATAAAGAGTCCTTAAAAAAAGTAAACTAAAGACTATAGCAAACCCTTCTCCAAGTGAACCAAAAAAGATACTATACGAATAGAGTTCTCCAAAAAACTCATTGGTAAAACTTGCAATAATAAGAGCAATACCAAGAAGATGAAGAGAGTAATACCCATACACTTTATCAGAGCTAAATCTCCATAAAATCAGGTTGTAAAACAAAAGTAAAATGATCGCTGCAAGTAAAAAAGTGCTAATCCCTTTCTTGAAAGTAAGGGTATTATAAAAAGTGTATGTATCTAAAATCTCGTAAGAGAGATTCACAACAAAATCATTTTGAACTTTTACATAAATAAATTCTGGATGATTTTTTTCATATTTAAAAACAATATCTTTTACCCAAACTTTTTTCTCTTGAGGCAAAACCTCATACCCATTTTTTTGAATATCTATCCTGCCATCTATCATCGCATACGCTATAACTGACTTTAAGTTTGACTGATTGAAATAAACAAAAACATCCTCTTTATTTTTTCCAAGCTCTATTTTCAACCACCAAGTTGATTGGGTATAGCCTTTTGCTAGTTTTGTATCCTCTGAAAACAGTGAAGGATCTTGCATAAGCTGTTCAATGGTAGATGTAGCATCTTTATCCTCATAAACTAAAGTAGCAAAAAGTGATGATGACACCAAAAGAAAAAGTACAATGGTTCTAAGCAAGTTATTCAAGTAATCTTTCCTCTATGCACGAAGCATTTGAATCTTTTCTTCTACAATGTCAAAGTCGTCAAAACTGCTCAATCATTAGCACTATAACATTACATATGAAAAATTTATAAAGCATTATAACATTGAAATATGAGCAAAAAATGAGGAAAATATGAGGAAATCCTCATTTTTCAGACTATATTGTCTTTAAAATATGACTATAAAAGAGAAACTATTGGAAATTAAGATTTTTGATTATCACAATAACTTGATAAAGTGTTATTTTTTAAATAAAATGACACTTTTTTTCTTAATTATCTATATTTTACTAGTTTTTAAGTACATATCACTAAAATTTGCTTAATATTTTTATACTATTTTTTATTGAAAGTTACTCTATGAATACAAAAAAACCAACAATACTTCTCGTTGATGATGAAGCGATTATCCTTCAAAGTTTAGCCTCATTTCTTGAAGAGGATTATGAACTTTTGATTGCTAAGTCTGGTACTTCAGCACTTAAAATTTCAAGATCTAAACAACCTGATCTGATTCTTCTAGATATCTCTATGCCAGATATGGATGGTTTTGAAGTGATGCGTACCCTCAAAGAAGATCCTCAAACATCTTCTATACCGATTATATTTTTAACAGCACACTCAGATTCAGACACTATACTTCATGCCCTTCGATCGGGTGCAGATGACTTTACTTTTAAACCTATCAATCCTACAGTTGTTCAAAAAAGGATTGCAAATACTCTTGAAAAGAACAAAGCAAATGAACTCTTAAAGCTCCAAGAAAAGCTTCTTGCTCAACAAGCAGAGTTTGCTCAAAAAGGTGAAATTCTTAGTATGATTGCACATCAGTGGCGTCAACCATTGTCCTCAATCGCTAACTATTTTGATTTAATTACCATGCATTTTGACTTGGGAACAGCTACACAAAAAAATATAAATCCATTGTCTGTGAAAGGGAAAGAGCTCGTAATAGAGCTATCCAAAACACTAGAACAATTTAATTCGCTCAAAAATCCACGTGAAAATATGGTGAAACTCAATAGCGAAAGTTTTTTTAAAGATTTTATCGCGTACTTCACAAGAAATCTCACTACAAACACAATACAATTCTCACTTGACCCTTCAAGTGATGCATCTTTTACCTGTTGTAAAGAACAAGCGATTTTATTACTCAACAAAATCTATCTCAACTCATTTGAAGCGATTAAAGAAAATCAGATCCAAAATGGTGAAATAGTTTTAAAACTCACAAGCGATTCTGAAAAAACCACCATTGAAGTTAGTGACAATGGCGGTGGAGTAAAAGAAGCAGATCTTCCGCACCTATGTGATCCATACTATTCAACTAAATCTCTCAACAAAAGAGGTCTAGGACTTTACACAGTGAAAAAGAGTGTTGAAGACCCTCTCCGTGGAAGTTTTGAGTGCAAAAACATAGAAAATGGCTTAGAGTGTACAATAGTGATTCCACTGTAAGAAACAAGAGTCTAAATTTTACACTCCTGTTTTAAATCTCTTTTTGAATCTTCAATAAAACTTCCAAAGCTTCATCATACGCATAACTCTCAATATGCTCTACAAAATCTGCTATATGTTTTTGATTCAGAGATGAGTCTTCAAGTGCAGATATGAATGTGTCTATTACAGTAGCTTCAATAAAGTTTCCACTCTCTAAAAGAGGAATCATCTGCTCTACTTGCTCAACTAAAGACTCTTTACTTTGAGATTGATCTTGCAATGAATGTTCTACAAATGAGCTAATTGAGTCTTGTAAACCCTCTAGTTCATGAATAATACTTTCCAAAAGTGACTCATTATGAAGATCTTCTTCAATCACTTTACAATAATTATAAAGCACTTGTGCCTTAATATTTCCACTAGCGCCTTTGAGCTTATGAACAAGTTGTTTGAAAAGCTCAGGATTATCCTCTTTTGATGTATGAAGCAGTTGTGGATACTCTTTAAAGTTTTGCAAAAATACTTTGAGAGTTTTGTTGATTATAGCCTCATCTTTGACCATTGCGACTAAAGCATCATAGTCTATCTGTGGAATCAAAACATGTTTCGTATTGTGATTTGTGAGTGTTTTAGAATCATCATAAAAACTTACCATCTCAAAGTGTTTAGAAATCGCTTCAATAAGCTCTTGCTTATCGATAGGTTTTGCAACGTGATCAACCATACCATACGCAATCGCTCTTTTTCTTTCACCTTCCATAACGGCTGCACTAAGAGCTATTATCGGAGTACTTTGATTAAACTCTCGAATCTGTTTTGTAGCTTCATACCCATCCATAACAGGCATTTGCAAATCCATAAATATAATGTCGTAGTGATTTGATTTTACCTTTTCAACTGCAACTTCACCATCATAAGCTATATCTACATCAAACCCTATACCTTCAAGTGCTTTTGAAGCTATCAATTGATTTACTTCATTATCTTCAACCAATAAAGCTTTATGAGACTCTAACAACTTCAAAGAGATGATTCTTTGAGTGTCTTGATATTTCTCCTCCTCTTTTTCTTCTGAGACTAAAAGTTCGATCTCAAAGCCAAACTCGCTCCCTTTATTTTTCTCACTTGCAAAAAGTATTTCACCACCCATAAGTTCTACCAGCTGTTTAGAGATTGCTAAGCCAAGTCCAGAACCTCCATACTTTTTCGTTGTAGTGGAGTCTTCTTGAACAAAACTCCCAAAGAGCTTCGCTTGATTCTCTTCTGCGACCCCTATTCCTGTATCTTGAATAATAAACCTACACAGACAACTTCGCTCTTTTTTCTGTTTAAGTTCAACACGTAGTTCAATAGACCCTTCATGGGTAAACTTCAGTGCATTACTCATAAAGTTGTTGAGTACTTGAGAGATTCTTAGTTTATCCCCAATGAGCAATCTATCGATCTGTGAATCAACGTTTACAAGATACTCTAAACCTTTTTTATGGATGTTATATTCAAAAAGGTTGTTCACACTTACAACCAAATCTGAGAGTGAAAATGTTTCATCTACTATTTTTATTTTTCCTGCTTCTATTTTTGAGTAATCCAAAATATCATTGATGATAGCGAGAAGCGATTGTGAAGAGTTTCTAAGTTTGGAGAGATAGTCATACTGTAACTCATTGAGATCTGTTTCAAGTGTAAGATCTGTAAGACCAATGATCCCATTGAGTGGTGTTCTAATCTCATGAGACATGTTTGCTAAAAACTCTGATTTTGTGTTGTTAGCGGTCTCTAACTCTTTTCGAATACTTATGCTCTGTGTAACATCACGAAGAACACCTATATAATAATTTAAAGCTTTATCATCACCAAAAACAGGTGAAAGAAGGATGTTGTTGTAAAACATTTCACCATCTTTTTTGTAGTTTCGAACAGTTACTTCACACGCCTTTTTATCAGCGATAGCATCTCTTAAAACCTCTATTCCCTCTTGATCTCGATCATCATTTTGTAAGACTCTACAGTTTTTGTTTATGATCTCATTTTGTGTATAGCCTGTGATTTGTGTAAACGCTTTGTTGGCATACACCACAACAGAATCTTCTCTGTTAATATCATCAATAACAACACCAACATCAACACTCTCAACTGCAGCTTTAAAAAGTTGAAGTTCATTTTGGGTTTGAATCAGTTTTGTTACATCATGAATCATCCCAACATAATAGTTCATATGATCATTTTGGCTCACAAATGGTGAAAGTATGATGTTGTTGTAGAACATTTCACCATCTTTTTTGTAGTTTCTCAGTGTCACATCACATGTGCTTTTATTATCCACTGTATTTTTAAGAACCTCTACAGCATCTTGATCCCTATCATCATTTTGAAGTATACGACAGTTTTGTCCTAAAATCTCTTCATAGCTGTATTGTGTAATTTTTGTAAATGCTTGATTGACATACACTATGTCATTATCTTCAGTATCTGCATCTGCGATAACAACACCAACATCCAAAGACTCAACAGCATGTTTAAATATACTTAACTGTTTCTCTTGCTCTTTTTTCTTCGTAATGTCGATATTTACACCTATCATCGAAACTGGTTTGCCTTGTGCATCACATTTGCAGATTCCATATGCATCGATATACTTCACGCCAGATGGAGTTTCGATACTGAACTCTGTGTCAAACTTTGTATTGTTTTCAATTGCAGATAGTATCTCTAGCTCAGCACTTTTTGTATACTCTTTACTCAGTGCATCTTTCCAAAGTTGGTACTTATTTTCAGATGTTGAAGGATCAATCTCATAGATCTTATACATCATATCATTCCAATCTAAAGAGTTTGATTCAAAATCCCACTCCCAAATCCCCATATTTGCAGAACTTGTTGCAAACTGAAGTCTCAGTTCACTCAGTATGAGTTGCTCCTCTTGGAGTTTTTTCTCTGTAATATCATTTTGTACACCAACATAGTGTGTCAACGTACCCTGTGGATCAAAAATAGGAGTAAGAACAAGATAGTTCCAAAACATTTCACCAGATTTTTTAAAGTTGTTGATCTCAATACTTACAGACTCTTTGTGAACGATTGCATCATGGATTTTATACTTCGCATCCTCTTGAGTTGTATCGCCTTGCAAAATACGGCAGTTAGAGTTTAAAATATCTTCTTGGGTATATCCAGTAACTTTTTCAAAAGTTTCATTGGCATAGATGATTGGCATATCTTTACGTCTAGCATCAGCGATCACTATTCCAGCATTTGTGTTGTCTACTATCTTCTTGTAAAGATCAAGTTCAGCTTCATGTTTGAGTTTCTCAGTCACATCACTTACAATTGCAAAATAAAAAACATCATTCTCAACGCTGAGTTTTGTACTCCCTACCTCAACGCTTAGTAAAGATCCATCTTTTCGCTTATGTTGTGTTATAAACTTGTAAGAGCCTTTTTCAAGTACTAAATTTCCAACCTGATTTATAAACGCTTCGTCATTTGTATCCAGATCAGAGATATGCATTCTTTGAAACTCTTCTTTTGTGTACCCATAGTTTTCAAGAACAATCTCATTCACATCAATAATATTTTTGTTACTATCCATCATAAACATCATGAATGAATTTTTCTCAAACATAGCTAGAAACTTATCTTTTTCTCTACTACCTTTTGAAAAACGTTGCCAGTAGTAGATAAAAAACAAAAGAGTAACAGACACAAGTGCTATGACGTAAGCAAGATCATAGCCGATGAGCAATCTGTTTTCATGAGTATCAAGTGCCAAAGCATAACTTGTGTATAAACTAAGTAGTGTAATTATCTTAACCATTATAATGCTCCATTTTCAACTAAAAGTGCTCGAAGGTTTTCCTCAGCTGATTCATATTCAAATATCTCAAGATAGTTTTGTATCTTTGAAATCTCCTCATAACTTGCAATCGCTTGCAGATCATCTTGTATACGTTCAAAATCATCATCTATCGATTCACCGCGACTGAGCTGATCTACACACTTCTTTAACTCTGCAAACAACATTTCAAGATCAACATCAAACGTCTCTACACTTTGAACTTGAGTAGTAGTACTTACCTCTTCTTGTTCTAGCATATGCAGATACTTACTCTCATAAGACTCTTCACACGCAACAGCTTGAAGCGGTAGTGACAAAGTAAAAGATGAACCTTTTTGCAACTCACTTTGAACTTCAAGAGATCCATCCATAAGTTCCGTAAGTTGTTTGGAAAGATTTAACCCTAAACCTATACCTCCAAATTCACGTTTTGAAGATCCATCTCCTTGTTGAAATGCTTGAAACAATGAGTCGATATTTTCTTGTGAAATCCCTATCCCAGTATCTATAATCTCAAAATGCACTCTCCCATTGTTTTCATACACTCTGCATCGTACAGTTCCTGCATGTGTAAATTTCACCGCATTATCGACAAGGTTATGGAGAAGTTTTTGCAATAGCTCTATATCGCCAAGATAACAGTTATGAACTTCCTCTCGCTCTATAAGAAGTTTCAAACCTTTTACACTTACTTTTGGCTCAAAAACTTCAACAATAGAATCTAAAATTTTGTCTATATAAAAAAGATCATTTTTTACAACACACTTATTTTGGAGAATCTCACTAAAACTGAGTGTGTTATGTATAATCCCCATTAAATTATCAGCAGCAGTTTTTATCCCTTGAAGATACCCTTGAACCTCTTTTGGTAGACCGGATGTTTGCATAGCAAGTTGATTAAACCCTATAATCGCATTCATGGGAGTTTTAATCTCATGGTTCATGTTTGAGATAAATTCACTTTTAGCGATAGAAGCTTGTTCAGCTTCAAGTTTTGCAACCTTGAGTTTTTCATACTTATCTTGTAAGTTTAAAGTTTGTTCATCAACTTTCTCTTGCAAAGAGTTGTTGAGTTGAAAGATCTCCAAGTGGTTTTCGACCCTTGCTTTGAGTTCAGCTCTGTTAAATGGTTTAACAATATAATCTTGCGCACCAAGTTCAAACCCTTTGATGATAGCATCATGATCAGAAAGACCTGTTAGAAAAATTATAGGTATCTTTTGTGTAGCTGGATCCTCTTTGAGCTTTTCGATCACTTCATAACCATTCATTCCAGGCATATTGATATCTAACAATATGAGCTCTGCTTGATGTTTCTCAAGTGATTTAAAAACTCTTTCCCCACTTGTGATGGGGATAATGTTGTAATCATCTTTTAAAATCGATGCAGCCAACTCTATGTTGGTTGTTTCATCATCAACTATAAAAATTTTTGATTTAGATTTCACATCAGCTCCTCTAGCCATTAAGTTTCTTTTGATACTGCTCTTCTATAGTTCCCAAGAGTTCATGAATATCTACAGGTTTCACCATATATTTATTTACAAAACTACTTACTGCATCATCAAGGTAGTCTCTATTTTTATATGCTGTAGTGATGATAGTATATATTTCATCTTTATCACAAGGAAGTCTCTCAATCGCTTCCAATCCACTTAGGTGTGGCATCTCGATATCTGAAATCAAAAGATCATATGCTTTTTCTTCAAAAGCTTCAAGAAGCTCTTTTCCATTATGGACCATATCTACATTTACATGTTTCTTAGAAGTAAGAATCTCATACATTGGCTCTGCAAGAGTACGGTCATCTTCTGCATATAAAATGTTAAACTCAGGTTTTTCCTCTTGAGTTTTCAAAGGTATCTCTATAAAAAACTTAGCCCCATTTTGAGTGTTTTGTACATACAGCTTTCCATTCATCTTTTTTGTCACAAGTTCATAACTCATATGCAGACCCATCCCTGTTCCATGGACAGAATCTTTCGTTGAAAAGTACCTCTCAAAAATCTTTGGCATAATCTCTTCAGGAACACCCCCACCATTATCCTCAATAGTAATTTGTATAGAGTGTTCAAGTTTTTCACATGCAAGCTTTACCCAAGGGTTCTCTACATGTTTTTCTAAAAGTATATCTCTTGCATTGGAGATGATATTTATGAGAACTTGTGGAAGATGGCCTCGAACAAGTTTCAATCGTATAGAGTTGCTATAATCAATAGTGTCTTGTAGTTCTACAAAATCATGATTTAAAACATCTCGTATAATCGCTACGGCTTGAGAGATTTCATCTTGAAGTTTACACGTCTCAAGTGATCCACCACTGATGATAAAGTCTCTAAAAGTGTTGATTGTAACTGAGAGATACTGCACATACTCATCAATGCTATCAAGATTTTTGTACAAAGTTTCCTCATCAAGTTCACCAAACTGTTGGTACATTCGAATCCCGTTTGTAACAACTGCAATTCCATTGAGTGGTTGCTTCCATTGGTGTGCGATATTTCCTATCATTTCACCTAAACCTGCCATCTTTGCTAGATGAAACTCCTGATCCAAACTTTTTTTAGACTCTTTTAAAGTGTCTAAAACTTCCACTTGTCTTTTCACTCGTAAAAGAAACTCAAGATTTGAAAATGGCTTAGGTATAAAGTCTCGACCACCAAGTTTAAAACACTTTTCAACACTCTCTTGATCAGTGATACCACTTAAGAAAATATACGCTGTTTTTATAGAGTTATCATTAATAAATTTTGCTATATCATACCCATTCATCTCTGGCATATTGATATCTAAAATCGCAAGATCAATAATTTTACTTTCAAGATATTTTATCGCTGTAGCACCATCGAGTGCTACCTTTAGATCATAGTTTGCTTGAAGAATACTACCAACTGCTTCTAGCGTACTTGATTCATCATCCACAATTAAAATAACTGGTTTAGTCATTGTTATTATCCTTTCTTTCATCTTGAATTGGGAAATCTAAACTAAAAGTTGTACCTTTATCATTGCTCTTACACATTATTTTTCCCTTATAAGATTTATTCATAATCATGTTACACATATAAAGACCCAAACCTGTGCCATTGAGTTCCCCTTTTGTGGTAAAGTACGGATCAAAAATTTGATCTTGGAGCTCTTGTGGGACTCCTCTTCCATTGTCACTTATCTCCACTACTATACTCCTTTCTCTCATATATGATCGTAAAGAAACTTTTTTGTTCTCTTGATCTAAAGATTCTAAAAGCTCATCCAAAGCATTGGAAAGTAGTGCCAATACAACTTGTTCCAACTCATTTTTATTTCCATATGTATGGATACCCTCTTGTAAATCTAAATCTATCTCAATTGATTTTAATGCAAATGTATGTTCCATCAGAGCTAAAGTCTCTTCAATCGCCTCTTTAAGATCAAAATAGCTTTCACCTTTACTATCTTTGTAAAAGTTTTTAAAGTCATCTATAATTTTTGTCAATTTCTTTTCAATAGCTCCCATCTTCAGATCTATAGTTTGTATCTCATCGAGACTCTCTGGCTTTGTAGTTATAAGACCTATTAACCTTGATCTCCAAGCAGAGAGTGCTGAGAGTGGTTGTACCCACTGGTGTGCAATCATTGAGACCATAGAACCTAGTTGGACCAATCTATCTTGGTGAATCAACATCGCTTCTTGTTTTTTATTTTTTTCACCACTTAAAACTTGGTGTGTAATGTCCTGAAGATTTCCTCTATAATGTTTTGGACTCTGATCTTCATTGTATTCAATAAGACCACTGTCGTGGACATATTTCACTTCACCATCTACGACAATTCGATATTGAAGATCAAATCGATCACTTTTTGTTTGCAAACACCACGCAACATGTTCAGCGAGTTTTTCTCTATCTTCAGGGTGTAGAATCTCCAAAAAGCGTTCCAAACTAATCTCTTGAACATTTTGATCTAGATGTGTAATATCATACATAGTTTTTGAAAAATAGGTCACTAGGCCTGTTGTATAGCTATATACGAACGAACCGATTTTCCCAATCTCTTGAGCCGCAGTCATATTATCTAAAGCGAATGAAAGTTCTTCAGTTCTATCTTGAACTTTTTGCTCTAAAGTGTTTTGTAACTCTTTTAATTCGCTTATATCTTGTAATACTAACTGATAATGCTGATTATCTTTAGAGATCAAAGAACCCTCAACTGTGACAAAAATACTCTTTAAACTTTTAGCTCTTAGGATAAATTCACCCGTTGCATACCCCTCTATCACAAGTTGATTTCTAAACTCTAAAAAACTTTTCATCATATCATCAGCTAGATACTGAGAAAAAATCCCTGCATTGCCTGAGTGTCTACTTAGAAAAACACTTTGAGCTTTTTTGTTGAAATCAACAATTTTGTTGTTCTCATCGATAATCACAACCATGGATGGGTTGTTATGGAAAAGTGCACTAAAAACTGCTCTTTCATCTTCTAAGGTTTCACTCGTCTCATGAAGTTGCTCATTTTGACTTTGCAACTCCTCTTGATAGACTGAGAGTTTATCTACTTTCTCTTTGAGCTCTTGATTTTTCTTCTCAAGATCCATACTTAAGGTCCGGAGTTGTTCATCTACAAGGATCTTAGCACTAACATCCTCTGCAAGCCCTTCAATAGCTATAGCATTTCCGTTACTATCAAAAACTGCATGAGAACGTATATCTAGTGTGACAATCTCTTTCGTGAGTGGATGTGTAAACTGCATCAAGTTGTTGTTGTACTTGATAGTTTTCTCAACCATATTTTCAATTGAACTATATGCACCTTCTAAAGATTCTTCCTCCCAATCCAAAATCTCTTCAAAAGTTTTACCCAAGACATCTTTGTAGTGTAAACCTGTAACGTTGTCGAAATTTTTACTAAGATACTCTAACTTTCCTCCAATATCATGTCGATACACCACTATATTTTCACCAATCTCTTCCATAAAGTATTGAAGCTTTTCTTTTTCTCTTTGTAAACTTTGCTCACTCTTTTGCAACAATCTTTTTTCAGATTGAAGAACCTTCAGTCTGTATGCAAGCATTATTGAGAGTATGATTGCCTCAACTATATTTCCATATATGTACGCAAACATATAATCAGTCGTCTCTATAAATCCAAAAAAAGTAAGTTGCGTAAGTAAAGCTCCCACTGAGAGTGACACATACGCTATAAAAGTAACTTTTGCAATAGGATTGTTGTTTTGTATCGCTCTAAAAATCGTAAAAAGAACCAAAGCTATTGTAAACGGTACAATTGTTAAGCCACTTACAATGAGTATCTGTGCTGGAAAAAACAGACCAAGAAACGTTCGAAAAATACAAAGATATATAAAAATATCAATGAAAAAAATATGTTTTTGTGAGATATCTTTTTGAAATAAATTTTTTACAAAGAGCAAACTAAAAATAACAATCAACCCCTCACCAAATGATCCTAGCTGAAGATTGTACTCCCAAAATCCAAAAAATAGACCAAAAGAGTTCACAAGTGAAAGCGCTGCTAATAGGCTTCCCATAAGATTTAAAGCATAATACAAATAAACTGTATCTTTAGAGAAATAAAATAAAACTAAGTTATACATCGCAAGTATAAAAATTGATGCTAAAATAAAAATATGCAAGTCATGAGTTTTATGATAAGGACTATGAAGTAAATCATCTTGAGAAATTTCATAAGAGAGATGAATAGAATGATCACTTTTGATTTTGACATACACATACAGTGGTGAAATATCTTTATCAAGATGGTATTTGAAAACTGTACTGTTGAGTTGGATCTTTTTTTCTGATTTTGGAATTTTGAATCCATTTTTTTGTATATCTATCTTTGAGTCATACTTTGCATACGCAGTTACCTCTGCAAGGTTTTGCTGTAAAAAATAGATATAGTAATCTTTTTCCTCTTCTTGGAATTTCAACTCTATTTTTAACCAAAATGTAGACTTGCTAAACCCTTTACCAAGTTTTGTGTCTTCTTTAAAGAGCGTAGAGTCACTCATCACATCTTCTAGGGAGTATGAGCTTTCTTTGTCTTCAAAAACAAGTGCGGCATCTAAGAATGAAACCAGCACAAGGAAAAGAAAAATAAATTTATTCACGTTTTTATAACCTAATACTTTAAAATATTATGACAATATACACTAAAGAAGTGTCAAAGTTGTGTCAAAATTCTACAAAATGAGCGTAGCATAAACATAGCATTTGATTTTCTAGTAGCTACAAACCCCTTGAATAAAGATGAAAAGACAAAATAAAACTACCAGTTTTAGAGAAAATATTTTAGAGTTTTATACAAAGTAAAGCTACTTGTGAGTTGATCTACATAGGAAAAAACATGAAAAAAGAAAAACTAGCTGTGGTTATTTTTAGGAACAATCTACGTCTTAGAGATAATAAAGCACTGCTAAGCGCTCAAAAAGAAAATACAAATCTTCTTTGTCTTTATCCACTAGAAATTCTAGAAGGCTTTGAATATGGTTTTGAGAAATGTGGTTCATTCAGAAAAGAGTTTATAAAAGAAACTTTACTCTCTCTACACTCAGATCTTGATCAACACAACATATCTTTATACTGTGTTGAAGATATATCTCAAACTCTACAAAAGCTTCATAATCAATTTGATGTAGAGATATACTATGCCAAAGAGGTTGGTTCGCAAGAAGAGAGTTTTGAGAAAAAACTTCAGTGCTACAAACATCAATCTTTTTTTGATCAGACTATGCTTGAGCCTTTTAGCTTTGAGTACAAAAAAAGCTTTAGCCACTTTAGGAAAAAAGCTGAAAAACT
>Ga0181565_10002757_pt1 | contig 13482 bp, 17 predicted proteins | sample 101ome_16_FD_129661 | JGI IMG/M metagenome (GOLD analysis project Ga0181565, IMG submission 129661) | Coastal salt marsh microbial communities from the Groves Creek Marsh, Skidaway Island, Georgia - 101401AT metaG (megahit assembly) | ecosystem: Environmental > Aquatic > Marine > Intertidal... | reverse complement strand
CTTTTTCACCTTTGATGATGGCATCAAGGTCAGGCATCTTATCGAGGCTGCTGATAAAGGCATTCAGCTCAATGCCGGCGGCAGGACCGATACAAGCCTGAAAAGTCGGTAACATCAATGCCGGTGTAGCTTCAAATTTTTTCAGGGCACGGTGGGCAAATTCCCATGAACGGGGAGAAGGGAAAGCAACCGGGTTGTGCGCTGGGTCAAAATCGAACAACAGTTCCGGACGAAAACGCAAAAAGCCGATAATCCTCTCATCGATATCGTGTGAATAAGCCCATGCAACCCAGTCATCTAGATGAGTTTCCAGTTCAAAATGAGAAAAACGGTTAGCTAATGGAGCCGGCATTGTATAAGTTACGCCACGGTCTCCCTGACGGTTACCGGCCGCAAAAATAGCCCAGCCTTCCGGTACATGGTATTCACCGAGTTTGCGATCCAGAATCAGCTGATAAGCCGCCGCAGACACACTAGGCGGTGCCGAGGTGATCTCGTCCAGAAACAGAATGCCTTTGTTTCCATGGCGCTCGGCATTAGGAAGAATCGAAGGTGGAGCCCACTCGACTGAGTCACCGTTTCTGAACGGGATGCCGCGAAGATCGCTCGGTTCCATTTGTGAAAGACGTATGTCTATAACCTTTACATCATGCGAACTGGCTATCTGGGAAATAATTTGTGACTTGCCAACGCCGGGCGGTCCCCAAAGCATGACGGGTGTGTGGTGACCCGCATCGGTACTGGCGAATTCCAGGTCAAGAACGGTTGATATCTGCGCTGGACGCATTGAATTTCCCTCTACTTGTCAAATCAGCCGATTAGCATGCTTTTTTATGAGGATAATTTCAACCTGTTGGTTTCAGGGTTTCAATCAATCTATTAAAAAGTGATTTTATTGTGGCGTTTATTAGAAAAAACTTGTATTCTTGCGCTCGTTTTTTTGCTGCCCAGACACGTCGCGGGTGGGCAGATTAAGCTAGGCTGTAAAGCCTTCATAATTAGAGCTTTCGGCTCGTATCTATTTACAGGTAAGAATTCGGAGATCCGGAATATGAACCAGACTTATTACGATGCAGTAACTAAAATGGAAGAAATGGGTGTTGACGACGAATACATCCAGGGATGGCAAGCTGGTTTCCTGCAGAACCCTATGCGCGAAGAGCAGCGCCTCACAGAAGCCTACGAAGCAGGCTATGCTGATGGCGAAGAAAAATCCGAAGATAACTTTGGTGACTGGGTTAAATCCTGATCGATTTAATCACAGGCATAAAAAAAGTGGGCTTGCCCACTTTTTTTATGCCTGTTAAAAATATAAAAGACTTATTCGAACAGATTGTCGATGGCTCGACTGAACTGTTTGACAACATCAGGTCCGTCTTTGTCCATGACCTGATCGATGACCCAGCGGTTCTCGCCTTCGGTACCCATCACCTGCTGAATACTAAAACCGAAGTGTCTTAGAAAAGGGAAACTGGGACCGTCAAGTTCGGTATAACCAAACTCGGAATATTCAGCGCCGCGTTCATTGATTTTAGAGACGAAAGGGCCGATGTGATCGCCTTCACCAAATAAATCCAGGCTATTGCCATGAACATGTGCAGCGAGCTTTTTGGTAACCGCATAGATCAGCTCAGTGCGACGCTCATCTTCCATGTCAAAACGGATTTTGGCCAGACGATCAGTGATATTCAGCATGAAAATGGAGTATTCGATAATCACATCCATACGTTGACGATCGTCATCGTAAATAAAATCCTCACCATGCAGATTAATCGCCTTGTCTTTGGCGATACGCCAGATGATATAGGCAATGGCACCGGCAATTTCGCCTAAAGAGCGTTCATTGCCATCATCATGCCAGTGACTTTTAATTCTTAGTGCCATTTTTAATTACTCCAGATCGATTTGCGTTATTATGGCGAAAAGTGTCTGTTCTCTCCAGATGTTATGCTTTTTAGTTATTGTGGAAATGAGATTTAAACCATGGCAGCCGAATTTACGATAGAACGTCAGATTGTTCCTTTAAGAACAATCGCTGAAATTAAACCCAACTCTTTTGTTTTTGAACGCCCCGGTGCTTTGCCGATGGATTTTTGTGATGAGGTGATTCAGCGTTTTGAACAAAGCGAGCATTATCAGCGTAAAGGTGTCATAGGGCAGTTAGGTTCGGAAGATCAGTCGATCAAGAAAACCACGGATCTGGTTGTCAGTGATAAAGATGACTGGCAGGACATTGATGAGATTTTTTTCAGAACCACTGCGGCGGCAATGAATGAGTTCTGTCGCTCATTCCCATTTTTTGGTAAAGGCTTCAAGGATCTGGGTTATCAGGTTCAGCGATATAACGAAGGTGAGTATTATCATTGGCACATCGATGGTGGAAGTCATCAGTTCGCAGATCGTCAGCTGGTGCTGATCTGGTATTTGAATGATGTTGAGGGTCCCGGCGGGGAAACCGAATTTCTCTATCAGGATATTTCAGTGACACCGGAGAAAGGCAAACTGGTCATTTTCCCGCCGTTTTGGACGCATGAACATCGGGCGGCAAAAGTTCAGAAAGGGGTCAAATATATTGCGACAACCTGGGTGGTTTTTGCCTGAGGTTCTAAGCTTGGCAACTGAACTAGGGTTGCAGTAGCTCCTCAACATCGCCTTTGGTCCAGTAGGTTTTTCCCGGAGCCGGTCTTTTGGCTTCGTTCCAGAGCTTGGCGGTTTGTTCCGGTAGAATTTTATTATCCAGATAGAGTTGTGCTTCGCGTTGCATGGATTTCATGTAGTTTTCTTCACCGACGTAATAGAGCAATTCATCAATATTGATCTCTACATTGAAAGCACTGCGAAGTGCATCAATACAATCTTCAGGGCCTTCTGTTTGGATTTTGTCTAACAGAAGCTTGATGTATTCCTCTTCTATATCTCTAGGTTTGCCGACCTCTTTCAAGGAGTTTTTTAAACGTTTACGGGCAATTGGAAGAATTTCTCGGGTAAATTTAGTCGCCAGGTCGGGATATTCATTATTAAGACGATCGAGAAGATCGGCCGCGGTATTGAGCACCTCAATCTTTTTCCAGGCCATGTGAGCAGGCAATTCCAGACCCGCAAAGACGATATAGGAATCGGTGGTGTTCTGTGAAGACATGGCAGTTCTCTATCAGTCAGTTGTTAACGCTTACTTTGATAATAGTCAATTTGCCTGAATAAATTGTGACCTTGATCATAGTTTTGAGATTAATGAGTCACAAAGTTCACATTGGTCGTTTTTATGACTGGCTGAGTTCATCAAATCGGCGTTTAAAAGCGAATTCGCGCATTTTTTCAGCTTCGTCTTTACTGGCTATCGCTGGAGACTCTTCCCAGCTGTCAGTCGTCGGATTGTAGAGACTGAACTTGTATTGTTTGCCGGTTTTGAAAACCCGGGATACTTCCTTGCCAGCCTGTTTCATAGCTTCAATTTTGCTGAGTTGTTTTTTACCGGCAGGTTGCGGTGTCGGTGTCGGTGTTGCTGTTGCGGTCATTTCGGGTTGAATACTTTCTTCGACGAAGTCATGGCCCATTTCACCGGTAACATCCATTTCAATGCGGGTCACCAGTGGCGCACGACTGCGAATATATCCAGCCATCATCATGCCGAGATTGCGATCATTATTTTCCAATGCCGTGAGCAGTTTGTCGGCGGCTATAACCAGTCTTTGCATCTGGTTGGGTTTTTCAATCCAGTCGCGTCCCATCTGCCAGCCATTATTCATATCGGCATCCATCTTTTCAAAGAATGATGCAGCAGAATCCAGAAAATCCTGTTCCAGTTTTAATGGTATGGATTGTTCCTCGATAATAATATTAAGTATCATTAAAATGCCCTGCATGAATAAATTTCGCGCAACCTTATCATGTTCGGTCGATATCGAACCATATTTCCCCGCTAAAATACCGAGGTTTTGCCATGTTGATTGAAATCCCTGAATTGATAAACGAAGCTCAGGTCGCAAAAATACACGAAGTGCTGGGAAGCTCTGAATTTGTTGACGGCAAGATGACTGCGGGGAAAATTGCCCGGCAGGTTAAAAATAATCTTGAATCAGCGTTAACGCCGGAAAAGCAGCAACTGCTGAATCGAATTCTTATGTCTTCTTTGGGCAATAATCCGACTTTCAGAAGCTTTGCCTTGCCTAACAAGATGGCGGACTTTATTTTTTCCCGATACAACCGGGGTATGACCTATGGTGATCATGTCGATGACCCGATCATGGGCGGGGCGGGTGGCCGGTTTCGATCGGATGTCTCAATGACGGTTTTTTTGAATAATGCTGATCAGTATGAAGGCGGAGAGTTGACTGTGCGCACCTCTTACGGAGACAAGCTGGTTAAACTCAATGCCGGTGATGCTGTTATTTATCCTTCACACAGTGTGCACCAGGTCGCTCCTGTGACAGCCGGTGAACGCATGGTCGCTTTGACTTGGATTCAAAGTCTGGTGCGTGATTCTGCTAAGCGGGAATTGCTCTTTGATCTTGACCGCGTGCGGGAAAATCTTATGGCTGAAGATGCTTCGGCAGAGCGAACCAAACAGACGGATCGTTGTTACGTTAACCTGCTTCGCATGTGGGCAGAAGTTTGAAGTCATCAATTATTGTCATTTCGATAATGCTTGCATTTTTAGGCTGATGTGCTTTTTTTCTAGACGCTTACGCAATTAATTGAAGAATTTGATCAGGATAAATTCCGTGCAATAAAAAAGCGGCCGAAGCCGCTTTTCATAAATCAGAAAGATCAGGCGATCTGCTGATTAGTAACCGCCTTTACGGGCAACATAAGGCAGACCGGCAATACGATTGCCCTGTTTGCTGGGTGCGCCGGGAAACAGCCTGTAAAGATCTTTACTGCTGATTTTTTTACCCCAGATTTTGCCCATGTCTTTGTTGATCTGACGTTCCATCGGCTGGCTCTGGTTATTGTTGAAGTACTCTTCACGCAAGTAGCTTAGAACGTCCATATGTTCCTGAGTCAGTTCACTCATGGTTTCGTCAGCTGCTGCTAATGCTCTTGCAACATCTTCGTCCCAGACCGTTGGGTCAACCAGGTTACCGTTACCATCCAGTTCAATGGATTTGCCGTTTACTTCTAATGTCATGTTTTACTCCTGACTATAAATCAACTTTCATCGTGGAAAGTTTTTACCAACAGCCTCAACGCCGAGACTGCCTTAGAAAGTAGGTTTAATAAAAGCGCCGATTCTAATCCAAACCGGGCTCATTCGTCATCTGTAGATTCACCTACAGCTTTTATCCCCTTATGCGGGATGAAAATACCACAGCCCATGGTGCGATTATTGCCGAGGCCACTTTGCTGAAGTTTTACTGATTCTTCCGGAGCGAGGTCCGCCAGCAATAGACTGCGTGTCAATAATCGACCATCGGGCATTTGAATTTCCTGCACCTTGCCGCAAAGCGCTTTTCGGATGCGGATATTCATGTCCGATAATTCAGCTTGAATGCGATTGAGAAACAGCATTTCGTCCTCAACTTCATCTTCGCTACAAACGATGGAACGGGCAAAAATAGTTCCGTCTTTGCTGAGTTTCTTTTCTTTGGCTTTAAGAAACGTCAAAGGGAAACCATCGATTTCTATGGTATGACCGCTCAATGTATTGATGACTTCATCTTTGTGTTCTTTCTTAACACGCAAGACCAGTTTGGTTCTTTTGGAAAGAATCAGGTTCTGTCCAAGGCTTTGATCAGGACGTTCCCAGCCGTTTTGTGAACCGGCAAGGTAAATAGGGTTGATAGCCAGTCCGGTGTGTTCGCCATGATTTGGCAGAGCCTGCAAAATAGCTTTAGAAAGACTGTGGGTATGATCTACAGGTAATTCCTTACAATCTATACTGAATATAAGATCAACGACAGAATCATCGACCTGAAAACCTTTTTGCTGGTCATCATCATTCCAGAGCATGATTAATCCTCAATACTGTTGCGAATAGCATCGCGGTCAACCCACCAGTTTTCCTGAGCCAGAACATCAACCACATTACGCAGGCGAACAAGAAATTTATCCGGGTCATTCAGTTCCAGTTTTTCAATCCAGAAATCAAACTGTTCCTGGGTTTCGATCTGACTATGACGGCGGGCGACTTTACCTAAGAGCTGGGTGCCAAAAAAATGCAAACGATCACGATCCGGACCTGCTTCACAACGGGTGTCGGCAATAAACAAGGCCGTTGCGGCTGCAACAGCAGCACCATCAGAATCATCCGGTGTGTCATCAACAACATGAGCCAGCAGGTTTACAGTGATTTCAGGATTGATCGGGAAGGTTACTGAAAGCCAGATACCATTGCCAAGAGCAATTAAAGAATCAGGCTGGTCACTCTGGTAAAGCACATCGCAGGCATGACAGGCTTTTTCCCATTGCTGATGAGCGGCAAAAATATCAAAACAGGCCTTCGCAGTTGGCCAGGCTTCTGCTCCGCGCTGCAGTTGCTGTTGAGCATGAGCAATATCAATTTCGATATCTGCACGGGTCAAAGCATCGCTATCTGTCGGCAAGGCTTTAAGTTTCTCATTAAGCTCGACAATCAGACCCTCAAGTTCAGCCTGCTGGCCGAGGGTGTTCATCAGTTCGCCAATTTCGCTGGCTTTTTGACCATCTGCGTCCGGATTAAAAAATTCCATGATGATTACCTCACGCGTGAACTGAAGGCCGCTTCAAGACGATCTTCCCAGTTTTCTGGTGTATCAGGATAGGGAGGTTTGATATCCATCCTGAAGAATCTTTCTCCCTGACGGGCATATTCAGGCACCAGTTCAACCAGTTCATCAAATGAACGGATATCCTGGTTGGCAATTACTATTTGACTGAGATAAAGCATTATTTTTCCATACAGATCATGTTATACGGCGCGAATCCTAAAGGTAGATATAGACTGGGTAAAGAATATTCAAGTGTAAGAATTTTATTGACCTCTAATATTTTTCCCCTTAGGATGCCGCGGCAAATGGTACAGCGTTACCCTTCGTAACTGCACGTTACTATCAGTGTGGTTTTAAAAGAAACGTTAAGTCATTGTTTTTTAAGTACAGCGGTCAGTATTTGTTGTAACGCTATATCCCCAAAGGGATATGCGGGTTAGGGGTGATACCTCCCAACGGTGCAGTAGATTCAAGGCAACAGCTTCCGTATAGTCCGCTGCTGTTTGAAGTCGTCTCGGCGACTTGATGTAAATCGCGAATTCAAGGCAGCTCCATGAGGGGTTGTCGTAATACAAGTTAAACCCAAAATACTCTAGGAGAGCTAGCGCATGGCGATTGAGAAGCACTTTACTCCGATGCTTGATCAGCTGGAAGAAGGCCCTTGGCCCAGCTATATTACCGGCATCAAGGCTTTACGTGATAACCACCCTGATGAAAGAATCAACAAAGTAACCAATGACCTTCTGGGTCAGCTGGAACACTCTTTCGAAACCCGTAAAGGTTACTGGAAAGGTGGTACTGTTTCTGTATACGGTTACGGTGGTGGTATCATTCCACGTTTCTCAGAAGTAGGTAAAGCTTTCCCTGAATCCAAAGAGTTCCACACTCTGCGTGTTCAGCCACCAGCAGGTAACCACTACTCAACAGCAATGTTGCGTCAGTTGGCAGATGACTGGGAAGAGTGGGGTTCCGGACTGGTAACTTTCCACGGTCAGACTGGTAACATTATGTTCATCGGTACTGACACTGAGCGCGTTCAGCACTTCTTTGACAAGATTAACGATTATGGCTGGGATCTCGGTGGTGCTGGTCCATGTGTTCGTACGGCTATGTCTTGTGTTGGTGCAGCTCGTTGCGAAATGTCTTGCACCAATGAGCAGAAAGCTCATCGTTTGTTGGTAAATAACTTTACCGATGACGTGCATCGTCCGGCTCTGCCTTACAAATTCAAATTCAAAATCTCCGGATGTGGTAACGATTGTCAGAACGCCGTAGAACGTGCTGACTTTGCTGTTATCGGTACCTGGCGTGATGATATGAAAGTCGACCAGGAAGAAGTCAAGGCTTTCGTTGGCCGTAAAGGTCGTCAATACATGATCGATAACGTCATTACCCGTTGTCCTACTCAGGCGCTGTCATTAAATGACGACGATACGCTGAATGTAAACAATAAAGACTGTGTCCGTTGTATGCACTGTCTGAACGTTATGCCAAAAGCCTTGCATCCTGGTGATGACAAAGGTGTAACCATTCTTATTGGTGGTAAACGTACACTGAAAATCGGTGACTTGATGGGTACTGTTGTTGTTCCATTCAAGAAACTGGAAACAGAAGAAGACTGGGAAAGCCTGGTTGAACTGGCTGAAGAAATCATCGATTTCTGGGCGGAAAATGCTCTGGAACACGAGCGTTGTGGTGAGATGATTGAACGTATCGGTCTGGTTAATTTCCTTGAAGGTATCGACGTTGATGTTGATCCAAACATGATTGCTGAACCTCGTCAGTCTTCATACGTTCGTATGGACGGCTGGGATGCTGAGGCTGAAAAATGGTTCGAGCGTCAGGCTGAAGCCTGATCATCCGCTCGCGGAAATTAATCCCTTTTATGTAATCACCCCGACCTTTGTCGGGGTAGAACAGAAATTCTATCGTAGGAGATAACGATGGCTAAAGAAATGCGTGAGCCAATCGAAACCGGCTGTCCTGATCCGTTTCAGTACATGCACCCTGTAATGCGTAAAAACTTCGGTTTGTGGAAATATCATGAGCATCCCCGCCCAGGTGTGCTGCGTCATGTTGCATATAGCGGTGATGAAATCTGGACTGTTCGTGTAGGTACACAACGTATTCTTGATGTTTATTCTTTGCGTGAACTGTGTGATATCGGTGATCAGTATGCTGATGGTTTTGTTCACTTCACCATTCGCTCCAACCTTGAATATCAGTTGACTGATGGTTCTCGTGTTGACGCACTGATCAAAGCAGTTGAAGACAAAGGTTATGTCGTTGGTGGTACCCAGAACTCTGTAACTATGCTGTCGCATACTCAGGGTTGGTTACATTGTGACATTCCGGGTACAGATGCTTCCGGTGTTGTTAAGTCAATGATGGATGAGCTGATTGACGACTTCCGTAATGCTGATATGCCTAACCGTGTACATATCACTACTTCCTGCTGTCAGATTAACTGTGGTGGTCAGGGTGATATCGCGATCAATGTTCAGCACACCAAGCCACCTAAAATCAATCATGATCTGGTTGCTAACGTTTGTGAACGACCATCTGTTGTTGCACGTTGTCCTGTTGCTGCGATTCGTCCTGCACTGGTTAACGGTAAACCATCACTGGAAGTTGATGAGAAAAAATGTATCTGCTGTGGTGCATGTTTCCCACCATGTCCTCCAATGATGATCAACGATGCAGAGCACACTAAACTGGCAATCTGGGTTGGTGGTAATCACTCAAATGCACGTGGTAAACCTACCTTTCAGCGTCTGGTTGCTGCCGGTATTCCGAACAACCCACCACGTTGGCCTGAAGCAACTGCAATCGTTAAACGTATTCTGAAAGCTTATAAAGAAGGCGCTCGCGATTGGGAACGTGTAAACGAGTGGATTGAGCGTATCGGCTGGCCTCGTTTCTTCGAAGAGGTTGAGCTGCCATTTACCAAATATCATATTGATAACTGGCGTGGTGCTCGTCGTAGCTTGAACTCATCCAACTACATCCGCTTCTAATCCTGGCGGATAGCAGTAAGAGAATTAGCTATGAAATATGCAATTCAAATTAATGAAGGGCCATACCAGCATCAGGCAACTGATACTGCGTACCACTTCGCCAAAGCTGCGTTAGAGAAAGGTCACGAGATTTCTCGTGTCTTTCTTTACCACGATGGCGTAAATAACAGTACGCGTATCACAACGCCTCCACAGGACGACCGTCATATTGTCAATCGTTGGGCGGAACTGGCAGAGAAACACAACCTGGATATGGTTGTTTGTGTAGCTGCTGCTCAGCGTCGCGGTATTGTCGATGATGGCGAAGCTCAGCGTAACGGTAAGGATGCAACCAACATTCATCCTGCTTTTCGTATCTCTGGTCTGGGTCAGTTAATCGAAGCGGCAGTTGAATCAGATCGCCTGATGGTCTTTGGTGATTAAGGAGCAATACGATGTCTGATATTAAAAAATTCATGTATGTAAATCGTCGTGCTCCATACGGCACTGTTTACGCTCTGGAATCACTGGAAGTTGTTCTTATTGGTGCAGCTTTTGATCAAGACGTAAGCCTGGCTTTTATTGGTGATGGTGTTTTTCAGTTGAAAGCCGGTCAAAACGGTTCTGATTCTGATCAGAAAAACTTCTCACCTATCTATCAGGCACTTGGTGATTACGATGTAACCAAGTTGTATGTAGAAAAAGAGTCGCTGGAAGAGCGTGGTCTGACTTTGGAAGACCTGATGCCATTGACTTATGAAGATGAAGACGATGATTACGAAGAGAAAGATTCTATTCGTGTTATCAGCAGAGCGGAAATGACTGATCTTTTGGATCAGCAAGACGTTCTCTTCAACTTCTAATTATTGGAGAAGACTGATGAGCATCCTTCACACAGTAAATAAATCACCGTTCGAGAAGTCCTCTTTGAACGATTGTTTGTCTCACTCAGCAGATGGTAGTGCCATTCTGTTGATTGAAGATGGCGTGTATGCAGCAATGCAAGGCACTAATGTTGAAGCTGAAATCAAAAATGCAATGGGCTCGAAAAAAGTCTATGCATTAGGTCCTGATGTAAAGCTTCGTGGTCTTTCTGTTGATCGCATTATCGATGGCATTGAAGTTGTCGATTATGCGGGCTTCGTAGACCTGACCGAATCAAATGACAAGGTTCAGGCCTGGCTTTGATTCTTTTAAGTTAAGCGTTATTTAAAATTTTAGGAGAAATTAAATGGCCATAGAAGTAGACGGTAAATCATACGAAGTTGATGAAGAAGGTTACCTCGCAAACATCAATGACTGGGTTCCAGGTGTAGCTGACGTTATGTCTAAACAAGACGACCTTGAACTGACTGACGAGCACTGGGATATCATTAACTTCCTGCGTGAGTACTACGAAGAGTATCAGATTGCTCCAGCTGTACGCGTTTTGACCAAAGCTGTTGGTAAACGTATGGGTAAAGATAAAGGTAACAGCAAATATCTTTACGGTTTGTTCCCATACGGTCCTGGTAAACAGGCTTGCCGTTATGCTGGTCTGCCAAAACCAACTGGTTGTGTGTAATCAGTAACTCACTTTCGGATATTTTCCGATAGTTGGATCTCCGGGGAGATTATCTCCCCGGATTCTTAAAAAAATTTCTTGAGGTATTCGGAAACATGTCGTTTCTGACAATAATATTCGCTGCTTTGTTTTACGCTGCGACCGCTATTTTAGTAGCTGGTCTGGTGAATAAGATTATTCAGTTCGCCAAGACTCCAGCTCCTCTAAAGATTCCTACAACACCTGCGCCTACTACGCAGTCAGGTGTTGCATTGCGCCTGTTCAGAGAAGTAGCTTTTTTTGAAAGTCTGTTTAAAGCTACCAAATGGACCTGGATTTTCGGTTATCTGTTCCATATGGCATTGTTCCTGGTTCTTTTCCGTCATCTGCGCTATTTCATAAACCCGGTTCCTGCTCCTGTGGATCTGGTTCAGCCTTTTGGCATGTATGGTGGTTTTGCCATGGTTGCCGGCCTGTTTGGTCTGTGGGCACGTCGTTTCCTGGTTGATCGTGTACGCTATATTTCAGCAGCTTCTGATCACTTGATGTTGATGCTCTTGATCGGTATAGGTATAAGTGGTTTGAGTATGACATTTTTCTCACATACTGATGTCACCGCTGTGAAAGCTTTCTTCATGGGGATGATGACTTTTAATTTCTCTGAGTTACCCTCTGATATCAATTTGTTGATTCACTTGCTACTTGTAGCACTGCTGATGATAATTTTTCCATATAGTAAATTGTTGCATGCGCCGGGTATCTTTTTCAGCCCGACTCGTAACCAGGTTGATAATCCACGTGAACAACGTCATGTGGCTGACTGGGCTCGCAAGCTCGAAGACTAATTTCAAAGCAGGTTATTTGCATAATGGCTAAATACGAATTTGAAACACCCGAAGTCAAAGATTATCTGGTAGATACTCCGACTTACGTAGACGGTACCATGAAACACATGGAAACCTTCCGTGCTAAACCTGAATTTCAGGAAGCTCTGGGTTTTCAGGGTGAACTTCAGGAAAACTGGAAAGAGCAGTGCATTGATGCAATGGGTGACCTGTTAGGCAAATATCGTTCCTTACGTGTTTACCTTGATTCTTGCGTGAAATGTGGCGCTTGTACCGATAAATGTCATTATTATCTCGGTACTCAGGATCCTAAAAACATGCCTGTTGCTCGTCAGGATCTGATGCGTAAAGTTTATCGTCGTTACTTTACCTTTGCCGGTAAGTACTTCCCTAAACTCGTTGGCGCTACGGATCTGACTGAAGAAATTCTGGATGACTGGTATAACTACTATCATCAGTGTTCTCAATGTCGTCGTTGCAGTGTTTTCTGTCCTTATGGAATTGATACCGCTGAGATTTCAATGGCGGCTCGTGAAATCATGGATCGCATTGGTCTCGGTGATAAGTACTCAAACGAAATTATTGGTAAGGTCTTTAAAATTGGTAACAATCTGGGTCTTCCCGAGCCGGCTTTAGCGGATACTCTTGAAGGTCTTGAAGAAGACGTTCTCGATGAAACCGGTGTAGAAGTCAAATACCCGCTGGACATGAAAGGCGCTGATATACTTCTTGTAACACCATCCGCAGACTTCTTTGCTGAACCTCATGTTGACGGTCTTATTGGATACGGTAAAGTTTTCCATGAAGCTGGTGTCAGTTGGACCTTAAGTTCCAAAGCTTCAGAAGCAGCAAATTTTGGTATGTTCATCGGTTCATACGAAAATATGCGTCGTATTTCATTGCGAATTCGTGAAGCGGCTATAGAACTGGGTGTCAAACGTATTATATTCGGCGAATGTGGTCATGCCTGGCGTGTTGCCTACAGTTTCCTCAATACATTAGCGGGACCGTTTGATTTTCTCGATCAGAATTATCCAGTACCACAGCATATTCTCGAATTTACTATTGGTGAAATCGAAAAGGGTACTTTGAATATCGACAAATCGGCTAATGACGACATGGTTGTTACTTTTCACGACTCATGTAATGTTGCCCGCGCAACGCGTATGGGCGATAAACCCGGTGGTCAGTTCGAGATCCCGCGCAAGGTTATCAAAGCGGTATGTAATAACTATGTTGATATGGCGCCGGAAACCATTCGTGAAACGACTTTCTGCTGCGGCGGTGGCGGTGGTCTGCTGACAGACGACCTTATGGAGGTTCGTGTTAAAGGTGCGCTGCCGCGTATGTCAGCATTGAAAGATGTTATTGAAAATCATGGCGTTACCAATATGGCTGCAATTTGTGCCATT
>Ga0181565_10002745_pt1 | contig 13504 bp, 10 predicted proteins | sample 101ome_16_FD_129661 | JGI IMG/M metagenome (GOLD analysis project Ga0181565, IMG submission 129661) | Coastal salt marsh microbial communities from the Groves Creek Marsh, Skidaway Island, Georgia - 101401AT metaG (megahit assembly) | ecosystem: Environmental > Aquatic > Marine > Intertidal... | reverse complement strand
CCGTACCAAAAACCAAATCCTGAATACCCTGGAGATAGGCCATATCGCCCTGAGGGGCCATGTAAACCTTGGTCGTCTCGTCAGTGATCAGGTCTCGCTGCGCCTGCTGAACGGATCTGAACACAGGACACAAACCGGTTTCGTCCATATATACACCCAGTGTCAGATCAACTTTGTCGGGATTGGGGTCCGCGCGGCAAGCAGCAGCCAAACCAAGGATGGAGTCGGGGGGCAATACGGGCAGGGAATCAAACATGACGGCACTCTAAAACCACATAGGGCGGTAACACCGCTGGGATTATGAGCGAGCGGCGGACAATGCCACAAGCCCTGTTATGCTGGTGACACTGGGCGACCGCCTGTCCTTCGCAGTGCGCCTGTGAAGGCGCGACACGATAACGCATCCCCCATAAAATCACGCCCCAGCGCAAATCGAAAAAGGCTGACACAGCTTATGTCGAGCAACGAAACATACCGCACTGAGCCAGGCACACCCCTGACCGAACGCGACGAGCTTTTCTCAACACCTATAGAGACACCGGGGTTATTCACTTTTAACGACGCCGTAGCGACGGTGTTCCCCGACATGATCAACCGGTCAGTGCCCGGCTACACAACGGCGGTTGCCATGACCGGTGTACTGGCGGGCAGGCATGCCCGCGAGGGCTCGAACATATACGACCTCGGTTGCTCCTGGGGCGCATCGCTGCTCTCCATAGCCCGGCAATCCACCAGTGAATCCTGCCATTTGATCGGCATTGATAATTCTGAGGCCATGCTCGATCGCGCCCGCGCTTTTCTTCGGGCGGAACTTCCCCAAGCCCGCTTCCGACTTGAGCATGCGGACCTTCTGGACGTGACTTTAAGCAATGCCAGCGTTGTCGTAATGAACTACACCTTGCAGTTCATCGCGGTCGCCGAGCGGGAGCCGCTACTGCGTCGTATCCGAGACGCGATGATGCCGGGTGACATCCTGATTTTGTCTGAAAAATTGCGACACCCCGACGCAGAGCTCAACGAGTATTTGATTGAATTGCATCACGACTTTAAACGCCAGCAAGGCTACAGCGATCTCGAAATTGCGCAAAAGCGGCAGGCGTTGGAAGACGTATTGATTCCGGAAACCCGGGAGCAACATGTGGACAGGCTGCGTTCTGCGGGATTCAGTCGCTGCGATGTCTGGTACCAGTGTCTGAACTTTGCTTCGATGATCGCGATCGCATGACGGCGCCGTCCGAATCGCCACCTGAGCTACCAGGAGAATTGGTCGCAGATTGGGAGCAGCTCCACAAACGCTGGTGCGGGACGCCCCTCGAGCCTTGGCTCGCGACCCTTCCGGAGCAACTGCGATCAGGTTTATCCGAGGCGCGCTTCGGCGACTTGCCGCGCTGGCGTCAGGCACTGGCTGACCTGCCCGAACTCCCAACGCAACCGGTACTGCTTGACCAATCACGCGTCGGACTCGCGGGATCGGCACCCGCGTCAACGCTCGACGCCCTGCAAACCGCGCTGATGGGATTACATCCCTGGCGGAAGGGGCCTTTTGAGCTGTGCGGACTCCATGTCGATACGGAGTGGCGCTCTGACTGGAAATGGAACCGCCTGTCTGGTGCACTGGGATCGCTCTCCGGCAAACGGGTATTGGACGTCGGCTGCGGCAACGGGTACCACTGCTGGCGAATGCTCGGAGCGGGCGCCTGCGAAGTCATTGGCATCGATCCCACCCCGCTGTTCGTGCTGCAATTCAAAGCGCTACAACACTATCTCCGCCAGCCGGCTATTCACGTGTTGCCAATGACGCTGGAGCACATGCCCGACGTGCTGCCCGCCTTCGATACCGTCTTTTCCATGGGTGTGCTTTACCACCGCCGGGACCCCATGGAGCATTTACTCAGCTTGCACAATAAATTGACCCCAGGTGGGCAGTTAATTCTGGAAACACTGGTGATCGAGGGTAATGAAGAGGCCACGCTGGAACCCAATGGCCGCTATGCGCGTATGGGGAATGTCTGGCAAGTGCCCAGTGCGCCCCTTGTCCAAAAGTGGTTGAGGACGGCCGGCTTTCAGCGGGTCGAATTAATAGACGCAGAAAAGACATCCGTTGAGGAGCAGCGACGCACGCAATGGATGACATTCCACTCCCTCGCCGAGTTCCTCGATCCAGAGAATGATCAGCTCACTATTGAGGGGTTCCCCGCACCTCGCCGCGCCCTATTTACCGCAGAAAAACCGCACTGAGTTCCACTAATGAATTTGCTGGTGCTCCGCTGAGGCATCAAACACGATATCGAAAACCTCGCGGAATGAGCGAACAAAGTGGGCCTGCATACCCGCCGTAAGATAGTCCGGCAAGGACTCGAAGTCGTTTCGATTCGCAAAAGGCAAAATCAGTTCGGTAATACGCGCGCGACGTGCCGCAATGACTTTTTCTCGAATGCCGCCGACTGCGAGCACTTGCCCGGTCAGCGTGAGCTCTCCTGTCATCGCTACGGGTCTCCGCAGCCGTTCTCCCCGGGCCAAAGACACCAGCGCGGTAGCCATGGTGATGCCGGCGCTGGGGCCGTCTTTGGGCGTCGCGCCTTCGGGAACATGCAGGTGCACCATCGACATATCAAAAAAGTCGGGTTCACAGCCAAACTCCCTGAGATGCGCGACGATATAGCTATAGGCGATCTCGGCGCTCTCTTTCATGACGTCACCGAGTTGACCGGTCAGCTTGAAGCCACGGTGCAGCGTGTGAATTTTTGAGGATTCAATACTGAGCGTTGCACCGCCCATCGCTGTCCAGGCGAGACCGGTTACGACGCCCTTACCCCTCAGTGCCCGCTCGGTCCTGAAACGGGGTTGTCCGAGAATCGACTCGACCTCCCGCTTGCCAATGCGAACACGCTGCCCCCCCTCCTCAACGATCTTGAGAATCGACGACCTAACCAATGTGCTGAGCCGTTTCTCTAGGCCTCGCACACCTGCTTCTCGACTGTGCGCGTCAATCACTAGACGCAAGGCTGCATCGTTAATGCGTATCTGGCTCGCCTTCGCGCCATGACGCTCGAGCAATTTTGGCCACAGATGGTTTTTGGCGATAGCCAGCTTTTCTTCGGCGATATAGCCGGATAAGCGAATCTCTTCCATCCGATCAAGTAAGGGGGCTGGAATCGTGTCCAATTGATTAGCGGTGCAAACAAACAGCACTTTGGAAAGGTCAACGCGGAGGTCGAGGTAATGGTCGAGAAAGTCGCTGTTCTGCTCGGGGTCCAATACCTCGAGCAACGCTGACGCCGGATCCCCCTGAAACGAGGCACCAATCTTGTCTATTTCGTCGAGCATAATGACCGGATTGGCGACCTCAACTTCCTTGAGTGCCTGAACCAGCTTGCCTGGCATGGCGCCGACGTAGGTCCGCCGATGACCCTTTATCTCCGCCTCGTCGCGCATTCCGCCCACACTGAACCGATAAAATTTTCGCCCCAGCGCTGCGGCAATGGATTTTCCGATACTGGTCTTGCCGACACCCGGCGGCCCCACCAGCAGCAAGATCGAGCCGTCGATGCTGCCCTTGAACGCACCGACCGCCAAAAATTCGGTGATGCGCGCTTTGACGTCTTCCAGGCCGTCATGATGCGCCTCGAGTGCCGAGCGTGCGTGCTTGAGGTCGAGATTATCCTGCGAGTGAACACCCCAGGGTACCGAGGTGATCCAATCGAGGTAATTACGGGTGACACCGTACTCTGGCGAGCCGGATTCCAGCACTTTTAGCTTGCCAAACTCTTCTTCAATCCGCTTCAGCACTTTTTCCGGCGGATGCAGTTTTTCGAGGCGCATCTGAAAACGCTCAAGGTCTGACGTGTTGTCGTCCTTGGACAACCCCAGCTCTTTTTCAATCACCTTCATCTGCTCACGCAAAAAGAATTCGCGCTGATGCGCGGAGACCTTTTCATTCACCTGCGTGGTGATCTGGCCCTGCAGTTCTGCGACTTCCTTCTCATATTTCAGCAACTCCAGCACTTTGGCCATTCTCGCGGGCAAGGGGAGCGTTTCGAGAATCTCCTGCAATCGCGCGCCATTAGCGGTAGTGAGGGCAGCTGCAAAGTCAGCAAGCAAACTCGGCTGGTTGGGGTTGAACTGACCCATGTGCTGCTTGAGCTCTTCGCTGTAGAGCGGGTTAAGGGGCAACAATTCCTTGATCGCGCCAATAATCGCCATGGCATAGGCTTTGATTTCGTCGCTGTCGCGATCACCCTGCGAGCGCGGGTACTCAACCTGAGCAATGAGCGGGGAGTCCTCGCTGAGCCAACGCACAATCTTGAAGCGGCGCAATCCCTGAGCGAGAAACTGACCCGCGTGCTCGGGCATACCTGGCGGGCGGTGCAGGCGCACTACACAGCCTGTCTCGGGGAACTGCGCTGTGGTCGCTTTGCCCGGATCGGGCTCGTCCACAAAAGCGAGTCCCAACAATCCTGATCCCTGTTGCGCTATGGCATCGAGGGTGGCTTGCCAATTGTCCGGATTAAAGGAGACTGGCTGCACTTGTCCGGGGAAGAAGGGCCTCCCGGGAAGTGGCAATAGCACCAGCGTATCAGGCAATACCTCATTGGCCAGCGCGGGGGCCGCGGCCTCATAACCAAGCTCCTCATGAGGCTCCGGTGGTAAGACCTCGCCGTCCGGCTGTCTCCCGTCTTCCTGATCCACTAAATCTCTCTCTTGGCAGCCGGCTCATGGCGCTCGGGACTACCGCTGTGACTGTTGGGGAAGATGTGAGGGCAATAACGCCGCTTTTCAAGGCTGGTTGGTCAAGGCTGGTTGGTCAAGGCTGGCTGCGGTGGGTCAGGTTACTGAGCAAGCCCGCTTGTACGGCGTTGGCTCGCTTCTGCCTTAGTCGTCGCCCTGGGAGGGGGCAATCGGTTGCGGTGCCATAGGGAAAGGCGCGATTTTGGCGCCACCGCTATCAGAGATGCGCGCGGCGCCCTCTTTGTCCACTTCGTCGATACGCACAATGGACTGCAGCGGAATATAGCTGCGCTTCACGCCAGAGAATTCGTTCTTCAGTTTTTCCTCGCCCGGGTCCACGAGAATTTGCGAGCGCTCTCCAAATACCAGCTCCTCGATCTCTACAAAGCCCCACATGTCACTCTGATAGATTTGTCGGGCGAAGACCTCATAAACCTGTCCGCCGTTATGAAAAATGACTTTGTACATGGGCTGAGATGGCATGGTCGCTCCCGGTAACCCGAGGTGTCGCTGGAAAAGGGGCGGAATGGTAACACTTTGCGCACAAACCTCCACTAACTGACAGGATTTTCTATTATCAGGCGCTATACTCCGCGGCCCAACCTTGCAATACGATGACGCCACACGAGACGCCAGCCTGACCGCCCCATGAACGAACCTGTCAGTAAAAAGCTATTCGTCGAGACCCACGGGTGTCAGATGAACGAATACGACTCCGCGCGTATGGCCGACCTACTCGGAGCCAGCCACGGACTGATCCCCACGGACACCCCGGAAGACGCAGACGTCTTGCTACTCAACACCTGCTCCATCAGAGAAAAAGCGCAGGAAAAAGTCTTCCACCAATTGGGGCGCTGGAAACACCTCAAACAGAAAAATCCCAACCTCATCATCGGCGTGGGTGGCTGTGTGGCCAGCCAGGAGGGCGCTGAAATCGGCAAGCGCGCGCCCTATGTCGATTTGATTTTTGGCCCGCAGACGTTGCATCGACTCCCAGAAATGATTGACGACCGGCGGCGCGGAGCTCCGGTGGTCGTTGACGTCAGCTTCCCTGAGATTGAAAAATTTGACCGTCTGCCCGAGCCCAGCGTGGAAGGCCCCACGGCCTTCGTCTCGATCATGGAGGGATGCAGTAAGTACTGCACTTTCTGTGTGGTGCCCTATACCCGCGGCGAAGAAGTCTCTCGGCCGGTCGACGATGTGATTGCCGAGATCGCGGGGCTGGCTGAGCGTGGGGTCAAGGAAGTCAATCTCCTAGGGCAAAATGTGAATGCCTTTCGCGGCCGAAATCACCTCAACGAGGTGGTCGATTTCGCCGAGCTGTTGCACCTGGTCAACCTGGTGCCGGGGATCGAGCGCATCCGCTACACCACGTCGCACCCCGTCGAATTCTCCGAGGCCATCGTCGCTTGCTACGCGGAAATACCGGCCCTGGTAGACCACCTGCACCTACCGGTGCAAAGCGGCTCGGACCGTATTCTCATGGCCATGAAGCGCGGCCATACAGCGCTCGAATACAAATCCACGATTCGCGCGTTGCGCAGAATCAGGCCCAATATCTCGCTTTCATCCGATTTTATTGTCGGTTTCCCGGGCGAGACGGAGGAGGATTTTGCGGCGACCATGAAGCTGATCGAAGAAATAGGCTTCGATACATCATTCAGCTTCATTTATAGCGCGCGACCCGGCACACCCGCTGCGGAACTGATTGACGACACGCCCGAGGACGTCAAAAAACAGCGTTTGCATATTCTTCAAGCCAGAATTGCCCGCGAAGCGCAACGCATCTCCGAGGGCATGGTCGGGACGACTCAACGTATTTTGGTGACCGGTCACGCCAAAAAAGATCCCGGACAGCTCTCGGGTCGCACGGAAAACAACCGCGTCGTTAATTTTGCCTGTAGCAATACCGGACTGATCGGCGAGTTTGCAGCGGTCGATATCGTGGCGGCCTATACCAATTCCTTGCTTGGCACCCTTAAAACAGCGGTTTAATCACCCCTTAGAACGGTTGACTCGAGCGGCTAGGCGAGTATCGTTCTCTTCCCAGAGTGACAGAGGCGGCTTGAAAACCGTTGGACACAGATCAATCGGCGACCGAGGGCAGCCCCTCGAGCGCGCCCTCTCACATAACCCTCTCTCTTGAACCGAATGACGCGCGCAATCTGGCGGCCCTCTGCGGCCAGCTGGACAGTCACCTACGCCAGATCGAAACGCGACTGGGAATCACGATCCATAACCGGAGTAATACATTTGAGCTTCGGGGAGCGCGTGCGCACTGTGAGATTGGCGCTTCACTGCTCACCTCACTTTACTCGGAGGTCGAGCGCGGCCTGAAGCTCAGCCCGGAGAGCATCCACTTGCGCCTTCAGGAAGCCAACCTCGAGACACTCTCCGACACGCGACTGCGCGAGATTGACGGCGACGGTTCGAGCCTCATTCGCACCAAGCGGGTCTCGATACGACCTCGCGGCAAGAATCAACGCGATTATGTGGCGGCAATCGCCAGCAATGACATCAACTTCGGCATTGGACCGGCGGGCACCGGTAAAACCTATCTGGCGGTGGCCTGTGCCGTGCGCGCCTTGTTGGGCGAGCAGGTGAAGCGCATCCTTCTGGTGCGACCCGCAGTCGAGGCCGGGGAGCGGTTGGGCTTCCTGCCCGGCGACCTGTCGCAAAAAGTCGACCCTTACCTCAGGCCGCTCTACGACGCGCTCTATGAAATGCTAGGGTTTGAAACCGTCAACAAATATATCGAACGCCACATCATTGAGGTGGCGCCGCTGGCGTTCATGCGCGGCAGAACGCTCAATCACGCCTTCATCATTCTCGACGAGGCGCAGAACACCACTCGCGAACAGATGAAGATGTTCCTAACCCGTATCGGATTCGGGTCTACAGCAGTCGTCACCGGCGATATCAGTCAGATCGATTTGCCCAAGGGCACACAAAGCGGATTGATTCATGCGACCGAAGTCCTCGAGGACATTCAAGGCATCACCTTTACCGAATTCGGCAATAAGGACGTCGTCCGACATCCCCTGGTGCAACGCGTGGTCAGCGCCTATGACAGCTATGAAAAAAACGCGAGCCAGCGCCCCGGAAAGGCGCCAACGTGACAATACTACTGACAGTCGATCGCGCTACCGAGTGCAGCACACCCGACGACAACCTGATCGAGGCTTGGGTGGCGCACACCCTCACCACGGTACGAGGTCCGGCGCAAACTACCCCGGAGCTATCAATTCGCATCACTGATATCGAAGAGGCGGCGCGACTTAACGAACGCTATCGCGCTAAAAACGGACCGACTAATGTGCTGTCATTTCCGGCAGAGATACCCGACGTAGCCCAATCCGGTCTGATCGGGGACCTGGTGATCTGCGCACCCGTGGTCCTCAAGGAGGCCTCTGAGCAGCATAAACCCGCTCAGGCGCACTGGGCGCATCTTGTGATTCACGGCCTGCTGCACCTGCTGGGCCACGACCATCAAACGGATCCGGAGGCAGCGGCGATGGAAGCGTTGGAAACACGCCTGCTGCAACATTTCGGCTTTAGTAACCCTTACCTTACCCAAGAGCCCTCGGAGGGGGCGCACCCGTGAACGACGAACGCAAGTCTGAATCTGAAGAGCGGTCCTGGCTGGATCGACTCACCCACTTCATCAGCGGCGAGCCGCAAACAAAAGGTGATCTGGCGGGCGTGCTCGCGCTGGCCGAAGAGCAAGAAATCATTGACGAAGACGCTCGAAAAATCATGGAAGGCGCCCTCCAAGTCAGCGATATGCAGGTGCGCGACATCATGATTCCGCGCGCCCAGATGGTGGTCATCGATTCAGACGAAAGCCTGCAGGAAGCGCTGGCCAAGATTATCGAGGCGGGACACTCACGTTATCCGGTCATTGGCGACGGCATTGACGATGTCATTGGCATCCTGCTGGCCAAGGACTTGCTGCCCTTGATTCATCGTGAAGGCGAGGCGCCCGCCATGCGCGAGCTGATGCGCCCCTTCATTGCTGTTCCCGAGAGTAAACGGCTCAACGTCCTCCTCAGGGAGTTCCGTCAGAACCGAAACCATATGGCGATTGTGATCGACGAATATGGCGGCATCGCCGGGCTCATCACGATCGAGGACGTTCTAGAAGAAATCGTCGGGGAAATCGAGGACGAGACCGATGTCGAGGAAGCTGAAGCCATTCGTCCTCTGGGAGAGAATCGATTTCACGTCGAAGCCCTCACACCCATCGAAGACTTCAACGAATTTTTTGACACCTCCTTTAGCGACGAGGAGTTCGATACCATCGGCGGTCTGGTCGTCAATGCGTTCGGCCAATTGCCCAGGCAAAATCAGTCCATCCGTCTGGACCGCTACGACTTTAAGGTGCTGGAATCCGACGAGCGGCGACTGACCAGTCTGCGCGTCAAGGTGGCAGACCCCGTCGACTCTCCTGATTGATGCGATCCCATTCCACCGCGCTGGGCTTTGCGCTGCTCTCAGGGCTCCTGTTTCCACTCGGTCTGGCGCCGTTCAATATCTGGCCGCTCATCCCCGTAAGTGCCGGGTGTCTTTATGCAGCGCTGACAACATCGGGCACATCGCGGCTCTGGTCGATCGGTTGGGCCTATGGCCTCGGGCTATTTGGCGCGGGCGTTTCCTGGGTTTACGTCAGCATCCACATCTACGGCAATACGCCCGTGTGGCTGGCAGTGTTACTGACCGCGGTATTTTGTGGCGGGCTGGCGCTGTTGTTCAGTTGCCAGGCCAGCCTCTTTTGGCGGCTCAAAAGCCGCCACTGGGCATGGCGCGTCGCGCAATTCGCCTCGATATGGGTGTTGTTTGAGTGGCTCCGTAGCTGGCTCCTGACCGGCTTCCCCTGGGCGTATGCCGGATACGGTGCGCTCGACTCTCCGTTGTCTGGCTGGATTCCCCTCGTGGGCGTTTTCGGTTGTTCCTGGCTGCTGGTGGCGCTCGGGGGCATCGGCGCGGAAATCATACGTAACCGCGGTGCCCGCCATTATTGGGTGACCGGCGGCGTAAGCGCCATCGTCGCGATAGCAGCGGGCATGGTGTGGAGTGTGATCGAGTGGACCCACACCCAAGGTGAGCCGCTTCGCGTGGCCGTGGTTCAGCCCAACATTTCGCTGCGAGACAAATGGAACCGCAACCAGCGGTCGGTCATCCTGCGTCAAGCGATGGACCAGACAACAGCACTGTCTGCTGCCCACGATCTGCTCGTCTGGCCAGAATCGGCACTGCCGGGTTACCTGGATCAGCTAGAACCCGCCATCGACGTACTGACAACGACAGCCGCAAAGGAGGGTGCCACGGTGATCACCGGTGTGCTGACGCGCGACGCCACCGACAGCTATAACAGCATTACCGCGTTCGGCGCCGGCAGCGGTCTCTACCACAAGCAAAAACTAGTGCCTTTTGGGGAATATGTGCCCCTGGAGACATGGCTACGAGGCCTGATCGGCTTTTTCGACCTGCCCATGTCGGCCTTCAGCGCGGGGAGCCCGGACCAAGCCCCGCTCTTGGCCCACTCCACCGTGATCGCACCCTTCATTTGCTACGAAGTGGTCTATCCGGACTTCGTGGCGCATCACAGTCGCGACGCCGCACTCTTGGTAACGATCAGTAATGACACCTGGTTCGGCAACAGTGCGGGCCCTTGGCAGCATTTTCAAATGGCTCGCTTTCGCGCGGTTGAATTGGGCCGTGATCTGATCCGCGGCACTAACGATGGCGTCTCAGCGCTGATCGCCGCCGACGGCACCGTCAAGGCGACGGCAACCCAGTTCACTGAGGCCGTTGTCAGTGGCGAGGTACAGCCGCGCGTCGGCACAACCCCTTTTGCCAGCACTGGGAGTCTGCCCGTGTGGGTTTTATCGCTGATGATCCTGCTATTGGGCCGGGATAGGCCGTAATACTGTTAAACTCTGCGCCGCCCGCGAGGCTTGTCAGTGCCTGTGATGTCACTGTAATCGCCGGCTGGACGGATAGGGTCATCGTACTAAGGACCGCAACAGACATGAGTCAGGACTACGAACCGCAAGCGCTAGAGCGTGAACTGCAAGCCCAGTGGGCCGACACGCAGCGCTATGCCGTTTACCCCGATGACACACGGGAGAAGTTTTACTGCCTGGCGATGTTCCCCTACCCCAGCGGCAAGCTGCATATGGGGCATGTGCGCAACTACACCATTGCCGACGTTATCGCCCGATATCAGCGCATGCTGGGAAAAAATGTGTTGCAACCGATGGGCTGGGATGCGTTTGGCCTGCCCGCTGAAAACGCCGCCATACAGAATCAGGTACCGCCTGCAGAGTGGACGTTGGGCAATATCGCCGAAATGCGGCAGCAGCTGGCGCGGCTGGGGTTTGCCTACGACTGGAATCGCGAGCTCGCGACCTGCACCCCCGAATACTACCGCTGGGAACAGTGGTTCTTCACGCGGCTTATGGAACGCGGACTCGCCTACAAAAAAGAAGCGGATGTGAACTGGTGCGAAACAGACCAGACTGTGTTGGCCAACGAGCAAGTGGTCGATGGCAAATGCTGGCGCTGCGATAACCCGGTCGAAAGAAAAGCCATCAACCAATGGTTCATTAAAATCACAGCGTATGCGCAGGAACTCCTCGATGACCTCGATACGCTGACCGAATGGCCCGATCAGGTGCGCACGATGCAACGCAACTGGATTGGTCGGTCCGAGGGTGCCACCGTACGTTTCCCCTTTGAGGATGATGCCATCGAGGTCTATACCACGCGCCCCGATACGCTGATGGGGGCCACTTATCTCGCATTGGCACCACAGCATCCACTGGTGCAGCGCGCTGCCGGAGAGAGCAGCGAACTCGCGGCGTTTTGCGACCAAATCAGCACCACCAAGGTGGCCGAGGCTGACATGGCCACTATGGAAAAGCTCGGCATGGATACCGGCCTGCGGGCGACGCACCCCCTGACCGGGGAACCCATACCCATCTGGGTCGCCAACTTTGTACTCATGGGCTACGGGTCGGGGGCGGTCATGTCGGTTCCCGCGCATGACCAACGCGATTGGGAATTCGCGACCAAATATGGTCTACCGATCGTCCAAGTGGTCAGTGATACCCCCGAAAACACTGCCAATCTCTCGGTCAGCGCCCACGTCGAGCGAGCGCCCCTGATGAACTCCGCCGAGTTTGATGGCCTCGATTTTGACGCCGCCTTTGACGCCATTGTGGGCGCTTTGGAAGCGCGACAGCTCGGGCACAGATCGGTGAATTTCCGGCTGCGCGACTGGGGAGTCTCCAGGCAACGGTATTGGGGAGCGCCAATTCCGGTCATCAACTGTGACGCCTGCGGCGCGGTGCCCGTCCCTGACGAGCAGCTGCCCGTTGTCCTGCCAACCGATGTGGCTTTTCAGGGCGTTGGATCGCCCATCAAGGACATGCCCGACTTTTACCAAACCACCTGCCCACGCTGCGAAGCGCCCGCGACGCGAGAGACTGATACCTTCGATACATTTATGGAGTCCTCGTGGTACTACGCGCGTTACGCCAGCGCGAGCAATAACAGCCGCATGCTGGACGAAGAGGCCAACTATTGGCTCGAGGTCGATCAATACGTCGGCGGCATCGAGCACGCTATTTTGCACCTGCTGTACTCTCGCTTCTTCCACAAATTAATGCGTGATGCGGGGCTGGTCTCGACCAACGAACCCTTTAAACGGCTCCTGACCCAAGGCATGGTGCTCAAAGACGGTGCCAAGATGTCCAAATCCCGGGGCAATACCGTCGACCCGCAGGCCCTCATAGACCGCTATGGCGCGGATACCGTGCGGTTGTTCAGCATGTTCGCAGCACCGCCAGATCAATCACTGGAGTGGTCAGATTCGGGCGTCGAGGGGGCACACCGCTTTATCAAACGCCTCTGGCGGCTGGTTCATGACTTTGGCAACGAGCCACACTTGCCGCTGACGGACGCGCTTTCCCCCGCCCAAAAAGACCTGCGCCGAAAGACCCATGAGACGATCGCCAAGGTCACCGATGACTATGGTCGGCGGCAAACCTTCAACACAGCGGTTGCGGCGATCATGGAGCTCTGCAACGAATTGGGTCGGCATCCGCTTGACGCGGAAATCGATCGCGCAGTAGTGCAGGAGGGGCTGCACGCGGTGCTGCGCATGCTGTGGCCGATCACCCCGCACTTGAGTGAATTTCTGTGGCAGGCCATGACGGGCGACGAGTTTCAGGAGCATGATTGGCCACTCGTGGATGAGAGCGCGCTGAGTCGCGATGCGCTGGAAATCGTGGTTCAGGTCAATGGTAAAGTGCGAGGCAAGATGATGGTTCCCGCCTCGGCGGATAACGCGGAGATCGAAGCATTGGCCAAAGCACACGAAAATGTTCAGCGGTTCCTCGCCGATGCGACGATCAGAAAAGTGATTGTGGTTCCGCAGAAGCTGGTGAATATAGTTGCACAATGAAACTGCCAGAAGTTAAACCCACCGCTCGCAGCGTCATCCGGCTCTCGCTGGCGGTCATGTGCATCGTACTGGTGGGATGCGGCTTCCAGCTAAAGGGCTCGGGTCAACCCGGCGCCCCGGAGCTTGCGGGCATGACGGTCCGCCTGGTGAGTGCGCAACCGCGATCCGAACTGACCCGGGAAGTCACCCGTGAACTGACCCATAGTGGCATGTCGTTGGTTGATGACGCGGACGCTGCCATCACTCTGATCGTGGAGCCCGAGCAGTTCACGCAGCGAAACGTATCGCTCACCGCACAGGCGCGGG
>Ga0181565_10002744_pt1 | contig 13505 bp, 17 predicted proteins | sample 101ome_16_FD_129661 | JGI IMG/M metagenome (GOLD analysis project Ga0181565, IMG submission 129661) | Coastal salt marsh microbial communities from the Groves Creek Marsh, Skidaway Island, Georgia - 101401AT metaG (megahit assembly) | ecosystem: Environmental > Aquatic > Marine > Intertidal... | reverse complement strand
GTATGTTAGCAATACCGACAATCAACTAATAGCCGTTGAGCAAAGAATTATGATTTATGCCTTTAGTGGCTATACAATATGTCTTTAATTCTCTCAGCCCCCCGCATGTCCATTCTGCAAAAACATCAACAGTTATTTTCCGTCAGCGCGGTCATTATTGCCTGCGTGATGCTGGCCGGCATGGATGCTATTGGCAAGTATCTGCAACAAAGCCTGCCTGCTCTTCAGGTCGTCTGGGGACGCTATTTTTTTCATTTCCTGCTATTTATTATTGCCGCATTGATTTTGCATAAGCAGCGACAACTGCTGCACCCGAAACGTCCTGTATTGCAGTTTATCCGCGGTGTTTTGCTATTGGGCGTGACCATCAACTTTTACATTGCCATACGTGAAGTCTCTCTGGCTGATGCCTCTGCAGTTCTGTTTACCTCACCGGTGCTGGTCACTTTATTTGCCGCACTGTTACTCAAGGAACATCTGAGCCGCAAAAAAATGGCGGCTGTGATGCTGGGTTTTATCGGTGTATTGATCATCATTCAGCCCGGCTCTGCCGTGTTCAATCCAAAGATATTACTTGCCGCTGTTTCAGCGGCGAGTTTAGCCGGGTATTTCATATTGACCCGCTATCTCAGCCGTCATGACCATGTCATCACAACCATTTTTTATTCACCGGTTGCCGGCACCCTGATTCTTAGCATCATGCTGCCATGGGTCTGGGTCATGCCTGACTGGCAGGAGTTTCTATGGCTGTTTTCAATGGGAGTCATCGGAGCAGCCGGCCACTATTTATTAACCTGGGCTTTTCATCACGCTGATGCGTCATTGTTATCCCCGTTGCTAAATTCACAACTGGTAGCTGCTGCCTTTTTCAGTGCCTGGATTTTCAGCGATCAACTGGACATTATGTTTTACCTGGGAACCGCACTGATTATTATTGCCAGCATGCTGGTTTCCCGGCCACCCCGACGCAAAACCGATACACTCTAGAGGGAAATATTGAAACCTCGAGACAGTCTGTGACATAGTGTCTTTCATTAAAGCAATCCAAGAGAAAAATCATGAGCGATGACAACGTAGTCACTTTCCCAAAATCCATGAAAGATGCCATTAATGCCGAGCACTGGCGCACCATGCAGGGAGAGTTCTATCTGGATTGTTATCTTGCCTACAATGGCAAACCGGCAGAGTCTCCGGAAGAATTGCATGAATGGCTGAAAGAAGCCGGCATTCCAGCAGATATGGAAAATCCTTTTTTCCGCGGCTGGATGGTACGTAAACTTTGCGAAATAAAGGAATAATCCAGACTCCGGTATCATTTTCTTGAGTTACACCGTCACTCTGAAGTCATCAGGCGAAACATTCACCATCGAAGGCCGCGAATCGATCCTGCGGGCAGGCTTGCGCGCCGGACTCAATCTTCGCCATCAATGTATGAACGGCAGTTGCGGCGGTTGCCTGGCTGAATTACTGGAAGGAGAGATAAAAGCCTTCAGGCACTCCGACTTTAACATCAACCACCCTGCAACGGCTTTCCTGAGCTGCTGTCATATCGCCTGCTCCGATCTGGTACTCGACATGCCCGAAGCCTCCGAGGCTAATCAGATACCGTTGCAACAGATCAAGACAAAAGTCAGTCATCTACGTCAAATTCGTCATGACATTTATGAACTGACTTTAAAAACGCCACGCAGTAAGGTACTGGCATTTTTAGCCGGCCAGCGAGCCACTATTCATCTGAATGCCAATACCAGCATTTGTATTGGTATCGCCAGTTGTCCCTGCGATGGCATGCATTTGCATTTTCACATAGACCAGCGATTTTACCCGGCATTTGCCGACGCACTTAAAAAGGGTGACCAGATTCTGATTGAAGCGCCGCAAGGTGAATTTACCCTGAATGAAAACAGCAAAAATCCGTTAATGTTTATTGCCTATGAAACCGGTTTTGCACAAATTCAAAGCATGCTTGATCACGTCATCTCCCGCGATGAAAACCGGCAGATTCATCTTTTTTGCCTGACGCGTTCTAAAACCGGTTTTTATTATGAAAATGCTTTGCGCGCCTGGCGTGATGTACTGGATTTTTTCTCTTATGAAATCGTTTATTTACCCGATAATCATTTTGATAATTTCCAGCATTTTCTGGCTCGCATGCAACAGCGCCGTCGCGACCTAAAGCATGTCGAAATTTACAGTGTCATGCCGGCAGACAAAATAACCCTTCTTAAACAATTCTGTCTGAAAAACGGCCACCCTGACGAATTGCTCAAAACAGACCAGATATAAATCCGAGTTTTCCCTTTTCCCCTTATGGATTAGAGACTCTGAGCTTGTGCTAATTTGCAGGCATGAAATTCGACAATAGTTACCTTAGTCTCGGCGAGAAATTTTTTCGCAGAAACAAACCGGAAAAAGCGCCTTGCGCATCGCTGTTTTTGTGGAATCAATCTCTGGCAGATGAGCTGGGTTTTGATCCTGAGCAGCAGCTGTCTATTCAACAACGGGCTGATATTTTTAGCGGCAATGAATATTTAGACGGGTCAGAACCTGTGGCACTCGCTTATGCCGGACATCAATTTGGCAATTTTGTTGCGCAACTCGGTGATGGTCGCGCACATCTGCTCGGTGAGGTGATTGATACCCTGGGTAACAGAAAAGATATTCAACTCAAAGGATCCGGTACCACGGATTTTTCACGCAATGGTGATGGTCGTTATGCAATGGGCCCTGCGATCCGTGAATACCTCATGAGTGAATTCATGCATGCCCTGGGGATCCCGACAGCCCGCAGTCTTTGCGTCTGCGAAACCGGTGAAACCGTTTACAGGGAACAGCCACAGCCGGGAGCTGTGCTCACCCGCATTGCCGCCAGTCATATTCGAGTCGGGACTTTTGAGTATCTGGCCGCCAGAGGTTATCACGCGGAAATCGCATCGCTTGCAGACCATGTCATTCAACGCCACTATCCGCATATCACGGCAACCGGCCCGGAACGCCTGCTCGAGTTACTCAGCGCAGTTATGGGCAAGCAGATTGCACTGGTTGTCGAATGGCTTCGTGTCGGTTTTATCCATGGTGTGATGAATACTGACAATACGACGATCAGTGGCGAGACGATTGATTTTGGTCCCTGTGCCATGATCAATCACTATGATCCGGAAACTGTTTTCAGTTCCATCGATCGCCAGGCACGTTATGCCTTTGGCAACCAACCGACCATTATCAGCTGGAACATGGCTCGACTGGCTGAAACATTTTTGCCATTGATTGATCAGAATGAAAAACGTGCCATTGATAAAGCTTCTGACATTATTGCCGGCTTTGGCACGCAATTTAGTCAGCAGTACTTCAATATGATGGCGCGCAAACTTGGCATTAAAGAATGTCAGGAAGATGATCAAAAGCTGATTAGTGAACTGCTTGAGATCATGCAGCAAAACCGTCTGGACTACACCATTACCTTTGATCGGTTGACACGCTTCCTTAACAACAAGGTCAGGATCGATCAGAAATTAACAGACTGGTTGAGCAACTGGCAAAATCGCCTGCAACAACAAAATCTGTCTACCTCTGAAGTACAGCAACTGATGCGCCGTCATAATCCAATGGTTATTGCCCGCAATCATCACATGGAACAGGTTTTGGCAGAATGCCTGCAAAGCAGATCGGCCGATGCAGCTGAAGAATTTCTCAGGGTTTTACGTTCACCCTATAGCGAAACCCGGCACACACTGAATTATCAGGATGCACCGCTCGACGGTGATATCCACTACAAAACCTTTTGTGGCACCTGACCGTTATTGCCATGCTGGACATTCAAATACATCCAAAAATTTCTGCTATCCCGGCATCACAATGGAATGCATTGGTCAAAGATAACAACCCATTGTTAAAGCATGAGTTTCTGTATGCCATGGAACTGCATGAATGCGTCGGTGAAAAATTTGGCTGGGAACCTTGTCATATCGCTATTTATGACAACGCTCAATTAGTTGCAGCGATGCCTCTTTATTTCAAATATAACAACTATGGTGAGTTTGTTTTTGATCATGCCTGGGCCGATGCCTACAGCCGCTCGGGTATGAATTATTACCCGAAACTGGTTTCTGCTGTTCCCTATACTCCGGCGCATGGGCAGCGCATGTTATTGCAACCGGAGCGACAGGCCGAGTTGCAACAGGTACTGCTGAATACCTTGAAAACATTCTGTGACAAAAGCAGCAGTAGTTTTCATATTTTGTTTGCCGATGCCGATCAGCAGGACTTTTTTGAACAACAGGGACTACTTTCACGTAACGACTGTCAATATCACTGGTTTAATCGGAACTATAACGATTTCGATGATTTCATGCAGACGCTCATTTCCCGCAAACGCAAAAACATTCGCCGTGAACGTCAGGCTGTCATCGATGCCGGTGTCAGTATTCGACAGTTAAACGGCCATAGCGCCAGTCAAAAAGACTGGCAGGACTTCACCGGGTTTTATAACCGTACCTTTGAAGAGAAATGGGGTATGGCTACATTTAATCAGCCTTTTTTTGAGCATATTGCCTCAACACTGCCGGATAATATTCTTCTGGTGCTGGCTGATAATGCAAAAGGTGAATGTATTGCCGGATCACTCATGTATGTCAGCGATACAACATTATATGGTCGTCACTGGGGCTGTATAGAACAGGTAGATCAACTGCATTTTGAAGCCTGTTATTACCAGGGTATTGAATTTTGCATCAAACATCATATCAACAAATTCGAACCCGGAGCTCAGGGTGAACATAAAATTGCCCGCGGCTTTGTGCCCACCCTGACCCGCTCTGCTCATTATCTGACGGATCAGCGCTGGTTACCCGCCATAGACGATTTCTGCCGCCAGGAACGTAGTGCCGTTGCCGAATATATCAAGCAGCAACAACAAAAAATACCTTATCGACAGTGATCCCGATGAATAAAAAAGTCATTGAATTAATCAAACAGCACTGTCAGGTTGAACAGGCGACTTTCGTAGAAACTCTCCAAAGTCTTTGGAGTGGCTATGGCAGTATCGATCGCTACAGACTTAGCGACGCTGATGTAGACAGCATCATTGTTAAACATGTCAGACTTAATGATAGCCAGCAGCACCCTCGAGGCTGGAATACAAACCTGTCTCATCAGCGCAAGCTACAAAGTTATCAGATAGAAACGATCTGGTACCGTGAGTATGCAAACATCTGCAATACTGACTGTCGCATCCCTGAATGTCTGGCAGTCGCGCACCTTGACGATGAAGTCGTGATATTACTCGAAGACCTCGATAGCAGTGGTTTTCCCGCCAGACTCAATCATGTGAAAGAAACACAATTGTTAGCCTGTCTTGACTGGCTGGCTAATTTTCATGCCTGCTTTATGCAAAAAAAGCCTACCGGCCTTTGGCCCAGCGGCACTTACTGGCATTTGCAAACCCGCCCGGATGAACTGCAAGCCATGTCCGATGAACAGCTCAAATCAGCCGCCAGCGCCATCGATCAACGACTGACTGACATTGAATATCTGAGTTTTGTGCATGGCGATGCCAAGCTGGCCAATTTTTGTTTTTCTGTTGATGGCACACAGGTTGCCGCAGTCGATTTTCAATATGTAGGAGGTGGCTGCGGCATGAAAGATGTTGCTTATTTTTTAGGGTCGGCATTGTCTGAATCTGACTGCGAAAAGTTCGAGGATGATTTACTCGATTACTATTTTGCCTCTCTCAAAGCGGCACTTTTAAAGCAGCAACCTGACATTGATGCCGAGGCAGTTGAAAACTGCTGGCGTCCGCTATATGCGATGGCATGGACTGACTTTTTTCGTTTTCTACAAGGCTGGAGTCCGGGACACTGGAAAATTCATGATTACTCCCGGCGTCTGGCCCAACAAGTTTTGACTTATCTGGAATAACCGATGTTAAACACTGATACATTGACAAATCTTGGCCAAATTGCCTGCTCTGCTGCTGAAACCGCTGGCGAACTTATTATCGAACATTTAGACAACAAACAGCAGATCAACCATAAAGCCAACCAGAGCAGTCTGGCATCTCAAGTCGTGACCGATGTCGATTATGCAGCTCAAGCCTGCATCATGGAAATACTACAGCCATCGGTTGAACAGTATGATTTAGCCATGCTCGGCGAGGAAAGTGTTGATGATAAACAACGTCTGCACAAACCGGCCTTCTGGTGTATTGACCCGTTAGACGGCACCCTCGCGTTTATCCGGCGACAGACCGGTTTTAATGTTTCAGTTGGGCTGGTAAGCCGGGACGGCACGCCTCTGATTGGAGTTGTCTATGACCCGTTGCATAAGCGTCTATTCAGCAGCGTTAAAGATCAGGGCATTTTGAAAAATCAGCAAATCTTCAAACCGGCCAAAGCCGATAAAAACCAGGCTCTGGTATTACTTTGTGACCTGAGCTTTGCAGACCACCCGCTTTATCGGCCGACCGAAGATGCCTTTTATGAACTGGCAGCCCAACTGGGCTTTATTGATGCACAACTGCGACTGCAGATCGGTGCGGTGCATAATGCCTGTCAGGTTCTGGAAAATCCAAACTGTGTTTATTTCAAGTACCCGCGACAAGGTGAACATGGCGGTAGCTTATGGGATTATGCGGCAACCACCTGTCTGTTTCATGAAGCCGGTGCGATCGTCTGTGATAGTTACGGTAATACGCTGGAATTAAATCGCCGTGAAAGTACCTATATGAATCATCGTGGTATTCTGTATGCGGCAGACCAGACCATTGCCGCAGCCATGATCAGCCTGTTTGAAAACATGAAGCAGCCCTGAGACTGCTTCATGCAGTCATTAACTGGCTAAAGCCTGAGGTTGATACTCGGCTAAAAGATTACGCAGGATAGTGGCGATTTGCTTGATATCCTCATGCGTAAAGGTCAATGGAATACGAAAATCACAAGCCGCGGTAATAATAGCTTCTGTTTTATCCAGTTCAGGCGTTTTTTCAAAGGAGTATTGCCAGTTTTTGAAGTAACGCGCGTTATCACTGTGGCCGAAAATCTGTAATTCCACGCCGGCTTTTCTGGCACGATTACGAAAGTCCTCGATTTCATTCAATGTCAGACCGGTGACATTAAATTGAAAACTGTCTCCGACACGTTTGACCTGAGGTAATATCACGGGCGTCTGCAAATGCTCAATATTTTCAAACAACTGCTCGAGACCATCATAAAGTTTCGCATAAGCGTCGATTTTTTCCTGTAACTGGGGCAACTGTGGACGCAAAACAGCCGCAGAAAGATTATTCATGCGCAAACTAAAATTCGGCACTTCGAGTTTGATCTCTTCAAAATATGCCTTATCCGGAGCCGCGATATGCTGCTGGTAAAGTAGTTCGTAGGAACCCGCGGCAAGAATGGCATAAGCCGCAATCCCCGGGTCATTCGTAACGAGTATACCGCCTTCACCGGCATTCATCAGTTTATTGCTTTGCGCACTAAAACAGGCCGCCGAACCCATATGACCGATATGTTTCTCAGCACTGCCATCATTCCAGGTTACGCCCAGACTATGTGCGCAATCCTCAATCAAAGTAATGCTATTTTCAGCACAAATCCCGGCAATGGTTTCAACATCAGAAATATGACCACGCATATAGGACAGCAGCAGGAATCTTACATCAGGATTTTGTCGGATTTTTTCACGAAAATCCTCCACATCAAGAATGTAGTCTGTATTGCACTCCAGATAAACCGGTACACCTCCGGCATGCACAATACTGCTTGGCACTGCGGTAAAGGTAAACGCATTACTGAAAACCTTATCGCCATGCTGCAAACCGGCCGCTTTCAAGGCCAGAAACATGGCACTGCCACAGGAATTGACGGCTACAGCATATTGATGACCGGTATAATCACAAAATTCTTTTTCAAACAGACTGACCTCGGAAAACAAGACATCTTCATTGTCTTCGTGGTCAAGACGGTTTTCCTCAATATCCAGCGGATTGTAGCGAAACAAATGGCCGGATTTCATGATTTCACAGGCGCGTTCAATGCCTTTCGAAGGGGTTGGATCGGGGGTTGAAAAACTCTTAGTAAACTTCATAAACAAACCTTTTTCTTCAGTCTTTTCCGGATAATACCGACTGAAATTCAATTAGAACTCTAAATAAGCCGGTAAATATTAACACATTCAAAAAACAACGTCCTTTTCGAGTCATCATCAAATCACGACAATCCTATTGACGACAGATGAGACCTAAGCAGTTAGGCTATAAAAAAATTTAGTGAATCCGGACAATCATGAATAACTTACAAGCTTTGCTGGAAATTGGCCTGAGCTGGCTGTTTTACCTCGGCATACACTCTCTGCTGGCATCGCTCTGGATGAAACAGTTGGTGCAAAACAAAGCGGCTCGATGGATGCCTTTTTATCGTTTGTTTTTTAATGTCACTGCCATTGCTCTGTTAGCACTGCCACTGTCACTGCTCTATAACTATCATCAGGATTGGTTAATAGAATGGCAGGGCATCTGGTTTATGCTAAGTTTGAGCATCAATCTGATAGCCATTGGCGGTATTATCTGGTCTTTGCGCTGGTATGACGGTAAAGAGTTTCTGGGCCTGCGTCAGCTAAAAAATCGTCAGCAACGTATTGAGGATCAGGAAAACTTTCACCTTTCGCCACTTCACCGTTTTGTCAGACATCCCTGGTATAGCCTGGGCCTTATGATGCTATGGACCCGAAATATGGATGAAGGCATGTTACTTAGCGCGATAATGATTACACTTTACATGTTGATTGGTTTAAATCTGGAAGAACGTAAACTGTTGATTTACCACGGTGAAAAATACCGTTTGTTCCAGCAAAAAGTGCCGGCTTTAATCCCCCGCCCCTGGAAATATCTGCATAAAGAGGATATACAAAAGATTTTGAACGCTTAATCCTGCGGAATCTGCAGCCTTTCAACCAGGGCTGCCTCATCCAAGCCGCAGACTTCAATGGTTTTATGAGGATGAGTGTGACCGGCCACAATACTGACCTGGGATAGAGGCAAGTCTAAAAAACCGGCGAGCAGCTTTTCAATAGCAGCATTGGCTTTGCCTTTTTCCGGAGCAACAGCAACAGTAATTTTTAGCGCATCACCTAACCAGCCTGCAACTTTAGATCGGGAAGCTCCGGGCACAACTTTGAGACGAAAACGGAAAAGCTTTTCGTCTAATTTTTGTATTTTTGTCGCAAACCTATCAGCAGATGACGAAATCACTGCAGAAAGCGGTTCACAGACTCGATCAATAAATCCATGTCCAGAGGTTTATGATGTATGGCAGCTGCACCCAGATGTTCTGCCATCAGCAGATAAGTAGCCGTTGAAGAAATGGCGATGATTGGAAAGTCTTTACCTAATGAAGCCTTGACCGCTTCAAAAACTTCAAATCCATCTTTGTGATCCATCACAATATCAGTGATCAAAAGATCGATTTTATGACCATTAAGCTGATTGATCAGATCAATGGCATTTTCCATTTCAAAACAGATAAAACCAACAGCCTCCAACTGATGACGAATTGCCTTACGGGTCAATTCTTCATCATCGAGAATCATTATGCGTTTTTCAGACATCTTCAGATCTTAAGTAATCACGATTGAACAATTATGAGGAATAAATTTTTATTCTTCCAGCTTTAAAGTTCTTAATCGCAATTTATTCAGTCAATAATCGGATACAGGCGATATTATGCGGTTCTGAGAGTTAAATCCTGAGGAATTAATTGCGCTTTAATGTCACCATAGCTGACAGGTTTCATGATGTAGTCATCAGCACCCACGGAAAAGGCCTGGTTAATGTCACTCTGCTGATCGAGTGCAGATACGAAGACGATGCGGGTAGACGCGACAGCTGGATCAGAACGCAGCAGACGGGTTGCTTCATATCCATTCATCACAGGCATCATGATATCCATAAAGATAATATCAAACTGATGTCTGGCACATTTCTCGACTGCCTGCAGACCATTGACAGCCTCCACTACAACATATTCATTTCTTTCCAGCATCAGACGTAAGACCCGTCTGTTGAAAGCAACATCATCTACAACCAAAGCGTGTTTTTTTATCGATGTCATGATTAAGCATCTCCTGTTTAGCTTAATCTAATCACTATTCATGCCATGTTTGTAAAGCCGTTAAAAGTTAGGCTTTAAAGAGAATCGAGGCGCTTTTTTTGCAAAATGCAAAGCAATCTGCAAGAGCCAATGCAGAATACTAGATAATGTTTAAGACTTTGAGCTTTTCAAACAGAATATCCATATCCAGCGGTTTGGTGATGTAATCGCTGGCGCCGACCGCGTAAGCCTCTTCAATATCAGCTTCCTGAAAAAGTGCCGTCATGAAAATGATCGGCACCTGTGCCCCATTGTCAAGCTGACGAATTTTCTGTGTAGCTTCAAAACCGTCAACCGTTGGCAACATAACATCCATCAAAACGACATCGGGTTCATGCTGCTGGAAAAGCTCAACCGCAACGCCACCATCCTCAGCTTCGATAATCTCAAGACCTTTTTTTGCCAGAACCTTATGCAGTACAGTGCGGTAAAATTCGATATCTTCTACAACCAGAACTTTTTTAGTCGTCATTCAGGAACCTCTGAGGTATTCAGGGATGAAGTAGATTGTGAATCAAAATAGCCAGATTCAAGACGCAAATCGCACGTAATGGCCATTCCATTGCGAAGATTTGGAACGCAGAAGCTGGTTATGTTGTTTGCAAGATAAGAGTTCATGGATACTTCAGAGGTTCCTTGGATACAGCGTCGGAATGATTTACGTTATGAAGCAAAATATAGCGCATATCAGATGAACCTGCTGAAAAGAAATTTATGACAATTGCTTATTTCAAGCAGTCATTTCAGACAAATCCTACAAAAACCTACTACATCGCTCTATATAATTTAGAGCTGACAATTTTTTTGCATCAAGAGGCTCAATGGAAATACTATTCTGGTTCAACTCTCTGGTTGTTTCTTTGATCGGTATTTTTTTTATTGTTTATCTGATCAGGAAAATCAAAGACGACGGGCAGACCTGAAAAAGAAAATTTATCAGGCATTTCGCTTTATCATTGCCTGTAAAAACATCAGGATACCGGTTTCGTCACGATTAACGGCTATGCCTCCCTGAGGCACCCAGCCGTCCATAATCATCAGCTCAATCTGAGACTCCAGCATATCAACACTGGCTGCTTCTACCACGTGGTATTCCATCGACTTTCCCAATCAATTAAATTCAGGGTCATCATAGCATTCTGAAAAACAAGTCCAAAAACATTGCATCAATGCTCAGCAATGCCACGAATACATGCTTGTCTTTTTATGCAAAATCTCCAGTTGATAAGTTTTCGTAGCGGCTGAACCTGCATACCCATAACAAACCAGTAGAGGCATTAAATGCTCTTCTCTGGGATGACAATAACGAGCCGAGGGTGCAGAAGACCAGTTCAAAAAGCGTTCGATTCTCTGTTCTTCTGAGACTTCCGGATTCACACAGGTATCGATCAGCCAATTTTCAAAGGCGACATTCGCGTTGACGGACTCATGGCTAGCAGGTGAAAAAAACGCCCGCATATTATGAAAGGTAAAGCCTGATCCAACGACTAACAACGAGGGATCGTCCAGCCCGCGCAGAGCAGCACCCAACTCGATATGCCTTAAAGGATCCAGACCTTTTTGCAGTGAAAGCTGGACACAGGGTATATCTGCCTGAGGATAGAGTATTTTCAATGGCACAAAGACACCATGATCAAGCCCTCTTGTTTGATCAGCGATACAGTCTATGCCGGCATTTTCAAGTTGTTGACAAATATCAGCCGCCAGCGAAGGATTTCCCGGACAGGGATATTCGATATCATAAGATGCCGGTGGAAAGCCTTTGTAGTCGTAGATCAATTCAGGACTGGCAGCAGCAGTAACCCTTAGCGGATCCGCTTCCCAATGAGCACTGATTAAAATAATGGCAGAAGGCCTGGCGATCTCGGCAGCTATTTTCTGCAGACAGCTAACCATCTGCGCATGCGTAGCATCGCCAAGCAATGGTAACGGTCCGCCACCATGCGACAAAAACAGCGCTCTTGGATCATGATTCATAGAGGCACCAATATGGACTAGAATTTGCCGGAGCGATAATCAGAAAATGCCTGATCAATTTCTTGTTTGGTATTCATCACAAAAGGCCCTCCGCGGGCAACCGGTTCATTCAGTGGTTTACCTGCGATCAGCAGAAACCTTGCATCCTGCTCCACAGCATTAATTGTGACTTGATCCTGAAAACTCAATACTGCGAGTTGATCGCGATTGATTGCCTGACCGTCAGCAATTATGACTGGACCTTGTATCACATAGACAAAAGCGTTGTAACCGGGTTTAAGCTTTTCAATAAAGCGTTCACCCGCCGGTAACTTAACATCCAGATACAAAGGATCTGTCAGTGGCTGAGAAACCGGACCGCGGGTACCATGTGATGTGGTACCCGTGACGACTTTAACCTCAATATTACCCTCGCGTTTTTCAACAGGAATATCTTCCCGGCTGAACTCCTGATAAGTGGGTGCTGACATCTTGTGTTCAGCAGGCAAATTTACCCAAAGTTGAAAACCCTCAAGCAGACCATTTTCCTGCTCAGGCATTTCCGAGTGAACAATGCCTTTGCCAGCACTCATCCATTGAATACCACCGGATTCAATCACCCCCTCATGACCGGCATTGTCTTTATGACGCATCCGACCCTCAAGCAGATACGTGACGGTTTCAAAACCACGATGTGGATGAGGAGGAAAGCCGGCGATGTAATCATCAGGGTTATCGGAACGAAAAACGTCGAGTAATAAAAATGGATCAAGCATCGACAATGCAGGCTGACCAATGATGCGATTAAGTTCAACGCCTGCACCATCGGTCGTTGGCATCGCTTCGATAACCTGCGCAACTGAACTCATTTCAATCTCCTGAATAGTTTAACAACGAAGGTAAAAGTCTTTAATCCTAATAGTAGACTGAATTTGAAATGCAAAATTCCTATAAAAAGCAGGGCACATAGTGACTCGATATCAGTCTTGCAGTATCAGCGTGTTTCAAGAACCACACGCCATTGACGATGACCTTCAGTCACCAAAAGAATATAAACTTCTCTGGCTTGCTCATCGACATCATAAACAACCACATAATTGTCAAAGGCCAGGTAACGGGAACGCTGATACTGATTTCCGCTTAAGGGAAATTCACCAAGGATTGTATTTATTCTTTCCTGAAGTTCAGTAACGAACTCCATAGCACGTACAGGATTATCCCGGGCAATAAAATCAATAATGCCATCCAGGTCAGCATCAGCAGCCGAAGTAAAAAAGACTTGAAAACTCACTTGTCAGAAGATTGACCGGGATAGCTCTTCTTAATCATTTCACGCTTTTGATCAAAATATTGGGAATCAGCTGCAACTATCTCACCATTCTCAACCTGCCTGCGTCCCTGATCTAT
>Ga0181565_10002741_pt1 | contig 13513 bp, 11 predicted proteins | sample 101ome_16_FD_129661 | JGI IMG/M metagenome (GOLD analysis project Ga0181565, IMG submission 129661) | Coastal salt marsh microbial communities from the Groves Creek Marsh, Skidaway Island, Georgia - 101401AT metaG (megahit assembly) | ecosystem: Environmental > Aquatic > Marine > Intertidal... | reverse complement strand
GCGGCAGCACCGATGACGCTCACCGGAGCCATGTAGATTTCCTGGGTTGCCACCGAAATGAAGGCTCCAGCCGAATAGGCCTTGTCGTTGACGTAGGTAATGGTGCGCCCTTTGAAACGCCCAATCAGCTCGATGATTTCCTCAGTGATGTCCACCCTCCCACCATTGGTTTGCATATCCAGAATAAGGCATTGGGCCTCTGCACTGACGGCTTCCCGGACACCTCGTCTGACGAGATAAGTCAGGGGGGGCATGATATCTTCGCGAATGGGAAGGATATAAACGGGTCCCTCACTTGAGGACTCGGGCTCAACCTGGGAGGGGCTTTGTGGGGCGGCCAGAATGGGCCATAGCATGAGGCAGTTTAATGCTGTGAACTGGCAAAGAAGTCTTTTGAACATCACTCATCATGGTAATGGTGATGGGATGGGCCTGCAACCGTTCAATCTACAGGCCTTGCTAAGGGCTTGAGGCGTAGCATTCGATGATGGCTTCCCTTGGATTTGTGACTGTATTGCCCTCAAAAGGCATCCGGCGCTAGCATGCCTTCTTTGATGAGCATGGCTTGCATGGCCTGGTGAGAGACTTGGCATTTGTGAGCATTTTCAAGCAGTGGCTCCACCGTCGCAGGGAACCATGCTTGTGGCTTCCAGGGATCCAGCCCAGCCACATTGATGGGTTCGATCGTTTCGGCCACCCATTGCCGAATTCGGTGGCTTCGCTCTGCCAGGGTCAGGCTGGATGTCGCCATTTTTCTGATCGCAGACAAAGTTTGTGATAAGGTTCCTGAGCGCTCTGGATCCTGTGAAAAAAGAAACCCTGGAGCCAGATGAGGCTGATTGAGACGCCGTACTGTTTCAGCATAGCTGACTGCAGCGAAGTAGATGAGGGTGGTCGCTGCAAACATTTCGAATTGTCCCATGCATGCATAGAGCGTGCCGATGAGTTGATCCGACATCTTTAATTCATTTTGATTCAAAGTGGCAATCTGGTCCCAGTTAGCCGGTTTATCTCCCTGCCTCAGTGCTCCTACCTCAGGCAGGCTCTTAGCCAGGCGTTGAATGCCAAGCAAGGTCATGGGAAAACCAGTCGAAAGCAGTGGGTCCACAAATCCAGCTGCCGAGGGGAGCATGATCCAGCGATCTCCCTTGATGCGATTGTAGCGAAAACCAACCGGGCATCGCTTCCGCATGGGATAGATGGCATTGGCCTGAGCCAACACGGGCCCTAGGGGGCCGGCCAGATCCAGAGCGTGTTGCCACATGCTTTCTGCTGAGGTGCCCTGTAGTTGGGGGTAGGCTGCCTGATCGAATACCACTCCAGCGCTGGTGGTGCCATGGTCAAAGTGAAGCATCCAGATCCATCCTCCTGGAATCAGGTAATGAACCGCAGCTTGGTGGGAAGGGTAGGGGGGCTTGTTCGAGGGCGAAGTTGCCTGGTCGGCAGGTGGACATTTCAGATCGGTAAAGTGACTGTAGGCGCTTAGAGTGGGAGGCGTTACCTCCAGTGGCTGAAGGGGGATCTGGCAAAGGGAGGCAATGGCGGAGGCTCCTCCTGAGGCATCCACCACCCATGAGGCCTGGATTTCGCTTGCTCCGGTTGGCCTCTGGACGCCCATGGTAATGTGCTCGGGCTGTTCCACCCACTCGGTGACCTCACTATGATCCCAGTAGTCAGCTCCGGCGTCCACTGCCTGTTCCAAAAGGTAGGCATCAAAATCCTCTCTCCACCAGTGGGTGTCGGCCAAATCGTTGTTGGGGCTGGCCGCGACCAACAACTCCTTCTTCCAGGAGCCTGGATGCTGGGCTGAAGCCTTGTCAGGGATGGCATGAAAGGTAAATCCCCTCTTCAGGCCTACGCGTAATTCGGGGTGGTCTTGTTTCCAACGGCTCCATCGGGTGAGCCCCTGCAGGCATTCCAGCTTGTATTCTCGAGAGATTTCATCAAGCAGCAGGTTGGTCAGTGGGGTGGTGGATTCCCCAATGACAATCCTTGGATGCTGATGTTTTTCGAGGATCAAAGTGCGGTAACCCTTACTGCGAGCTATCATGGCCATCAGGCTGCCAGCAAATCCAGATCCGAGGATGACCAGATCCCAAAGCATTGGCTTGGTTCTCATGAGCAGGATGGGCAATGGATTGCCGGGAGCATGGTCTGTAGACGGTTCATTTGAGTGAGGCGATCGACCCTGCTCTGGTTGCAGGTGGAGCAGGGGTTGAACGTGTGCAGGTCCCAAGTATCAATGTGGAGTCTGCCTTGAGCCTGGTTCAGTCCTTCCTCGAAACAGCGTTCGATTGTATGCATCGTTGGAGGGGAAAAAGCCCCTTGAGCCTGCAAAGCCTCCAGAGCTCCGGCTCCCGGGCGAGCCGGGATCAGGCTTAGTTGGGCTGCTCCCTGATCCAGCGCGTAAGTAATGGTCTTCATACAGCTTTGTTGAGCCTGGGCAGGATCCACAAACGGAGGCTGAATCATGATGAAGGCACGATGGGCAATCCCATCATGCTTGAGCCGGTTGGCAGCTTCCTCGTAGTCCCTTAGCTGGAATCGCTTGTTGAGCTGTCTCAAGACAGTGTCATCAGCACATTCCAGGCCCATGGCAACCTCGAGGGAGGGTTTGAGTCGTCTGGCAAACTCACCCACTCGCTGATCAATCAGCCTGGGGTGTGATTCGACTACGACCGAATCAAATCCCTGCAGGGCATCTGCAATAGCTTGATAATCCTGAGGGTGGATGGCTCGCCGATCAAAAAAACTCCCGCTGTTGTAGAGCTTGATCCTTTCAACCGGTTGGGGAGAAGAGGCTGCAATCTTTTTGAGTGCATTTTTAAGCTGAAGGACCGCATGCCCCGGTGGCAGCGTAGCTTGCGTGGTGTGTTGCCAGAGGTCACACATGACACAGTTCCACGGGCATTCACGATTGATCAGGAAAACCACTGCTGTCTGGATGGGATTTCCCTCAATCGTCCATTCCTGCTCGATCAGCGTGTTGGCCTGAGCTTTGGCATCGGGTCGCGTGATGGACGGCCGCAAGGCTCGTACCCACTGACTGCGCAACGCGGGCTGACTGGGAGCAGGGCTGAGCGGGATAGAGTCTTCCTCTCCCATGGGCTAGTCCTCCCCAGAAGCCAATTGCTTGATACTCTCTCGCTCCATGCGACATACCTTCCAGTCTTCCAGTACGCTGGCGCCAAGGCCTTGGTAAAATTCAATGGCGGGTGTGTTCCAGTCAAGCACCACCCACTCGAAACGTGCACAGCCTCGCTCAAGGGCCAGCTTGGCCAGATGCTTAAGCAGTGCCTTGCCAATTCCTTTGCCGCGATGATTGGGTCTGATGAAGATATCCTCTAGGTAGAGGCCACGTTTTCCTTCGAAGGTTGAAAAATTGTGAAAGTAGATCGCATAGCCAACCACCTCTCCTGACCAGGAGGCCAGCACGACTTCGGCAGCGGGTGAGGGCCCAAACAGGGAGTCTTTGAGCGTTGACGCCTCGGCGGACACCTGGTGGGAGAGCTTTTCGTATGCCGCGATTTCCTGAATTAGTTCCAGGATGATGCCGACATCCTCCACGGTGGCTGGACGCATGCTCAGCTCAGCTGGCAGGGGTTTGGGGTTCATTGGGCGGTGGGCATGGACCTGCCAGCTTGAGCGGATTGCAATCGGCCAAGTGCCTGAACCGCAGCATTGAACTCAGCTTGTTTCTTGCTTTTGCCCTCCCCTCGACCCAGTTCTGACTGATCGTGAAGCACTGCACAAACAAACACCCTATCGTGATCCGGGCCACTCATTTGCACCAATTCATAATGAGGCGGCCGATTGGAATGGGTCTGAAGCAATTCCTGCAGTTCGCCCTTGGGATTGTCTAGACTGGGCAGAATTTCCAGCTTGCCAAAATGCTCGGCAAAACGTCTCAGAATGAATTCACGTGTGTTGGCAAAACCTGCATCCAGGAACACAGCACCGATGAGGGCTTCAAATGCATCAGCCAGCGCGCTGAGGCGCTCTCGGCCTCCGCTGAGTTCTTCACCTCGGCTCATCAGGAGTTGGGGACCAAGGTCGATGCGTTTGGCCAGCTCGGCCAGCGTCTTGCGATTGACCAGCTGGGCTCTGGCCTTAGTCAGTGGGCCTTCTTCGTGATCTGGGTAACGCGCAAAAAGTTCTTGAGTGATCACCAGCTGCAGCACCGCATCCCCCAAAAATTCCAGACGCTGATTGTTCAGCCCTGACTGAGATTCGCTACCGCCGTAAGATCGGTGGGTTAGGGCTAGCTGTAGCTTCGATCGATCCTTGAAGGCGTAGTCAATGCCTGCTTCGACGCTTTCAAGACTCTGCGCTGCTGTGGTAGGCTGACTCATAGGAACGTAGCAGGCTGAGGATCATTTGGGTCTGTGTTCGCTGCTTCCGAGGATTCTGGTTCCTGGATGTCGGTCTTCTGTTCCGGATTCTCACTCTGGTTGGCCTCGGAGGCGGCATCGGTGGCTTGGGGCAGTCCATGCTCCATGAGCATGGCCACGTCGCGCTGAATTTTTTCCAGTTCTTCCAGATGCAAGGCGGGCTCTGCGATGGTGAAGACATCCCCGGATTTGGCATGCTCGTAGACAAATAGCCTTTGCTGATCGCGTTGGAACTGGTCGCGAACCTTGAGAATTCGCTTCCTTTCCAGCATGACCGCCAGAATATAGAGAGCACCTCGATACTCGGGGTGGTCTTCGGTGGCTAGCCTGCGCATGAGGCTTTCGGCCGTATCGCGCCCAATGGCATCTGGGGTTGGTGGTGGGGGTGACTGAAAGCGCCCTTGCCAATGGGAAAGGTAAGCTGTTGGTGATTGAGTGGGCTCAGACTGCCCAGCCGCCTTGCGAGCGTGCCAGCAGTCGTGACATAGATCCTCACGAACCAGTTCAGCTCCTTGTGCATGAAGCAGGCTGTGGTAGGTAGCCTGATCCTCAAAAGGCGTTTCGCACTGGAGACAAATCCGCGACCTGGACTGAATATTCCAATCGTTCATCTTTTGCTGATGAGGGAAATTTCCTGATGAATTCTCCCTTTGAGTGGTTCATCCTCCTAAGGCCTCAAAACGAATGTCCTAGATCTCAAAATCAGTTCCAAGACCCTCGTTTTGCGGCACTGCCTACATGGCAGTGGATAACCTTGCTCAAGTTAGCAGCCTCCAGAAATCAGATCAATCCTTCGCTACAAAAACTCCCTACCGGTGACCTGTTCTTGATAAGGATGTGACTTGCCTCTGGTTGGATGCGGGTATAAGACCAACGGGATGGAGCCGTCGCGCAAATTCATTTTTTTTCGTTTGATTTGGGTACCCCTCCTCCTGCTGGGAATCATGTTCTGCGGATTTGGTGCCCTGGCCAGTTTCGAGCCTCGGGAGGATGGATCGATCCATTTCGGTTGGCTCCTGGTTTATCTCTTGTTGGGGCTGGGCGCGATCAGCTTGGCCGGCTGGCTGATCTGGTCAGCCCTTTGGCGTCAGGATCCATGGGATGATGGTCTGGGAGAAATAGATGAACAGGAGGGGGACCTCCACCAATCGCCCCCCTCCGATGAATCCTAATTCATTGATGGTGGTTTCTTCTTGCCTGGCTCATGCCTTTGAGTGACTCAAGGGCAAAGGGGGGCAAAATGCTTGAGCCAGTCTCAACGAATGCTAACCTCAAAAAGTGATGAACTCCCGTAACCCAATTGCTCCTTTGCCATGGCTTGGTGCCCTCCTTGTGATGACCTCAACCGCCCTCCTTGCCGAAGACTTCAAGTGGACCGAGCAGGAGATCGATACCATTGAAATTGGCTATGGCTTGCAGCTGGTCGATGTGGATGGCGATGGGCGCAAGGACATCCTTTTGGCGGACAAGCAGACAGTCCAATGGTACGAGAACCCCGGATGGAAGAAGCATGTCATCGCCAGTAATCTGACCGAGCGCGACAACGTTTGCATTGCTGCCAGAGACATTGATGGTGATGGTCGCAGTGAGATTGCTGTGGGTGGTCAGTGGAATTTTTCAGAGACCTTCAAGGATGGGGCTATCCATTACTTGCACGCCCCATCAGATCGGCGTGAGAGTTGGGCAGCCATAGCCCTACCTCATGAGCCCAGTACCCATCGCATGCATTGGATCAAGGGGCCTGAGGATGGCTATTGGCTGGCTGTCAAACCCTTGCGAGGGCAGGGTAACCTCAATGACCAGGGCTATGGGTTGATGTTGCTGGCCTATGAACGACCTGAGGACCCGCATCAACCATGGGCCCAGGCTTTGATTTCCAACTCCCTGCATCAGGCTCATAATTTTCATCCTGTCAACTGGGATGAGGATCCTGAAGAGGAGCTCATCGTCGCATCCCGAGAAGGGGTTTGGCACTTTGATTATCAGAGGGGATTTTGGCGAGCCAGACAGTTGACCGATTCATTTGCTGGTGAAATCCGTGATGGACGTCTTCCTGACGGTCGTCGTTTTATCGTGACGATCGAACCTATGCACGGAGCCACTTCTGCCGTCTACGTCGAGCCATCCCAAGCCCTGGCCAAGTGGGAGCCACTGACTGTGCTCTCAGACCAACTTAAAGATGGTCATGCCCTGGCTGTTGCCGATTTCACAGGAGTGGGATCGGATCAGGTGGTGATCGGTTGGAGGGGCATGAATCCCAGAGGGGTGCCGGGTATTCGACTCTACTCTCCTGGGAGCGATGTGGCCAGCCCATGGCAGGAAACCATCCTCTCAGAAGCTGCCCTAGCGGTCGAGGACATCAAGGCTGCTGATCTCGATGGCGACGGGCGGACTGACATCGTGGCGGCCGCCAGGCAGACACGGAACCTAAAGATTTTCTGGAACCGCACCCCTCAGTAGCCTGGCTTCAAGGTGAAAGGCTCTGTCTCCGAGAGACTGTGTCCCCCCTTTTGCGAAAGTCCAACCAGTGCACCCAAGCCAGAGGCCTTTTGGGCCTTATTCTAGCAGGACCTTACCCTAACGCTTGCGTTGGGTCTTGGTTGACCCGCTGCTTTTAGCCGCTTTTTTGGAGGAGGTCCGTTTTTTGAGAGTCTTGGCTTTGCTTTTGGTTCCCTGCGACTGGGATTGGTGAACTTGTGAGGCCACTTTAAGCCTGAGTCCGTTGAGCCGGATGAACCCGGTTGCATCATCCTGATTATAAGCCTGGGTTGGGTCTGCCTCCATGGTGGCGATCTCAGGATTGTAAAGGCTGAGTGGAGACTGACGGCCGGCGGTGATGATGTTCCCTTTGTAAAGCTTGATCCTGACTCTTCCGGTCACATGTTTCTGAGAATCAGTCACCAGTGCCTGCAATGCCTCCCTTTCGGGTGCAAACCAGAATCCATAGTAGACCAACTCGGCGTATTTGGGGATGAGGGAGTCACGTAGATGCATGACTTCTCGATCCATGGTCAAACTCTCAATTTGGCGATGGGCAAACAAGAGGATGCTGCCACCGGGGGTCTCATACACCCCGCGGGACTTCATCCCAACAAAGCGATTTTCAACCAGATCGACCCGGCCCACACCATGCTTGCCTCCCAGGCGATTGAGTTTTCGCATCACTTCCAGGGCTGACATTTGCTTGCCATTGATGGCCACGCAGCGTCCTTGCTCGAAATCCAGATTCACGTATTCAGGCTTGTCTGGAGCATCCTCTGGGCTGACGCTCAGTTTATACATATCCTTGTATTTGGGGGCCGAGGCGTCCAGCCAGGGATCCTCCAGGATGCCAGCCTCATAGGAGATGTGGAGCAGGTTTCGGTCCATGGAGTAGGGCTTGCGCGCACTCGCTTCCACGGGAATATTTTTCTCGGCACAGTAGGCAATCATCTCCTTACGACCGGGAAAGGTTTTTCTGAATTCTGCATCGCGCCAAGGAGCAATCACCTCCAGATCAGGAGCCAGGGCAGCCACGGTCAACTCAAAGCGGATTTGATCATTGCCCTTGCCTGTGGCTCCATGCGCGATGGCTTGAGCGTTTTCCTTGCGCGCTATCTCGACCATTCGTTTGGCAATCAGAGGTCGGGCGATACTGGTTCCAAGGAAGTACTGGCCTTCGTAAATGGCACCAGCCTGCACCATGGGATAGATGAAGTCGTCGGCAAACTCCTCCTGCAGGTTATCGATGTATATTTTGGAGGCCCCGGTTTGAATGGCCTTTTTGTCCAGACCTTTCAGTTCTTCCTCCTGGCCGATGTCGGCACAAAAAGCGATGATTTCAGCGGAGTACTTCTCCTTGAGCCATGAGACCAACACCGAGGTATCCAGGCCACCAGAATATGCCAATACAATTTTCACGCGCCTAGCATGATCCAAGCCTGCTTTAAATGCCAAGTGCAAAACATAACCCCCAAGCCATTCATTGAAATCCAGTCGCCCTAAATTGACTTTTGATCCATGATCAGGCCACACAAAGCATGGTCTACCCTCCAGCATCCCATCCATCAAGCAACGCTCATCCCCAACGCCGAGGGCTGGTTCTGCTTGTGTGGGTGATCCTGGTTATTGGGGGATTTTTCCTGTTGGATCAGTCTACCAGGCTGGGAGACTGGATCTTGGATCGCGAAGCAGTTTGGCTGGCCTTTCTCGATCTGCACCCGATGGTGTCCGCGTTGGGGGTGGGGTGTTTCTATGCGCTTTGGACCGGTTGTTCCTTGCCGGGAGCTGCCCTCTTGACCCTGTTGGTTGCCTGGGGATTTGGTTTTTGGATGGGCCTGCTTGTTGTGAGTCTGGCTTCGACCACCGGAGCAACCATGGCTTTCCTGATCAGTCGCCATTTTCTTCAACCGTTGCTGCGCGCGCGTTGGCCTGAGCGGTGGAAGCAGTTTGAGCTTGGGATGCGCAGCCAAGGCCCTCTTTTCCTATTCTCCATGCGCTTGATGCCGGTGGTTCCATTTTTCATGGTGAATCTCCTGGCAGGGTGTGCCCCCATGAAGTGTCGCACCTATTGGTGGGTCACTCAGCTGGGCATGTTGCCAGGGACCCTCGCCTATGTTTATGCGGGATCGGTGATGCCCTCAGTCCAGGTCTTGTTGAGGGCAGATCTGAAGGCGATCATCACACCCTCCATGATGCTTGCCTTGATTGTCCTGGCACTTCTCCCCTTGATGATAAGTTTTTGTATGCGGCGCTGGAAGCGAGCTCAGCCTGATGCGCATCTGCGCCGTTGATGAGGGATGAGGGTCAGTCTGGCTGGTTTTAGAGACAAAACCTTGTCAATGGCAACGGGATGCATTTTCATGAGCCATCGTGGACATTGGATGCTTTCTGAGATGAGTCGCTCCGGTGTCACCCACATAGACTTCAGGAACCATGTTGACACTTGAAAAGTATTCCATCGGGGTTGGCGATCGTTTTGCCCACCAGGCCAAGGCTCAGTTGAGAGCCTGTCAAATGTTGCTCGAACAGGGAGTGGAGGTGGCGCCGGTGTGGAATAAATCCAACCGCGAGCATGCCTTCATCGGTTCAGAACCACCCTCGGTCAGGCAGGCTGCCCAGGAAGCAGTCACTGCCCTTGGATGGCAGCACGGCTGGCACGTCGATGCCGACCACATTGGTAAGGATACAGTCGATCGCTATTTGCGTTGTTCAGATTTTTTCACGATTGATGTGGCTGATTTCATTGGCAAGGAAACCCCTGTCATGGTGATTGAAGATTTCCTACATCGACATCCCGAATTGCTAGGTGAATCTCGTATCGAAGGGATCGATGCGCCCATCCATATGGAGCGAGAGGAGATTGCGCGTGTGGCTGGTAAATACCTGCAGGCGGTGCAGGAAGCCTCCAATCTTTATCAGTATATTGTTGATGAGCTGGAGCATGATGAACTCATAGCCGAAGTTTCGATGGATGAAACCGACAGCCCTCAAAGACCTCACGAGTTACTTATCATTTTGGCTGCAATGGCTGATGAAGGCATTCCCGCTCAGACTATTGCCCCGAAGTTCACAGGGCGATTCAACAAGGGAGTGGATTACGTGGGTGACCTCGCTCAGTTCGAAAAGGAATTCAACGATGACCTTGCTGTCATCGCCCATGCTATCAAGCAATATGGCTTACCGGATAATCTCAAGCTCAGCGTGCATAGTGGAAGCGACAAATTCAGCCTCTATCCCATTATTCATCGAGCTCTCAAGCGGACCGGAGCAGGGGTTCATCTCAAAACGGCTGGAACCACTTGGTTGGAAGAAATGATAGGCCTCTGTGAGGCAGGAGGGGATGGGCTGGAACTGGCCAAGCAGATCTACGGCTACGCCTTGGACCACGTCGATGAGCTCTGTGCTCCTTATGCTTCGGTCATTGACATTGATCGGAGCCAACTTCCAGATAAATCCACCGTGGCTGGTTGGCAAGGTGAGGCCTTTGCCAATGCCATGCGCCATGTGCAAGATCATCCATCTTTCAACCCCCACCTGCGTCAGCTGATACACATCTCGTTCAAGATTGCAGCCAAGGAAGGGCAGCGCTACTTGGATTTACTGAAAGCCAATGAGGAAATTGTCGGACATCATGTGACGGAAAATATTTACCAACGTCACCTCAAGCCGCTCTTCCTGGGCTGATTGCCAGCGTGTCTTCTTATGTGTGCAACATCATGAGGATTCCTCGATGCTGGCATGCCCTCTGTGGCTCATTGGTATTACTGGTAGTGCTTGGAGAAACTGTGTGGGCCGCAGAGCGGCCCAACATTCTCTTCATCATGTCTGATGACCACACCACCCAGGCTGTGGGGGCATACGCCAGGACACTCAAGCCACTCAATCCAACCCCTGAGCTGGATCGCCTCGCATCCGAAGGCATCGTTTTTGACAATGCCTTTTGTGTGAATGCGATTTGCACCCCCAGCCGAGCTTCCATCATCACTGGGCAATACCCACATACTCATGGAGTCTTTGACCTGAGAGGGCAGGTCCTTCCAGCAAATCAGACCCTTCCCATCCTCATGCGTCAAGCTGGGTATCAGACCGCGATTGTGGGAAAATGGCATCTCAAACAGGAGCCTAATTTTGACTTCTACAAGGTGCTGCCAGGCCAGGGTAAATACCTGGATCCCGTTTTTCGCATTCAAGGACCCAAAGCCTGGCCAGCCAATACCGTAGAGCATCCAGGAGAACATTCTTCTGATGCAATTACCGATGCCACCTTGGATTGGTTGCGTCATCATCGAGACCCTGACCAGCCGTTTTTCCTCTGCCATCAATTCAAGGCACCCCATGATTTTTTTGAAAATGCCCCTCGTTATCAGAGTTACCTGAAAGATGTGGAGATACCTGAACCCTCCTCCCTTTACGATGTTCCCTCAACCTTTGGTTCTCTGGCAACACGAGGCTTTGGTGACGAATTGATGCCCCATATTGGGACCTCAATTGGCAAGCGAAACCCTAGGCGTTCTTATGCAGTCGATCTGCATCGACTCTACCCGGAAGAATTTCCTCCGGATTATGATCTGGATCGTTTGAGTGAAGAAGAGACAACCCACCTTGCCTATCAAGCATACCTCAAGAAATACCTTCGCTGCGTCAAAGGGGTGGACGACAACCTCAAGCGGCTTTTTGATTACCTCAAGGATGCCGGACTCTATGACAACACCCTGATCATCTACACGGGTGACCAAGGATTCTGGCTTGGTGAAAATGACTATCAGGATAAGCGCTGGGCTTATGACAAGAGCATGCGCATGCCTTTGATTGTCCGATACCCACCTGCTATTGCGGCCGGTGTCCGGAGTGCTGCGATGATTGAAAACGTCGATTTCCCCGCTCTGATGCTTGATTATGCTGGCGTGGATTTACCCGCTTCGATGCAGGGGCAGTCTTTTCGATCCATTTGTGAGACCGGCAAGGAGCCGGAGGGCTGGAAGCAAGCGGTTTATTATCGCTACTGGATGCACATGGCGCATCATGACAACCCGGGTGAAATGGCCATTCGTAATAAGCAATACAAGTTGATCTATTTTTATGGCTGTGATTATCAGGGAGGGAATCAAACACCACCTGCTTGGGAGCTTTACGATCTTGAGGTAGACCCTGAGGAATGGAACAACCTCATTGATCAACCTGCCTACCGCAACACCGTTCTTTCCCTCAAGGACCAATTGGCAACATTGCGGATCAAAGTGGGTGATGATGGCTCTCATTACCCCGCTTGTGAAGCAGTGGTTCAGGCTTTCTGGGATGACGATGAAAGTGACCGAAAGCAGGCTCGTGAAATCAGCCGCGCCTTCCGTGAGCGTCGAGAAGCCTTCCTTGCCGAGCAAGGGAACCAGTGATCACTCGGGTATCAGCCCATAGCGCCGCATCATCTCCAGGTCCATCACAGGGATTGCTGGGGCGATCGATTCTGCTGGAGTCGTCTCAAGTCCAGGGCTTGCCGCCTCGTAAGGGAAGGGTTGTCCAGGGTTGATCAGACGATGAAGCGCTTCCGGGGGGAGGGGGTTCTTTTCTAGCCAGGTAAGGGCCTGCTCTCTGTCTTGATCCAACCATACCCTGGCGTATTGTTCCACCATCTGGTCTCGTCGTTGCTGGCCTGAAATACCCGAAGCCCATATCACGCCCATTTCTGGATCTTGATGGCCAATGCTACCCACAAGGGTCTCAACAAGCTGATCTCGATTTTCGCTCACTGGCTGCTTCAGGAGCCAGGCACCCGCTGATTCCAGATCCTCTCCCGCCCAGCGCTGCAAAATGCCTTGATAGGCCTGCTGTCTTGAATCGGCATCGTTAAACCCTGAGGCCCACTCAATGGCGAATGAAGGCTCGTATTCGCTCCACTGGCGGGCTACTTGCACTGCTGCGAGGTTTTGCATTTCACCCGATTCCATTGAAGCCACATATTCTGCTGCATCCAGGGGTGATTGTCTGGCCCAGTTGCTGAGCAATTCGGGCATGACCTCTCGCCTGATATCCAAGTCGATATCTTGATCCATCCAGGCCAGGGTGCCTTGGGGATCCTCCGAGGCCAGGGAGTGCATCATGGATCGAATCATGCGAGACTGCGTGTCGGGATCTTCCACGGCAGCAGCATAGGCCATGGCGGACTGTGGATCCTGTTGGGCCCAGTTGCCAGCCAGTTGCCCCATGACCTGCCTGCGGGTTTCGTCCTCAGGCAGTGATTCGGCCCATTGGCGTGCAGCCTCCAGATCCTGATTGGCCCAACTGGAGGCTATCTGCCCCAGAACATTTTGCCGATCCTGTTTGCTGCTAAGGGTCTCAGCCAGGGCAATGGCCTGTTCGGGGTTGTGCTGAGTGAGCTGCCAGCTCATGTTGCGAATGGTATCTGTGCGAGTTTTTCCGTTGGGCATGTCCATCACCCACTGAATAGCTTCCTCGGGACTGTTCTGAATCAGGCGATTGGCAATCTGGTGAATCGCCTGGCTACGGGTGGTACCCGGAAGTAATTCCTCCGCCATTTGGATGGCCAGTTCCGCATCTGATTCGGCTATCTGCCAGGTGATGGCCTGAAAGGCGCTATTCTTGGCTTGGCCTGGGGGTAACTCTTGAATCCAGTCCAAGGCCAACTG
>Ga0181565_10002734_pt1 | contig 13533 bp, 13 predicted proteins | sample 101ome_16_FD_129661 | JGI IMG/M metagenome (GOLD analysis project Ga0181565, IMG submission 129661) | Coastal salt marsh microbial communities from the Groves Creek Marsh, Skidaway Island, Georgia - 101401AT metaG (megahit assembly) | ecosystem: Environmental > Aquatic > Marine > Intertidal... | reverse complement strand
TTGAGAACGTGGCAAAAATTATGCTTGAAAAAAATTTTAGCGTTATCCCCGTTGTCTCAAATAATGAGAATCTTGTTGGCTTATTAACAGAATCTGATTTCATCGGAAAAAATGCAGAGATTCCTCATTCTTTTGCTTCGATAAAAAGTTTGTTTGGACAATACTTTTATTTTAGTGAAGTCGCGCCAATTTTTGAAAAATCTAAAGAGAAAAAAGTTGTTGAGGTAATGACGAAAAACCCAATAACGGTAACTCCAAATTGCAGCTTAACTGAAATCGTCAAGTTGATGGCCGAAAAAAATCTGAAAAGAATTCCTGTTGTGGATGGTGAAAAGATTGTCGGAATTGTGACTAGAAAAGACATCATCCGCGCCTTTTTAATGGTTTAAATACCAGTTCTTTACTTGGCACCTAGTTTAGTTTCAATGAATTAGGTGCCTTTTCTCTTATAAAGCCAAAATTCGGTCAATTGGTGCAATGCGACTTAATCGTTGGTATAACAAAAATTTGTCTATTTCTTTAAGTTCAGTCTAGAATGTTTGATAATTTAAACCGGGGAGAAATTGTGAACAAATTTATTAGTCTTTTTATACTAATGCTTTCTTTTAATACTTTTGCTTGTGACGATGTCCAGCTTTTAAATAAGAGTATCAAAGCTGATATATTCTACCAATATGCCCTTTTAGCAAAAATGGAAGTCGCCAAAGATCATGTAATGTATTCCACTAAAGAAACTCCACATAAATTGACCATTAATTTTAAGGAGAAGCCTTATAAGATAACGATGCTATTTGACATTAATCATTCAACGATTGGCGGGCAAAAAATAATTGATTTAAATTACACTTTTGAAAATACAGAGACGGGAAAAACTTACGAAAATTCGAAACTAGTTAAATTAAAAAATGGCACGGCAAAAGTAGGTGTTTATGATTGGATTCACGGACGTCGAATGATCTTTAAGTTTAATGATTTTTCTGAACAAGAATGGAGTGAGATGGCATGCCCAAATACTCCTTCAGAGGAAGAGAAAGAAGTTTAACCTTTTCCTCATATTATTAAATAAACAAGGGAGCATTAGCTCCCTTTTTTTGTCACCACGAACTTACGGGCAAGTACGATGCAGCTTAACTGATTGCTAAGTTAAATTTTTTGTCTATCGACAGAGCTCATAACCTAACAAAGTTCCTTTTTTCATCATAAAACCAGTATTCTTTCCTTTTCGGTGATGAAATTTTAGTGATTGAAATACTTCTTTAATACCTAGACCTAAATATTTAGCAACTTTGATAATTTCATAAGAGTAGCCCATCAGGTAGCCCTCAGTTGCAGTGGCGCGCTTTTTAAATCCTTCAATTGCCATTTGGCAACCAAAGTAAACTCCTGCATAGGCCTTAAATGTTTTCGTCTGTTCTGGATCTAATCCATCAATTGTTGCATTACCTATTCGTGTCGAAAATAGTACTTTAGCGAAATGCCCAGTGTAGTCTATTCCATCTTCTCTTGGCGGCAAATCTCCCATTTGAAAAAATACGGGAAATAATTTTGAATAATTTTTTATGTCATTAGAAAAAAGGAGGTTTGCTAAGACGCGGCTAGTTTGGACTCCATTATTATCTAAGCCTATGAAGGATGAAAATAAAACCCAATCACGTATACTTTGCTTATCATCTCCAAAAAGTGACCTTAGGGTTGGTAAAATATCAAATTTTTTATTTTCATCTATTTTTTTAGAGATCATTAAAATTGCAAGTGGAAGTTTATCCATTAGATCTTCTCGCTTGCTAATAAAAAAAGCAGAGCTCGTGTCTGCGGCCATACAAAACGTACCAAACCAAGAGTTATTCTCCCGGCAATAGGGCTCGAGGATATCAATACTGTGGTGTAGAAACTTAAATGGAAACTTATCAACGATATCAATAAACAAATCAAACCCGTTTACCGAGTCTGAAAATGGTTCTTGTTCGTTTTTGATTAGTGATGATTCTTTACAGTCAAAATTTAAGGTAGATTCGATATCAGCTAAAGTAACTTCACCATTATAAGAAGAGATTAAATCTTTCGCGGCCTTTATGCAGTAATCATTGGCCAGAAGGTTTGTCGTGAGGATATTGAAGATAATAAAAGTTAGTAGTTTTGAATTTTTCATTCAGCATTCTTATTAATGTTACATACACATTGTAAATAGCCGATGTTAATATTTTTAATAAGTTCTCAATTTTTTGCAATGTCAGGTGGTTTTTTTTTATCAATATGCTTAGGGGAGATGGATTCCAGTTTTCGTGATGACAATTTTTCGCTCGCGATAAAGCATGCCAATAGTGTTTTTAAAGGTTTGTTTACTCATGTCGAGGATTTCTCGGATTTCATGTGGAGAACTTTTATCATGCAGGTGAGAGGTGCCTCCATTCTCATTAAGGAATGCAATAACTTTATCTTTTGAATTAACGGGGACTGAAAAGGTGCCAGCAGACTTCAGGTATCTTTCATTAATGAAATAATGATTTACCAAATCTTTTAATGATTTAAAAATTTGGTCTTCTGTTTTATTAATCGGACTTGCCAAGAAAGTTATTAATTAGAACAAAACAATTTCCTTATCACATCGTTTCAAGATCTAATCACAAAAATTGGTTTTCTTGTGAAATGGCAGACGTTTGGAAAATTTCAGTTCAATCTCTTTCTCATGCGAATAGTTGCCATCCGGTAAACCTTCATGCGTTTGTCCTTACGCAAAACCATTATCATCTGCTCATAGATACACCTAATGAAGATATTGATTTATTTATGTATGAGTTTAATAAAAAGTTTTCATTACTGCTTAGGAAAAAAACACAACTGATTAATAGGATGTTTGGAGGCCGTTATAAATGGTCAATTGTTAAGAATGAAAAAAGTTATAGGTATGTTTTGAGATATATTTTTCAAAATCCTGTCCGTGCAAAAGTTTGTGATTCCATTCTAGAGTATCCTTACTCAACAACTGGACCTGATGTTGATGTCTCAAAATTAGAGTTTCGTCCTTACATTGATATTTTAAGTAAAAAAAAAATTTGGAACAACTTGAATTCCTCTATACAGAAGAGCAAAAGGGAATTATTTAACGGGCATTGTATCGGTGTGAGTTTAAGATTAATGATAAAAATCAACTTAAATTATTGAATACCTGAAGTCTACGGGCACCATTAGGCGTCTTTTGTTTAGTTCCTTTTTGCCCGATTGATCAAACGTGAACGCAAAAATATGCCTTCTTTTTTGATGTAAATTTATTTATCTTTGTCATTTTAGGTAATTAAAAGGTGAGCCTTTTTTGGAAAAAATAAAATATTTATCATTACTAACATTTTTTTTTAGTAATTCCGAAGCAATAATGGTCATTCTAAAAAGGTACAGGAGGATATTATGAAGACATCACAGGTTCTATTTTTCATTGTCTCGCTAATGATTGCTACAAACGTTTTCGCCGCTAACTGCAAAGGCGTAAAGGTCAAGTTTGTTAACAGTTCAGGGAAGTCGCAAAAGGTCCAATGGATTAAAACAAGAAACAACGCAGGAAAGAAGAAGAGGGAGTATCAAAGGCTCCATGATGTAATAATTGAGAATGGTAGTAGTCATGACTATTATAACAAAGTAAAAAAAATAGCTTGTGGGGAAAAGGCGCAATTTCAGGTTAAGGTAAAAGATCATGCCGGAAATAAGAAAACTACTGGTTTTTCTGGTGGTGTAAAAGTAGAATCTTCTTCGACTGCTAAAATTAAATGTACCTTAAAAAGTAATTATAAATTAAGTTGTAAAAACATCTAAAAAGGTGCCAGCAGACTTACAGCGATTTCTAGGCTAAGTGCCGCAAAAAGTTTGATGAACACGCTCGTGGGGTTTAGGTCCACGAGCGTATTCAATTAGATCTTCTTTCTCGATAAAAGGGGACGTGAGAACTTCTAAGAGCTTGTGAAATAAATCAAAATTATTTTCGTAAGCATCCTCAATGACTTTTTGAATCAAATGATTTCTTGGAATGTAGATGGGGTTAATATTATTTAGGCCATCAATTGAGGAGACTCTTTTTCTCCACTCAATGATGAATTCATTTAGTTCTTCACTTGATGGATAAAAGTCAGATTTGCCACTAAAGAGATTTGGCAAATTTCTAAAAGCATTTGTCATATCAAGAGAATTTTTCTCAAGGTAGGATAGAAAATTCATCACAAGCGTTGAATCAGTTTTTTTATAATTGGCAATTCCTAACTTTCGCGCAAAAGCCTCAAATCTTTTTTCTTCAAAAGTTTCAAAAAGGGGCATAATTTCTTTTTCGATGACTTTAATCGCTTCTTGTTGATCACTGTCAATAAGTGGGATGAGGGTTTCAGCGAGTCTTAAAATATTCCACTTCGCAATCTGTACTTGATTAAAAAAGGCGTAACGCCCTTGGTGATCAATGGAGCTAAATACTTGATCAAATTTAAATTCATCTATAAAAGCGCAGGGGCCATAGTCAATAGTGATGCCGGCCAAGGAAAAATTGTCGGTGTTCATCACGCCGTGGATAAATCCATAAGAGCTCCACTTGGCAATTAAATCTGCTTGCTTAATAGTTAACGCTTTTAATAGCTCAAGAGATTTTTCTCTATAGCTTTCTGGGTCATTGAGATTTTGATAATGGCGGAAGATTGTATAATCCAAAAGAGTTTTAATGGATTCAATATCATTTTTAAAAGCGAAGTATTGAAACGTTCCAACGCGAAGATGAGACGCGGCAACTCGGGTAAAAATTCCACCAGGCTCGAGGCCTTCTTGACGAAAAACGTGATCACCTGTCGTAACGGCACATAGCGCCCGAGTAGTCGGCACATCTAGAGCATTCATGGCCTCACTGACGATGTATTCGCGAAGCACTGGGCCTAGGGCACTTTTTCCATCTCCCCGACGGGAAAATTTTGTTCGGCCGCTCCCTTTTAGTTGAATATCATGGCCACTAATTTCTCCAAGAAGATGGGCCCTTCCATCGCCAAGGCTTGCAACGGGGTGGCCAAATTGAAAACCAGCGTAGGCCGTGGCAATTGGATTTGATAAGGGGAAAATTTTATTTCCCGAAAAATATTGTGCTAATTCAGACTCGCTGAGTTCACGTAAATCAATTCCCAGTTTTTTTGCCAGATCATGATTAAAGCAAATTAATTGAGGGTTGCTGCTTTTTTCAGGGAAAGTTGATTCAAAAAAAACTGCTGGAAGTTTGTCGTAAGTGTTGTTGAAATTAATCATATCAGGGCAACGTAGCACAAAATATAAAACGGTGCCATGATCTTTTTATCTCCCAAATGGTACCGCGTACCTTTTTATTTTGGGAGATGAATTCCGGTTTTCGTGATGACGATTTTGCGCTCGCGATAAAGCATGCCAATAGTGTTTTTAAAGGTTTGTTTACTCATGCCGAGGATTTCTCGGATTTCATGTGGAGAACTTTTATCATGCAAGTGTGAGGACCCACCATTTTCTTGAAGGTAAGCAAGAATTTTATCTTTTGAATTAACGAGATTTTGAAACCCTTGAGTTTGAAGAGCAGCATCAACTAGTCCGTCATCACGAAGCTTGGTGACAACTCCATCAAGAGGTTCGCCTAATGTGATTTGCTGAAAAATTTGATTGTAATAAATCATGCCAATAAAATTTTTATTAATCAGACATCGGTAACCGAGCTTTTCTTCTCTTACTGGTGTGATACTTACTTTATCGCCAACTTTTAAATCACCTTTTTCAAAATTTGCTGCTTTAACATATTTCCCAATTTTAGTGGTGCCATAAACTTTCTCTGTTCTCTCATCAATGCACACTCGGATGATTTCCATATCTCCTGGGTATATTTCTTGTCTTTGTTCTGACTCGGGAACAAATAAATTTTTCGCTATTCCCCAATCAAAAAACGCACCAATTTGAATCGAGCTAACGGCGCTCATCACCCCAAATTCGCCAACAATGGCAATAGGTCTTTTAAGGGAGGCGATTAAATTATTTTCATTATCGAGATAGACAAATACTTCAACTCGCTGGTTTGTTTTGAGGTCTTCATCACAGTTCTCAAGGGGGAGAAACGCCTCATCGTCTGTCAGGGCATCTTTTAAGAAGTAGCCATTATTATCTTTGCCCTCAACAATTAGCTCGTTTATTAGCCCAATTTCAATCATTTTAACCTCATTTTAATTTAAACTACTTCTAACAGGGTTTTCTTGCTTAGGCCATTTGAAGTTAGAGGTGTGAAAAAGTGCCACGTTCTTTTTTTATTCGCAGCCGGTTACCTATACAGAGGGAGTTTTTTCGATTAATGGATTAGATTTAGGTGATGGTAAATTTTTTATGTGTGTGAAGATCTAATTAAATTTATATGGAACTGTGACATTTATTATAACAGTGTCTTATAACCTAGTTTAAACTGATTGATTCGAGACTTACAGTACAGTTGAATTTGTGTCGATTTTGACAAACTGTGTACGCTCCAAGCCCTAAAAGATTGCTTAGGTGCTCAAAGATAGAGAGAGTCGCAAAGTCTTCGTTGCGTCCATGCCAAGGAGAAAAGTATCGAAGATGGATTTCTTTTTCATTTTCTATACAGAATCCACAGTAGCCGCCGATTGAATCTTGCCAGTTATTAATTTTTGATAAACTTTTTACCTGCTCGAGAGATAGGCTTGAGAGCTCTGGTTTTGTAAGTTTTTGAATAAAAACACCAGAGCTTGATTGCCAGGTATTATGATCAATAAGTGTTACAGGACTCTTTTTTAATTCTAACGATGCAATACCATTGGTCAGTTTTGCTTTAATAAAACGATCAAGGCCTGTTCTAAATAGAATATAATCCTCATCAAAATTTTTCTCAGAAAACAGATATGATGCCAGGGCCAAGAGTCCACTTCCGCAAAGGCTAAATTCACCACCTAGATTTTTAAATCTGACAAAAAAAGTGTTTATTCTGCGCTGATAAAAAACATAGTCACGATCTTTTGTTACAACATAGTCATTAACAGCATCGGATATTTGTAAGTCATCCCAAACCTCAGGAAGCTCAATTAGATAAATATTTAGCCCATTAAATAAATGAAACTCTCTAGTGTTTAGTGACTTTGAGTAAGAGGTTTGAATACCATTTTTTTCTATCATAATAAGTTTCCTCAACTGAAAATCCAGATTGATTACTTAACTCTTTCAATTCATCGTCTAAGTATTTTGTTGAATATTCCGTATGAATAGGCTCAAAAGCCTTGAAGTTAAATTCTTTTTCAAGTTCTTTAATATATACTTTTTGAGGTTTTTTAGAGATTAAAAAGCTCTCCATGGCACCAACAAGCGGGTTATAGCTACCATAATGATCAAAAGAGCTTATATCAAAGTTTGCGCCAAGGTCATGATTGATCCTCTCAAGTAAATTAAGATTAAACTTTCGTGTAATTCCTTCACTATCGTTATAAGCTCGATGGAGAACATCAATATCTTTTTTGAGATCCGCACCCAAGAGAAGCCAGTCACCAGAGTTAAGCGTATGCCACGCTCGTCGCATGAAACCTGTGGCTTGGGCTCGATTAAAATTTCCGATATTACTGCCTAAAAACATCAATAGCTTTGGACGGGTTGAATGCTCTCTTAAATAATTTAGGCCGGAAAAATATTCAGCAACGACACCTGTAATTTTAAAATGATCATCTTCTTTTAAGAAGTCTTTCATTTGATTCATGGCCTCTTCAGAAATATCAATTGGGTAATAATGTAAATCAACTCCAGCATTCTTTAAGGCATCTACTAAAATAGACGTTTTTCTTCCATCTCCGGCGCCAAGCTCAATAATATCAAGCTCAGATGTTTGTGATTTAATTTTTTTGGCCATATTGATTGATTCATTTTTTAAAATTTCAAACTCAAGGCCAGTAAGGTAATAATCATCGTTTTCTGTGATTTGCTGAAACAACTCAGAGCCGCGATCGTTATAAAAATACTTTGGTGAAATGCTTTTTGGTTTTGATGATAATCCAATCAAAACATCCAGTGCGAATTGCTCTCTAAGTCCGTCGGGTGAGAGTTTATCACCAATTAAATTTAAAATTTTCATTTAATATCCTTAGCTAGTTTTATCCCAGAAAACTGCCATCTGTTTTCAGGGCGATAAAAGTTTCGATAAGTTGATCGGTAATGGTTTTCAGGAGTCGCGATACATCCTCCTCGAAGAGTCAGTTGGCCCGACATAAATTTTCCATTGTATTCTTTGGCAAAACCCTTAAAAGGTTTAAACCCAGGGTAGGGGTGGTATGAGGAATTTGACCAAATCCACAAGTCTGAGATGTCTTGATTATTAAGAGATAGTTCTAATTCAAATTCAGAGGGGAGCCTTTTTTCACAAAACCTCGCATAGGCATCTGCTTCATAAAAGCTGATATGAGAAACCGGGGCTTGAAGGTTAATTTCTCTACGTTGCCCAAAAAAGTTTTCTTGCCAAGTTTTGCCATCATGAAACCAATAAAGAGGAGAGCGAATATTTTCTCTGTTTACCCAGTCCCACCCATCGCTTAACCAAAGTTCAGACCTTTGGTAAGCATCGGCATTTAAGAACTCTAGAAAGTCGCCATTTGTTACTAGAGTTGATTGAATTTCAAAAGGACGAATAATTTCTTGGTGTCTAGGCATTTCATTATCAAAGTAAAACGCTCCGTCATTATTGGCCCCAAACTCCTTAATGCCTCCATCAAATGAGCTCCAATTATTTTTTCTTATTTCTGTTGGGGTGTAGCATTCAAAATGCTCTACATTATTAACCAGACCTAATGACTGTGAGAGAATATATTTTAGGTCCATGATCATCAGCTCTTGATGCTGTTTTTCATGTTGAATGCCAAGCTCAATCATTTTCGAATCAATTTCACCACGTTTGATTTTTGATAACACTTGATCATTGATTTGATGGAAGTAATGAATAATTTCATCAACAGTCGGTCTTGATAAACTTCCTCGATTAGCTTGCAAGTTATGAGCGCCTAGACCTTTGTAGTAACTATTAAAGATAAAATCAAATTGAGAATTGATTGAAGGGTTTTGATCTTTTTCATTAATTATTTTTTCGAAGATCCAAGTGGTGTGGCCGATATGCCACTTAAGAGGACTAACAAATGCAGCTGGCTGAATACAAAGATCTTCTATTGGTAGCCCACTGATGAGCTCAAGCGTTTTATGACGGGTGAGAGTGAAGTTGTCTTCTATTTTGATGCTATGTCCTTTCATTAATTTTGGCTTCAAGTATAAGACCTGCATTTTAATATTTAAAGGGAGGATCAATCAAATTCTTTGATAATATCCATATTTGAGGATGTTTTTTACTAATGTATGGCCAATTGGTTCATAATGAAACAATGCTTAAAATACTCTTTTCTTTTTGGTTATTATCTTACTCTTTTGTTTCTTTTTCCTGTGAGAAAGTTGTTTTCGGGGATCTGGATTGGGATTCGAGTCGTTTTCATGTGGGCGTGGCCTCGTTCATCGCCCAACATGGGTATGAATGTGAGACTGATCGCATTCCTGGCACCACGACGCCGATGCTCACCGCTCTTGGCAGTGGTGATGTACATGTGCTCATGGAAATCTGGAAACAAAATGTTAAAGACGCCTGGGCGAAGCTAGAAAGTGAAAATAAGGTTCGGGACTTGGGGTTAAATTTCCCAGACGCTACTCAAGGTTGGTTTGTTCCTCGTTATCTGGTAGAGGGAGATTCGAGTCGAAACATCGAAGCTTTGGCGCCAAACTTAAAAAGTGTTTCAGATTTAATTAAATATAAAAAATTATTTGTGGAACCAGGAAAACCAAATATTGGTAGGTTTTATAACTGCATGCTTGGTTGGTCATGCGAGGATATTAATTCAAAAAAATTAAAAGCCTATAAACTTTTGAATGATTTTGAAAACTTTAGGCCAGGGACTAGCTCTGCGCTCGCTTCGGTTATTGCCTCAAAATATAAACAAGGTAAACCATTTGTCGCTTATTATTGGGGGCCAACGTGGGTGCTTGGGACTTTCGATCTTATTAAACTGAACGAGCCAGCTTTTGATCCTGTTATTTGGGAAAAGCTAACGGATGGAACTGATCTTTCTCAGGCCGTCGAGTACCCTGTTGTCCCTGTGAATATTGGAGTTAACACTGCATGGGCAAAAAATAATAAGGAGCTCGTTGAGTTTTTAAAAAAGTATGAAATGAAGCCCGGGGAAACTAGTGAAGCCTTAGCATTTATCCAACAGCAAAAAGGCAGAACACCACAAGATGCGGCGATTAATTTTTTAATGAAGAATAAAAGCGCATGGAAAAAATGGGTTCATAAAAAAGCGGCGAGTAGGGTTGAGAAAGCGCTTGAAAAATATTCATCAAATAAAAAGGTGTCGAGATCGTCCACCATTTCAGATGCAATCAATAATTCTGTCAGCTGGCTAGTCACTAATTACGGAGAGAGTTTCAGGCGATCCACTCTTCCAATCTTAAATTTAATTATTACGACAGAAAAAGTTTTGCTGTTAACTCCTTGGTGGACTCTCTCACTAATCGTCTCAATCTTTTGTCTCTATCTAAGGTGCTTTAAATTATCAATTGGATTGTTTGCTTGTTTTTCTTGCATTTATCTACTGGGGCTTTGGGAGTTATCAATGCAAACCCTTGCGCTGATGATGATCTCTACTCTTGTGAGCACTATTATTGGACTTCCTCTTGGAATCCTGAGTGCGGGGAATAATAAGTTTCGCTCCATCCTTTTACCCATCTTAGATGGCATGCAGACAATGCCAAGCTTTGTTTATCTAATTCCGGCATTAATGCTTTTTGGATTAGGAAAAGTTCCGGCCGTTTTTGCAACCGTTATTTACGCGATCGTGCCGACGATTAGGCTTACTGATCTTGGGATTAGAAAAGTTGACCCTTTTACGGTTGAGGCCGCGACAAGTTTTGGGGCGACCCCCTGGCAGCTTTTGGTTAAGGTGAAACTTCCTCTCGCTCTTCCTTCAATTATGGCCGGTATTAACCAAACAATTATGATGGCATTATCGATGGTGGTGATCTCTTCAATGATTGGCTCGAGGGGGCTTGGGGAGCAAGTTCTTTTAGGGATTCAAAAATTAGATGTCGGAAAAGGCTTTATTGCTGGCGTTGGGATTGTTTTACTTGCCATCATTATTGATCGGCTGACTCAATCCATCGGGCAAAAGCTTGATAAGTCGATTAATCATTAAAAAAGCGAGATCAAAAAGATGAATGAAAATAAAATTGAATTTAAAAATATTTTTAAAGTTTTTGGTAAGAAACCTCAAAGAGGCGTCTCCTTCATAAAAGAGGGAGGATCAAAAGAGCAACTCCTCGAGCAGCAAAAACAAACATTAGGAATTAATAATATTAGTCTTTCCATTAACAAAAATGAATTTTTCGTTATCATGGGACTTTCAGGCTCGGGGAAATCAACTCTCATTCGCCATCTTAATGGCCTTATTGAGGCAACTGATGGAGAAGTACTTTTTGATGGCAAGGATGTTACTCACTTAAAAGGTGATGAGTTATTAAACTTTCGTCGTCAAAAAGTAAGTATGGTTTTTCAAAAGTTTGGCCTTCTTCCCCATAAAAATATTTTAGAGAATGTTTCTTTTGGTTTATCCATCAGAGGCGAAGACAAAGACACCCAAGTTGAAAAAGCAAAAAAATGGATTGATGTTGTTGGACTTAATGGTTATGAAGACTCCTATCCGATGCAACTCTCTGGAGGGATGCAACAGCGAGTGGGCATTGCCAGAGCGCTTGCCTGTGAGACGGATGTGTTGATTATGGATGAGCCATTTAGCGCGCTTGATCCGCTTATAAGAGCAGAAATGCAAGATGTAGTTTTAGGCCTAAAAGATAAAATGAAAAAAACCGTGGTATTTGTGACTCATGACCTAGATGAGGCAATCAAGCTCGCGGATCGAATGGCGATTTTAAAAGATGGGGAATTAGTGCAAATAGGAACTCCCGAGGAGATAATTAATAATCCAAACTGCGAATACGTTTCAAGGTTTGTTGAAAGTGTGAAGGCTTAGATAATGAGTGAAAAAAAGGTAATGAGTAAAAAGAAAATGAATGCCGTTGTCACTTTGGGCACAGGAGGATATGAGCAGTTAAGTTATAGACAAGTTGATGTGCCAACAATTTCAAGTGGCGAGGTGCTCATAAAAGTTCTTGCGGCGGGAGTGAATAACACAGAAATCAATACGCGTCTTGGCTGGTACTCCTCAAGCTTTACGGCCAGCACGAATGAAACTCAAGTGGATCAAGAAAGTGAGAGAAAAGATATCGCTGATGGTGGGTGGAACGAAAAAACACCGTTTCCTTTTATTCAAGGAACGGATTGTTGTGGTGAGGTTGTCGAGGTTTTCAAAGAGGAAAATAAAAACCTTCTTGGCAAGCGAGTTATTGTCAGACCGTGCATTCGCGTGAATGGAGACGAGGATCTTGAAAATATTTGGATGGCCTCTGACTTTGATGGTGCATTTGCTGAGTATGTGAAAGTCAGTGCGAAGGATGCTTTTGTTGTTGATTGTGATTGGAGTGCTGAAGAGCTTGCCTCTATTCCTTGTGCCTATGGCACTAGTGAAAATATGATTAATCGTGCACAAGTAAAAAGCGGTGATACCGTTTTAGTCATGGGCGCAAGTGGGGGAATTGGAGTTGCGAGTATTCAACTGGCAAAAAGAAGAGGCGCTCGCGTCATCGGAGTATGTAGTAGTTCGAAAAAAGAAGCAGTCTTGAAAGTCGGTGCAGACCAAGTGATCACCAGAGAGGAAAGTATTTTAAAAGTGCTTGGTGAAAAATCAGTTGATGTTGTGATTGATAATGTGGGCGGAGAGAGTTTTTCTGAGCTGATGGAAGTTCTTGTCCGTGGAGGAAAATATGCATCGAGTGGTGCTGTTGCAGGCCCAATTGTAAAACTTGATCTTCGAGTATTCTATTTAAAAGATATTACGTTAATTGGTTGCACCGGGTGGGACCTAGAGGTTTTTCCAAACTTAATTGAATACATCAAGCGTGGAGACATAAAGCCTTTTGTTTGGAAAACTTATCCTCTTGAATCTATTGTCGACGCTCAAAAAGAATTTCTTCTTCGCCAACACGTGGGAAAAATCGTCCTAAAAGTTTAAACGACATTATTCTCATGCTCTTTTTTATTTCGCAAACGAAGCGTCGGGGGTGCCTTTAAAGCAATTCATCACCCAGGGAAAAGCGTTGGTGACGTAGTAGCCGTAAACGCCGTTCACCGTCATGCCGTTGCACTCATCAAGATCACCAGAGCTTGCGACGTATTCATAATCATCGCGAAAAGTTCCATCATAGGTTCCGCCAGGGGCCGCGCCTTCGGTGAGTCCACCGGGAAGGTCCGCGATATCTCTGGTGCCCGAGCGCAAGCTGTACGACGACAGCACTTCGCGAATGGTGCCTCCGTCATCAATGTACGGCCCATAAATGGGATACCCGTCAGCGGCAAAACCAATTACAGGTGAC
>Ga0181565_10002725_pt1 | contig 13554 bp, 12 predicted proteins | sample 101ome_16_FD_129661 | JGI IMG/M metagenome (GOLD analysis project Ga0181565, IMG submission 129661) | Coastal salt marsh microbial communities from the Groves Creek Marsh, Skidaway Island, Georgia - 101401AT metaG (megahit assembly) | ecosystem: Environmental > Aquatic > Marine > Intertidal... | reverse complement strand
CAAAATCACATGAACAGCCGAAGCATTTCCACTGACCGGCAACCAGCCAAGCATGATAGAAAACAACAATACCAGCAAAGGACCGAGTAAAAAATTCGGGATAGCCAAACCTGACATAGCCATAATCTGTAGTACGCGGTCTGTGCGCCGATTATGTTTAAGCGCTGCCAACAAGCCTAAAGCGACACCGGGAATCAAAGCTAATAAAAAGGCAGGCATGGCCAACCAGAGTGTTTGTGGAATTCGCTGATAAAGGATCTCGCTGACCGCTATGCCTGAGTGTAATGAATTCCCCAGATCCAGCATCAATAAACCTGATAAAAACGCTTGCAGTTGTTGATATAAAGGTAGATCCAAACCAAGTGCACGGGTTAGGGCAAGCCTGTCAGCAGATGACGCAGACTCACCCAGCATCACATCAACCGGGTCACCGGGAATCAGATGAATCAGGAAAAACACCAGCATAACCACACTGAACACCACCAGCAGTGCAGAAAAAAACCGTCTTAACACAAAAGACAGCATCAGAGCGTAATCAAAACCGGCATATTCACCTCAACCTGCTCAAATAAGGCCAGCAAATCACGATTACGCATACGAATACAACCATGTGACAAGGCAATGCCCATAGGTTCAGAATCAGGACAGCCGTGAATATAGATATACCGTCTTAAGGTATCGACTTCACCACCCCGATTAAAACCTGACTCACAACCGGTCAACCAGATAATGCGGGTCAAAATCCAGTCCCTGTCAGGATAGTCTGCGGCTAATTGAGCAGAATAGACTTCACCGGTCGGTCGCCTGCCGACAAAGACAGTCCCTGATGGACAGTTATGACCTATCTTGAGGCGTATTTTATGCTGTCCAAGCGGAGTTTTGCCGGAATGAGATTGCTGCCCTGTCCCGTTTAAAGCCGAAGAAATCGTATATCGAGACAGTAACTGTTGCCCCGAATAGAGATCCAACTGCTGTCTGCTAATATGGATAATGATTTTTTTATTGGCGACGGACATTGTTTAGCGCACTGTAATTACCATCGGCCTGTAATTGATATCCAACAATATCATTTTTCATAAAGGCCTGTTGATGTTCATACCATAAAGGAATATAGACAAGCTCATCATGCAGCAATGCCTGTAACTTATAATACAAATCTGCACGCTGATTTAAAGTCTGACCAGCGGCAATTTTGTCAAGTAACTGATCAGCTACCGGCGATTCATAACGACCTCGATTAGCACCGGCCGGCGGCAACGATGAAGAATGAAAAACCCGCTGATAAATATCAGGTGTTTTCACGCCAACCCATGTCAGGCTATACATTTGAAAATTACCCTTTTTGATATCACCAAAAAAAGTGCCCCAGTCATAACTCATTATCTTGACGTTTATTCCCACTTTGGCCAGCTGAGCCTGAATAATCGTCGCGAGTTTGATGCGAAATGGATCACTTGATGTTTTGTAAGTGATTACAAGCGGACGATGTTCATTAAAACCTGCAGCACCTAAAAGCTCACGTGCTTTTTCAGGGTTATAGTCTAAAACAGGCAATTGTTTATGCCCTGCCCAATGACCGGGAGGCAGAATAGTTTCAGCAGTTCTTGCAGCACCATGGAACACGTACTGAATGATTGCCTGACGATCTATCGCCATCGCAATAGCCTTTCTGATACGTGGATCACCGGTCAGCGGATCCGACATGTTAAAGCCGATATAACTAAAATTACTGCCCGCTTCGCTGATACTTTTTATATCAGCTGACTTTTGCAAATAGCCGGAAAGCTCCGGTGGAATATCGTTCTGCAGCAAATCTATCTCACCGCGCATTAATTTCAATACCCGGGTTATGGGTTCTTTGACTCTGATAAATTCAAAATGTTGTTTGTCATCACGTCGAATCAGGCCGATTCGCTGATCAGAATCACGTTCTACAAACTCAAATTTACCAGAGCCAACGGGCTGGCGGTTAAAATCATGATTTTCAGCCATCAAATCCGCAGGCAATATCGACAACGTCATACGTGCCGGCAGCAATGGATCAACATGACTTAATAAGACGTCGAATTCCCGTGCTGAAATTTTATTAAGAGCGCTGATGTGTTCAATGGGCTGTCGCAATGGCGAAAGATTTTTCTCATCCAATACGAAACTATAAGTTGCCAGGACATCATCAACGGTCAGCTCTCTGCCATCAGTAAATCGCGGTAAATTTTCCGCTAAGCTGAATCGATAATGTTGCAAAGACAACTGCTGCCAGCTTGCTAAAGCCGGTTCAGGCAGAGCACTTTGATCGATGGCTACCAGCTGATCATAAAGCAAAAGATTGATACGTTCAGAACTGGCATCGGTGGCAAAGCGAGGATCAAGATTTGACGGCATGGTTGCCAGGCCCATCCTGATTACCCGGGCCTCCTGAGTCAGAGAATTGTCTGCAGAGCCACAGGCAGACAGCATCAAGCAAACAATCAATAAATCCAGAATGCTTACAAATTTAATCACACTGATTTTCAGGCCACTGATTAAAAGGCATTTGCATCAGATTCATATTGTAATACCTTGGATCATCGGAAACTTCTTTACCCAGCCAATCCGGCCGAGCAAAACTGTAATCCTCGGCAGGTAATTCAATTTCAGCCACAATAAGACCCTGATTGTCACCATAAAACTCATCAATCTCCCAGCAGACTTCATCCTGTTGGATATAAAAGCGGGTTTTATCGATATAGGGTTTCAATGCTACGGACTCGAGAATTTCTCTGGCTTCGTTAACCGGAATAGCGTATTCGAACTCCAGTCGACTGATCCCGCTGCCTTGACGGGCACTTTTGATATTCAAAAAAGCTTCGTCATCCCCGCTGACACGAACACGCACACTGCGTTGCTCACCCTTGCTCAGATAGCCCTGCTGCATGCGTTGACTACGATTGACCAAAGAACGCCAGTCATCATTTAACAGCAGGAATTTTCGTTCTATTTCCAAAGCCATTATTTTTTACTCAGAACAGCAATACTTTCGACATGACCGGTATGTGGAAACATATCCATCACGCCGGCTGCTTCCAGTGTATAACCTTTCTGATTAACCAGTACATCAAGGTCTCGTGCCAGTGTTCCCGGATAACAGGAAACATAGACGATTTTTTTGGCCTTGAATTTTTCAATCATTTGCACAATTTCAAATGCACCACTACGCGGCGGATCGAGTAAAATGCGGTCAAAGGTTTCATGGTTCCAGGCTTCATGATCAATGGTTTCATAAAGATTCGCCAGATAATAACGGGTGTTATCGATGCCATTTCTTCGCGCGTTGATTCGCGCCCGGTCTACCAGATCAGCATCACCTTCAACACCAACGACTTCTTTACAATGACGAGCTAAGGGCAAGGTAAAATTCCCTAGACCACAAAACAAATCGAGAATTTTATCGCCGGCTTGAGGATCTAAAAGTTTGAGTGCGAGGCTCACCATTTTGCGATTAATGTCGGTATTGACCTGAGTAAAATCGGTGGCTTCAAAATCAAAATCAACCGCAAATTCTGGTAATGAATAATTGAGCTGAGCCTGCGTTTGCAATGGCTCTACGGTGTCGGGGCCACCGGTTTGCAGATAAATAATCAGCTTATGTTCTTCGGCAAAGGCCTTTAATGCGAGTAAATCCTCTTCGCTAAAGGCATCGAGAATTCTAAAATTGAGAATGCACTGTGAATCATCAATAGCGACTTCAATCTGCGGTACTTTGTCCTTGATACTAAAACCGGCAATCAATAGCGCAAGCGGTTCGAGTAATTGCCCGACATGAGGGTGTAAAACATGACAAACACGGGTATCGGTTATAAAACTGGTACCTTTCTCACGAAAACCGACTAATACCTTTTCTTTTTTCTGTACATATTTCACCCCGAGACGCGCTTTACGGCGATATCCCCACGGAACCTCATTGGTCAATGCAGGTAAAACCGCTTTCGGTTCAACATGTCCAAGACGCTTGAGCATATCGATCAGGGAGTCTTGTTTAAATGCAATCTGGTCGGCATCCGACAAATGCTGCAACGAACAACCGCCACAGATGCCAAACACCTCACACTTCGGACTGATGCGCTTAGCAGATGGTTTTAATACATCTACCACCAATGCTTCATCATAACGACGCTGTACTTTGAGATATTTAGCTGTTACCAGCTCTCCGGGCAAAGCACCGCTGACAAACAGGGTTTTACCGTCAAGGTGAGCGACACCCCGACCATCATGATTAAGAGACTCGATAGATAATTCAACCGCTTCCTGAGGAATACGATTACGACGACGTTTTCTTGCCATTCAGATACTTTTCATAGATAGCCGGTCTGATAAAAATATCAAACCGGCTTTGGGTGATTTAAAGAGATTATTTTTGTTTCCAGTTGCCGCCGGCATTTTGATACCACCAGCCAACAGGCGCTTTTTTAATCCATTTTTCATCAAAAATATCACGCACCTGTTTTTCCCATTCAGGATGACCATTCGCATTAGCTATGGCCTTATAAAGTTTGTTGCGATCCGCATTTTCAGCATTAACCAGTTGAGTCAAACGACCGCGATCTTTGAGGCTGACAGCATTCTTGTCCCGCCAGGCAACTAAACCGGAATTACCAAAGCCAATCGCTCCGGCAGCATAAAAACGATCCAATTCCTCATGACGTTGCTGCATACTCGCTTTAATACGATGTATCTCCGGTGTATCAATATTAAAATCCGGCGCCGCAGCATGAGCACCAGAAATTAACTGGACATTCCAGGCAAACAACTGCTGACGGAATGTCAGTGGTGAAAGACTCGAGTCTTTCGGTGCCTCTACCCTATCTTTGTTAATGATATCCTCAACAAATTCTTCAGCAGCATTTCCTGCCTCGGAAGCGGGAAAATAGACATTAATCGTTACACAGGCTGAGACGATCATTAACAAGATCAGCGTCAGTAAACGGTTAAGATGTTTGGTAAGTTTCATTACTTTTCCTCGATATATTTATTTCCCGATTATTGGACAACCGGCCCGGAACCCTTGCTGATATCTGCAAGTTTGCTGACAATTTGATCCCAGTCAGTCTCGCGGTTATAGGCGATAACGTCAATGCGCGGCAATCCACGACCTTTGACCAGATAATAACCGTTCTCGGCCGGTGCTACACCATCCATTTTACAAACCCCTTTTTTCAATTCGCAGGATAAACCCAGTTGCTCATAGCCAAAGTCTTCGAAAAATCGCATAAAGGTACGGGATAAAGCACCCGCCATGCCCACTCCTCCGAGATTTGAAATATTATCAACAGCACGCTGACTTATTCTGCGACTTGGAGAGTCGATGTCTGTTTTAAAATCTGCCTTAAAAGCGGCTGGTTTCCAGTTGTATAAAAGCAGCTTTTTAATTTCCCCATTGAGCAAGCCGGTAATTTTGCCAAAAGAAAAAGTGGATGTAAGTTTTTCAAGATCAATGCCATGCAGTTCAACATCTGTTTGCAAAATCGGGTAAGCGCTTAACAGATGACTGGCCTGCAAATCAGATAATCTTAATTCACCGTCAAACGCCCTCACCTGTAAAACCCCGTTGGCATCCATTTGCAGCGCTCCATTATGATAAACTACCGATGGAATCAAACCTGAAATCTGCCCTTGCATGACAGGCCAGCCGAGTGCCTGAGTAACCAGTTCAAGACTAACCGGAAAAAGTGCACCATTGAAAACCACTTTGGGCTGCTCAGTGCTTAAGTCGATATCTAATTTTGAAATGCCCAGTTTGCCATCAAAAACTGGAACACCTAGCGGTTCAGTCAGGTAAAAGCCCTTCGCAGAGCCGGCAAAATTCGCTTTGGTCCGGGACAAAGGAATGGTTTCAAGCAGGTTAGCTTGTTCAAAGCTAAGCTGACTGGACTGAATCTGATTGCGGTCAAACACTAACTGTCCATCAAGACCATATATTTCAATTAGCATTCGCTGCTGATTATCACTCTGTGAAAGCGAAATATTATCAAGATCCATTGCCAGCTGTTGCAGATTGTGCTGCTTAATAAGCAGCTTGCCTTTGACCGCACCATCAATATCAAAATAAGCCAGACTGGATGGAACCGAGGCCGCATTACTGATGTAGGTTTTGAGCAGATGTTGCAAAGGCATTTTGTCAAATTCAAGTACAAGCTGCTTTAACCCCTGACTATCTGTTAAGAGCTCTTTGAACGCTAATTGCAATTGACCATCATCGAAATTAATTTGTTTGACCGAAAGATTCTGCCCGTCAAAGAAAAGCTCGCCATTTTTAAAGTTCACCGGCAATTGGTTGAAATCGGCATAGACATAGGGTGATAACAACTGCCCATCGGATATTTTGACATTCAGATGACTTAAAGAAAATTGATTATCAAACAAGGACAATCTGGTTTTGACTTGCGCGGACATATTTTCAGCAAAATAAGCCTGAGCAGAATTTTGCTCATAAAACTCAAACGATAACTCGTTTAAATCGAGTCTCAGACTATTGAACTGACTATTTTGAGTTGATAGAGAAGTTTGAATTTTCGTTGTTGCCTGCAACTTTTCCGGAGTAGAGGCTTTTGCTGTGGCAGACGCTTTTATCTGCCAGTGAGACTTGGCATCAGCTTTAAGAACAAGATTTGAAAGCTCAACCTGATTATGAACCATTTTCTCCGCATGAAACTGAAAATGACTAATCGCCAAAACCGGCGTACTAAAGCAGGCAAAACCCAGTATAAAAAAGTATGCCAGCTTTCGCATACCTAAACGATCAGGCGTCCGGAAATACACCACTGGATAAATACCGGTCACCACGATCACAGACGATAGCTACAATGGTGGCATGAGTGAGTTGTTCTGAAAGTTGAAGCGCACAGGCTACTGAACCACCTGATGATATACCGGCAAATATACCCTCCTGCGCGGCCAGACGACGGGTAGTCTCTTCAGCAAGTTGCTGGCTGACATCCATTTCGATATCGACGGCATCGGGATTGAAAATTTTAGGTAAATACTCGACAGGCCAGCGTCTGATACCCGGAATACTGGCATTTTCTTCCGGCTGAACACCAACAATCTGAATATCCGGGTTCATTTCTTTAAGATAGCGGGATGTGCCCATGATCGTGCCCGTTGTCCCCATAGCACTGACAAAATGGGTAATTTCCCCGTTGGTATCCTGCCAGATTTCAGGCCCTGTGGTTTGATAATGCGCTTGTGGATTATCAGGATTGGCAAACTGGTTCAGTACAATACCCTCACCCTTACGTTCCATTTCATCTGCCAGATCCCTGGCGCCTTCCATGCTCTGCTGCTGAGTCACCAGCACAAGCTCAGCTCCATAGGCTCGCATTGCAGCCCGTCGTTCAACAGTCATATTGTCAGGCATGATTAAAATCAGGCGATAACCTTTAATTGCTGCGGCCATAGCCAGTGCAATACCGGTATTGCCACTAGTCGCCTCAATCAGGGTATCACCGGGTTTGATCTGTCCGCGCGACTCGGCAAGTTGAATCATCGACAAAGCCGGACGGTCTTTTACGGAACCGGCTGGGTTATTGCCTTCAAGTTTTACCAGAACGTGATTGTCAGGATTGGGATTCATGCGCTGAAGTCTGACAAGAGGTGTTTTGCCGATAAAAGATTCAATAGTCGGGTAAGTCATTTCGTTCCTGAAAAAAGTCCGCAATGTATATATTCAAATGTTATCTAATAGACTGTAATATGTGTAAAAAATTATAGTGGGTCGGGATATGTCGGTAAACCACTAAAAAACATCGTCTCATACTCTGGACAGTTCGTTTGACATGGATAAAGTTTCAGACAATATCGCCAAAATCTGCAGACAGTTTTTACTGATCTGTATGCTATTGTCTTTGTTTACGCCAGGTTCTTTAGTCTTAGCCGATAATATCATTCTACTGCAAAGCTCGTCAGAAGACCTCTACAATAATCTATCCACAGAAATAAAGTCACAGATTCTTACCGAATGTGTCGATGCCTGTGACAAAAACCTGCAAATCCTGCAGATGGATATCGATGGCTTTAACAATTACTCTGCCTCACCTGATGAAGATTTGCTGATCATTACCCTCGGCGTAAGAGCTTATCAGGCAACACTAAATCCGCCTTCCTCAGACAACAGGCAATACGTTCATGCGTTAATGCCGAAAAAAGAAACCCTCGAGACCGCTAATAATCGCTTTTATTTTTTTATCGAGGTTAATCCCAAAGATATTGTCAGACTAACTCAACAGCTATTGAAACCTGAAAAGCCTTTACTGATTTTTTACTCTGATGAAACCGCATGGAGAATCAAGGATTATGCTGAGGCGTCAACAAAATATGGCATTGAACTTAAAACCATAAAAACATCTTTTACGAAGATCGGCAGAGACTTATCTCAGACGGAAAATCAATACGCTGCTGTGATCATGTTGCCTGACAAAGAACTCTATAACCGTCAGACGATCAGGCAGGTTTTACTCGAGGGTTTTACGCTTAATTTACCCTTTATCGGATATTCGTCGGCTCTGGCAAGACTTGGTACCACGATTTCTTTTGTTTCACCCCTGAATCAACATGCAAAAGATATTGGCGGGCTTGCGCATAAACTGATTAGCCGGCAGAAAATCAATAAACAGTTTTTCTATTCAAGCAAGGTAGACATCAAGGTGAATCAGAACATCTCTGATGCTATGGATCTAAATATCAACGAATCATCTGTCGACAACGAAATCGAGATTCTTGAATAATGAAAATCCAGATCACCTTATTTCAGAAACTTGTTCTACTCGGCGTATTGCCGATGATCATACTCACCATATTTCTGATTTATTTTAACGCGTCTTCCCGCCTAAACGATATTGAAGCTTTTTCAAAAGACAAGGTTCAGGCTATTGCCGAACTTATAGCCATTGATAATGTTGGGACTTTATTTGCTCGTAACAGAGTTGAACTTAAAAATCATCTTAATGATTATTTGCAAGCCTATGATGAATTGATCGCAGTCAAGGTTTACACCGAGGATTATGAGCTATCTGAAAAAGCTGAAAAAGCTGAATTAAGCAATAAAGATGCTATTCAACACCGTGCCCGAATTACGCTGTCCCAAAAAATTAACACGCTTTCCGATATAGACCTGGGCGAACCGGGTAATGAAACTGAAACGACCCGCGTTCTTGGCTATGTTGAAGTCAAAATCATAGACAAAAGCAGCGTCTACAAAGAAGAAGTCTTCCAGGTCAGTGTCATTATCCTGATTTTTGCGATCGCCTTTACTTTGATGTTTGTTATCCCTTTCAGTCGTCAAATAACAAAACCTGTTATTGAGCTAACCAGGTTAATGCGCCGTATGACTCAGGGTGACTTAAGCGGTCGTGCCAGTGAGGATGCCAGTGATGAATTCTTCGAATTGCAACGTGGTTACAATGAAATGATTTTCGCCATGTCACGGCAAACAGAAGAACTGTCAGAAATGGTCGACCAGATGACCAGTGATCTGCAAACCACCTTGCAGACTGTTGAAATTCAAAACGTCGAACTCGACATTACTCGACGAGAAGCTTTGCAGACCAGTCGCATCAAATCTGAATTTCTGGCTAACATGAGTCATGAAATCCGTACCCCTATGAATGCAATTGTTGGATATGCCGAGCTGCTGCGAAAAAGTCAGTCGATTGATAATCAAGATCGTAATAACGCCGAAATTATCAGTCGTTCCGCCAGAATACTTTTACAAATACTGAACGACATTCTGGATTTTTCCAAACTCGATGCCGGCAAAATTGAGATTGTAGAAAACAGTTTTAATTTACGTGATTGCATCACTGAAATCATGGAGTTTTATCGTTCACTGGCACATGCCAAACATCTCGATCTGATTGCACTTGTTTACGATGACATCCCGGTCTCAATCAAAACTGACCGTCTCAGAGTGATACAGGTGATTGGCAACCTGTTAAATAATGCGATCAAATTTACTCAACAAGGAGAGATTATCGTTAAAGTCATGTTGGATGAGGATGAAACATCCGGCACCAACCAGATTCGTTTCGATATTACCGATCAAGGTGTCGGTATCAGTGAAAATGGCCAGAAAACACTTTTTCAACCGTTTAAACAAATCAACAATGAAAGCCGTGGACATTCGGGAACCGGATTAGGCCTGTATATCAGCAAAAGTTTGGCCGATATGATGGGCGGAGATATTGAAGTTAAAAGTGAACTTGGCAAGGGTTCGACATTTAGTCTTCTTCTGCCTTTGTTATCTTTAGCCGCTGATAACAGCAATGAAATGAATGGATCGGAACCGCTTTTCCACGATATGAGAGGTGTGCTCGCTGATAGCAACCGACTTAGTCGCCTGGCAGTTCATCATCAATTAATACAAATAGGATTCAAGATCACAGACACTGACCAAATTAATGATATTACGCCTATCATCAACACCGGTCAGACAGATAAGGCCAATATCGTATTTATCGGTTGCAGTTATCATCAACTTGATGAGTTTGAAAAGTTCTACAACCAGAATCTAGCATTGTTTGATGATTTACCTGTTGTACTCATGATCTCAAGCTCGGATGAAAATATTCTTAAAAGACTGCAAACAGATTACGGTATCGTTGTCGTCTCTCGTCCATGCGGGCATCAGGAATTAACCAGGGCCTGTAAAAAAGCCTTGCATATCAATTCAAAACAAAGCCTCAAAGATACAAATGCAGAGCAAAACAAAATAGAAATTTTATCTAATAAAAAAATACTGGTTGTTGATGATAATGAAATCAACCGCAACATGATGATGCAAACCCTTTCGCAAATTGGCTGCAAAATAGATACTGCAAATAATGGCTTGGAAGCACTCAGTGCCTGCAAAAACAATGACTATGATCTTGTCTTGATGGATATTCATATGCCAGTAATGAATGGCATAGAAGCAACCGAGCAATTACGAAAAACCAATAAAGACATACCTGTTATTGCTTTGACGGCCGATGTATCTTTCCGCTCACATCTGATCGAAAACAAAGGTGAATTCAATGGTATTCTGATCAAACCTGTCGAATTAGGTATCATGCAGAACAAGCTTGTCGATTTTTTCAAAGGTGATGAAAACATTTTTGATTTAATACCCACATCTTCTCCTACGCAAACAAAAGACAGCGAAGATAGCATTGCACCGATACGTGACATGGATCAGGCATTACGCATTAGTGGAGGCTCTAATCAGGTCGCTAAGCAGTTATTCAAACAAATGATTGATTTACTGCCTGATTACTTACAAAAAATTGATCTCTACTCCAGTAAGCAGGAGTGGGATGAATTATGGCAAAGTCTGCATAAGTTGCATGGCGCAGCCTCTGTCTGTGGAGTACCTGCCCTCAACAATGCCATTAACAGCCTGCAGAAAAAAGTTAAAAATGCTGATTATTTTTCTGTGGAAATGGGCATTGAAACAATCAAAACAGAAGCTTATCGTCTTATTGATTACGCAAAACAGGAAGACATCTGATAACCATCATGACTTTTGAAGAAGCTTTAGAAAAGTTACCCAATTTTCATCGCAACAGTTTGCAAAGAAATTTATGCACCTGCAACGAAATACCCAAGGAGGTTGTTGTCAAAGCAATAGCGGAAGGGGCAAGAAGTGTCACAGATGTCAGAGAGAAAACCTTTGCGACCGGTGGAAATGGCTGTTGTCGGATTCAGGTCGAGTTTCTTCTCAAATATATCTATCCTGAGGATTTTGTAGACTAAGGAATTAGCGCTGAATTAACTGTTTCATTTCCCTTACGGCCTGATCCAGGCCAGTAAAAATTGCTCTGGCAACAATACTGTGACCTATATTCAATTCTCTGACCCCGTCGATAGCGGCTATCGCTTTGACATTATGATAATCAAGTCCGTGACCTGCATTAACATGCAAGCCGCAGTCCATTCCAATTTTAACCGCTTGCGTTATTCGGGCTAATTCAGAATGGTTATCGGCTAGAGAAACAGCATCGGCATAATGACCGGTATGAATTTCTATAACAGGAGCTCCGATTTCAGCCGCACATTCTATTTGCGCAGGATCGGCATCAATAAACAAAGATACCCTGACATCAGCAGCCGCCAGTTGCGCGCAGTAATCTTTCAGCATCGATTTTGCAGCAATAACATCCAGTCCACCTTCAGTCGTCAGTTCTTCACGACGCTCAGGAACCAGACAGACATCAGCAGGTTGAATATCGCAGGCGATTTTGAGCATTTCAGCAGTAGCTGCCATCTCCAGATTCATGCGAGTCTGTAAAATGTCTTTGAGCATCAGTACATCACGATCCTGAATATGGCGACGATCTTCACGTAAATGCAGCGTGATCGCATCAGCACCGGCATGTTCAGCAACCAGCGCAGCCTGAACCGGCTCTGGGTAGCGGGTGCCCCGCGCCTGGCGAATGGTAGCGACATGATCAATATTGACGCCTAATAATCTTTCGTAGCTGCTCATGGTTTGATTTCCAACTTGCTGTTTTTGGCAAAAAGTTCACGACTTCTGAACCTGTAACCATTCAGATGACGACTGATGATGAAACGCATCAGTAATTTACACTCCCTCAGATGCGATGCATTTTCGATGTTACCTTGTTGCAAAGCAAGTAAACTACCACCACAAACAACCGGATATTCTGAGGTTTTATCAAACTCGGATTTTAATTTAACCGGCCCCTGCTCCGGCAGATATAGATATAGCTGATCTGATTCAATCCGGCAGCCGGTTTCTGCATCTCGGTTCAGTTCCAGTCCAAGCCCTAATTCATCAAGAAGGTGCTTTTCAAACATCCTTAATGCGGATTCAAAAGCAAACTCATTCTCAACTAATTGATTAAGTAATTCACCGTACCATGCAAAGGTACTCTGCATAGGTTCCAGACGCGGCAGAAATTGCATTAATAGCTCGTTAAGGTAAAAGCCCGCGTAAAGGTTCTGTCCCTGTAATTTTAATGGCAAGCCGGATGGTTCTGAAACCACCAAGCTTTTAAGATCATTGCGACCGCTCAAATCGATTAAAAGAGGATTAAAAGGCTGCAAGTGAATAGCTTTTGGAGATTTGCCGGATTTAGCACCTTTGGCAATACAACCAATCCGGCCATGTTGCAAACTGAACAATTCAACTAAAAGGCTACTGTCTCCATAATCCCGCCGATGCAAAACCCAGGCCGGTGAAAGCGCTCGCCTGTTGCTCAATCGCTGTATCCAAGTCGAGCTAAAGCATTTTCATCATCAGACCAACTGTTTTTGACTTTTACCCAGAGTTGAAGAAAAACTTTCTTCTGATAGAACTTTTCCATCGCTTTACGAGCCTGCGTACCAACCTGTTTCAAGGCTTCACCTTTTTTACCAATCAGAATATTTTTCTGTCCGGCACGTTCTACATAAATAACCGCGGCAATTCGATATAATTTATCTTCTTCTTTAAATTGTTCAATCTCGACAGTTGTCGCGTATGGCAATTCCATATGATAGTTACGCGTGATCTGTTCACGAATTAATTCAGCCGCAAAAAAT
>Ga0181565_10002722_pt1 | contig 13559 bp, 14 predicted proteins | sample 101ome_16_FD_129661 | JGI IMG/M metagenome (GOLD analysis project Ga0181565, IMG submission 129661) | Coastal salt marsh microbial communities from the Groves Creek Marsh, Skidaway Island, Georgia - 101401AT metaG (megahit assembly) | ecosystem: Environmental > Aquatic > Marine > Intertidal... | reverse complement strand
GTTAGAATTTTTTGCTATTAGTTTAGTGGCTTAACTTACTCGCATACCCGCCGTTGCTCCGTCATCGGGTGAGAGAATCCAAATTTCGTCTCCACCAGGACCTGCAGCCAATACCATACCCTCTGATACCCCAAAGCGCATCTTGCGAGGCGCTAAATTGGCAACCATAACTGTGTGGCGACCAATGAGGGCCTCAGGTGAGTAGGCTGAGCGGATACCTGCAAAAACATTGCGGGTTGTGGCTTCGCCAATGTCTAAGGTTAGGCGTAATAATTTGTCTGCGCCCTCAACAAATTCAGCATTAACGATACGAGCGACACGAAGATCGACGGCAGCAAATTGATCAAAATTGATTTGCTCAGCGATTGGCTCAATGGCAGGTGTTTCATTGGCCGCTGCGACTTTAGCAACTGAGGCGGCTTGTGCGTCTGCAGCAGCTTTATTTTCTTCAATCATGGCGTCTATCTTGTCACTTTCTACACGACTCATCATTGGCTTAAAGGTATTAACCTGGTGGCCTAACAGGGGGGCTGCAAGGCTATCCCAAGTGAGTTCGTCATTTAAAAATTGCTCTGCTTTTGCAGCCAATTCCGGCATTACAGGTTTCAGGTAAACCATCAGTGCGCGGAACATATTGATACCCATTGAGCAAATATCAAGTACTTCTTCTGCAGTACCTTCTTGCTTTGCCAAAGACCAAGGCGCTTTTTCTGCAATATACTCATTCGCCGCGTCGGCTAATGCCATGATGTCGCGAATAGCCTTGGCGTATTCACGGTTTTCAAAATGGTTGGCAATAGTGTCACTTGCATCAACATAACGCTGCCATAATGCGGGTTCAGCAATGCTCTGCGAGAGTGAACCGCCAGACTTAGCCACAAATTTGGCCGTTCGACTGGCGATGTTGACAACCTTGCCGACGACGTCGGAATTTACACGTTGTACGAAATCGGTAAGGTTTAGGTCTAAGTCATCGACTCCCGCGCCGAGTTTCGCCGCCATGTAGTAGCGTAAATACTCAGGATTAAGATGTTTTAAGTAGCTTTCAGCCGTGATGAAGGTGCCGCGCGACTTTGACATTTTTTTGCCATCGACAGTTAAGAACCCGTGCACGCAAACCTTCGTTGGTGTTCTAAACTTTGCAGAGTGCAACATAGCAGGCCAAAACAATGCGTGGAAATTGACGATATCTTTGCCAATGAAGTGATATAGCTCGGCTTCCGAGTTTTCTCCCCAGTATTCATTCCAGTCCATACCGGTTTGGTCGCAGTAGTGCTTAAAGCTTGCCATGTAGCCAATGGGAGCATCTAACCAAACGTAAAAGAATTTGCCGGGGGCATCAGGGATTTCAAAGCCAAAGTAGGGGGCATCACGAGAGATATCCCATTCCTGCAATCCCGCCTCAAGCCATTCATTGAGCTTGTTGGCAACCTCATTTTGCAACGTCCCTGAGCGTGTCCATTGCTTGAGAAAGTCGGTAAATTCAGGGAGTTTGAAGAAGAAGTGTTCGGATTCTTTTGCCACAGGTACGGCACCTGATAACACCGAACGGGCATCGATAAGTTCGGTGGGGCTATAGGTTGCTCCACACGCTTCGCAGTTGTCGCCGTACTGATCTGCGGCTTTGCACTTGGGGCAGGTGCCCACTATGTAACGATCGGCTAAGAATAGCTCTTTTTCAGGGTCAAAAGCTTGAGTAATAGTCCGTGAAGCAATATGACCGTTATCACGCAAGCGCTTATAAATCATTTCAGAGTAGTGACGGTTTTCCTCTGAATGCGTTGAGTGATAGTTGGCGACGTTGATCAAAAAGCCTCTGAAATCACGTTCGTGTTCAGATTTCATGTTGGCGATGTGTTGTTCAGGGGTGATACCTAACTCTTCTGCCTTGAGCATGATCGCTGTGCCGTGGGCATCATCAGCGCAAACGTAGGTACACTGATGTCCGCGCAATTGTTGAAAGCGAACCCAGATATCGGTTTGGATATATTCCATAACGTGACCTAGATGCAGTGCACCGTTGGCGTAGGGAAGGGCGCTAGTAACAAGAATTTTGCGTGTGCTCATAGTTTCGGCTTGTAGTTGATTAAAACGAACATTATACCAGAGGTTGAGTTGTGAAAAGAACCTCGCCATAAGGAGTTTTAGCGGTTTTGGCAATTGCTTCTCATTGATTGAAACACTATCCTTTGGCCCTTTAAAAATCTGCAAGGGGTTTTGCTTTGGAAAATATCAAACATATTATCGCCGTGGCTTCGGGCAAAGGTGGTGTTGGTAAGTCTACAACCTCGGTGAACTTAGCGCTGGCCCTGGTGAAATGCGGGATGCGAGTTGGGCTCTTGGATGCGGATATCTATGGGCCTTCTCAGCCCCTTATGTTGGGTGTGGCGTCTAATGTACGTCCCGAGCAAACAGGGCCAAGCCGAATGGCTCCCGTGATGGCCCACGGTATTGCGTCGATGTCGATGGGTTATTTGGTGACTGACAGTACGCCCATGGTTTGGCGTGGTCCAATGGCGGCGGGCGCTCTGCAGCAAATCATGACCCAAACCGATTGGGGTGAATTGGACTTTTTAATTATCGACTTGCCACCGGGCACGGGGGATATTCAACTGACTCTCGCTCAAAAGGCTAATGTAACCGGTGCTTTAATTGTCACAACGCCACAGGATATTGCCCTGCTAGATGCAGTGAAGGCGATTGAAATGTTCCGTAAGGTGTCTGTGCCGGTACTCGGTATCATTGAAAATATGGCTTTGCATGTGTGTAAGCAGTGTGGGCACGCGGAGCATATTTTCGGTGAAGGTGGAGGTCAGCGTATGGCTGAAAACTACGATACGGTGATGCTTGGGGCACTACCCTTGGAAATGTCCATCAGACAAAGTGTCGATAATGGCAGCCCTAGTGTGGTGTCTGATCCTGAAGGAGAACCTGCCAAAGCTTATGTTGCATTGGCCGAGCAGTTGATAGAGCGAGCTCAATCAATTGAAGAAGACGCGATGCCTGAAATTAGTTTTGACGATGAATAGCGCTTTTCAGCGTTCAATATGCCCGCTATTATGAGCCCGCATTTATTAGAGGTAACAGCATGATTAAGTCAGACAAATGGATCCGACGTATGGCCGAGAACGAGGGCATGATTGAGCCTTTTGAGCCTGGTCAAGTGCGGTATGATGCAGAAGGTAGCAAGTTGGTATCCTACGGTACTTCTTCCTATGGCTACGATGTTCGCTGCGCCAACGAATTCAAAATTTTCACCAATACTCACTCTGCGGTCGTAGATCCAAAGAACTTTGATCCCAACAGTTTTGTCGATGTGCAAAGCGATGTTTGTATTATCCCACCGAACTCCTTTGCTCTGGCAAGGACGGTGGAATATTTTCGCATTCCTAGATCGGTACTCACGGTTTGCCTCGGCAAGTCGACCTATGCTCGCTGTGGCATCATTGTTAACGTCACGCCATTGGAGCCGGAGTGGGAAGGCCATGTGACACTCGAGTTTTCAAATACGACCACATTGCCAGCTAAGATCTATGCCAATGAAGGTGTTGCGCAAATGCTGTTCTTTGAGTCAGACGAAGTGTGTGAAATGTCATACAAAGATCGCGGTGGCAAGTATCAGGGCCAAAGAGGTGTGACACTGCCGCGCACTTAAAACTCGTTAGGCTTCGGTACTCACCATGGTGGGTGCCGATGGCACTTCCCCTGGAGCAAACTCCAGGTGTTTAAGATTTAACTCGTACCGATCACCGTCAGATTCTTCTTGCACAAAGCGTACTAGCTGATAATTCCAAGCGGGTGCAAGCCAAAAATACGATTTGCGATCCTCGTCATCTCTAGACATCAGTACCGTGTCAATTTTGCCCAAGGGAGTATTGAGTTGCTCTTGGCCATTGAACGTTAATGTGTAGCTTTTGAGTTGCCCTTTGTCGACAATATTGGCGTGATAGTCGGCCTGACCATTTCGAAGCATATGCAACCTCAAGGCGGTTAACACATTGAGTCTGTCGGTCATGCCATGCTCGAGGGGAACTTGCCACGGTTTTTTGTTGTTGCCAATGACCATCATGTCATTCCAGTCAAAAGCAATGGTTTGAACCTTATCTCGGCCTATTGGTTTCTTGAATGTGTATTTGTAGCTGTGTGGAATGAGTGTGCCGTTGTCTGAAAGGGCAAAATAGCTTTCTTCATTGAAACTCATGAGAAGCGCTTTAGCCTTCATGTTGAGACGATAAATACCCTGTTCGTCACGGCGTAAGCTGCGATAGCCATCGATATTAAACCCCTTAATCGTGGTTTCATAAATCGCGTTATAACTGGGTAAAAGTAAATTATCTTCAGCGCTTGCAGAGTTAAATATCAACAATGCAGCTAGAGTTAGAGATTTAGTTGCTGTGGATAAGACCCGTGCTTGGAAGGATTTCGCCATCTAAAATTGCCCTGCCGTTATCGAGGTTAAGTCTTCCTTCGCAGAACCATTTGGCAACTAGCGGGAAGATAGTATGTTCTTGTTGTAATACTCGCGCGGCCAATGCAGAGGCATCGTCGCCCTCCAAAATTGGTACCACTGTTTGTAAGACAGGCGGTCCGCCATCAAGTTCCTCAGTGACGAAATGAACCGTTGCCCCGGCTTCATCTTCACCGGCATCAATAGCTCGCTGATGAGTGTTTAGCCCAGTATATTTGGGGAGTAACGACGGGTGGATGTTGATCATTTTGCCCAAAAGAGGGGTAATGAAATTAGGGGTTAATATGCGCATAAAACCTGCCATGATGATTAAGTCAGGCTCATGTGCTTGGACTTTCTTTAACAGCTCGTCGTCAAAGCTCTCGCGGTTCGCAAAAGATTTGTGATCGATGACATCGGTAGCAATACCAGCACGTTTCGCTCGCTCCAAGCCAAAGGCATCAGCCTTATTACTAATCACAGCCTGTATGCGCCCTTCGATGAATCCAGCGCTGCAGGCATCAATGATGGCCTGCAGATTGGAGCCACTGCCAGAGATTAAAACGACAATCCGTTTCATAGATTAAGAAGTTCTACGGCGTCTTCGTGGTCAGATTTGTCGGCGATGTGACCGATGAGCAAGGCTGTTTCACCGGCCGCTTGAAGGTGCGCTATTGCATCTTGTGCACGGTCAGCCGGAACAGCCACAACCATACCAATACCACAGTTAAAGGTTCGGTACATTTCGCTGCTGACCACGTTGCCGTTTTCACGCAACCAATCAAAAATGGGTGGCATCTCCCATGATGTTGTATCAATAACGGCTTTGGTGCCGGCAGGAAGTACGCGTGGAATATTTTCAGTTAAGCCGCCACCGGTAATATGAGACAAAGCATGCACAGGCATATCAGCAATAAGTTTTAGCAGGGGCTTTACGTATATGCGAGTGGGCTGCATTAACGTTTCACCCAGGGTTGAATTACCAAAGGCTGCGGAAGTGTCGGCGCCAGAAACTTCAATGATTTTGCGAATAAGTGAGTAGCCGTTTGAATGTGGACCGCTAGACGTTATACCAATAAGAGCATCGCCAGAACTCACTTTGCTGCCATCAATAATGCCATCTTTTTCAACGACGCCGACGCAGAACCCCGCAAGATCGTAGTCGTCACCTTCATACATGCCTGGCATTTCAGCAGTTTCACCACCGACTAGTGCGCAGCCCGCTTGGCGACAACCTTCGCCAATGCCGGTGACGACATCTGCCGCCATATCGACATTCAATTTACCCGTTGCGTAGTAATCCAAGAAAAATAAAGGTTCAGCACCTGCTACCACCAGATCGTTGACACACATGGCAACTAAATCAATGCCAATGGTATTGTGTAGGCCAACCTCCATAGCGAGTCGCAATTTGGTGCCAACACCATCGGTACCCGAAACTAATACAGGTTGCTTGTAACCACTTGGCAGTTCGCAAAGCGCGCCAAAGCCACCTAAACCACCCATAACTTCGGGTCGACTAGTGCTTTTAGCCACAGTTTTTATGCGATCAACTAGTGCGTTTCCAGCGTCGATGTCAACGCCAGCGTCTTTATAGCTCAGGGATTGTTTGTCAGTCATTGTTGAGGTGCCATGCTGCAGTAAAAAGAAGCCAATATTTTACCAGACCTATTGTAAAAAAGTCAGGTTTTGTCGCTTGAGGGATGTAAAAAGAACGCTATTGCTTAAAAACGGTGGCGAATGTGTGTCAGCACGTTAAAATATAACTTCTTTATAAGGAATTTCTCGGTATGAAATTTTTGCTACGAGCCTTGGCTTGTTGCCTCATATTCTCGCAATCAGTATTTGCAGCCTCGAAAGTGGAAGGCCTGTTTGAGGCAGAGGTGTTAGTACCAGAGGGAAGTTCTTCTGATCTTAATTCGCCGTTAATCGCAGAGGCGTTACGCCGTGTGCTAATTAAGGCCACTGGGGTTAATGAATTTTCTGATAACGATGAAGTATTAGATGCCTTGAGCCAGGCCCGTAGTTATGTTCGCGAATTTGGTTTTCATTCGATTGACGTTCCATTTAACGATCACTTAAAACTCCAATCTGGGGTTCAAGTCACAACCCAAAGAGTGATGAGAGTGGCGTTTTTACGCGGTGCAGTTTTGCAATTAATACGACGCAGCGGCTTGCCATTATGGTCAGCCAATCGACCTGACGTCTTGCTGTGGTTGGCGTTTGATGATTATCAGCAACAAATTTGGGTCACTCCTGAGCTAGCGACTGATTTAGCTAGGCATATAAGGGAAATTGCTGATCAACGCGGGATTCCCGTCAATTTTCCGTTGGCAGATATTGAGGACGATTTTGTTATACAGCCTAAAGAACTGTTAAACGGTGATTACAGTTCGCTTGGGGCTGCGTCTGCTCGATACAGTAATGACGTTTTACTTGCTGGCCACGCCGTACAAACTAGCTCGGGTACATGGATTGGCGGTTGGCGCTTCAATGTTGATGGCAAGCAGAGTGAGTTTCAAATATTAGGCGCCAATAAAGAAGAGTTTTTGAGTTTGGGAATAAATCGTCTAGCCGATGCCTTGGCTCAAAAATACGCGGTTGTCAGTGATGCCCAGCACACTTCGTTGCGACTTCGAGTGTTGGGATTAAATGATTATGCCCAATACTCCCAAATTAATAGTTATCTAAATTCAATCACTGCCATTGAAAAAGCGAATATAGAGATTGTAGAGGGTGATATCGTGGTTTTCCGTCTCGATTTAAAAGGCAGTCTTGAACAGTTTGAGAACGCGGTTTTGCTCGATCAAAAAATGCGCCCCGAAGCCCAACAGAATTTGACGCAGAACTTTGACCTTCAGTATCGATGGATGGAAAGTGCCAATGAGTAATCGAAGCATCTTATTTGCCGGCATTGCTGTGTTGGCCTTGGGGTTTATTATTTATCTCCTCGAACCTATTTTATCCCCCTTTATTATTGCCGCTTTTTTAGCCTATTTAGGTGATCCGCTGGCGGATCGACTAGAGGCCCGAGGATTTGGGAGGACGGCAGCGGTTAGCACGGTTTTTATCGTTTTTATCGTGGCGTTTGTGTTGGCACTACTAGTGATTATTCCCTCGCTAGTTCATCAGGCCGATATGTTCATACAGCGTTTGCCAGCAGTCATTGCCTGGTTTCAAAATAGCGTGATGCCAACCCTGTCGGCTTGGTTAGGGCTTGAGACTATCACCTTGCCGTTTGAGCAAATTAAGTCAGCTATTATGCAACATTGGCAGGAGGCTGGCAGTGCTGCAGCGCCAATACTTAAGCAGATAACCGCTTCAGGTATCGCGCTTGTCGCCACCTTCGCCAACTTAGTGTTAATTCCTGTCGTGACGTTTTACTTGCTCCGCGATTGGGATCATATGGTGGCTTGGATTCGTGAAGCCTTACCTCGGCGAGTAGAGCCTAAAACTAGCGAACTGGCGGCAGAGTGCGATGCGGTTCTTAGTGAATTCTTTCGTGGACAGTTATCAATTATGTTGATCTTGGGGGTTATCTATTCGATAGGTCTTTGGATGGCCGGTATTGAAGGGTCCTTACTGTTGGGTATGGTTGCTGGCTTGGCTAGTGTGGTGCCCTATTTGGGAGTTATTGTTGGCCTACTGTTGTCTGGATTGGCGGCCATGGTACAAAGCGGAGATCTTGTCAGCTTGCTGTGGGTGGCTATTATTTTCGGTATTGGTCAGCTGCTTGAAGGTATGGTGTTAACTCCGTTACTGATTGGTGATCGAATTGGACTCCATCCTGTTGCTGTGATATTTGCCATTCTTGCCGGTGGTCAGCTATTTGGGTTTATGGGTGTTTTGTTGGCGCTGCCCATTGCTGCGGTATTAGTGGTATTCTTGCGTCATATTCACGACCATTATCGCGGCAGCGAGCTGTATCATAAATCCAACGAGCTATAAATTAGATCATGCTTTCACCTCAACTTGCCCTCAATGTCTCCATAAGAGATGGCTTGAGTTTTGACAATTTCTACAGCAACGCGGATTCAAGAGAAGCGGTCATTTACCTGCGGAATTGGCAACCAACTGAGGTTTTTCAGAGTATCGCTCTTTGGGGCGGTGCTGGCTCTGGGCGCAGTCACTTGCTACAAGCAGTGGTCAGTGAGTGGGATAGGTTGGGGCGCTCGACACTTTACTTGCCGTGTCAGGAACTTTTGTCGATGGACCCTGAGGCTTTGCTTCATGGCCTTGAAGGCTTTGATCTGATAGCGCTTGATGATATTGAAGCACTAGCGGGGCGCAGGGCATGGGAACATGCGCTTTTTGCCTTGTATAATGCGCTACATGATCGCGGAGGTAACTTGTTGCTATCTTCGCTGATGGCGACTACCGACTTACCTTTTGTCACCGCGGATGTCATCTCTAGATTAGCATGGGGAATGACATTTAAATTGCCCAACCTGTCCGATAACGAAAAGATTGAAGCATTACAATTGCGAGCTAAAGGACGCGGAATGGTGATGGCTGATGAGGTAGCCAAATATATTCTAAGTCGTTCGTCTCGAGAATTTTCACAATTATTGAGTGTGCTAGATACCTTGGACAGTGCGACCATAGAGGCGCAGCGAAAACTCACCGTTCCTTTTGTAAGAAGCGTTTGTCACTGGTAGCTTTACAACTTGTGAGCGTGTTTATCGAAGCATCCGTGGTCGCAGACATGGTTGGTGTGAAGTTCTTCTTCTGCATCAAAATCACACATTCCCTTCTTGATATGTAAGTTGGCACTCATCAAATCTGCGTGGTAATCCTTTCCTTCTAACACGTTATAAACTATACCGTTGATGAAGATATCCACTAAGTCTTTATCTAGGTGGCCATCTTTGGCTTCAAATCCCAAAATTTTAAGTGCTCCTTCAAGTGGCATGGCCCTTTTATAAGGGCGGTCAGAGGCAGTGAGTGCATCGTAAATATCGCAAATGGTCATCAATTTGGCGCCCAGTGGAATCTCTAGTTCGGTCTTGCCATTAGGGTAGCCAGTACCATTGAGTTTTTCGTGGTGTGCGCCGGCGATATCAGGAATTCTAGATAATTCTGGAGTCCAGGGTATTAGCTTTAAAAAGTTAGCAGTATGCGTAGCATGGGATTCAATTTCCAAGCGCTCTTCATTGGTCAAGCTGCCCTTTCGAATAGACAGAGCGCGATGCTCCTCATCGGTGAGTATAAACTCGGGCATGTAATCATCATCGCTCTCAAAGGGATATTGAGCTATTTGTTGGAGATATTCGAAGCTACCATCTGGAAGAATAGTGGGTTGGTTTGCCTGTTGAATGGCTTTTAAAAATTCATCGAGTTTGTTTAGTTCAGCCTGCACCGCCGCCAGGATCTTGTCTTTTTGATCCTGTTTGCCATGGTGCAAGATATCTTCAAGTGCTTTTCGTTTAAGTCGTTCTTGAGTATATCTAATGCGCTGTCGAATGCTTTCAAAGCCACCATCAGGTAGTTTTTTTGCCTTAACCAATACGCTTTCTCTTACACCCACCTTGCCAAAGTCATGCAGCAGCGAAGCATAGCGTAGCTCGCGCATTTCATTGTCGTTGATACGAGTGTTTTTAAATCGGGGCACGTTGGAGTATGGCAGTACCCTTGCCAATTCACAGGTGAGATCGGCCACGCGGAATGAGTGACCCGACGTGGTTGGATCGCGTTGTTCAATCGCCGTTACCGAAGCCCTGACAAATCCAGAAAATAAATGGTTAATACTTTCAATTAAATTGTGGTTTTCAAGAGCTACCGCAGACTGACTTGTCAGTGCACGAAGGGCCTGCCTAGTGCTTTCATCAAAGGGTAAGGTTTCGCGCATCGTTTGAGTTTCTGAGCGCAATAGGGTGTCTCTATCACGCTTGCGGTTTAAAAATTGTAGAACCCCCAGAACATCATTGCGGTGATCTTTAATGGGAATAGTGAGAACCGAACGGGTGCGATAACCATTTTGTAAATCGAAGTCTCGATTGAATGCGTAGGGCACATCTTTATTCAAAGAATAAACATCATCGATACACAGTTCTACGCCAAAAATTGCGCAATAACCCGAGATGGAGTGTTTGTTAAGCGGAAAACGTATTTCTTTAAAATCAAGAGATATGGAATCATTCTTGGTTAATTTAAACGCCAGTTGTGGATCCTTCGGATCGCTATCATCAATTAAAAAGAGCGAGGCGGCATCGCAGCAAGCAATGTTTTGCGCTTCGGTTAAAATTTTGTCGAGTAGCTTAGGAAGATTTTTTTCAGCGGATAGCGCGATACCAATATCTGTGAGGAGTTCTATGTGGCCTTCTTTTTCTTTTAATAAGCGGTTGGTATCGGCGTGGCGCTTGCGAATAGCCCATTGCTGACAAGCCAGTCTCAAAATAGCAAAGGTTGAGTCGTTAGGGCTATTGGGCGGTAAGATGATGATGTTGCTGTCGGATGTATCTTCAGTGCTAATAATAGTGGCTAGCAGGGCGTGATCCCGCCAACGGTCCAAGCTGGCAATGTCTAATAGCTCTTTGTCGAGTACAATACAGGCCGGTTTAATGGACAGCAGTTGCTCTGGCGTTTGTACGCAAACACAGGTGATACCCCGTTTGTGCAACGCTTCATGCAAAGATTGATTGCCAAAGGTAGAACCATGCGCAATCGATAACATAAACATTCCTTAAAACATGACTTTCTATTTATAGGTATAGTCGTTGTTACGAGAGTTTGTCGGACTTTTTTAGTATTTTATCTGTCTTTGCAAGATCGATTAGTAATAACAAAGACATCTGGTTAACACCTCGGTACAATAGAGGTATAAACATTTAGGAGATTTATTGTGAGCGACAAGCAAACCGCGATTGAAGCCGCTGTTTTTCGTAAATTATTACAGCATCTCGACGACAATAAAGACGTGCAAAATATCGACCTAATGATATTGGCTAATTTTTGCCGCAACTGCCTGGCTAAGTGGTATTCTTCTGCCGCAGCGGATGCAGGTGAAAACATAGACTACGAAGCCGCCCGCGAAATTGTTTATGGCATGCCTTACAGCGAATGGAAAGACAAATACCAGCTTGACGCTACCCCGGAGCAATTAGCCGCTTTTGAAGCAAGAAATGGTAAGAAGTTGTAAAAAATTAGCCAAAAAGGGGCGATTGCCCCTTAGCTCTATGGCCGCATAGTTAAATGGATATAACGACCCCCTCCTAAGGGGTAGTTCTAGGTTCGATTCCTGGTGCGGCTGCCATCTAAATCAAACGCTTAAATAACTTCCCACGGCACGCGCCTTAACTTTGTCGCCTGCTTTGCTGTAGAGATTTTGCTCGATACTACCTCCACGCAGAATGCTAAGTACCCGTTGAGTTGCTTTTAAGGATCGATTCACCACCAACTCGTTGATGCGATTCACTTTCTTGCAAAGATCCAATTCCTGCTGAAGTTGTTGCCAGCTGTCGTTGAGCAGAGCATCTTCACTAACGAGTGAGCGCCAAGCGTTTGCCGTTTTTTCGTCCGGAGCGACGATTTGTTGCCGCTGATTGGTTCTATATTCTAATTGCTCGACTAAGCGCATCTTCTGCTCCGTGATGGTGGGGAGCTCATTGTAATTTCGGTGGCTAAGCACGTCGGTTTCTTGCTGCAACAGCTTTTGAAGCTGAGCGGCCAATTCTAGTTCAGAATCTAGAAGTCGCTTGATGCTATCTTTACTAATTGTGGTGTCCATAATGCTCTCTCGTTGGCACGTCTTAGATATGAATTAGAATGCATCTTTTGTTCCAACTAGACGATTTTGGGTAAGAAAAAAGGGGCCGAAGCCCCTTTTAAATATCTGGATAAGTTTTATTCAAGGATTAACTGCAAGGCAATGTTTTGGTTATTGACCTTTAACTCACCATTAGCAATTTTCTCACGAATTTTATCGACCCTTTCGTCACGAACTTCCGGAGCCTGTTCTGCAGCCTCACGAACTTTTTGAATGTTGTTTGCTTCAGTACTAAGCTCGACCTGAACATCAACTTCAGCAGATGGCTGAGAAGGTTGTGGGCTAACTTCAGCTTGAACCTGCGTGCGATCTCTCTGCTGGGACCTATCGGATTGTACTGGTAAGGAGCCGACACCGTTATTCACTGAATCAACCATTTTGTTCACCTCTCTGCTAGTAATAACAGGCGTTTTTTTTCGCGCGTTTTTACTATTTACTTTTCTTCAAACAATACATCGGCTGAAAAATAAATAGCTTTAGTATTTTTTTTAAAAAAAGCGAATATTTTTTTTTGTGCTCAATTAGAACAGCACAGCAACCTGCCCACTCCCTAAAACTTCAGCTCTAATCACCCTTTTTGAACGGTTATTTTGAACCCGGATTTGATCACCCTTGTGGCCATTACTCAGTGCTGTACCGTTCATTTTTACTGCCAGGGCATCGCTTTTTGCGATAATAGTAACTTTGTCGCCGCGCTTGACGGCTAATGCTTCTTTCAACATATTACCCCGAACAACGCGTTGGCTACTAGTGGTGTGGAGCACCTGTTTGCCAATAACATCTTCTACAGCGTTAAAAAAATGTTGGCCGAGTCCATTGAGGCTTCTTTGTTGAAGTTCAACCATGTGAATATCAATGATTTCGCCTCGTTTTACAGGGCGGTTTGTTACGACCACGGATGTTTTTACATCAACATTGGCTGACACGTAAATTGTCCAAGGTTGGTTGCCTTGGCAAGATACTTTGACGGTAAGGTATCCATAGTTCTTTCTTGCACCGTGAAGTTTGTATTGCATGTTTTCACTGCACGTGGTGAGAGAAAGTCTGGGATCAATTTTTCCTACCTCTATTTTAAATTCACCCTCTGGATAGAGTGTTTGTAGCGTAGGCAAATGATCGCTATGCAAAAATTTTTGCACATTTGCGCCTATCTCATCGGATCCAATGTTGGCATAGACGGGGTTCATGAATAGGCATGAGATAACCATAGAAATAGCTGATATAAGGCTTTTCATGAAGACTTCCTTCTTTGTTAATGACATATGTCGACAAAAAAATGACATTGCTAATAATGCTTAAGCAATTAGTATGCCCGGCCGATAGATCATCAAGTAGGTGAAAATCTTT
>Ga0181565_10002721_pt1 | contig 13559 bp, 16 predicted proteins | sample 101ome_16_FD_129661 | JGI IMG/M metagenome (GOLD analysis project Ga0181565, IMG submission 129661) | Coastal salt marsh microbial communities from the Groves Creek Marsh, Skidaway Island, Georgia - 101401AT metaG (megahit assembly) | ecosystem: Environmental > Aquatic > Marine > Intertidal... | reverse complement strand
TGTTCAACCCCTTGGACCATTGTGTGTTTTGCTTGCAAAACACACTTTGTTTTTATCCATAAAGTTAAAATGGCATTTTGGACATGATGATCTCTTCTTGATTCACATATTGTCTACACTCTTGTCCACCTAGTTTCTTACATGTATCTTTCCAAAGCTTAGAGTGACCTCCATCTTCTTCATGTATATAACCCTGCTGAAATAAAAGTGCATGAGCATACTCATGAGCTATTACGCTCTCAACCATATAATCCATACTTTCTTGCATAACTTTTTTATTGAGATAAATTTTTATTTCACCATTTTCATATGATGTAAGTCCATAAAGTCTCCCTTTAAACCTATCAGTAACAATCAAAGGAAACTTCACACTAAAACCAAAATTTTGATTCATATTTTGCAAAATCTCTTGCTCTTTTGTATAGATTCTAACTTTATACTCATCAGAGAGTTCATTATTTTCAAACATATAGGTATCATAATAATTCGAAGCTAAAAAGCCTGTTGAGATCATTACAACAAAAATAAATATGTATTCTAGTTTTTTTACAAGCATAAATTATTATATCCAGAATTTGTTATACTTTCGTCGATGATAAATGATTTAATTTTAAACTATATAGTTCTGTATATTCTTCTTGAAGTTTATGAAGTACAATGGCAAAAAGCATCTACAATGATAGGGATGCTAGCAAGGATGTACGAATTTTATAAAAAAAGTATATTTTTATTTCTCATTATGCACCCAACATTTTATTTTTCTATATTTTTTATGCTCATTACAAATTATAACTTTTATTCCATCTTACTTTTTAGTATCAAAACTCTTGATATAGGTATGAAAATAATGCTTATTAAACAAGTGTTTATAGATAAAGCTGTTTCCCATCAATTGAGTTTGGCACTTCTTGCTCCAATCAACAAATACCTACCATATGCAGGTGTGTTTATCTATCCTTTTACAATTTTTTTAGCTTTTTCCTAAGTACACAATTACTTCACCATTATCTCCTACAATTTTCATATCTAACTTGAAGGAGTCAATTATGAAAACCTTAAAAATCTTATTAGTAAGCTTACTTATAGCATCATCAGCTTTTGCTTTTGGACAAAATGAAAGAAATGCTTTACTTGGATTTGGTGCTGGAATTTTAGCAGCACATTTAATACATCAAAACAGCTCAAACTATGGCTCGCATGTTTCATACCAAACAAAAATTGTAGAACCGGTGCGTCATGTAGTACATCGTGAGCCTAGATATGAAAGAGAATACTCTCATTCAAGGCAGCACCATAAATATGAGAAGAGATATTCTAAACACCATCATAAAAAACACAACAAACATACACGAAGTCATAAACACGATCGTGATGTAGTAGTTATAAATCGCTATAACTCACATTACTATTACTAGACTACAAAGCAAGTTCAGATATTGTTATCTGAACTTAAATTTGTTAAGATTACAAAAACTACAGTAGGATAAAAAGAATGCCAAATGATTACGATTTAACAAATACAATTGCTCGAGGCGTTTTACTAGTTGTTGTTTTGTTGGTAGCATATTTTATTTTAAAAGGTGAAAAACCTAAAAAATAATTATATTTCAAAAAATTCCCTAACATTTTCAAAATGCCTTTCAATTCCAACAAAACCATGATCTCCACCCTCTTCTATAAACGCTTTACACCGAGGTAATTTTTTTACAGCTTCTTCATAGTTAAGAGTCTCATCACCTTTTTGCGTTAAAAGCATAAAGTTTTTATTATTAGGTGAAGTAACCTCAAATTCTTTAAGACTGTCGATGTGAAACTGCATCCATGTAAATGAACTTTCATCAAAAAAGCTAGGTGCATTTCCTAAAACTTTGGGAAGAGTTTTATAGGGATATATTGAAGGATTAATCAATACTGCTTTTAGCTTATATTTATCCGACAAGTATAAACTATAGAATCCACCTAATGAAGATCCTATAAGATAGATCTCTTCATTATATGACTCTATAAGTTCTTCTAGAGTTTTAATCGCAAGTTCAGGTATATATGAAAGTGAAGGAGCAATAAATCTAAGCTTTTTTTCTCTAAAATACTCTCGAAAGAGTTTTGCCTTCATCCCTTCACCACTACTTCCAAATCCGTGAATATAAATGATCATATTAGTGGCTTACTTCTCTTTGTAAAACTTTTTCAACTGACTCAATTTTAGTTTTTAAGCGATTTTCACAATTTTTTCGAATATCAAACTTCAATGATGAATAAACTCTCTCCAAATCACTTAGTTGCTCATATGCCATTTCAAGTACACTTAAAGCTTCTTTCATACTAGGAGCTTCAAATACAGTTCCCATAGGAGTAAGCTGATAAGGAATACCTGATTTATCAATTGCGTCAATAATTTTACTAACACTTTTTGAAACTGATGCACCATCTCTTCCATCAGCAGATGTTGGAAACATACTAAATTCTACTAAAACACTCAACATTTCTTGTCCTTAATTTATTTGAAAAAATTGTAACCAATTAGTTTTAAATAAACTCTCTCTTCATATAATTCATTTTTTACATAATCAAAATAAAAGTTCTTGTATTTTAGAAGGTATTAAACTCATTTATTATAAGATATAGTTACTTAATATATAAGAGGTAAAAATGGATCAGCATAATGATTCTTTAGCTGAAGCAATCCTCCAGTCTACTTACGATGGAATACTTGTTATTGATAGTAACAGAAAAGTTTTAAAATACAATTCTAGGTTTCTGGAACTTTGGGGTATCCCTGAAAACTTGCAAAAATCAAATGATGATGAAGAATTACTTAATTTTGTACTTTTGCAGTTATCTGATCCAAAAGAATTTCTAAATAAAGTTGAAGAACTCTATAAAAAACCTCAAAGTGAAAGTTTCGATACTCTTTATTTTAAAGATGGAAGAATATTTGATCGTTATTCATGCCCAATGTATTTAGATGGTTCAATCGTAGCAAGAGTATGGAGTTTTAGGGATATTTCAGAATCTGAATCGATCAAAAAACAACTTCACAATGAAACAATATTTAGAAATGCAATTATCCAGGCTCTCCCTGATTTAGTCTGGCTTAAAGATCCCAGTGGTGTATATTTGACATGTAACAAAAGATTTGAAGACTTTTTTGGTGCATCAGTAAAAAAAATCGTTGGAAAAACTGACTACGACTTTGTTGAAAAAGATCTTGCAGATTTTTTTAGAGAACATGACAAAAAAGCAATTGAAAATGAAAAACCAACCAAAAATGAGGAACTTATTACCTTTGCTAGTGATAAGCATCAAGAACTTTTAGAAACAGTTAAAACAGCCATGTATGATGAGGATAAAAATCTCATAGGTGTTTTAGGAATTGGTCATGATGTAACAGAACAACGAAAATTTCAAGATGAACTCAAAAAAAGTGAAGAACGTTTTGCCCTTGCTATGCGTGGTGCAAATGATGGACTGTGGGATTGGAATTTATTGACAAATGAAGTTTATTATTCACCGAGATGGAAATCTATGCTTGGATACGGTGAAAGTGAACTTGACCACACAATCGATACTTGGGAACAACTTGTTCACCCGGATGAAAAAGAAGCAATTTTAAGTAAAGTTCAAAAAATTTTAGAGGGTGTTTCAGAAACTTACGAAGTTGAAATGAGAATGCGACACAAGGATGGGCACTTTATTTATATTCTCTCAAGGGCTTTTCTTGCAAGGAAAGAAGAAGATGGAACTCCAATTCGACTGGTTGGAACACATGTAGATATTTCAGAACAAAAAATGATCAAAGAATTTGATGATAAAAATGCTTCAATTTTAAAAATGATCGCAAGTGGAGAAAAAGCTTCAAAAGTATATGATGAAATAGCCTTGATGTATGAACAACGCCATCCTGGGATGAGATGTTCTTTACTTGAACTGCAAGATGGAGTTTTACTCCATGGTGGTGCACCAAGTATGCCACAAGAATATTGTGATGCTGTTCATGGTCTAAAAAATGGTCCAAATGTAGGCTCATGTGGCACTTCAACATTTCTTGGAGTTAGAACTATTGTTGAGGATATTCAAACTGATCCAAAATGGGAAAACATCAAGCAGCACGCTCTTCCACATGGGATGCGATCTTGCTGGTCTGAACCTATTAAAAGTTCTCAAGGGGAAGTCTTAGGTGCTTTTGGAATGTACTATAATCATCCAGGTGTTCCAAACAAACAAGAATCTGAGGACTTAGAATCTGCTGCCAGGCTTGCTGGTATAGTGATGGAGCGTGACCAATCACAAAAAAGGATTCGTGAACTTGCATATAAAGATGAATTAACAGGTATTGCAAATCGTGCAAATTTTTATGAAAAACTTGAAGATCTAATTGTGCATGCAAAACGTACGAACAAGCGTTTTGGAATACTTTATATAGATCTTGATGACTTTAAAAGTGTTAATGATACTCTTGGACATGATGTTGGAGACCTTTTATTAAAAGAGATTGCTACTCGTCTTTTTGCTGCGTGTAGAGAAACTGACTTTGTAGCACGTCTTAGTGGTGATGAATTTTGTATCATTGTAGAAGAACTTCAAGATGATTATACATCTGCAACAGTTGCTCAACGTTGTCTTGATACAATCTCTAGGCCTATGGAATTAGCAGGAAGAATTTTCAAACCTGCATGCAGTATAGGAATAGCTCATTTTCCAGACCATGCTCAAGATGCCTCCACCATTATGAAAGTAACAGATACTGCACTCTATTTTGCAAAAGAAGAAGGTAAAAATCAATACGCTTTTTATCAAGAAGAGCTTACAAAAAAAGCCGAGTATCATTTCAGAATGGAACATAATTTAAGAGAGGCTATTGAAAACGAAGAACTTCATCTTGTATATCAACCTCAAGTACACATAACGTCCAATAAAATCATTGGTTTTGAAGCATTAGCACGCTGGGAACATGAAAGTTTAGGAGCAATTTCACCTATAGACTTTATCCCAATTATAGAAAGAATTGGCTTAATGGAAGAGTTTACTGCATGGGTTTTAAAAACGGCTTGTAATCAAGCTGTAGAATGGAAAAAACTTGGATTTTTCCCTTTTCGTATGTCTGTAAATATATCTCCAAATCACTTTCTAGATCAAAACTTGGTCTCTTTAATTCAAAATGTAATTGAAGAAACTGGAATACTACCAAATGAATTAGAACTAGAAGTTACTGAGAGCGTTGTACAAATTGATGAGCGTAATCTATCTGTTTTCAAAAAACTAAAAGATCTTGGTGTTTTAACAGCCATAGATGATTTTGGAACAGGTTATTCCTCTTTAGCATCACTAAAACATTTGACTGTGGATTGTATAAAAATAGACAAATACTTTATCCAGGAAATGCTTTTAGATGAAAAAGCAGAGTTTTTAGTACATTCAATAATTCAACTAGGTCACTACATGAACTATGGAATTATTGCCGAAGGTATTGAAGAAAAAGATCAATTAGATCTTCTTCAAAAATTTGGTTGTGAAACTATTCAAGGATTTTATATAAGCAAACCACTACAAGTAGAAGATGTAGAAGATTTTGTCTTAAAAAATCAACAAGAATTGAATTCTAAAAAGTAAAATCTATATTTTAATCACTTACCTTGCATTCATTGTATGAAACTATGATAAAATATTTGCAATTACTATAAGAAATGAAAAGCAGTGAAAACAACAACTACTTAAAATACACCAAGGAAAGATAAATGGGATTGTTTAGTAACAATACAGACATAGAAAAAATTGCCGAGCTTGAAAAAAAGATCTCTGATTTAGAAGAGGAAAACAGATCTTTAAAAATTCAATTAGACTCAAAAGAAAATGATTCTTTTAACAAAAAGTCCATTGAAGATGAAGAAAAAGACCATAAAATCGAGATGTTTGAATTACTCCTAAAGTCGTATGAAAGTGGTGTAGGTTTTGTTCAAAACATTATGCAAGAAAATGTAGAATCTTTAGAAGAAGCAACTCAACTCAATGAAAAAACGAGTACACGAATTGATAATGTTAAATCTCAAAGAGAAGATCTTATCCAAAGTGTAGAAGATATTTCTCATGAAGCTGGGGGTTTGGAAACTGGTGCTGGAAATCTAAATCACAGTGTAAGCTCAATCAGTGATATTATTGGACTCATCAAAGACATTAGTGATCAGACCAACCTTTTAGCATTAAATGCTGCTATAGAAGCCGCTCGTGCTGGTGAACATGGTCGTGGTTTTGCAGTTGTTGCGGATGAAGTTAGAAAACTTGCTGAAAGAACTCAAAAAGCAACAAGTGAAGTTGAAATCAATATAGGTCAATTAAAACAAAACTCTTCAGAGATTCTTGATATGACACTAAAATTTCAAGAAAATAGTAATCATATAAATGACATATTAAATCAATTCTTTGAAGAGCTTGAGTTTGTTATATCTAACTCTGAACGAATCTCTATGATTACTCAGAATATAACAAATGAGATTGGTATTGGTAATGGTAAAGCTGATCATATATTATTTAAACTGCTTGCATATAAAGCATTTATTTACAAAGACCAACCATCTAGAATTCTTACAGAAAATGAATGTAGATTCGGAAAATGGCTTTCGGTTAACCAAGACCAAGTGAAAGATGAAAAACAGATGTTAAGTTCACTTAGTAAAAATCATTCAAATGTACATAGTGGTGTTAAAGATTCAATTGAGCTTTGGATAAACCAAGGTAAGTTTAAAGAAGCTTTATCAAGAATGAAAGGTGTTGAAGAATCAAGTGAAAAAGCTTTTGTAGAGCTTTACGAAACTTTTGTAAAAAATAGAGTCTAAAATCAAATATATTTAGGTAAAAGTTCTTTAATTTTTTTATAGATTTTATCAAAATCTGTAGAGTAAACTCTCACACCTGCTACAGTTGTAGCAAAATTAGTGTCACGTTCCCAGCGTGGAACTAAATGTAGATGTATATGTTCCGCTATCCCTGCTCCTGCAGCTTTTCCTAAATTCATCCCGATATTTACACCTTGTGCTTTGAGTGCATCTTTGAGTAGTGCAACACTTTTTTGAGCTAATTGACTCATATGGATCCATGCTTGAGGGTCAAGTTCTTCAAGATTATCTGTATGAAAATGGGGAATTATCATAAAATGCCCAGGTGTATAAGGGTATTTATTCATCACAATAAAACAATGCTCATCTCGGTACAAAACACCAAGTTCTTCATCCTCTTTAGAATGTGAACTCACATGGCAAAAAACACAACCTTCAATCTTTTGATTTGTAACGTATTCATCTCTCCAAGGAGCGTACAATATATCTTCCAATCTCACACCTTTTATGTTGTTTCATATAGTACCTAAATAACTTTATGAAAGGCAAATTATTCATTTTCTTGGAGTAATGATTAATCGATAAAATTCGAGAAATTTATTTATCTATACTTAAAAGATATTGGTTACAATCTTAGAAAATTTAGAAGGTTTTTTTATGAAACAAATGACAGAATTAAATGTTTTGGGTGGAATTCTCGAACCATGTAGCCTTGATCCCTTAACAGGTTACTTCCGTACTGGTTATTGTGAATGTGGTTCAAAAAATGAATCTATACATATGGTGTGTATCTATGCAACAGAAGAATTTTTACAATACTCTAAAAAAGTTGGAAATGATCTTTCAACTCCTATGCCACAATATAATTTTGCAGGTGTAAAAGCTGGTGAAAGCTGGTGTTTAAATGCAAGAAGTTTCGCTAAAGCTATAAAAGATGGGGTTGATATTAAAATTTTCATCCACTCAACACACCAAAATATTCTTAAATACGTTGATTTGGAAACATTAAAAAAGTGTGCGATAGACCTATGAGTGAAACAGAAAAACTAGAATTATTTTTAGAAAAAATACAAAAAATTGCTAGAGAAAATCTTCAAAACAAAGAGACTTCTGCAATCAAAGCCCTTAGAGAAGCACTAAACTTTGTTGAGAGTGAATACACAGGGTACTAATCTACTAAAAAAATGCAAATACTAAATTTGGAAATAAAATCACTAAACCCAGTGCAAAAATTTGTAAGAATATAAAAGGGATAATCCCTTTATATATCTCTAGGGTTTTGATAGTGTTTCCAGCTGCTCCTTTGAGAAAAAACAGTGAAAGGCCAAATGGTGGAGTCAAAAATGATGCTTGAAGATTTAATGCTATCAAGACTGCAAACCAGATAGGATCAATCCCAAAAGCATTCATAACTGGAACTAAGATTGGAACAATTATAAATGATATTTCAATAAAGTCTATAAAAAAACCAAGTATAAATATACTTAACATTGCAACTGCTATAAATATCCATACGTCTGCTATATCATACGTAAAAAAATCTAAGATTAAATCACTTCCACCAAGCTCATTAAAAACTAGAGAAAAAGCAGTTGCACCGATTAAAATCATAAAAATCATTCCACTTAACTTTACTGTTTCTAAAGTTGCATAGCGTATGATTTCAAAAGAGTAAGATCTGTTTATCAAAGATAAAAATACAGCTCCTATAACACCAAAAGCAGCTGATTCAGTAGGAGATGCAATTCCTACAAATATACTCCCTAAAACTGCAAACATCAACAAAAGAGGTGGTATCACAGAAAAAATTATCTCAAGAATACTTACATTATGAATCTCTCTTTGAATTGGTGCTGCACTTGGTTTAAAGTAAGCATACAATAGTATATACACTATATAAAGTGCAACTAACGTTAGTCCTGGTAAGATCGCCCCCTTAAATAGATCTCCTACACTTACACTCATGACATCACCTAATATAATCAAGATTATAGAAGGTGGAATAATTTGCCCTAATGTACCACTTGAAGCAACAGTACCTGAGGCTAACCCTTTATCATACCCCGCTTGTATCATCAATGGCAATGCTATCACACTCATCATAACTACAGATGCTGAAACTATGCCCGTAGAGGCTGCTAGCATAGCTCCAACAAGTACGACACTCACTGCTAATCCACCTCTAACATTTCTAAATAAAGCACTAATTGAAAAAAGTAATCTCTCAGCCATCTTAGACTTTTCAAGAACTAATCCCATAGCAATAAATAAAGGAACTGCCATAAGTGTTGTATTAGACATAATTCCAAATATTCTAAATGGAAGAACTTCAAAAACCTCAAAACCAAGTTCAGGTATTAAAAAAGCAAAAATAATAGCAACTGTGCCAAATACAAAAGCCACAGGGATACCTAGAAGTAAAAAAATTAGTACAACAATAAACATCCCAAGAGCAATCATAAATACCTCCATCTCTTGAGATCTTTTTTAACACTACTAAATGTCTGTAAAACTACAAAGAAAAAAGAAAGTGGCAGTAATGCTTTCACCAAAAATCTATACTCTAAACCACCTGGATTTGAAGAACACTCATTTTGACTAAAACTGAGTGCAACAAAATCTAAACCAAGATAAATCATCAATAAAGAAAAAGGGAAAATAAAAACAACTGAAGAAATCATATTGATTAGAGCCTTAGATTTTTCAGAAAATGAACTGTAAAAAATATCGACTCGGACATGTGCATCTTTTTGTAGTGTGTAAGATATAGCAAATAAAATTATAATATCAAAAAGATGCCACTCTAGTTCTTGTAATGCGATAGAACCACCTGAAAAAATATAACGAACTGTTGCATCGTAAACAACCAATACAACTAATATCGCTACTGTAAAAGCAGTCATTACGGCTAAAAGATGGATCCCTTTTTCTAACAAGTATTCCCTTTAACTATATAAAGTTTGGAGCATCATTTGCAAAAAGAATAATATCTCCAGCTTTTGTTTGAGTAGAGAGTACAGTTGTTAAATTGGACTTATTGGGAAGCATAATTTTATTTTTCACTTGTACTTTTTTATCAAACAACTGAGCATTCAAAGCCCCTGTTACTATCACAGTATCAAACACATTATTGATAGATTCTATCAATCTAAGGTTTAACTCTTCAGAGCTCTCAACAAGGCCAGGTGTAACTATAACCTTCTCCCCTTCATGAAGACTGCACAAACGGATACCCTCAAGCATCCCATCAATATTTCCATTATATCCATCATCAAGAATTATTTTTCCACCTGCTTTTATCAGTTGCAATCTATGCTCAACAGGTTCAAGAGATGCAACAGCTTTGATGATTTCATCATTACTCATTCCAAATTGCTTAGCTATTTTAGCAGCTACTGCAATGTTCATAGTTTGAAATTCACCTAATATATTTGTATGAAGATGAACTATTTCACCATCAATAAGCAGATCAAAATCTATTCCATCAAGATTTGCTTGAATATTTGAGATATCATCTCCAAAAAATTTCACTTTTTCATGAGGTTCATCTGTTACAGAATTATGAATATAAGCATTTTCTAGCTTTGGAGACTGCATTATCTCAAGTTTCGTACGACGAATAGTATCTAGTGTTTTAAAATACTCTATATGTGCTTCACCAATGCGTCCAACAACTACAGTTTGTGGTTCTAGAAAATTTGTTATTTCGTAGATATCACCTGGCTCTCTTGCACCTGCTTCACAAACATATATTTCAGTATTTTCAGGTAAGGAATTATTGACATCTCCCATAATCCCTCCAAGGGTATTAACACTTCGAGGAGTTGCATATACTTTAAACTTGTGAGCCAAAATTTGTGCTGTAAAATTTTTAATACTTGTTTTTCCATAACTACCTGTTATAGCAATCACATGAAGATTTTTGAGTTGTAAAAGTTTCTTTTTTGCTTCTTTTTTATATGTTAAAAATAAAAACTTTTCTATCATTATACTCCCAATATATGCAAGTGCCAATGGCATAAATACTCCATATATTTCACAAGCATCTTTTAAAGTACATAAAATGTTTTGAAAGATTGTAAGAGATACTAAAAGAATCAAAAAGCGTTTGACTCTCCACGTTAAAACAAGTTTTTTATCTAATCTTTTATACCAAATTGCAATAGAAGGTATAACAGCAAAATAAAAAAAGATGAGAAAAAACTCTCCAGTAGTATAGTATGCAACAAATGGGATTATGAAATATAAAACATGCCAATGAGGCTTATGATGCTTTGTAACAACACGCGATATCTTGTAGTCATACCATTGTAAATTTGTTATTAAATACCAGCCTAAAACTGTAACAAGTAGTACATTTGTAATAAATGCAATAAATAATGCATAATCATCCATACTAATTACCCAAGGTACTCAAAAAAGTTTCTTCAACTTTTTTTGAAACAGCTTCTGAATGTTGAAGGAAAAAATAGTGATCTCCATCATAAACTTCTAAACTAGAATCTTCTATCAGTTCACTGATTTTTTCACCACTTGAAAGTGGTGTAGCTGTATCTTTATCTCCCCAACATACAAGAGCTTTTCCCTTAAAAGACTTAAACTGATCACTAAAATCTTCATCAACAACATTTTTAAATGTCTGATACATTGGTTCATTTAACGTTTTAGCATCTTGAGCAACAAACAAAGAGCGAAGCTTTGCTAGTCCAAAAATTTTTAAAGTCTTAAAAATTGCAATTTTAAGTTTTATTGATAACGGTTTACGGGTGTAGATCCCTGCACTTCCTAGTAATACAAGTACTTTAGGATCAAGTATAGTTGCGACTTTTCCACCAAAAGAGTGACCAAGCACTACATCTTTTGAAGCATTTATAAGAACCATAAACATCTCAACAATTCTTGCTACATCTGCGGTTGTCATAGCTAAACAACAGGTACTTTTTCCAAAACCAGGAAGATCAATATAAATATGACGAAAACCTTTCATATATGGAGAAAAAGCTTGTTTCATAAGGTTTTTATTTGAACCCCAACCATGCAATATGATTAAGTCTACTTTAGCATCTGGATTTATAATCTCATAACTAATATCTAAAGTATGTGTTTTATATTGAATAGATTTAACAGCCATTATTTTCCTTTTGCAGATGATATAGAGTGAATGTATTCATAAGAAACCGATGCACGTTTTGCATGTGGTAAAGAAGATCCAAGTGTTTCTATGGCTGAAGAAAAATCTTCAAAAAGATAGTTTGCCATTGATCCAGGTATAGGGTTTATCTCATTGAGATACACTTCACCATCAACTACAAAAAAGTCACATCGTATTAATGCACCTTCAAAGAGGTTTCTATATACTTTTTCAAAAGTAGCTTGTAATTTTTTTTCAAGCTCTTCATTTATTTCAGCTTGTAAAACTTGTTCACTTCTTGAAAAGTCCATATATTTTTTCTCAAAATCCAAAAACTCTTCTTTATGTGGTTCTTCAACTATTGAAAAAACGATTTTTCCATTTGCCATGTAACCTGCAAGATTGTACTCTTTAACATTTTCTATAAATGGTTCAACAACAACACTTTTATCATACTCGTATGCAACATCGAGTGCATAATCAATCTCACTTTCATCTTTTACAATACTGACACCAATAGAGCTTCCTAAAGAAGCAGGCTTCACTATCACAGGAAAGTTCATTGAAAAATTTTTATGTTCATTAGCTTGCATAACTTCATAATCAACAGTTTTTATACCTCTAGCTTCACATAACCATTTTGTGTATCGTTTGTCAAATGAAAAAACACTTGCATTCACACGTGGACCTATATATTTTATAGAGTAAAAATCTAAAAGTGATGCGATAGTTCCATCTTCACCATCAGCACCATGTATAAGATTAAGTACTGTAGCTTTATGTTCGGTTGTTCCTAAAAACTTTTTCTCAAGAAATCCACCATTTGATAAAGTAAGTTGTGGCATTTTTTTGTGTTGAGCTTTTGAAAAAGTAATCGCTTTCATTTTTGAAGGATCAATAAGATAAAAAGTGTGATCTTGATCACAAAAAACAAAACTTAGATCAAATTTTTTTAATTTCTCTTTTAGGGTTATGGCACTTACTATGCTAATCTCGTGTTCGAAACTTGCACCACCAAATAATATAGTTAATTTCAATATGTATCCTTACTTTAAATTGTTTGCAATAACTTAAGTGCTTCTTTAACCAAAGAAGCTGTATCTTCACCCGTACATGAGCTAAGAACCTTCGATATTTTGGCTTTTGTAAATCCAAGTGCTTCTAGAGCTTCTGTAGCTTGAGCATACGCTTGTGTTTTAGGAGCTTCATCTGAAGCTACCAACTCAGCATCAAAGCCATTAAGCTCAACTAAAATACGCCCTGCACTTTTAGGACCTATCCCAGGGACTTTTTTAACACCGTTCATGTCTTTGTTATTGATGATGGTGGCAAATTGGTTTGGAGTATATGTTGAACATATTGCCATTGCAACCTTTGGTCCCACTCCGTTAATCTTAATCAAACGATTAAACATTTTCTTTTCACCAAGTTCTAAAAAGCCAAAAAGCAACTGAGCATCTTCTCTAAAAATTTGAGTTGTATGTAGCGAAACTTGATCATTAGCTATCGATGAAAATGTATGAAGGGAGATAAATACTTCATAGATTACTCCTGAAACATTTATATGCACAAAACCAGGCTCTTTAAACTCTACTAAT
>Ga0181565_10002720_pt1 | contig 13561 bp, 11 predicted proteins | sample 101ome_16_FD_129661 | JGI IMG/M metagenome (GOLD analysis project Ga0181565, IMG submission 129661) | Coastal salt marsh microbial communities from the Groves Creek Marsh, Skidaway Island, Georgia - 101401AT metaG (megahit assembly) | ecosystem: Environmental > Aquatic > Marine > Intertidal... | reverse complement strand
CCATGACCGGGTTTTGCTCCCTGGGAAATCTTGATTTCGATCATTTTCACCTGGTCTTCAACCGCTTTCTGGGTAAAGCGTTCAGGCTCAAAGCGGCCGAGATCATCACGGCAGCCGAAATACCCTGTACCGATCTGCCAGACCAGGTCGCCACCGAATTTGCGGTGGTATTCGGTCAGGCCACCTTCACCTGTATTGTGAAAGAAATTGCCCAATTTGGCGCCACGATTGAGTGCCAGGATGGCGTGCTTGCTCAACGAACCGAAACTCATGGCCGAAATATTCAGGGGAGAGACGGAATAGGGTTTGCTGCAATTAGCCTCACCAAAGACCTGTCGCAGGCTGTCCGGTTCCAGGTGGGAGGGCACCATGGCATGGTTGAGCCATTCGTAACCATTCTGATAAAGGTCGATGATGGTACCAAAAGGGCGGGTGTCTTCCTGTTTCTTGGCACGCTGGTAGACCAGGCTGCGAAACTCCCGGGGTACCGGGCGACCGTTGAGGTCGGATTCCACAAAATATTGCTGTATTTCCGGTCGAATATACTCGAACAGGTAACGGATATGCCCGATGACCGGGTAGATGCGCAACACAGTTTTGCGTTTTTGCACCATGTCGTAAATGCCCACCAGGATCAGTGGTATGACAATGAGCCAGAGCCACTGCAATACCGGCCATACCTGGACAAGCAGCAGGAGGATGATGGGGACAGCGATGCTGCCGGTTATAAAGGTCTGGCGAACGGTCATGTCGGGTTACAGGTAAGCTAGGAATCGGTCGCTGGATTAAAACACAAAGCCCGCCGCAGAGACCAGATTGAGCGCCACTTCACGGGTCTTCGAGGAACTAATTTTTGCAAATGCAGTCCTACGGAGTAGCTCTGCGGATAAAGGCAACTGCGGACATTGCGCGTCATTTCTATTAGCGACTTTATTGATGACGTTGTACCATCTGCGACCCGGTTGAATTTACCCGATTGCGTATTCATCACTAGGAGTATTTTATGCATACCAGACTGACCAGAATTTGTTTTTCCATTCTTGCACTGACCCTTTTCATGTCAGGGCAGGCGTTTGCCCAGGGATTCAACCTGCCAAACATGCAGGTGACCAGCACCGCTTTTGAAGACGGCGGCATTATCCCGATCAAGTACACCTCACACGGTGACAATGTGCAGCCAGGCTTCAGCATTACCGGCGCGCCGGAACTCACTGCCAGTTTTGCGATTATTTTTCACGATATCGAAGTATCCATCGGTGGTGGTACTGGTGACGTGACTCACTGGATTGCCTGGAATATCACTTCCAGGGATATTCCCGAAGGCAGGTTGCCATCCGGCAGTGTGCAGGGTAACAACATTCGTGGCCAGGCCAACTACATGGGCTCGGGTGCCCCGTATGCTGACCGTTATCACCATTACGTGTTCGAGTTTTATGCACTGGACGACACACTGAACTTGCCTGAAGGTTCCAGCCGTGAAGAACTGGAAGAAGCCCTGCAGGGCCATGTTATTGCCAAGGCCGCTTATGTTGGCCGCTATGCCAACGCCCAGTAATCACTGAGCCAGGCTGAAGTTATTGAAGGCGCCCACGGGATAGTCCGGGGCGCCTTTTTATTGTTCGGTTATAATGGCTTTCCGGACATTACAGTGAGAGTTGCTACGCCAGGCAGTAAAAGCTCATCTCAACCGGTTTTATTTCATCCAGGGGGAAACAATGAATAAACAGCTCGTCACTGCTGGTATATCAGCGTTGTTAGTGACACTTCCATGGCTTGCCAGTGCCCATCACAGTTTTGCACCGCATTTTGATGCGGACAAACCGGTCAGCATCATGGGTACTATTATCGAGTACGAAAAGCGCAATCCCCATGCCTACCTGAACATACGGGCCGAAGATGCCGATGGCCGTGTCACCGAGTGGCGCTGTGAGTCCCATGGCTTTACCCAACTGTCTCGCAACGGTATAACGCCGGATATGCTCGAACCAGGAAAGCAGATTGGTATTACCGGCTCCCGGCACCGGCGTGATCCGACCATGTGTTTTTTTGACATGGTGTACCTGGAAGATGGCCGGGAACTGAGTGTCAATGGTCCCCGAGGCCAGCAGCAGAATGTCGAGGAGCAGCGTGACTCCATTTTTGGTCACTGGATGCTGGTTCCCGGCGGCTTTGCCACCAGCGGCCCACAATTCATGATGGATTTCCTCACAGAAACCGGGCGCGCAGCAGTGGAGCAATATAATCCGTTCACTGATGACCCCACCTATCGTTGCGAACCTGTTGCCATCCGCCGCGCCTGGGGAGCACCCGGAACACCTCTGGCGATTACGATGGAAGGTGACAATGTCCTGATCAGGCATGAATGGATGGATGCAACACGGCTTGTCCATATGGACCAGGCGGCAGCACCGGCGGATACGGAGCCTTCCATTCTCGGCCACTCGGTTGGTCACTTTGAAGGTGATACGCTGGTGATAGAAACCACGCATTTCACGGAAGGGGTACTCAACCAGTTTGTTACCGTCGAGGGCGAACCCATGCGGGGTCTGCTGCATTCGGATGCACTGAGAACCGTCGAAAGGCTTTCCCTGGACCGGGAGCGCAATCGTCTCATCATGTCCATGGATCATTACGATCCGGTCTTTTTCAACAGGGATTTTCCTACCTACACGCGCGAATACCGGCCGTCGACGTTGTCGATCGAACCGTTTGGTTGTATTCCCGAGCAGTTGCAGTAAGCGGCCGTTATTTTGACACTGCTGCCACTCGAATCGTTGCTATGGCTGTGCCCGGTGGCCCTGTTCACCGGGTTTATCAAGGCCGGGATTCCCTCCCTGGGTACCCTGCTCACCGTTTCCGTAGCATTGGTGTTTCCACCTCGCGATGCCCTGGGGATCACTCTGCTATATCTGCTGGTGGGCGACATGGTAGCGGTGAGCCTGTACTGGCGGCGCGCCCACTGGCAGGAGCTCAGCAAGATGCTACTGCCCGTTCTGGCGGGCATCCTGTTGGGTGGTTTCTCCCTGTCTTTCCTGGACAATGACAACATGGGGCTTGCCCTTGGCCTGCTGGTTATCATCCTGGTCTCCATGGAGCCTTTCAGGCCGCGCCTTAATGCCTGGGCGCTGGCCCATCCTGTGAGTGTTCGCTCTGGATCGGGCATCCTGGCTGGTTTTGCTACCACCATTGGAAACGCCGCAGGCCCCATTCTTTCTCTCTATTTTTTACTGCTCAAGCTCGACAAGCTCAGTTTTGTGGGTACCGGTGCCATTTTTTTCCTGTTTGTAAATGTCTCAAAGATCCCCATCTTTATAGGGCAGGGGGTCTTCCAGCCTCAGTATTATGGCTCCGTCCTGTTGACGGCCCCGTTGGTGCTGGTAGGTGCGATCGGTGGCCGCCTCTTCCTGCAGTGGGTGTCCCAGCTCTGGTTCAACAGGATTGTGCTGACTTTCACGGCGATTGCCGGATTCTGGCTGGTGATTCGCTACTTCACTGGTTAGGTACATGTCATTGATAGAACAGGTCATTGCCAGTGCCACTGGAATTAAGGGCGGATTCAGCCGGTCCCCAATAGGCTTGAGAATGAGAAATTCCATGTGTCAAAAGGATTCAGTCAAAGGAGTGCTCCAATGACTCTCAAAAATCTCTACACCGGGCTTGTCCTGCTTGTTTCAGCAGTACTGACTTCCTGCGCGGTCAATCCGGTAACCGGCCGCAATGAAATCTCACTGGTTTCCGAATCCCAGGAAAGAGCGATAGGCGCCGAGCAATATGAACCGTCGCAACAAAGCCAGGGGGGCGAGTTCGTGGTTGACCCGGTGTTAACCGAGTATGTCAGTACTGTGGGCCAGCGAATTGCTGCTGTCAGTGATCGTCCCCTGGACTACGAGTTTGTCGTGCTCAACAACTCCGTACCCAATGCCTGGGCCTTGCCCGGGGGCAAGATTGCGGTCAATCGCGGTTTGTTAACAGAGCTCAATAACGAAGCGGAACTGGCTGCAGTGCTTGGTCATGAAGTCGTGCATGCCGCGGCACGCCATGGTGCCCAGGCCATTACCCGCGGTACCTTGTTGCAGGGCGCACTGGTAGCCAGTGCCATTGCGGCCAGTGACAATGATTATGCCGACTATATTGTCGGTGCCTCGCAACTCGGGGCCCAGTTGATCACCCAGTCCTATGGGCGCGAAGCGGAGCGGGAAGCCGATTATTACGGCATCCAGTACATGCTGCGTGCAGGTTACGATCCCCGTGCGGCTGTCAGCCTGCAGCGTACCTTTGTACGCCTCTCTGAGGGCCGTAATCCCGGCTGGATAGAAGGCCTGTTTGCCAGTCATCCGCCATCCGAGGAACGAGTTGCCAATAACCAGGCCCTGGTCGATGAATTGCAGCCACAAATCCAGGGCAGGGACCTGGAAACCGGTGAAGTACGATACCAGCAGGCCATGGCTTTCCTGGAGGAAAATGAGGAAGCATACGCCTTGTTTGATGAAGCCCAGCGTGCTGTTGCTGATGAGGATTTTGACCTGGCCTTGCTGAATCTTGATGCGGCTATCGACATGGTGCCCGAGGAAGCCCGGTTTTCCGGCCTCAAGGGCGATATCCTCCTGTATCAGCAGGACTACCGTGAAGCCATAGATGCCTATGATGATGCCATTGCCGACCATGACAAATACTACGATTACTACCTGGGCCGGGGTGTTGCCTGGTCCCGTCTTGGTGATCGTGCCCGGGCAAGAGAGGACCTGGAGCACAGTGCGAATCTGCTGCCGACAGCAGTGGCCATGAATGAACTGGGTAAAGTGGCCCTGGCGCAAAATGACCGGGAAATAGCCAAGCAGTACTTTCGGGAGGCGGCACAGGCCCAGGGGCAGGTGGCTCGGGAAGCCACCGAGAACTTCACGCGCCTGGATGTCCAGGATAATCCGCAGTCCTACCTGTCTGCCCAGACTTTTGCCGGCTCCGATGGACGAATCTATGCCCGGGTAACCAACACCACAGGTATTGATATGGCTGATGTTACCGTGGATTTCGTTGCCGTCATCGGGTCGAGTATTGGCCGGCAGTCACGAACCATCAGCAACCTGTCAGCAAATACTTCGGTGGATATCAACTCCGGTCTACGTTTTGCCGAGGGCCAGCAGTGGAGCAGTGAACAGATGGAAGCGAGTGTCAGGAGCGCCAGCGCTCGCTAGGGGTAAGGGACAAGGAACGACACGTTGGACTTGAACGGTGAATCGTAGGCCGGAAGAGGCGCGAAGCGCCGTCATCCGGCAAGGTGCCCGCAGGGCAGCCAGGCCCTCACTTTAATCTTACCCAAAACCAGGCGGCCTTTGGTCGCCATGCCGGATGACGCTACGCTTTTCCGGCCTACGAAGAAACGCTATTTTTCCGGTATAACACCAGACATAAAAATCCGGAAAACCATGCTTTTCATGCTTTTTGGCTCGGTTTCAAGCCCTGGCCTTCTGGGTCTCAACATACTCGATAAACTTGCTCAGTTCCTCGTACGGGTGAAACCCGGTAGTCAGGTAATTGCCGGCGATGAAGCTCGGTACACCGGTGATCTGCATCTGGCGGGCACGGCTCCAGGCCTGGTCAACGGCATCGCGATAGCTTCTTTGCTCCAACACTGCCCTGGCAGCATCCATGTCCAGGCCCGCGCGTTCGACGGCAGCCAGTAATACAGGGACCTGCGCCAGGTTTTCATCACGTACGAAATAGGTTCGGTAAAGCTCCTTGTGCAGCGCCTTGCCGTTTTTCAGGCTGTCAGCCCACATGCCCAGTTCCTGCGCTAGGCGGCTGTTATAGGTCCTGGTCCGGTCGCAATGTTCAAGCCCAAGTTCATCCATCAGGCTGTACAGGCGTTCATGTACGGCGTCCAGATTCGGTCCCAGGAATGAAGAAAGCAATAAACCTTCTTCGGGGGTATCCGGATGCAGTGGGAAAGGCGACCAATGCACATCGACATCATGTGTCTGCTCCACTTTTTCCACCACGGCGCTGGCCAGATAGCACCAGGGGCAGACATAGTCTGTGAAAATTTCCAGTACGATAGTTTCCTGTTCGCTCATAGATAACTGACCTGAAGTTAATATTTGTGGTGTGATCAACGCAGATTGACTGCGACATGGATTAAATCACAGCGAGTTAAGTATACTTGCATGATTATTTCCCTTCATTCAAGAATGTATTGCACAGGTTCAGCTATTGAAAGTATTAAACAAACAAAAGCTTGAAAAAGAAATCAAGTCACGTTTCTCTAAATTACTGGGTGAAGGCCCGGAATCCCTTACAGAAGCCAACTTTGGCCAGGTCCTTGAAGACGTCTTCAACAACAACGAGTTTGCTCTCAATGTTAAAGGCAAACGTAACGTCAGTATTCTTATAGCTGACCTGCGCGGGTTTACCTATATTGCCGAGAAGGCCGGACTGGAAAAGATCATCAGGTTGCTCAACGAATTTTTCGGCTTCATGGTGGAAATCATCGATCGGCATGGCGGTGTTGTGGACAAGTTCATGGGGGATTCCATCATCGCTTTTTTTGAATGTGAAAGTGATGTGCAGGGCAGCGTACTGAATGTCCTGAGATGCGCCATCGAAATGCAGATTGCCATGGACCAGGTGAATGACAAAGGCAGGGAACTGGGCCTGGACAACCTGTTCATGGGTATTGGAATCAATACAGGAGAAGTTGTGGCCAGTGTGCTGGGATCGGATATCTACAGGGAGTACACAGTCATCGGTGCCAACGTCAATATTGCCTCACGTATTGAGGCCTATACACTGAGAGGGTAGATATTGTTGTCCGAACAGACCTGGAGTTTTGTCAGTGGCAGCATCGAAACCGGACTGATCAACGAGGTCAATGCCAAGGGTATGCAGGGGCCCTTACGCTTTTTTGAGCTCAAGGCCATCAATGACCCTGAGCGGCTGGAGTTGCCGGTCAGGGAAAACCGGAAAGCCCTGCGTATTCCTGTCAGGATTCCAGTAACTTTTCAGATGCTTGAAAACAAGCACATTGCACCAGAGATTTTCCAGGGCGAGGTCGTGGATATCAGCTACGGCGGGATGCTGATTAATACACTCAAGGAAATCTAACAGTTTTCGAATATCAAGATGCGGGTGAACCTGTCTCCCTTTAAAAGTGATATGGTAGACCTGTATGCCAAGGCCATGTACGTTCAAAGCAAGAAAAACGAATATGAAGTTGGCCTGGAATTTACCATTATTGATGACGCCACCAGCGCTAGCATCAAAAATTTTGTCGACAACCTTATCTGATTAACAGCTTGTTTTTTCAAGCCTGGGGGAAAGCCATGTCTAACTCGATTATCCGTTTCTTTGTTGTATTGTTTGCCTGCTTGTCAGCCCACGGCATATATGCCGCGGACAGTTCAGTACCGGTCAGGCTTGACCGGGACAAGATGGCTGGACTTGATCTCACTTCTGTTCCTCCGGATGCCTATATCGATATCCTGGAAGCAGGTGAGTTGAATATGCGTGTTGCTACCTTGTTTGAGGGCGATGAATTACGTGTTTCGATGTTCGAGTCCACGCCGGCGACCACCAATCATCGCACCCGTCCTACTGATATCGACGAATTTGTCTATGTTCTCAGCGGAAAGCTGATTCTCACTGAACCCAATGGGACTGCCCATGAATTTGTGGCCGGTGATGCGCTGGTGCTGCCTGTCGGCTTTACCGGTATCTGGGAAATGCAGGGTAATTACCGGGAGCTGGTCGTCATCATGAGCAAGTAGGTTGTCATTGACCTGTCCTCGATCAGAGGCAGCAACCGTTTAATCAGTTACTAAACAAAAGCAGGAGTTACATGCTATGAAGGGTAAGATTGCCTTCGAAGAACACATGGCCATTCCCGAAACGACCGAGGAAACCCGCGATTTTGCCGGTGAGTCCTCCGATTTCAGCCAGTTCACCAAAGAGATACTCGATCTGGACGATATTCGTCTGGGTTACATGGATGCCACGGGTATTGAACTTGCCATATTGTCACTGAATGCACCAGGGGTGCAGTCAATCCTGGACACCGATGAGGCCATCGAGGTGGCCCGTAAAGGCAATGCTGCCATGGCAGCTGCCGTGGAACGTCATCCCGGTCGTTACCGGGCATTGGCTGCTTTGCCCATGCAGGACCCGGCAGCGGCAGCAGCCGAACTGGAACGTTGCGTGAAGGAGCTGGGTTTTGTGGGCGCCATGGTCAATGGCTTCACCCAGAAGGACACGCCGGACACCGCGCTTTACTATGACCATCCCCAGTTTCGTGAATTCTGGCAAACGGTGGCCGATCTTGATGTACCTTTCTACCTGCACCCGCGTATGGGGTTGCCCTCACAGTCAAAAAACATCATGGACCAACCCTGGCTTCGATCTTCACCCTGGGGCTTTACCGTGGAAACCGGGACCCATGCTCTCAGGTTGTGTGGCTCGGGATTGTTCGAGGATGTGAAGCACCTGAAAGTGGTTATCGGTCACCTTGGAGAATTCATTCCCTACAACCTGTGGCGGATGGATGCGCGCATGGCGTTTTCAACTCGCGGCTATCGTGGCAAGCGTCCGCTGGGTGATTATTTTCGTGAACATTTTCATGTCACCACTTCAGGGAATTTCCACGATTCCACGTTCCGTTGTGCGCTGGAAGAACTGGGCAAGGACCGGCTGTACTTTTGCGCCGACTATCCGTTTGAACGCATGGAAGATGCCGCAGACTGGTTTGATAACACCCAGATCATCAGCGATGAGGAACGCCTGCAGATCGGCCGCAAGAATGCCATAGAACTGTTCAAGCTCGACATGGATTAAATTGACGGCTAGTCAGTTGCTTCAGGAGCCATTGCCGGCAAGCCCAGCTGGCTCCTGATAGCCGGCCGATAATGATTCAGGTTGTATTCCACCAGGTCCACAATCTTGTTCAAACTCTCCTGAACGGTATGAGTATCCTCATCAAACCACATCACTCCCTGCCAGACGGGCAGGGAACGGGTGTCGTCCAGGATGAAACCCACCACATGAATGACGGCCCGGGAGTCAAACTTCGCCCCCCGGTAGTCTTCCACGAACTCGGCAATGGTCTGGTAATTTCCGGGGTTCAGGAATTCCTGGACTGACTCGATGGTGGCACGTCGGCCAATATCCACGGGCCGAATGACCAGCACGGCATCAAAATCGGCAGCTGCCAGCCGGGTACGCACGGTGCTGGTCTCGATGTTATCGACACTGCGAATAACCGGATAACTGGCTGCAACCTTGTACTCATTCTCGCGCAGGCGTTCCACCAGGGCATTTTCCAGCAAACGGCGGCTCGGCCCGTCTACATCCAGGGCCAGGATGGCAAAGCTGACTTCGCCGAGTTCGTTCTGGGCATGGGCGGAGGGGAGGACGGAGGCTAGGAGTAAGGTAACCAGGCAAAAGAGTTTTTTCATGAACTTATCCTAATTGGTTTCATGGTATCAGGACCAGTAACTTTGGCTTTCGATTTCAGATATTTGCTTCGTGGCGGATTGTAAAGCACCCGGGGGTAAGCTTTTTGGTATTGGTGATTCAGGAGAGCTGCGCTCTCCCTATCGGCTGTGTGTAAACTCTGGGATTGAGGTTAGCCTGTAATTCAACAGTTTTCTAGGAGATATTCTGTAACAGATGCCGGGCTTGAACCGGCACGCGTTTTACCGCATCGCCGTGGTTTGGGGAAAGCTGAATCCGAGGTGTTTTTTTTATTCTGTGTGGAGAAATTCGAGGAATCTGCGGGTAAACTTTTTGCCATATGTGATTCAGGAGAGCTGCGCTCTCCCTGCTGGCTGTGTGTAAACTCTCGGCAAAATTGATTACCTGAAGTTCAACAGTCTTTTAGAAGATATTTGGTACCGGAGGCCGGACTTGAACCGGCACGCGTTTTACCGCATCGGATTTTGAATCCGACGTGTCTACCAATTTCACCACTCCGGCACGGATAGGGATAGGCTGGCAGGCGCGCATTATAGCAATGTGATTCGCCTTGTGCCTATGATTACGCCATTATTTCGTCTAACCTAGCGCCTTTTTTTCAGGCCACCAACAATATTCCCATGCAGCTAAGTGATTTCCATTTTGACCTGCCCGAAGAGCTGATTGCCCTGTATCCGCCAAGCCGACGCACGGACAGCAGGTTGCTGTGTCTGGACAAAAACTCCGGTGCGGTCGTTCACCGGCTATTCCCGGACCTGCTTGACCTGGTTCAAGCCGGCGACCTGATGGTGTTCAACAATACCCGTGTCATTCCCGCACGCCTGTTTGGCCGCAAGGAGTCCGGAGGGCAGGTGGAAGTACTGCTGGAAAGGGTGACCGGTGAGTTCCAGGCCATTGCCCAGGTGCGGGCCAGCAAATCACCGAAACCTGGCAGAAGGTTGCTATTCAGCACCGATGCAGGCGAGTTTGATGCCCGAATGGACGGTCGGGAAGAAGACTTTTTCAAGCTGACTTTTTCAGCGCCGGTCATGACCGTGGCAGAGAAGGCGGGGCATATGCCCCTGCCTCCCTATATCAGGCGCGAGGATGAACAGGACGACAAGGAACGTTACCAGACGGTATACGGTGAAAAGCAGGGCGCAGTGGCTGCGCCCACTGCGGGACTGCATTTTGATGAAGCCATGCTGGCGGCGATCAGGGACCATGGTGTGGACACGGCGATGGTGACCCTGCATGTCGGTGCAGGAACTTTCCAGCCGGTGCGCGCTGACACCATAGAAGAGCACCGGATGCATGCCGAATACCTGGAAGTGGATGAAAAGGTGTGCGAACAGGTACGGCAATGCCGGGAGCGCGGAGGGCGGGTGATTGCCGTCGGGACAACCTCTGTACGATGCCTGGAAACCGCTGCCGAATCAGGCGAAATACAGCCTTATCGTGGTGATACCCGAATCTTTATTTACCCGGGGTACCAGTTCAAGGCGGTGGATGCCCTGGTCACGAATTTCCACTTGCCGGAATCCACACTCATCATGCTCGTATCGGCACTGGCCGGAAGGGAAAATATTCTGGCGGCCTACAGGGAAGCTATCGCAGAAAAGTACTGGTTTTTCAGTTACGGGGATGCGATGTTTATCAGTTGATCAAAAATCGATAAAACGATAAACCGATAAAGCGATACAGGGCGCTAAACTTCCTGGTTCAGGCGAACCGCTTGCCCTTTATCCCTTTATCGTTTTATCGAAAATCCTGTCGAAGTCGTCGGATGGCGACACTACGTGTCTTATCCGACCTACGTCCCCGTCCCGATTTCCGTTCAGGGCATGTACCGAACCTGAATCCCCACACTATCCTGATCGATCAGCAAATCCGAAATCACGACAACCGTATCACCCGTCTCAAACCCGGCTTTTTCTTTCAGCACGGTAAACGCCCGGCTCAGGGTTTCTTCGGGGACCTTGCTGAATTCGATCTTGAAGGGAAACAGGTTCCGGTTCAGGGTCATCAGGCGGCGTGTCAGGCCGATGTTGGTAAAAGCATAAATCGGTGTGCCGGGGTGGGCGTTGGTGACGAAGTTGGCCATGGTACCGCTGCGGGTCACACAGACAATGCCCTTGACGCGCATGTCATCGGCCAGCTCGGCGGCATTGGCGGCCAGGTGTTCCTTGTCTGAATTTTTGATCAACTGTTCGGTAAACCGCAGCCCGCGTTTGCTCTCGGCGGCAATGGCAATATCGTTCATGTACTTGATACAGCGAATCGGGTGTTTGCCAACCGTGGTTTCACCGGACAGCATGACGGCATCGGCTTCCTCGTAGACGGCATTGGCCACATCGGTGACCTCGGCGCGGGTCGGTATGGGGTTTTCAATCATGGATTCCAGCAAGTGGGTGGCCACGATCACTCGCTTGCCGTGTTCACCACACAGGCGCACGATCCGGCGCTGCACGTTGGGCAGCTCGGCCAGGTCGATTTCTACGCCCAGGTCGCCGCGGGCCACCATGATGCCGTCTGATACGGCGATGATTTCTTCCAGGTTCTTCAGCCCCTGCTGGTCTTCAATCTTGGCAATCACTTTCATCGCCGCTGCCCGTTCCGGATTGGCCGACACCATGAGTTCGCGCAACTCCAGGACATCCTTGGCTTCGCGCACGAAAGACAGGGCAATAAAGTCCACTTCGCGTTTCATGGCGAACAGGATGTCTTCCTTGTCCTTGTGGGTCAGGGAGGGCAGGTTGACGCGAATGCCCGGCAGGTTGACATGTTTCTTGCTGCCCAGCACACCACCATCGAGGACCTTGCAGCGCATGATGGGCGGGTTTTTCTCCAGCACTTCAAGATTGATCAGGCCGTTGTCCACGGTGATCTTGTCACCCACATTGACCGTGTCGATCAGCTCATCGTAGTTGATGCGAAAGGAAGACTCCTCCACGTCCACGCCATCGCGCACGGAAATGGAAATCTCGTCACCGGCTTTCAGGTTGAGATCATTTTCCAGCACGCTGGTGCGAATTTCCGGCCCCTGGGTATCCAGCAGAATGCCGACCGGGTAGGTGGCTGTCTTGTTCAGTTCGACGACATGCTCAATCATCCGGTCCGCCCATTTATGGGTCGCATGCGACATATTGAGGCGGATGATGTTCATGCCGGCCCCATGCATTTCTTCGATGGCCTCGAAGTTGCTCGTGGCCGGGCCCAGGGTACAGATGATCTTGGTTTTTCTCATGGAACTGCTCGTGGAAGAAAGAGGAACAATAATAACATCATAGGCCTGCAAGACGTATTCCATGTTGTACGCTCGAGCAATCTGGTGTGGATTGGCTGGCAGGTTGAATAATTCGTTCCCGAAAGGTGTCCTGAGACTCCCGCAAGCGTTTTTTTTGCTATAATCGCGCGCCTCAAATCTTACGTTTAGCAATTAATCACCCATTATTCACCTATAGGATATTCGCCAATGAAATCGCCAGTCAGGGTTGCCGTTACCGGCGCAGCGGGACAGATCAGTTATTCACTTCTTTTCAGGATTGCCGCCGGCGAAATGCTGGGCAAGGACCAGCCTGTTATTCTGCAGTTGCTGGAAATCACACCGGCCCTGGAAGCCCTGAAAGGTGTGTCCATGGAAATTGAAGATTGCGCCTTTCCGCTGGTACACGGCATTGTCCAGACCGATGATCCCAACGTGGCTTTCAAGGATGCAGACTACTGCCTGCTCGTAGGTGCTCGTCCACGTGGACCTGGCATGGAGCGCAAGGACCTGCTGGAAGCCAATGCCGCCATCTTCTCCGTGCAGGGCAAGGCCATCAATGATCATGCCAGCCGTGATGTCAGGGTTATCGTTGTTGGCAACCCGGCCAATACCAATGCCCTGATTGCCTACCGCAATGCACCGGACCTCAAGCCCGGTCAGTTCACCGCCATGACCCGCCTGGACCACAACCGCGCCATGGCACAGCTGGCGGAAAAAACCGGCAAGCACACCACCGATGTGGACAGCATGATTATCTGGGGCAACCATTCCGCTACCCAGTATCCCGATATCCATCACTGCAAGGTTGACGGCAAAGATGCTGCTTCCCTGGTGGACCAGGACTGGGTCGTTAAT
>Ga0181565_10002704_pt1 | contig 13620 bp, 14 predicted proteins | sample 101ome_16_FD_129661 | JGI IMG/M metagenome (GOLD analysis project Ga0181565, IMG submission 129661) | Coastal salt marsh microbial communities from the Groves Creek Marsh, Skidaway Island, Georgia - 101401AT metaG (megahit assembly) | ecosystem: Environmental > Aquatic > Marine > Intertidal... | reverse complement strand
GTGGCAAATAGAATTAGTCCCAGTGAAACCGCGTGCACCAACGCGAAGCCTCGACCTTATAGTTTTATCTCAGGATCCGTCTTGCGCGGATCAAATCCCTGTCGACCGATCCGGCGGAACGAACTGCGCAAATCTATAAGGACCGTGTACCCTTTGCAATACATGGCGGTGTCTGACGTGTGAATTCGAGTCGAAAGGTGCATCCCTGTGGAAACGGCTGGATGAAGCCGAGCATCGGCTTGGTACGACATGGATATTCGTTATCGGTGCCTGTCTGGCAGTGTATGTTTCCACATATTGCTGTTTGATAAGATTGGTTCCGGCGGTAAAAAAATATTAAGCATTTGTTAAAGCACGATGCTATAAGCGAATTTCATGTGAGTTTCAGTTGGTGGGGAGTTTAGGTGTTGAGCGAAGTCGCAGCGATTCCGCAGTCCGTCGAATCGAAGCGAATACGAGGCACCGTAAGGTGGTTCAACGTCGTTCGTGGATACGGGTTCGTATCCCCGGAAGACGGTTCGTCGGACGTATTCTTGCACATGACCGTGCTCCGGCAGGCTGGTTACGAACAGCTTCCGCCGGGCTCTACGATCGAGTGCGTCGCCGTCAAAGGCGCGAAGGGCATGCAGTGCCTTACCATCGAATCTGTCGATACGACGACCGCGACGGAAGAAATTCCGGAAGGCGCTTCCGCCGAGTTCGGCGGCATGCCGGCGCCCATGGACGACGATGGCGGCGAATTCGTGCCCGCGACGGTGAAATGGTTCAATCCGCATAAAGGATACGGTTTCGTCTGTCCCGACGGCACCGATGGCGATGTGTTCGTGCACATGGTCATCCTGCGTCAGGCCGGACTGAACGGATTGATTACCGGACAGGCCGTGGAGGTCCGTCTTGCGGACGGACCGAAGGGCCTGCAGGCGACGGCCGTCCGCGCGACCGATCCGATCTAGACTGCGACACGGAATTTTTCCGCTTTCCAGTTTCCCTGTTCGCGAACGCTAGAACCGCTACTTCAGTTCGACCGCGAACTCGGAAATGGGCGGTGTCTTTTCTATCAGGCCCTGCTTTTTCAGGAAGGCAGCAAATTTTTCATAGCGTTTGCTGTCCAGCGCGCCCGGGCGCAGGGCAAAACGGGGCAGCGTGTCGCGCCAGGCCCGTTTGTTGAGCTCGTCGTTCAGATCCTTGCGTCCCCTGATGAAGAGCTTCCAGCTTTGGTCCGGATGGTTGACCAGGTACTGGACGCCCCGTTCGAGGGCGTCGACGAAATTGCGGATGGACGCTTTGCCCTGGTCCTTGCGGTTGGCGACGACAATGAGTTCGTCATAGGCGGGCACGCCTTCTTCTTCGACGTAAAAGGCGCGACCTGGTTTTTTCAGAATATCAAGCTGGTTGAGCTCGAAATTGCGATAGGCGCCGATCACGGCATCGACTTTGCCGGAAATCAGGGACGGTGACAGGGAAAAATTGACATTCACCAGTTTGACGTCGTTCAAGGTCAGGCCATTCTTTTCCAGCATTGCGCGGAGGATAGCGTCCTCGAACCCGCCGACCGAAAACCCGACGGTTTTGCCCTTCAGGTCGGCGACGGATCTGATCGGTCCGTCGCGCAGGACGACGAGCGAGCTGAGCGGTGTTGCTACCAGCGTGGCGACGCGCACCAGAGGCAGGCCCCGGTCCGCCTGCATGTGCAGTTGAGGCTGATAGGAAATGGCGAGATCGGCCTTGCCGGCGGCGACCAGCTTGGGCGGATCGTTGGGATCGGCTGGCGCCTTGAATTCCACGTCCAGCCCGGCATCCCGAAAGTATCCCCGTTCCAGTGCGACATAGAGGGGTGCATGGTCGGGATTGATAAACCAGTCCAGCAGGACCGTCATTTTCTCCGCCGCCGCGGATGGCCCGGACACGAGCGTCGCCAGGGCAAGAACGAGTGTGGCTACAAGGTGTTTCATCGGTCTTCCTTTTCGATGGAAATTTCGGTCTGCCATGGCGCCAGGCGTCGGGCGATGGCATCGATGGCGAAATAGAAACCGCAGGCCATGACGGCGAGCGTGAACAGGGCGGCGAACATCAGGTCGATCTGCACGCGGGCATTGGCGTGGAGCATCAGGTATCCGAGCCCTGCGCTGGAGCCCACCCATTCCCCTACAACGGCACCGATGGGGGCGACGGCCGCCGCCACCCGCAGGCCCGATCCCAGCGCAGGCAGAGCTGCGGGCAGCCGGATGCGCAGAAGTTCCGACCGGCGCGTGGCGTTCATGACGCGGGCAAGATCGACCCACCCCGGATCGGTGCGCCGCAGCCCGTCGTGAAATGCAGCCGTGACCGGGAAATAGATGATCAGTACGGCCATTGCGATCTTGGATTCCATGCCGTAGCCCAGCCAGAGCGTCAGGATCGGTGCAAGGGCGAAGACCGGTATTGCCTGGCTTACCACCAGGACCGGCATCAGCCACAGCCGGGCCGGTCGGAAATAGGTCATGATCAGGGCGCTTGCCATCCCGACGGTGGTGCCGATGACAAATCCCGCAAGTATCTCGATCAGCGTGACGCCGGCGTTCGACATCAGGGTGTCGAACCGGCCGCCGAATGCGTCCACGACGCTGGCCGGTCCGGGTAGAATGTACGGCGGCACGGCGGTCACCAGAACCACCAGCTGCCAAACGACGACCAGACCGGCAAAGACGACCAGCGGCCGGATAAGGGAGGCTGCGTTCATGCCGCCGTTTCCCTGGCCGCGTCGGCGAGCTGCGACAGCAGTTCCGCCTGAAGCTTCACCAGACGCGGATCGGAGACCTGTCGCGGGGCCGGACCGACGGGCACGATTGCGTCGCCGAACCGGGCGGGGCGTCCTGTCATCACGTGGATCCGATGCCCGAGGCGCAGCGCTTCCAGGGGGTCGTGCGTGACCAGCAGCACGGTTCTGCCCCTTAGTAGTTCCGCTGCGACGTCCTGCAGCTGCAACCGGGTAATCGCGTCCAGGGCGGAGAAAGGTTCGTCCATCAGGACGACCGGCCGGTTCTCCATCAGCGTCCGCACAAGGGCGGCGCGCTGACGCATGCCCCCCGAGCAGGCGGCGGGGAGCAAATCGGCGGCAGCGCTTAACCCGGCCCGGTCAAGCAATGCGTCCGTTTTGGCGGCCACGTCTGCTGAAACCGTCCCCCGCAACCGCGCGCCAAGATTCGCATTTTCCCGCAAGGTAAGCCATGGCAGCAGGAGATCCTGTTGGGCCATATAGGAGAGCCGGCCATCGAGAGGCGCATTGTCGTCTGCCTTGACCTGACCGCTCGCACCGGTTTCAAGGTCTGCGACCAGTCTGAGCAGGGTGGTTTTGCCCACGCCGCTTGGACCTAGCAGGACAGTCCATTCTGCGCTCGGTATGTTCAACGCAAGTCGGTCGAACAGAACAACGTCGTCGTAAATCAAAGACGCATCCGCCACGCGGATGGATGGCGCCGGTCCGGATTGAGGTAGAGGATTTAAATCGTTCGGCATCGAGAAGCACTGATCCCTTCGCCGGCATTACCCGGATCAGGTTCCAGGGGTCGTCCTCTCTCGAGACCTCTCAGCCGGCCAATCCGGCTCCCCCCAGTGTTAATAAAGAGAGTATGGGAGTGTCCGGGCGGTTTGGCAAGCCTGCCTAAAACCGGTGCGTCTCGCGGCTGGCAAGCGGTGGCTGCAATGGCTATATCCTGTGTATGAACAGGCTATTTGCAGCATTCCTCGTCATTATGGCGCTCGGCGCGCTCGTTGGTCCCTCGCCTGCGTCATTCGCCCAGTCTTCGAACCGGCTTGCGACTTTCGGCACGGATACGGTGTCGATCGCATCTGGCGAAAAGACCCACAAGTTCCGGGTCGAGCTGGCGCTTTCGCATCGCCAGCAGATGCAGGGGCTTATGTTCCGGCGGAAAATGGCGCCGGATGCCGGTATGCTCTTCGTCTACAAACGCGAAGCGCCGATCGCGATGTGGATGAAGAACACCTACATTCCGCTCGACATGCTGTTTATTGCGCGGGACGGCAGTATTCTGAAAATTGCGGAGCGGACGGTGCCTCTGTCGGAGGCGACGATCTCGTCAGGCGGAGCGGTGATTGCGGTGTTGGAGCTGAATGCAGGGACTGCGTCCCGGCTGGGGATAAAGGCAGGAGACCGGGTATTGGCGGCGGCGTTAGGTACAGACCGCTGAGAGGCCGTCCCGGGCCAAAAAATCCAATCGCGACGGGGGCGAAGCCCGTCACTCGGATATCATCGGCGTTTCAGGCGCCCTGTTTGCCGGCGTTGGCGATATGCGGGATTTTTTCCCAGTTTTCGCCCGCCGCAACCATACAGGTGGGCCCGTTCGGCATCGTGATGATGATCGTCCAGCTCGATCCGGTCTTGCTCGACAGAACCTCGACGACGCCGCCGTTATTGGCGAGCCCAAGCGCGACGGGCGCTTCGGTGTATTTCGCTGAAAGGTGTTTGAGGACATCGCCGCGCTTGGCGCAGGCCGGTTGCTGTTGCTGCGCCGCTGCGGGAAGACTGAAGGCTGTTACCAAGGTGGCTGCCGCCACTACTTTACCCAACATGGTCTTTCTCCGGTTGGTCAGGTACCCAAAAGGAATACCGCGAAGTTATGATCAACCCAGACGTGTTAACCTTTTCTTACTTTGGCGACGATTATTTTAAAATTTTCGATACATAGTGCTTGTGCATTGCAATAATTGAGACAATTTGTTGGGGCTTCATCGTGATTCCCGCTATGCGGGTAACTGCCTTATTCCGGCCGTTCCCCGGAGGGGCAAATGTGACCGGGGTCACAAAAAGAGGTTAACCATTGCCTCGCCGACGCCACAATTCCGGTCCATATCCCGTGCACGATAAGAAACCGGGAAGAAGCGCAAAATGCCGTTTGATTATATCTTGATTTCCGTTCTTGCGGTTGGTGCCGTGTCCGCAGGTGCATTTCTCGAGGGGGCGCTGTTTAACGGGGCGGAGCGCGCCCGTATTGTCGCAGCGAACCGGGAAGAACCGCGTTTTGGCGCCTAGCCGGGTGTGCTGAGACCCTAATCCGCTTCCGGAGACCACCCTGGCTTACGTTTCTCCAGGAAGCTGGAAATCCCTTCCTGTGCCTCGGGCGATAGGCGGGCTTTTGCGTTGTATATCAATCCTGTAGTAAGCATTTCTTCGCTTGTTGCATAACCAAGTTCTTCTATTAGTCTGGCGGTGCGCTCGATCGCGTCCGGCGATGCGCCTAGAACCAGATCGACGTGATTGGCGATCCGCCTTTCGAGGTCCGTCGCGTCGTCAGCGAGCTCGTGCACAAGTCCTGCGGTCCGCGCGGTTTCTGCGTCGAAAAGGATCGCGGTTTTCGAAAGGTATCGCATCCAGCCGGGACCGATCCGGGGAAGCATGTAGGCCGCGATGATGCCGGGTGCGAGTCCGATTTTCACTTCGGATACGCAGAATTTGGTCTTCGCCTCGGCGATGACGACGTCCGAGCACGCCACGAGGCCCAATCCGCCGGCAATCACCGCGCCCTCCGGCGCCGCGATGACCAGCTTGGGGCTTTCGTTGATCGACCGGTACATATTCAGCAGGTGGCGGGAATCTTCCTGTACTTCCTGTTCCGTCTGTCCGAGAACGTCTTTCATCCAGTTCAGATCGCCGCCGGCGCAGAATACGCCGCCGTTGCCGCGAAGCACGACCGCCCGGATTTCATCGTTTCGATTGAATTCGGCGAATGCCGAGGTGATTTCGCCGATCATCTCCGGATTCATGGCGTTCCGCACTTCCGGCCGGTCAAGCGTCAGACGCGCAACCGCATCCTTGGTATCGACGGTAATGGTCCGATAGACGGTCATGTCGAGTCTTTCCGGCGGGCTGCCTGAATGGCCGCGTATATGCGGCGCGGCGACATCGGCGTTTCGCCGATCTCGGCGTCGATCCCGCCGGACAGGAGGGCGTCTCGCACTGCGTTGGCGATGGCGGCCGGCGGGGCGATGGCGCCTCCTTCCCCCATGCCCTTCATGCCGTACTCGGTGCCTTCCGCCGGCGTCACCATATGGGCGATACGAAACGACGGCAGGGAGGTCGGGCCCGGCCAGAGATAATCGGCAAACGTGCTGGCCTGCGGTTGTCCGTAATCATCGTACGGAATTTCTTCGAACAAAGCCGTGCCGATGCCCTGCGCGATGCCGCCACAGATCTGGCCGTCGACAATCATCGGATTGACCACCGTGCCGCAATCCTCCGCGATGGCGTAGTTTTCGATATCGACGTCGCCGGTTTCCGGATCGACCGATACCACGGCCGCGTGGGTCGAATAAGAAAACACCCCGGACGTTATTTCCGGTTCGTACACGGCGGTTTCCTCCAGCGTCGGATCGGCGCCCTCCGGCAGCAGATCCTGGCGGATATGCGCGGTGCGGGCGATCTCCGCCACCGACACGGACGCGTCGCCGCCGAAGACCGCCCTGTCGCGGAGTTCGACATCGTCGGGGCTGCATTGGAGCAGGTGCGCACCGATTTCCCTGATCCTTCTGGCAAGTGTCCGGCACGCATTGGCCGATGCACCGCCCGACATCACCATCGACCGCGACGCAAATGTCCCGTTACCGTACGGTCCGACCGCCGTGTCGCCGTAGCGCACCACGACGTCGTCCAGATCGAGTCCGAGTTCCTGGCAGGCTACCTGCGCCAGGGTGGTTTCCATCCCCTGGCCGTGGCTGTGAATGCCGACAAGCAGTTCAAGCGTGCCATCCGCATGCATGCGCGCGGTGGCGGTTTCGAAGGCGGGGATCACGGGCGTGCCGCGGATTTTCCATTCCTGCGTGCCATGCGCCGTCTGCTCTGAATAACTGGCAAATCCGATTCCGGTCAGGCGACCCTTCGTCGTGCCGTTGGACTGCCGGGCGCGCACGTCTGCCATGCCGGCGGCGTCGGCGGCTTTTTCAACGCTTTGCGGATAGTCGCCGTTGTCGAAACGCATGCCACCCGCGCCGGTAAACGGCATTTCGTGCGCCGCCACCATGTTTTCGCGCCGCACGTCGTAGGGGTCGCGGCCCACGGCGCGGGCAACTTCGTCCAGCGTGCGTTCGATGGCGAAGCACGCGCCGGGCCGTGCGACGCCGCGATAGGGACCGAGTGGCGGCTTGTTGGTGGCGACCGTCCAGGTCTTTACGCTCAGTGCCAGTATGCGATAGGGACCGGGCAGGTTGCGCGCCGCCATGCCTGTCTCCATGAACGGTCCGGACGGCCAAATGGAATACGATCCGGCATCGACGATCAGTTCTGCCTCGATGCCCAAAATCGTGCCCTTGCTGTCGGCGTGCGCCGTCACCCTGTACCAGTGTTCGCGCGCCTGGTTGTTGGCGGTGATGTTTTCCCGCCGGTCTTCCAGCCAGCGCACCGGACGTCCGGTTTTCAAAGAGGCAGCGCAGACCATGACTTCTTCCGGCATCAGGCGGTTTTTGGATCCGAACCCGCCGCCGACATCAGGTGACACCACGCGGAGCTGGCGTTCCTTCAGACCCAGGCATTCGGCGATCCCCACCCGCATCAGGTGCGGCCCCTGCGTTGACAGGTTCAGGGTCAGTTCATCCCGCCGGCTGTCCCAGACCGCCAGCACGGACCGGTTCTCCAGCGGGATGGCGGCATGGCGGTTGAGGCGAAACTCGTTCGTGACCGTCACTTCCGCAGCCGCTCGGGCTGCCTCGATATCGCCGCCCTCCACGTCGCGTTCGATGAAGACGTTGTCGCCCCAGCTTTCGTGCAGCAGCGGGTCGACGCGCGTCGTGGCTTCGCGCGTGTCGACGATCGCGGGCAGTTCCTCGATATCGACGATTACACGCTGCGCGATATCTTCGGCCTCCGCCGCCGTGGGAGCGATGCAGATGCCGATGGGCTGGCCGACGTAGCGGACCTTGTCGGTGGCGAAGATCGGAAAGTCCGATGCCTTGAAGCCGGGCACGCGCGGGACTGCCCGGATGGGTTTGATTTCGGGAAAATCGGATGCAGTGAAGACATGGCATCCCGCCGGAAGATCGCCGGCATCGACCGATTTCAGCAGACCGTGTGCGACCGGACTGCGCAGGATCGCGGCTTCCAGGCCCCGTTCGACCGAGATGTCGGCGACAAACCGTCCCTGTCCGGCGAGGTGCCGTGCGTCTTCCTTGCGAAGGGGGCTGGCGCCGACCCCGTTCGGGTTTGGCGGCGAGGTATCGGTCATGTAACGGCGGCTGCCTTCTCAAGGCTGGTGAACAGGCCGGCATTCAGGCAATAGGCGCGAGATTTCTCGGGGTTTTCCGCCGTCGCGCGCACGTCGTCCAGTTGCTGCTGCCGGACGGCGGGGTCTTTCGCTTCCATCAGTTTCTTGTTGGCGATGGACGTCGCCTGCACGCCATCCATCTGCGCCTTATGGCGCTGGCGCGAATACAGATCGAGCAGGGCGTCGTCCTCGCCGTCGATAACGCGGGCCAGACTGTCGCCGAGCGCGACCGCATCGTGGATGCCGCCGTTCATACCGAGACCGCCGATCGGATTGTTCACATGCGCGGCATCGCCGGCCACAAGCACGCGGCCTTTGCGGAACGTCTCCACGACCCGTTGATGCACATGGTAGAGGCCCGCATACATGATCTCGTAATCGCCGTCCTTGGGGAAAAACTTCTGCAACCGTCCCTGAATGCCTTCGTGGCTGAGGCATTCCTCGTCGGTTTCGCCGACACGCGTCGGAAACACGGTGCGCCAGATACCGGGCGGCCCGTAGCCGTTGACCTTGAACAGGTTGCACCATTCGTCCGGATCGGAAAAGAAATTGCGGATGCACAGCGCCTGTCCGGCAGCCTCGAAATCGAAATCGGTGCCGATCTTCACGAACCGTTCCGGATAGGTGAAGCCGACGAACTCAATTTCCGCCGCCTCGCGCACGACCGAGCTGAACCCATCGCAGCCAACGATCCAAGGCGTGGTGAGAGTTTCGGTTTCGCCGTCCCGGTTTTTCAACGTCACAGCAACATGATCCGCGTGCTGAACCAGTCCTGAGACCTCGCACGAGAAACGGTATTCGACGTCCGGCGTCTCACCGATCTCGGCAATGATGGTTTTCACAAGCTTGAACTGTTCGTACTGGATGACGTAGGGAAACTCGGTCATGTCAGCGAGCTGCGAAAAATCGAACTCGGCAATCAGTTCGCCCGACACGCGATCTCGGTAATGGAATGTCGGCGATATCAGGCCCTTTTCGTGAATTTCGCCGGTGACTCCCAGTTCGGCCAGCATTTCCAGCGACGATGGCTGGATCGCGGCGGCGCGCTGATCGTCGATCGGCCCGTCGTTCCGCTCGATCAGCGTGACGGGAATGCCGCGTCGGTAAAGCGCCAGCGTTAGCACCATCCCGACCGGCCCACAGCCGACGACCACAACTCTTTCACCTGGTTTCAACGCCATGATCATGTCTCCTTGTTTGCCGACACTTAAGTTGCGGCAGAGGGGTGGTCAAGCGGTGCAAGTCGACCTCTGCAGCTATTCGTCACGCTCCAGCTGCAACCGCGCCATGAAGGGCACGAATGGGTGAATGCCGAGCCGGGCGAAGGCGTCTTCGTCCATAGCGGCGAGTGCGGATGCCTCCTCTTCCGACAGTTTGAGCTCTCCGACAAAGGCGCTGCGATCCGCGGCAAAACGCGCGCGTTCCCCGGTATCGTTCGCGATCCGGTGCAGAGCGTCTGTCAGTGCAACCCGGTTGGGCGCCACCGCGGGATAATGCAGGGGGACATCGCTGCCGGCGACTTCGGACCACCAGGCAAATGTGGCGTAGTTGTGATGCCAGCTCGGATCGAAGGAGACCATGTCGGGTACGCGTTCGCCCAGCATGCCGGCGGCGACCGCCCAGCAGCGCAGTTCGATATTGCCTGTCTCGTCCAGCATTCGTTCGTCCAGCGACAAAAGCCAGCGCAGATTGCCGGTGCCGAGTTCGCGCATGAGCCTAAGATCGAATTCCGTTGCCGGGCTGGCGTAGCGATCCGTGCCGGGGAAGTGCGACAGCCCGCCGCTGGCGATGACGACGGCACGCTTGCCTAGCGCTTTCAGGCCGCGGTCGATGGCCTGTCCCAGGTGGTAGCAGCGTTCGATGCGCGGCTGCGGTGGGACGTAGGCGTTCACGTAGAGGGGAATGATCGGCAGGTCGATGCCGAGAAACGTCAGCGGGATGCCGAACGCGTAGTCGAGTTCCGCCGTGCTGGTAAATGCCGGGTCGAATTTTTCTTCCTGCAGATACCGGAGGAGGGACGTGGAGGTGTCGCTGTCGACGTCGAATGAAAAATCCCGTCCCGCGAAGTGTCCTTTTGCCGTGGCGCCACGGTGGAGCGCAAAGGACGGTACGCAGTGAAGCAGAAACTGGTTGGCGTGATCGTTGGCGATCACGATGGCAACGTCGGGTTTCAGGGCTTCGAGCTGCTGGCCGTTACCGGCGGCCAGGGATCTGACGCGTTCGACGGTTGCCTCGTTCTCGGTCGGGGGCAGGGTGAAGAACTGGGGGGCGTGGGCCATGCAGACACCGCCCACGGTGCCGGTGTCGGAATTCATATCGGATTTCCGGTTCATACGCGAGGCAATACCGCCAGACTCCGAGGGGGCTGTAAAGAGGGCGCGGCGAGTGGGGAAGATGGTTCGATTTCGATACGGCAGTGTGTGTCGGAATTTTTTACACCACGTTAACCTTTCGTCCCATGCCTGTCGGAATTCTTTACATCAGAAGTCTCGTCCATAAATGGGGGGATTTCTAACTTACTGTTATTAAAATAAAATATAAGTTGGCACGGTAATTGCCTAGTACCGGTTAGTTGATTTTGAGAAGCCGTCAGGTGAGAAAATGTCCAAGTTGATCGATAAAGTCCTCGTCGTCGCTGCCTCCGCCATTCTGGCCTTCTCTGCCATTGGGCCGGCCCACGCCACGACCTGGGTCATCACCAATGTTCTTCAGGTCGGCAACGATGGCGGTTTCGGTGCGTCATCGTTCCACGATGCGACCGGTAATCTGATGAGCGGTACGAATTTCGGAAATATCAGCGGCGGTTTCGGCACCTATAACGACGTAACAGGGACGCTCAGCCTGACGGCGAACGTCAATCAGAACAGTAACAACTTCTCTATGACTGCGACATCGGCAGGCGGATTTCTCTTCAACGATCTCGGGAACGCCACGGATTTCCTTGCCAGTCACAACACGCTCGACGTGACCTTCTCCGACACCTTCGTTATGCCGGGGCCCGATATCGCCGCGAACTCGGTCACCACGATCGGCTTCATGCTCGGTGATGTCTGCTGTTCAGGGGCGGACAATCCCAACTCCTTCTCGCAGCCGGGTTCAGACGCGGACGAACGCTGGATGACGCTGTGGGGTGCAAACGGATTTAACACGAGCACGGGGACCTACAGCGGCGCGACGCTGGGCATGGACCTGCGGCTTCGCCTGGAACGCTCCACCACCACAACTGAAGTTCCGGCGCCGGCCGCGCACGTTATCCTCGGCCTCGGCCTTCTCGGACTTGCTTACATGAGGCGCAGAAAGACCGTCTGACGCCAACCCCGGACGGTTTTTCAACATTGCGGCGGCCCAGCGTATCCGGGTCGCCGCTTTTTTTTATGTCTTGGTTCGCATGTGACGGCGGGGATCGTCTTCGTAGGCGGTTTCGTAAATTTCCCAGCCATAGGACAGGAAGGGCAGCGCCGCGTCGGCAAGTTCCCCAATAAGGTCGACCAGCTTGCGGCTCTGTGCCTGATTGTCGGTGATCTTGCGTCCTACCAGAAAGTGTTTCCACTTGATGTAGTCGGCGACGGGGCTTTCAGCATGTTCCTGAAATCCCCGCGGCATCGTCTTCAACGCGCCGCGATGGCGCAAAAAGTACTTACCGCGCGGTTTCGTAAAAGGTTCGACGAGATCGAGAAATTCCCGCGGGTCGGCGGCCATTCGCGTACGCCAGGCGCCGAGGAAATCCTTGTCGAGCGAATAGAACCCTGCCGACAGAAAGCTTTCGCCCGGTTCGATGTGGACATAGACGATTCCGGGATCGCCCTTGCCGCCGGAGCGTGTCAGCACGGCGCCGCAATGGGTCTTGTAAGGGTTTTTGTCCTTCGAAAAACGGACGTCGCGATAGATGCGGAACATGCCGCGCTTGGGATCGCCACGCAGAGGAAATTCGTTCGGCCGCCGGTCCGGCGTGAACTCGCCCAGCAGGCATTCCATCGGGAACTTGATCTCGGCGTCGTAGATATCCTTGCGGGCCTTGAACCAGGTACGGTCGTTGTTTTTTTTCAGACCGGTCAGAAACTTAAACGCTTCAGGCGAAAAGCCATGAAAATCGGGTCGGATGTCGTCGGGAAATTCGAATGTCTGTGCCATTCCCTCAGTCTAATCGAACGGCCGCGTCGGAAAAACGTTTCGACGCAGTTATGGCGGAGAAATCTGCGGTCCGGCGTTGCACCGGACCGCTGCAGGTTTTATTGGTAGGGGACAACAGAAAGCCGCAGGGGGCCTTTATGGCAGATCAGTTTCAGAAAGCATTTCCCGTTTCCTGGGACCAGCTTCACCGGGACGCGAAGGCGCTTGCGTGGCGTCTGGCGGAAGCCGGTACCTGGCGATCCGTAATAGCAATTACGCGGGGCGGGCTCGTGCCGGCGGCGATCGTTGCGCGAGAGCTAGAAGTTCGGCTGATCGACACTGTCTGCGTGTCGTCTTACGAACATCAGGACCAGGGCGAACTGGAAGTGCTCAAGCCGGTTTCCGACGAGAAGGACGGCGAGGGGATGCTGATCGTCGACGATCTTGTGGATACCGGAAAGACCGCGAAATTCGTGCGCGAGATGCTGCCCAAAGCCCATTTCGCAACCGTTTACGCCAAACCTGAAGGCCGTCCTCTGGTCGACAGCTTTATCACCGAAGTCAGCCAGGATACCTGGATTTTCTTCCCGTGGGACACGGAGCTGCGCTTCGTGGAACCGATTGCAAATATGCCTTCCGACGCCCGGCCCTGAAACGATGCACGTCGCCCGTCCCATTCTGTTGGTGCTCGTCGCGGGCACGGTGTTGCAAGCCTGTACGACGTTCGGCCGGCTGCATGGCGAACGCCGCGACGTTACCCTGACCTGGTCGAAATATTCCAGCCCGCTTGAAGGGTTGGCGATTTATGATGGGTTCAAGAAGGGCTATGAACTCTACGTCAATGTGTCGCGCGACGATCAGTGCAACGGCTTCGCCCGCATAGAAACACGGCGCTGGGCGCTGGCCTGTCCGGACGGGTCCGTCGTTCAGGGAACACTCAGCGACAACAGCGGTGGGCGCATTTCGGGGCCGGGAAAAGATACATCCGACCGTCCGGCGCGGCTGGCGGTGCAGGGGCTACGAGACTAGTTTTCGCCCCAGGTTTCTTCCGCCGTTTCCGCCACCAGCCGCAGTTTTGCGATTTCGTCCTCGACTGTGACGGGATTGCCGAAATGGTCGCTGGCGAAGCCGCATTGCGGACTTAAGGCGAGATTGTCGAGGTCGGCGTGTTTGGCGGCTTCGTCGATGCGTTTTTTGAGATCGTCTTTCGTTTCCAGTTCTGGCGTCTTAGTGGATACCAGCCCGAGGATCGCCGTCTTGT